>Ga0163108_10000755_pt1 | contig 24060 bp, 13 predicted proteins | sample Fk1155metaG_FD_109644 | JGI IMG/M metagenome (GOLD analysis project Ga0163108, IMG submission 109644) | Marine microbial communities from the Central Pacific Ocean - Fk160115 155m metaG | ecosystem: Environmental > Aquatic > Marine > Oceanic > Photic zone | place: The Central Pacific Ocean...
CCAAGTGCGCCACTCTCGAAATCGTCGGCCAAGCGGCGCGGGCCGAAGGTGGCCTGCACGCTTGTCGCTCCGGTGATGACCAGGTCGAGCGGGTTTTCCAACGAACTGATCGAGCCCTGCCAGCCATAAAACTCGTTGCCCTCCGCCGGCTTGGCCAGAAGTTGCACGGCGGCGTCCTGCGCATAGAGCGCGTACCAACCGGCCTCGTCGTCGCCGAACGGCAGCCGAGGATTTGGCACCTCGCCGCCGGAACCGGACGTGACGCTCATCTCATGCACTGCGGTGGCCGCAAAGTCGGAGACGATGGCCAGTTCGCCGCGCATGTCGCCAAAGCCGTCGGCCGCCACCATGAGGGTCATGCCCTTTGTCAATGCCTGCGTGATGCGGCTGTAACCTGGGTTATCCACAAGCTCGGCCAAGGCCGGATCGTCGTCGTTCGATGTGACGAGGCGCAACCGGCCAACCCTTGTCCCCACGTATGCCCCCATGACCGTGTCGAACTTGGTGTTAACCGTGCGAACATTGAGCAGGCCGTCATACGGTGCGGTAAACGCCCACCACACCGAGCCGCCGCCCTCGTTGCCAGCGTGCTCTGGCTCGCCGGTCTCGCGGGTTGCCTTGTCGGTGTTCACCGGCAGCGAGGTCCAGGACGGGTGGAACACCTCGACCTCCGTCCCCTTGGCCGGCGCCTCGGCCAGCACCAGCACACGGCTGTTGAAATCGAACACCGAGTAACCGGACAGCTCCACCCTGCGGCCGTTGACCGTGACGAGGATGTCCTCCACATCGGCGATCGGCTGGCTTAAGGAAAACCGCATCTGCGATCCGTCGGCCATCAGGCGGTCGCGGTTCATCTGTGTGGCGTTGGAGAAATGGTCGTTTGGCACGTCCGGCGCGCGGTAGTCGATCTCCATGCGGAACGGCTTGGAGACATTGCCAGAGTAATCAAGGGCAAACACTTCTACCTGGTTCAATCCCTCCGAGAGCACCACCGGGATGCTCCACTCCTCATCACCGACAGCGGTGACGCCGATGCCGTTGTTGATGCGCACCATTACTTCGCTGATTCCGGACGAATTCGGCGAGGGATCGATCGCCCGGCCAATCAACTCGACGCGTTTTTCCGTGGTGATCAGGCCGTTGGGCGGATTGGTGACCGAGACATATGGTGGATTGATGTCCGGCTTGCCGTTCACCTCAGCTCGCAGCCGGATGTAGCCCAAATCATCGCTGTCCAGACTTGCCACCACGATACGGTAGGTCTTGCCCTTTTTGCCCTCAAACTGGGCAAAGTCGGGGCGCACTCCGTCGACCTGCACATTGCTTGCCAGTTCCAGCAGGCTCCCGAGGGAAGTCCCGTAGTAGACCGACACCACGCCCTCGATGTCACTGCCGGAGATGTCCACATGCATGATTCCCGACTCGGACGGCGACCAGTTCCACCAGAGCGACCCAGCCGGAGCGCTGGAATTGGCATGTCTAGGCTCGCCGGCCTCCATGGTGGCGAAGGTGTTGAACGCCTCTACAACGCCGCCAACTGGCGCGAGCTTGGTGGCATCGGCAAACTGGTCATTCTCCGGCACCGGCACGATGTCATACTTGACCACGCGCAGGTAATCCTCCTTGTCCGGGGCGGTCACCACGAGCGTGAGGCGCATTTTGCGAGGCTCCTTCGGCAACGGCAGGTAGTAGGAGTAAACGTTGTCCTTGGCCTGCACATCGGGGAAGTCGCCGTCGTTGTTAAAGTACAACTCGGTGCCGTCGTCAAGAATGCCGATCACCACGGCGTCGACCACTGGGGCACTGTCGATGACCGTGACAAAAATCGGTTGATCGGTGTCGGCCAACAGCACCGATCCGGAGCCGGGCTTGATGGACACCTCCATATTGCCATCGGCCAAGCCAGTGCCACTCCCCATGCCCGAGACTGCCTTGAACGCATTAATCCGCCCACCCGTAGTCATCAAACCGTTCAGCGAAGGCAGTGGATCGACGGCGGCCAGAATTTTTTCACGCAACTGGAGCACCGTCCACGCCGGCTGCAGCGAACGCATCAAGGCCATGACGCCGGCCACGTGCGGCGTGGCCATGCTGGTGCCCTCGTGAGTAGCGTAAGCATCATCCGCGCTTGACCAAGACGAGTAAATTTCGACCGCCGGGCCGGCCAAGTCGGCAGCTGTTTTGCCGTAGTTGGAAAAACTGGCCAGTTGATCGTTTCGGTCGGTTCCGGCGACCGCGATAATGCATTCCAAATCGTAGGAGGCTGGAAAAAAAGGCATCACATCGTTGTCAATGTCATCATTGCCGGTCCCAGCTGAAATAATGATACCAGCATCCCCAGCCGCCGACAAAGCATCATATATTGATTGGTTATAACCATACCCTCCCCAACTCAGGTTAAATACATGCGCGCCGTTTTGAGTGGCAAAATCGATCGCGCCCGCGAGAGATGCCGAACTGCCCCCGAACATCCCCAACGCCTTAATCGCCATTAACTGCACATCCCACGCCACCCCCACGTGAGGGTGCCCGTTGCCTGCCTCGGCCCCGATGGTGCCGGCTACGTGAGTTCCATGACCGTTGGAATCCATCGGATCACCATCGTTACCGATGGTGTCCGCGCCGTAAATATTGTCCACATAACCATCAAGATCGTCGTCCAGGCCGTTGTTGGGCACCTCGTCCCCGTTGACCCACATCTGATTCGCCAAATCCTGATGGGTGTAGCGCACGCCAGTGTCGATCACGGCAACGATAATATTGCGGGAGCCAACAGTGATGTCCCACGCTTCGGGAGCATCAATATCGGCACCGTCCGTGCCGCCGTTTTGCCCCTGGTTATTCAGGCCCCAGAGCGTCCCGTCGGTGAACGCAGCGTCATTGGTCATCTTGTTGATGGAACGGTAAAAGTCCGGCTCGACGTAGCGGAACAGGCCGGTATCCCGCACCTGATCAAGCTTGGCTTTCAGCGCAACGGCGAGATGGTCAGGAGCCATTTCGAGGGCCTTGGCCAAGTGGCCGGGCGAGTAGCCAAGGTTCACCAGGCCGGGGACAATCCCGTAAGTGCGGAGCACCACCAAGTCGAGCTTGGCCAAGCGAGCTTCAAGGTTATTTAATTCAGCCGGGTTATTGAGGCGGGCCATGAACTGGGTGGGCATAACCTTGTACCCATCCAGCGTCACCCAGAACGGGATGCCGTCCACGTCCGGGCCAAGCGCCTGACCAGGCTGTGCAGCGTGCGACTGCCCGCCCAGCGCCACTGCCAGCAGAACCGTCCAAAAGCTGATCCAACGTTTCGTCATTCGTGTCAAAATTTCACCAGAACTTAGGGTTCCATTCATTGTTGCCATAGCAAATCAACTGCGTCCGGTTTCTACTGTACGAACACCACGCGATAAAACCGGCGGACGGTCTTGCGCGACAGGAGATCGGTGTAAGTGATCCGTTTCACAATCAATCTATCATAAAAATATTCTTTGAGCAGTTGCCACTCGGCCTGCTCAACATCGGTCTTGTACTCGATACGGTAGAGGCTGCCCGGAATGCCCATCCACTCGAGCGCAACCTTGTTGCCCTCGCCCCGCGTCACAGCGGTGATGTCCGGCAGACCCCCGCCGAACGGCGTGAGGTCGAAGCCGTTGGCCGTTCCGTCATCATCTGTATCGAACAGGATGCTCTGGCGGAAGGATCGGTTCACGCGGATTGTCTTGTCGAGCGGCGCGAGGTAGAGCGGCATGGAACTGTTGTGGCCGGGAAACTCCTTCACCCAGCGCAGCCGGCCGTCGTAAAGGCCGTCTAGCAACTCGGCCTGGACGTTGGCAGCCGCGAAGTAAACCGTGTAGCCCTGCTCGATGAGCATCACCGGCATGGAGTTGTCGCCGATGTCATCCTCGTCCAAGCCGATGAACTCGAGGTAGTCGATGTAAACGGCGTTGCCCTCGCCTTCGTTCCCACCGAACACAAAACGGCTCAGGTTGCCGTTGGTCAGGATCAAGCGACCAATGGCTGCATTATCGGTGAATCCCCCGACGCTCGCGCCCCGATCCTCGGCCGGCCAATGAATGCGCTGGCTCTCAAAGTCAGCCACCGCGGCCCGAATCTCCGTCCCGAGCAGGTCGCCCCGGGCCGGCTTACGTTCAAGGCGGATACCTCGCTGGGCATCGATGATGTTGTCGGCCCCGATGCCGCCGTCGGTCAACACGCCAGAGACATCGAGAATAAAGTCCGCGCCGACCATGTTGGTCTGAAAACGCATCTTGAGATTCTGCGCCTTGACGATGAGCGACTGGCCGGCATCGAGGTTGCCTTCCTGAAGGATGGCGCTGCCAGCGTCGAGGTTGATCGTGGCCTCGGCATTGATCCGGCCAATGTTGTGCAAGACGTTGGCACGAACATAGACATCCTGGGCGTTGTTGGTGCCGTAGTTGACCCAACTCTCGTACGGCACCTCGCGGTCATCACCGAAATGCGCCTGCTCCGGGATGTTGATCTGCGCGTGGTTGGTAAAATACAACAGGTCAGGTGCCACGGTCTTGTCCCAGCGATTCTGCCCATCAATGATACTGTATACACCACTTGCAACAGTCGTTTCCTTGCCCAAAACCAAATCCCGGTGAACGGAGAGATGCTCGGCATTGACCTTCAACTTCTCCGTGATTCGCATTGGATCCCTGAACTGAACCTTGTCGCTGGTGGCGGTCAGGTCGTTCACAATAACCGGCGTTTGTGTATTGAGATAGGAATCGACCACGAGCAGGTGATAATGAAGATTAACCGTTGTGTCCGCGGTCGGGTCGGTGCCGAGACCTTGGGTCACGTAGTTGTTTCCCCAAGCGATACTGTACGCCTTGACCCCGCCGGTGAATCGCTCGACCTGCTCCTGCACCATGTTGGTGATGACAAGCAAGCCGTTGGTGTTGCCTATGTCAAAGCTAAGGTTTTGACAATCGATCACCGCGTTGGTGCTGCCGACGAGATGGCGGGTCTTGATACGCACCCCGCCCTCGGCCCGGATGCGGGCGTTGCGCAGGTCGAGGTTGTCCGCCTCAATGGCGATGCGGCCCGGTTGCAGCAAGCCGTCCGCCTCCTCCAGGGCCGGCACTGGTAGTTCGCTCTGCTCGGCGCGATTGACGATGTTCGTGATACGGAATCCGTAGTAGGAATCGATAAACGTCGGGGAGTTTTGGCTTCCCAAATAAAACTCGAAGCCGCGAGGTTGATAGCTGGGTGCCCTGCCGTTGGCGAATTCGCCCGGTTTGAAACGGGTGACCACGAAATTTTCCGGCATGCCGATCATCTTACTGGCGGTGATGACAGAGTTGATGAGCAGTCCGTTTTGGCCGTACTCCACGTTGGGTTGCTCATCGATGAGGTAGAGAGAGTGAGTGTCCCGGCCTCCGACGATGGAATTGGTCAAACCGCTCCGGGTCTTAAACTCCACCACGGCACCGTTGTAGAACCGTTCAGGCACCCAATCGCCGGAAAAATTCCACGACCGATCCACCAGCTTAACGTCAAACTCGACATCCTCGGATCCGTGTTGCTGCACCAGTATACCCTGATATATATCGTGGTATTCATCGTTTCCGACCATCGCGAAGTTGTTATCGAAGTACCCTGTATAATCGGTTCCTCCAGCAAACCCGTCCCACATTACATATCCGCCGTAGGGTGGCTCGTAGGTTCCACTCAGGGCGTAAGGCGAAGCAATCTCCTGCCAGTCCATTTCCGGCCCAATGAACGAAAAACGACCACCGCCGCCAAACATAGAAACCGGCGAGGTTCCCGTCGTGGTAGCCGACGTTCGCAAACCCCAGAAAATATCGCGAAGACCCCAGTCCTGCTCAACCACGACATAATTTGCCCCCGTGGGAACATATCGGCGCCACTGGTATGGGCCAAGCGAACCATTAAGGTAATTGCGGTTCATCCCCCAGTACAAAGGATCCCCAAAGTCATTAAGCCCGCTTTCGTGGTCATAGTTCATTCCCGCCTTGATCTCCAGCGCGCCTCGACTCAGGTCCACATAGTCTCCCTTGACAGTGAAGATACCGGCGTTCTCGGCTGAAACCAGACCACGATTGACGACGCGTTCGGCTTCGATGTTAACTTTCCCCGTTGTCACAGCGTCGGTGACACTAATGATTTCCGCGCCGGACTTGTTGTGAAACACGGAAGCTTTCTTGGGCTCGAAATCGATCGCGCCGGCCGACTCATTGTGCGTTTGGTAAGTGCGATAATCGAAGTCCTTATGAATCTTGATCGAGCCGGAGTTCGTGAAATACTGCGTGTTAAAGAAATAAAACGGCACCTCGTCCGGTGTGGCAGCCTCAATAACGCCACGATTCTCCACCTGCACGGCGTTGACGTGGGGCGTCTCAAGCAGAACGGAGTTGTTGATCCAAACCGGGGCAGTCTCGTTGCCAGGCTCGGGGGCAACCGGGTCAGGCCCCCCCCATGCAGAGACAACGATACCAAGGGTCAATAGGCCAAGGCTAACCCTGCCGAGCGCGGTAAATAAATCAGATAGTTTGCGTTGCTTAAACATGTCGTTGTCTATTCCCCGCCAGAGTAAATTTGTCGTTCAAGATCCCGAATCGTCTGGCTGTCCGGGAACACCATCGGTTCGCCCATGGAGCCGTCGTAGTGGCCCCAGATCCAGCCGGGTTCCTGGTTTTCCTCATTCAAAAAGAACGTCGGATTCAGATCCCAGTGGAGGCCGAGCTTGTTGAATCCGAAAACCATGTTGCCGGACGCTTGAATGACGCCCGGACCGTTCAGCCCAACCGTCTGCAGACCGTTGATGGCGTTGTTGTTCACCACCGAAGCAGGCGCGCTGTTCGTGGATGTGATCGTCGGCGGCGCGTTCATGGCGCTGAATAGAATGTCTGGCCGGGTGAAGAACTTGATAAATGTACCAGTCCTGCGGACGCCCTCCTCCACGTAATCGACGTTGTACTCGTAGGAGGGTAACGTGGCGTTTGTCGCGGCCTGCGTGGAGTTCGGAATGAGGTAGGTGAACGTTTGCTTCTCGAGGCTGGGGAACCGGTAATCCTCGATGAAGCGGTTGGATGAGTAATTCGTGGTTACCAGCGAGTCGCCCTGCATGCGGACGTACCGAATCTTGTCGATGCCGCCGAGCAGCATGGCGTTGGTCTGCAGCACGATCGGATAAGCCAGATAGGCGTGGTTGGTGCTGTTCCATACCTCGTCCTCCATCACACCGACAAAGTTGGTGATGGCCGCGCCGCCTGCCCCGAGGCCGCCGCCCTGCCCCGGCAACGCGCCGCCCGGGTTGGCCAGGTTATTCGTGTCGGTCAGTAAATTGGTGAGCGTGTTCACCCGCTCGAATTGCATGTCGGTAAAGTGATACCCGGCGACGTTGGTGGCCGGCAGGATGATGATCTCGCCGTGGGGACAGTGGTCGTTCATCACCGTGGTGGTGTAGTTGGTGGTGGTTGGCACCGCGCCGATGACACTCCAGAGAGGCGCCTTGGGCACGACCTCCCATGAACGATATAGCACCTCTGACTTGTCGGCTGGCACGTGGATGTTGGTGATCACGTTGCCGAAGATGTAGTCAAAACTCGGCTTGAACGTCCGGTACTTGTTGGTGACATACACCAGCGTGGCCGGCTGGCCAACGGGCGTCCACGGGAAGTTGGTCAGGTACGGGGTGACGTTGGTAGTCCAGCCCATCGCCCACGACACGTTAGTCTTGAGGATCAACAGCGGCGGGATGCTGAGGTTGGTGTAGACCGAGCCCCACCACTGGTTGGTCGCCACGAACTGCCGAAACGCCGTCGGGGTGTTGGTCCGAGACTCCTTGCAGAACCAGCGCAGGTCGATGCTGAAAATCGCCGGGTTGGTCAGGTTTGGCTCGTTGGTCACCACCTGGTAGGTAAACGGCGGCAGACCCTCGACGTTAAAGTTGTCCTTCCGGTACAGGTAACGGTAGCCACCAATGTCATCCCGCGTGGGAGCCACAAGATACTTGCCCTCGTCGAGCCGAGGCACACGGTGGTCGGCAGTGCCGGCGAGCGTGATGATCGGTTTGGTGACGTCGATCGGGAACGGCTGGGCGTTGATGCCGCCGAGCACCGTCCACGAGAGCAGGGTGCCGTTGACGTACTTGCTCGGGCCGTGGCTGATGGGATCCCAGTTGCGCAGCGTGACCGTGCCAAACTCGAGCTGGAACGCGCTGTCCTCCGGATTGCCCAGGCCCATGAAGCCGAACAACTCGGCCAGGGCGTACGACTTGATGTCGAGAATCCGGTCATTGTACGCCCTCGGGTGAAACCGATCCGGACGGACGGGGTAGTTCCAGAGATTATTCTCGGTGGCGTTTGCCGGCGGATAGTTGGTCCGGATGGTGGAAGCCGGCGGGATGGCGTTCAGGATGTCCATCGCCTTCTCAATGGCCACCACGCCGTTGGATCCGAAGTAGTTCAGGAACGACTCGTCATAGGTGTAAGTGATCACCGGCGAGTTCCAGCGATACTCCTCACCGAGATTATTCACGACCATCCGGTTCGTCCCGTTGGCCAGAGTGAAGGCACGCGCCCCCGTCACCCCCGTCAGGAGGAGACCCGCTGCCAACACCGTTCGTTTTGAAAATTCCAGCATGCCACTAACGAATCTTTTTGATTCGGTAAAATTTCATGTTATCGACCGACTCCAGCGTGATGCCGGCCCGATCCTCTAGAGCCAGCACCGGCTCGCCGACGTTCGCCCAGTCCCCGCTGCCCAACTCGTTTGTATGCTGCAACTGATACAACGCACCGGGCCGCGCGTCCCACTCGAGCCGCGTGCCCTTCTCCAGCTTGGCCAAGCGGACGCTCAACGCATCCGCCGCATCCGAAGGATCGGTGTCGGCGGCAAACTCCTGCTCGTTGCTGGCTCCGTCGCCATCACTGTCCGCAGTGCCAGCTGGCCAGGCGGCAGCGGCGTTGCCGAAGTGCTGTCGCTGCCAGTCGTCTGGCAGGCCGTCGGTGTTGTAGTCGCGGCCCCACGTCTTGCTGACGCCGAATGAGGAAAGCTCCGAGCGTCGTCCGTCCTCAAGCACATACGCCACTTGAAATGCATACTCGCTACCGGGACGCAGCCCCGGCCAGACCACGTGGTTGCCGGTGAACACCTTCGGCGTGGTCAAACCGTCAAAATAAACCTCGTACTGTTTCACATCCATGCCGTTGATCGCCGGCCACGAGACGAGCAGCTCCGTGTCGCTGACCGCGTTCACGAACACCTCGGCAATGGCAGGCAACAACTTAGGTGCCGCATCGCTGCCATAGCGCTGGCCGACGACGTCGAAACCGCTTTCACCCAGCCTCGGTGTGGACCATGCCACTAAAAATTTGCCCTCACCCGAGACGCTCAGCGCCGGCTGCACCTGCGAGTGGGCCTGTGCGGTGTTGACGCGCACCTCGTCATCGAGCAACCGGCCGGTCGTGCTGACAAACCGGCCCATGACGGCCTCGCGCGACCGGTCCTGCCCGAGACTGTTCCAGACCAACATCGCCCCTTCCTTGCCACCGCGCAACTGGGGCGCGAACTGGTCGCCGACCAAATGCGTGTTGGCCAGCAGCGGCTCCGATAGCGGCTGGAGGCTTAGGTCGAAGCTGCGCGCCCCGATGTCCCAGCGATGTTTTTTCTGGTCCAGATTCAATTGCTCCCAGGCAACCACAAGGCTCTCGCCGGACAGGGCCACGCTTGGGTTGGCGCTGATGCCCGGCGCGTTGACGACGACCTCGCCGCTCAGCACCTGGCCGGTTGCGGAGAAAATACGGATGACCACGTCGAGCGACTTGGCGTCCTGCTGCTGGTCGGACACCCACACGGCGGCGAACCCGCCGTTGGGCAACGCCGCGAGGCGCGACTTGTGCTGGTTGCCCAGTGTGAATTCGTTCAACCGGAACGGGGCGGCCACCGCCGTGCCGTCTGCGGCGATCACCCGGGCAGAGACACCCTTGACGCCGCCGTCGGCGAGGTAATCGGTCCACGCCAGCACCGAGTTGCCGTTCTTCAAAACGGTGAGTGACGGCTCGGTCTGTTCGCCCGACTCCGGGCCGGTGGCCAAGAGATCGTCAGCGAGGAACACCCCCTGCGCGTTGGCCACCCGATAGTGCACGCGGTGGAACCCGCTCGCTCCGCCCTCCCAAGCGAAGACCGCGCCGCCGCCCGGCAGCACACCGACCTGCGGGTTTTCCTGATCGCCCTCGAGCAAACTGTTGATGCGCACCGGAGCGCCTACCGGGTTGCCGGCCGCATCAACCCGCAGCGCGCTGATACCCAGCCCGAACGCATCAGTGGCATTGTCCTGCCAGACGATGTAACCGCCCTTGGGCCCCATGGCCAGGTGCGTGCCGACCTGGTCGCCGACGAGTTTGCCGGTGAGGTCGAACTCTGTGCCCTTGGCCTTGTAGCGCAGGTCGGCCGTTGCGGTGGAGAGCCCCGCCGCTGTCAAGCCAAGCGCGCAAGCCAAGCGCATGGTTTTTGCTGTGTGCTTCAAAATCATTTTTCAAACAGGGCACCCTGCCGGGCCTCCCGCAAATTGTTCAGCATCGTCCGGAAACCCCACGTCTCGAAGAGTTTCTCCAAACGAACCGTGTTTTGGAAGCCCCGTCGCAGGTCATCCAGCCCCGGTTCGTCCGGCAAATCCAGTTTCAGCGCCACAAGCGACTGGTTGCGACGCACATCCGCCTCCGCAGCGGCAAGCGACTCGCGCTGCTTGTCACGCTTGACCTCAGCCAACCGCGCGTAAATCCCGTCCACAGAACCAAACTCGTTGAGCAGCGACGACGCGGTCTTGACGCCCACACCCGGTACGCCGGGGATGTTGTCCGCCGCATCGCCGACGAGGCTCAGCCAATCGACGATCTGCGCCGGCTGCACGCCGGTCTTGGCCACAACGGCCGCGGCATCCATCGGCACGCCCGATTTGTCTGCCGGATTGATCATCTTCACGCGGTCGTTGATCAACTGTAAAAAATCCTTGTCCGAACTGGCGATGATTACCTCGAATCCCTCGGCCTCAGCGCGCTTGGTCAACTGGCCTATGCGGTCATCCGCCTCGATGCCATCATCGCACACACTCGCCCAGCCCTCGGCTTCGAGGTACTCGACCATCTCGTCGAGTTGTACCTCCATGTCGTCAGGCATCGGGTCGCGCTGGCCCTTGTAGTCGTCGAGTTCCTCGACTCGCTCCGCATCAAGGCCGCCGTCCCACACCACGACAGCGTGTGTGGGCATCACCTGCGCCTCGAGTTTGGACAGCATATTGATAAAACCATAGATGGCGTTGGTCGGTCGGCCGGCCGGCGACGTGAGTCCACGGATGCCGTAAAACGCCCGGTAGGCGAACGCATGCCCGTCTATGATCAAAAGTCGCATCTGCTTATCAGCTAGCGCCAAAGGTTTCCTCGTATCCGCACCAAGTCCAAAAAATAGACAAATTTTTCAATTAATTTCCGATTAACACGTCGATCAATTCCTAGCCTGTTCCAGCGCCGGCGCCTGTGCCGGGATGTTGCTTGGATTGTAGGGCCAGTCGTCTTCGGTGTGAGTGGGATTGCCAGCCGGGTCGATAATCCGTGGACTGACAAAAATCATGAGATTCTTCTTCTCGGTGGAGGAACGCTCGCTTCGGAACAACCGGCCGATGAATGGCATGTCGCCGAGCATGGGCACCTTGTCCTTCACCTTGACGACGTTCTCGGCAATTAACCCGCCGAGCACCAGCGTCTGGCCATCCCAGACATGCACCGAGGAGGTGATGTAACGCACGCGAATACTTGGCAACGCCAGTGGTTGCTGCAGTGCGCCGGACACCGTGTTGCCGACACCGGCGATGACCTGATTCTGAAACGGTGCCTCTTCGTAGCCGAGAAACTCGGTGATCTTCGGAATCACGGTCAAGTGAATGGTGTAGCCATCGGAAGCAACGTAGGGAATCACGTCGAGCGTGGTGCCAAAGGGCATCGTTGTCGTCTGGTAATTCTGTGCTGCAGAGCCAAAACCGGCCCCGCCGAGCAGACCTCCCAATCCGCCACCGCCGCCAGCCAACCCGCCAGCAGTCTGTCCGCCGCCGCCCATGCCACCCATGCCGCCGCCCATGCCACCCATGCCGCCGCCCATGCCGCCCATGCCGCCGCCCATGCCGCCCATGCCGCCGCCCATGCCGCCGCCGCCACCCTGGCCAAAGCTGCCGCCACCCTGAGAACTGACCACGGAGACCTGCGGCACCTCGATCGGTTGGCCGCCGCCGCCTTGGCTGCTGGTGGCGATGGATTTCAAATCGGTAACGGTGATTTGTGTTTGGCGGCCGCTCAGTGTGGTCACCTTCGGCGCAGAAAGCAGATCAACCCCATCGCGCTGCTCGATGGCGCGAATAATCATGCGGAATTGTGGGTCGGTCAAAATACCCGTGACGGTGCCCAGCGTCGGAATGCTGGGATTTTTGCCAACATTCTGACGGAGACCGGAAGTCAAGAGTCCATCCGTCTCGGACGGAAGCATCACTGTCGGGCTGTACCCGTAGGTCGCGTTGCCTTGGCCCGCACCACCGCCCGCGCCCGCACCGCCCTGACCAGCGACACCGCCTGCTGCTCCCGCGCCGGTGGCGCTGGTTGCACCGCCTTCCGGCCCAACACCGGGGAACAAGCCGCCCTTGCCATCGTTGAATGAGGGGGCCGAACCGGCCGAAACGCCTATTTTGCCACTACCCAGAATCCAGTTACCCAGAATCCAGTCGAACCCGATCGCCTTGGAATCGTTTTGGGAAAACTCGGTGAACTTGGCCTCAATCTGAATCTGCGGCGTTGTGGCGTTGAGAATCTTGATGGCCTCATCGATGATATCAAGATCCTGCCGAGTCGCCCTGACGAACAGCAGGCCAAGGCGGTCATTAAAGAAGAGCGCCTTATTGCCAGCACCTTCGCCAAAGGTTCCGCTCTCGCCACCGAAGCCACCACCACCGGCCAAGCCGCCACCCTGAGCGCCCTGCGGCACGTTGGATTGGCCAAGGTCCACACCGCATGCGGTGAAAAACTCACGAACCAAAACCTGAATCTCAAGCACGGATGTAGCGCGCGTGACGCCGGCCAAGCCACCCTCTGCAAATGCCGACGAGGCACTGCCACCGATGCCGCTTCCACCCTGACCGCCCATGCCGCCGCCGCCGAAGCCGCCGCCGCCGCCGCCGCCCATGCCGCCGCCGCCCATGCCGCCGCCGCCCATGCCGCCGCCCATGCCGGAGTCGGCGCTCACATATGAGACACCAACTGACTGCAGACCTTGGATGAACGTGTCTGGATCAACACGGTAGGTACGCATCTCAAGCCGCGGCCCCTCGGCGGGCGCGTGGGAGAACATGATTCCCCAATCCTCGATCGAGTACTTGATCGGGATGTTGGAGAGCTTCGTAATAATCTCCAGCGCTTGGGCAAGCGTGACATTGCTCAGCGGCGGATCGATCGTGATACTGACCTCCTGAGCAATGTTGACCTCCTCGGGCTCCTGCTGGGGTAGTCCTCCACCGGCGAAAGGGTCATTCGGGTCTAAACCCAACGATGGATCAGCACCTAGGCCCGATTGTTGAACCATGCCGGTGTTCTGATCGATAATCATATTCACACCCTCCGCGTCGATCTCTGCGATGTGATCGTGGAGGTCATTCACAATATCTCTGAGTGACAAGCTGTCCACGGTGCCAGTACGGGGGAATTTTTCCAGCCGGGCGCTGTTCAGCAGGCGGTGGATACGCAGGCGACCGGGGCCGGTGTAAATCTTGTCTGGAAAGCTGTTGGTCGGCGCGAAGTTGGCCAGCGGGTTTGGGAACTCCAGTCCTTCGCGGGCCTCCGGATCGCCCAAGTCGAAGTTCATGCCGGGCGCCACCCAGTCCTTGGTCACATTTTTGATGGACTCGCGGGAAGTCATGTCCCGCTTCTTGACCTGAATCGCGTTCTTGGCCTCCTGCACCAGCACCAGGTAGTAGGCGCCGCCGCGATTGGCGGGATCGATCTTGAGCGCCTGCCTCAGCTTGGCCTCGGCCTGGTCATAACGAGCCATCTCGTAAAAAAGTTTGCCGTCCTGCACGAGGGTAGCCGCCTGGGTTTTCTCCTCAATGACATCCTTCACGTTTTCGATGGTTTCCTCGGTGGGCATGCGGCCGCGGAGTTTCTCCAACCGGGCATCGATGGACTGTAGCTGCTCACGTGCAGTGAGGTTACCCGGCGTGAGCACCAGCACACGCTGCACCTGTTTGCGCGCCTCGGTTAGGTTGCCGCTCACGGCGAATTTCTCGCCCAAGGCCAAGCGTATGCGGGTCAGGCCCTCAATGGTGGCCGCGCTCTCAACGTCAATCCCCTTGGCGCCTACGCCGATGGACTCAACCTGTTTCTGCGCTGCCTCATAAAGGATGGCGGCGGCGCTGGTGTTGCCGCTCTGCTCGACTGTTTTGGCCTCGGTCAGTTTGTTGCGAAGCTCAATGATGGCCGCCTGCCGTCGCACCACTTCCTGGGCCGCGTTTTCGGCCGGGGTCTGCGCCTGCGCGGACGGCAGGACGACGACACCCAAAAGCAGTGCGAGGCCGGCTGTCTTGGTTGGTTTGATCATGATTGCTTGAGTCAGTCTGTTAAATTGATTGATGTTTGAGTTTAAGAAAATTCGGGATCAGTTTGTCGAAAATGGGTTGGGCTTTAGCACCACACATGCCACCGGCAAAACGAGGCTGTCCGCAGGTGTTTGGCTGGATTCATCCCTCGGCCAACTCCAGGCCAGGCGTGAGCGAGACGCGTTTCGCGTGGGCGCCACGCAGAAGTGCTTGCTCGTACGTTGTTTTTTAACGATCAAACGAGCCCGATCAGCCTCACGGTTTGGGTTAAAGCTGTACGCCGCAAAACCCTCTCGAGATACGAGGGATGCCTGACGGTCACACGAAACCGAATGGTAATCCATTGATTGTTGGTTCTATCACAAGCGGATTGTGGTCCGCTTGGACGTTGAGGCGGTGGAAAGTACAACTTCACTCTCCCCGATGGCAACGATATTATGACCATCATCCGCAAAAAAAAGTTTATCGCCCACTCTCTTGTTGGGGTAGTTCTTGTTGTTGGGCGGGTACGCGAGGGAGGCTGTGTAACCATCGACCCGCTGAAAAACCTCGCCTTTCTCGACGGTGATGTCACCGGCGTTGTCGGCCAAGCGCAATTGAAACGCTGTGGGATCTGCGGGGGCACCCACGATTTTGAGCAGGGTGAAAAGATCGCGTGAATCCTTCAAGTTCTCGCCCCTAACCGTGGTGGTCATGCGAAGGCGCTCCTTCTTTTTGATCGCCGACTCGCGGGTGACCGCAAAACGATACCGAATGTTGGGAGCGGTGCCGGTAATGCCCCGATACTCGACCTTTAAATGCAGCGGCTTCGTTTCGCTGAGGATGATGGCGCCGGCGCCGATCTCGTTGCCACGCTCCACCTTGAGCACAGTGCCCTGCCGGGTCACGCGCCATTGAACCGGATTGAACAGGTTGTGCGGGTTTCCGAGGTTCAGCGGGCGGGCGTTTTCCAACCGATTGAGGGTGGACAGATAACCGGTCATGTCCATCGCCGGCATTTCCTTTTTCTGTTCCAAGAAAGGGCGGTCACGGGCTTGCTGTTGCTCCTTAATGTTATCCTCGGATTTATCCCCCATGATGTCATAGGCCACGTAAACCAAGGCCAGCATGGCCAAGCCAATAACCGCCTTCTCATAATGCTGTTTTATCTGCTCCATCAGCGCTGCAATCGATTTGTTCTCTGCTTGGCCAAGCTCCGTTTAGTTAACTACTCGTTCAAGGTTTCGTCCACTACGACGTCCTCCTCCTCGGTGGCGAATTCGTCGTTTTCATCCCCTGCTTCATCCTCCGCCTTCGCTGTCTCGATTTTCTGGGCCAGTGCCGATATGGCATCGCTCTGGTCTTTCTCCTTGGCAACGACTTTGAGGGAATTAATCCGCAGGGTAACCTTGAGCGGGCTTTCGTCCAGCAGCAGTGATGCCGGGCGGTGGCGTTTCTTTTCGCCGCCGACGCCATAACCCGAGCCACCGAGCATGGCCTGATAACGCGGATCCATCATGCCTCCCCGACCACTCATGCCGTACATTTCCCTCCCGCTTCGGGCACCGCCGCCAAACGCGCCAAGGCTCATCTCATCCTGCTCCTCCTCAAATACGTCCACAACCCCGGTGGCCTCAATGACGGCGATGTTCTTCACCACGAAAAACACATCAGACTTGTAAAGCTCCTCCAGCACCTTGGACAACTCGGTGCTGAACCCGCGGAAGGTCACCTCGTAAGGCATGACTCGCGCGCCAGGCACGAGGTTTTGCCTCTGAGTGCCATCCGGGTTGCTGCCGATGGCAAATTTCATCACATCATTGAGCGAGAATTTGACGTCTGGCAGGTACTCCAGAGCGTCCTCCATGTCACCTCCCATTTCGTCCGCGTTTCGAACCACCTTAAGTCGCTTGAGGTTGTATATCTCGTGAATGTCCGCGCTGAAGAGTGCCTGACAAAGCGCCTCGATCTCCGCAAGTTGAAACGACATAACCTCGCGCTCAAGTGGCTCAAATTCGAACGTGTCCCACACCTTGGAGAAACTGAACCGGAACTCCTTGTTTTCGTCGTCGATCTTGGGAAGCCGAATGCGCTGAGCCTTGCACTGGTTTTGAAGTCCAAAAATGGTGCTCTGCATGAAGTTGCGGAAGGTGTTGTTGTCCAATCCGTAACGAGCCTCCGAATCGTCCGTGCTGGCGCCGCCACTGCCCATCATCCCCATCCCCATCCCCATTCCCATTCCCGGCATCCCCATTCCCGGCATGGCTACTTGACCCGGGGGCGCGTTGAAGCCAGAATTACCGCTCGGAGGCGGTTCGATGCCGCCTCCGCCGGATTCGTCGCCAATAATGATTGCAATGTCCCCTTTTGTGTAGCCGGTGCCACCATCGATCACGTCGATCTTCTCCACATAAAACTCTTTAGGTCGATCGCCTCCGAGTGAGCGCGTGCTCGCCACTAGTTTGGCTCCCTTGCCTTTGAAACTGACCACACTGACTGACGGGGGAGTGGCTTCATACTTTGTGCCGCCCTGCATCAGGGTGACACTTGTGATCGCCCCGGTCTTCTCATCCAACTCGACACCGTCCGGAATCTCCAACGGAGAGAATTTTTTTCGAACCCGCTCCAGATGGGTGACAAAGTTGGTCCCGGCCTCTTTCACGCGGTCCAGATTGTGATGTTCCTCGTCCGTGGTGATCTTAACCTTCTTCAGTGAGTCCCTAACTTGTTGTTCACTATTCTCGTCAAAGGCCTTTTCCTTGATTTGACCGTCGACTAGCAACTCGCCGCTCCACTTACCGTTTTCGTCTTGTCTAACTTCTATCCTACCTACCTCATTGATCAGACCTAAACTCTCGGGGAGCGGGAAGTTCTTGCTCTCGTTGTATCTCTCGGTATCGTTTTTCAGCGTCTCCGCACTATTGGTCCGGACGGTCTCGGTCGCACCGCGTTCGCTCCAGCCGTAGCCCAGCAAAGCCAGCGTGGCGACGGTCACGATGATCAGGTCAAGATTGCGCTTTATGGCGTCGGGATTGATGCTGATTTTTCCAGCCATGATTTACAATTCAATGGGTTCACGCAACACCAAGTCCAAGCCAAAAAGATAGGTCTTGAGCCGAGCTTTGCTGTCTTCGTCACTCTTGTCGTCCTTGACATCCTCCAATCCCTGCCGCTCCATGTCCTCAAGATCCCTCGGTTTGGTTTCGTTATAGTCAAACAATCCCGTGTCCTTGACTTGCTGAACCAGCACCGTGATGAGCCGGTTGTTCGCAGTGGGATCCACATCGCGCATGTCGATCGCCTTGCACACGACCTTCAGCGGTCGATCCTGGGAGCCGACAACATTCAGATTGTTGGTGTCGCCCATCATGCCCATCATGCCCATGCCTCCCATACCCATCATGCCCATCATGCCCCCACCCATCATGCCATAGGGGTTCATCCCGTAGGGGTTCATCCCCATACCCCCGACAGGATTTCCGGGCTCTCCACCCATTCCGCCTCCCGGCGGCATGCCCATGCCGGGCATCCCCATACCAGGCATGCCCATGCCGTAGGGCATCATGCCGGGCATCATCATGCCGGGCATTCCCATGCCGGGCATCCCCATCATACCGCCGTAGGCATCTTCGTAATCCATGTCGTCGGCGTCGACTTGGTTAAACGCCGCAACCCAAACCCCCACCTGTGAACCGATGGAAGAACGCATCCGAGTCTCGGTGGTGATCATCGATTTGCGAACAGCCTGAAGGACATCCGCCCAGAGAAAACGCTCCCCAATCCACTTATTGAACTGATCAGCCTCCGTTTTCAGATCTTTCAGTTTATCCACCTCGCCCGAAATATCTCCATGTGGCATGCTGTAATTTTCAATCAACCCGCCCAATTTATCGATCTCCTGCTGCTGGGCACTGTGCACGGTGCTGTTGAAATAAACACCAGCCCAAACCGCCGCCACCAAGCAGGCAGCTGCACCATAAAAGTACGGCTTCTTCCGATCCAAATCCTGCTGCAGGCGGGCCGTACCCGGCATAAGGTTCATCTCCAACGGGCAGTTGGCCACCTCTCGGATGGCCAGGCCGACAAGCTGGCCAAACGTGTGACCGACCCTCTCCAACTCCGCGACATCCACTGTGTCCTGATCAATCTCCACTCCGACGAACGGGTTAAAATACTCGATCGGCACGCTGAGCTTCTCTGCGAGAAACTCGGGCAAATACGGCATGATCGCCGCGCCGCCGTGCAGGAACGCCCGCACCGGGTCGCTGCCTCCCTGCTGTTTTTGCCAAAACTGAAGGGTCTGCTTCAACTGAACGTGCAACCGGGTCATCACCTGTCGGGCGATCTTGGAGAGCGCCGCTTCATGCGGGTCATCCGGCTCGGCATACGCACCACCCAAGCCGACAAGCCCCTTCTGCAACTTGATCTCCTCCGCCTGCGAAAAGCGGATCTTCGTTTCCGTCGCGAACTCCTGCGTGATCGAGTTGGCGCCGATGTTGATGGTGCGAATAAAAAATTTCTCCCCTTCGAAAATCAGAACGTGTGTCGTCTTGGCACCGATATCCAGCACCAGCGAGCAACCCTCAATGTCCCCGTAGTTGTAACGGAACGCATTGACCAATGCCGCCTGCGCCGTGTCCACCAGTTCCACGTTCACACCCTGCGCCTTGGCCACCTTGATCATCCCATCGGCCACCTCGCTCTTAAGCGCTGAGAGCAGCACCTCGATCTCGCCCGACTTGGCCACACCCATCGTGTAATGATCCCACGCGGCCTCCTCCAACGGGAACGGGATGTTCTGCTGCGCCTCGAACTTGATCATCTGCGCAACCTTGGTCTTGTCGATTGCAGGAAGCCGGATCGGCTTTGACAAAACCTGAAAACCGGGAGCCGCCACCAAGCCGCGCTTGGCCGAGAAACCGGCCTCCTCAAATAACTCCTTGGCCGCCTTCTCGAGCGCCTTGGGCCGCACCCTTTCACTGGAACCTTCCAGCCCCATAGGCTTGACCCCAAAACCAAGCAGCCGAATGCCGCCCTCCGCCGTTGGCTCAAACTCGGCGGCACGCAGGGTGCCGGCGCCCATGTCAATTGCCAGAAATGATTTGGAACTCATTTTATCTCAACAGTTTGGACGGCAATCCATGCCCATCCGTTCAACAGCACGCAGCCCCTGCCAAAGTTTTCTTTTCGGCCGAAAGTATTCTAGTTCAGCCAAAAGCAATAACTCATATTCATCCTGAAAACGTTTCTAATGACGGAATCCCGACACCAGTAACGGTAGCCCACCAAACATCATCTGACTGAAATAATGAAACCGGACAAATCCCTTTCAGATCCACTACTACCAGAAAAGTGGTCGCGTTTGCTAAAGGAATTGCACTACAGCGTCAAACAGAAAACGTCGAACTTGGGGAATCATACCAAAAGCTCAGCCAATAACAAGAACCGAAGAAGAAGCGCAGACGACCAAACCAAGCGCTTGACCAAACGATAACAAGCCAAGCCTTAGCTCAAAAAGAAGTATCTGCAAATCGCGTAACGATCACAGATTCAAAAACCACCCCGCTTGGCCAAAAGCCAGTGCCCGGACATATCACCCCTCACGCAAACGACGATCCCAGTCGTACTCCCGGGCAGTCACCAAGTCCTCCAACCGCCGCGCCCGCCTGTCCAACCGCTCAAACCGCTGCTTGAGCCGAGCCAAGGCCAAGCTCTTTGAACTGGCGTACGAATTGTAAAATTCCCACTCAGACATGCTCTTGGGCTCACGCGGCGGTTCCACTTTCATTAGCAAAGCCGCCAGCAGATAGATCAGCCCCATGGGAAAAAAACCTGTAAAAACAAATGCCAAAACCAGCAGTGCCCGAACCCAGAAAAGCGACAAGTTAAATGTCTGAGCAAAACCGGCACAAACACCGAATATCCAGCCACTCTTCGACCTGAATACCGGCAACCTAACCTTTTCTAATGTATTATATGTCATCTTATGTAAATATTGCTCTTTACTTGTCTTTATTTTGTATTAATATGCCCTCTAGAGACTCAATCCTGTTCTCCAACTTTTCCATGTCGGCGTGTAAATCCTGAATCACACGGGTTTCATCGGCGGTCGTCTTACGCTCTTTTCTACCTCCGACCTTCAAGATTTTGACCATCGCAATCAAGGTGCCACAAATGACCGGCAAACCGATGGCAAAGAAGAAAACCAGAGCCACAATCTCGAAGGCACCCGACATCCCCAACATTTCAATCATCTCATTCATCCGACCAAGTTCGGGCACATATTACGCCGACTGACTCCCGCTGCCAGCCCGAACTCTTCCCCGCTCAAGCCGGCTCACCCTGTTTAGCTGTTTTTCCCTTCAACTCCTCCAGTTCTATCTCCAGTTCCTCATCAGTTTCGAGTTCAGCGAATTCCTTGTCCAGTGAACTATTCCGTGCTCGTGCCAGTTCGGCTTCGGCCACCATCCGGTCAACCCGGTGCAACATTTGCTCGAACCGCAGAAAAACACTGGTACCGTCCGCCTCACGAACCTGCTCTCTTGCCTGCTTGCTTTTTTTTGCCTGTATCGCCTTCTCTGCCAAAACCTTGTAACGATCTCGGATCGCCTCGAGTTTTTCCTCCAATTCAGCGATATCCTGCTGGTACTGCCCGATAATTCCCTCCATCTCCGAGAAATCACTCTCCAGTTTCTTGGCCTGTTCCCTATGGTGACGCTTTTCCAGCAATGCCTCTCGCGCCAAGTCCTCCCGCCCCTTGCCTACTGCCAATTCTGCCTTTTCAGTCCAGCGTTTTGCCTTCTCCTTGGCGTCCTCAAGCGTCCTGCCCAAACGAGTTCGATTGGCCATCGCGCTGGCACAGGACGCCTTCATCTCCACCAAGGTGTCCTCCATCTCCTGAGCCATTAACCGGATCATTTTTTCCGGATCCTCCGCCTGATCCAGCACGGCATTAATGTTGGAACTAACGATGTCCTTGAATCGAGTGAATATTCCCATTGTTCATCCTTTCTTTATTCGATTGAGTCGCAATCTGCTAACACCTCTAGCCAGCCTCATGCCAACGTGACATAAAAAGATTAAACAACTGCAACAGAATGATTTAACATAAAAAACATCATTAAGTTATTTTGGTTTTTTATACCGTTTTATTGTATTTTTGTTTTATGTTTGGCATCCTACGCCATATGCATCGCTGTGCAAATGTTATCCAGTTGCGAGTCCCAGAACCGCTTGGACGTTCGGAGGCTTTTCTTGAGTTTCAGCAGCACCTATCCCGAGTAGCCAAGGTGAATCGGCCGGTGCTTTTGGTTGGCGAGCGCGGAACCGGCAAGGAATTGGCCGCTAATAGGTTACACTTTCTCTCCGAACGCTGGCAGGGGCCGCTGGTTGCCCTGAACTGCGCTGCGCTTTCGCCCTCGCTGATGGAGTCCGAGTTGTTCGGCCACGAGGCAGGGGCCTTCACCGGAGCCAATCAACGCCGCCAAGGCCGTTTCGAGTCGGCCAACGAGGGAACACTCTTCCTCGATGAGATCGGCCTAATCCCGATGCCAGTGCAGGAAAAGATTCTGCGGATGGTGGAGTACGGCACGTTCGAGCGTGTGGGCGGCACAACGAGCGTGGAGGTGGATACACGCATTGTCGGCGCCACCAATGCTGACATGCCGCGCTTGGTTCAAGACGGTCAATTCAAGGCCGATCTGCTCGATCGTTTGTCGTTCGACGTGCTGGCACTGCCTCCGTTGTGCGAACGGCACGGTGATGTGATGCTGCTGGCGCATCATTTCGCCGAGCGAATGGCGCTGGAACTGCGCCTTGGCCAAGCGCCAGCGTTCGCGGAAAGTGTTATTCAGCGGATGGAGCGCTACGACTGGCCCGGCAATGTCCGCCAACTCAAAAATGCCGTCGAGCGGGCTGTGTACCAGTGCGAGGGGGAGATAATCACCAAAATTGATTTTGACCCATTCTGTTCAGGTTCGCCGCGTGACGCCGCCCCCCCACGACCCTCCCCATCCTCAGAGTCGCCGGGCCAAGCGAATGCCTTTCAACTCGGTGACCGCTCCCTCCCTGAGGCCGTTCGCGAACTTGAGCGCCGCGCGCTTGGCCAAGCGCTGGCCAAAGCCCGCCACCACCAAGGCAATGCCGCCAAACTGCTTGGCCTGACCTACCACCAGTTCCGCGCCCTGTACCGAAGGCACAAGGACACGCTTTAGCCGAGCAACTCGGTAGCCTTGGACGCGATGTCGGGTTGGCGCATGAGGGCGGTGCCAACGAGGATGGCTCCGGCACCACATGCCTCCAAGCGCTCTACATCGGCACGGGTTTGGATACCACTCTCAGCGACGAGCACTTTTTCGGAGACGCCGCTCGCAGCCAAGCGCTTGGCCAAGCGCTCGGTGGTGCCGAGATCGACGGTGAATGTCGATAGATCGCGATTATTGACGCCGATCAGCCGGGCGTCGATGTCCAGTGCGCGATCAAGTTCGTGCTCGTTATGCACCTCCACCAGCACCGCCAGTCCGGCCCCGGTAGCCAAGCGATGCAGGTGGCCAAGCATCTGGTCGTCGAGGCAGGCCACTATAAGCAGGATGGCGTCCGCCCCGTGCTCGACCGCCTCCGGCAACTGCCGCTCGTCGATCATGAAATCCTTGCGCAGAAGTGGAAGCGAAACAGCCTCACGGATGGCGCGCAAATAGTCGAGCGAACCCTGAAAAAACTCCCGGTCGGTCAGTACCGACAGGCAACTGGCACCTGCGTCCTCGTAGGTTTTTGCGATGGCAACCGGATCGAAGTCATGGCGGATGACACCCTCGGAAGGTGAGGCTTTTTTCACCTCGGCGATAAGGCCAATGTTGCCCTTCCGGGGATCGAGCAACCCACCAATGAAATCCCGCCTCGGGCCATGCTGGGCGATAGCCGCCCGCAACAACTCAACGCTCACCGATACCTCGGGAAGATGCCCTAGCTCGCTGCGCTTATGGGCAACGATCTTATCGAGGATATTCACCGGGAGGCGGCGTCCGCCTGGCCAAGCGGTTACTTGAGCGGCTTGACGCGGATGTTGCGATAGTGGACGACGCTCTTCGGATCGTGAGCCTGCAGAGCGAAGGTGCCACTTCCAAGCTTGCGACCGGGCATCGACTTGAGATGTGGGGCATTCGGGATCTCGGTCCAGCTTGAGGTGACCTTGCCGTTGATCTTGATGTTGACCTTCTTGCCTTTGACGCGAATCTCGTAGTCGAACCATTCCCCGTCCTTAGCCGGGGCGGGATTGACGTCCTTCACGGCATAGAGACCGCCGGTCTTTTTTGGGTCGCCGTGGGTGTTGTTCACCTGCGCCTCAAAGCCTGCATATGGCCAACCGGAATCCTCGTACTTGGTATGGAAATAGATGCCGGAGTTGGCCTTCGGGAAAGTTTTCACCTGTGCCCTCAGGACAAAGTTCTTGAAGTTGTGATTCTCGACATCGC
>Ga0163108_10000757_pt1 | contig 23946 bp, 26 predicted proteins | sample Fk1155metaG_FD_109644 | JGI IMG/M metagenome (GOLD analysis project Ga0163108, IMG submission 109644) | Marine microbial communities from the Central Pacific Ocean - Fk160115 155m metaG | ecosystem: Environmental > Aquatic > Marine > Oceanic > Photic zone | place: The Central Pacific Ocean...
GGAGGCTCCGGGGGAGGAGACCGTGGAAGAGAAGAGCCAGAACGACCTGCCCGGCAAGCTGAAGGAGGAGACCTTCGAGGGCAAGCTGGTGGTGTTGAAGGTGGGACGGGAAGATTTGATGAATAAGCAGAGCTTCAGGTTCTGGCGACGCATGCTGCGACGGGCGGAAGACGAGAAGGCGCGGGCAGTCCTCTTCGATCTCGATACTCCCGGGGGCTATGCCTACGAGACCAAGGAGATCATGTCGGAAATCACACGCCTGAAGATTCCCTGCTACGCGTTTGTGAATGAAAACGCCCTGAGTGCAGGGGCCCTCATGTCCGTGGCGACGGATGGAATCTACATGAGTCCGGAGGGCACAATCGGCGCGGCGGGCATTGTGAGTGGCAGTGGAGCGGAGATCGGGGACATGATGCGCAAGAAGCTCCATAGCTCCTTCGAGGCACAGATCCGCAGCGTGGCGGAGAAGAAAGGCTACGATCCCGAGCTGATCCGGGCCATGATGATTCCGGAGGACCGGGACCGGGTTTTTGGAGAGGTGGTGGTCAGGGCCGGAGAACTGCTTACGCTCACCGCCAGCGAGGCGACTTCTCTGCGGGATGGCAAAACTCTGCTGGCCAGGGCGGTGGCAGGCAGCATCGAGGAAATTGCGGAACTGGAGGGGATGGAAGGCGTTCCTATCGTGCGGGCCGAAGCCACGGCCTTTGAGAACTTCGCCTGGTGGGTGTCGAAATGGTCGTTCCTCCTCATCCTGGTCGGCATGGCGGCTGCCTACGCTGAACTGAAGGCCCCGGGATTCGGGGTCGGCGGGGCGATCTCTCTTCTTGCCTTCGGAATGTTCTTCTTTGGGAATTACATGGCGGGCAACCTGGCGAACTACGAACTGGTGGCGCTCTTCTTCCTGGGAGTGATCCTGGTGGCGGTGGAACTCTTCCTCATCCCGGGAACGGGGGTGACGGGAATCCTGGGAGTGTTGTGCATGCTTGGGGCACTCCTTCTCGGAACGGTGGACAAGATTGACTGGAACGACTGGAAGGTGGGCGATTTCTCGGGGAACCTCCTGGATCTGCTGCGCGGGCCGGCTCTCACCCTCGGGGCGGGTCTTCTGGGCGGTTGCACCCTGGTTCTTCTGCTCATGCGCTTCCTGCCCGATACGCCCATCTTTCGTGCTCTCATCACGAAGCAGGAACTGGCTGGCGGAGCTTCCCTTGACGATGAGGCCGCGGTGGCCGGATCCGGGAAGCGGGTGGGCTGGACCGGTGAAGCTCTCACGGACCTGCGTCCGTCCGGTAAGGTGGTTTTGTCAGGAGAGGAATTCGACGTGGTGGCGGATGGGGCCTTCATCAGTAAAGGTGCGAAAGTGAGGGTCCTTGAACAGGACGGCATGAGGATTGTGGTGGGCGAAATCGACTCCGTATAGAGGACCTGCCGACCTGTTGTTCGCGATCAGTCTGCAGGGACTGGTCGCGGCTTCCTTGTCATAACGCAAAGCAGTTATGGTAACCGTATTGAGAGACAAGATTGCATTGCGCAGACGCTCATTTGAGTGAGGGTAATTAATGTCAGGAGTTTTGAATAAGGAACGCTGTTTCCCGTCGAACAATTAACACCACACCATTTTGAACAGGATGAAAATTCGCCAGAAAGCCACCGAAGGAGAAAGCCGCGAACTGCTGCTCAAGGAATATTTTTTGAATGCCTATCTGATCGCGTTGCTCAAGCAGGTCGGCAAGGGAGTGCGCTGTTGCTCGGAAGAAGAAAACGAGCAGTTTGCCCAACGAGTCGCCGAGCACAACTAGGCTCGATCACGGACACACCGAGATCGCCGGATTTTCAGGAGCCGGCAAAGTGGCCTTGTGGGTTTGGCCGCTTTGCCGGTTTGCCGGTTCTGGGCGGAGTGGTGCGGGGCCACTACCAGAGAACCTGGTCTCCAGTCCGCTCCGGAGTTCATGGTCCCGGGGTCGACGGTGGGGGGCGCCGGAAAATCGCGATGTGGCGGTCGATTGATTTGCCCGGGGCCTCTGAAAGCTCCCGGGAGCGGGGATTGCGGTGGTCAGCGACCTTGACCGCGCCCAGGTCGGTGAGTTTCCGGCAGGCCAACTGGTGCTCCACGTCGAAGTAGGATGTGATGACAAAGAGGCCGTCATCGCTGAGTTGACGAAGGGCGCCTTCGAACATATGCCCCCAGAGAACGGGGTCGTTCCAGAAATTCTGGTGGCGCATGAAAGTGAGATCAAAGCGCTCGCTGGATGACATGGCTGCGAGGAAGCGCTTGCCATCTTCCACATGGAACCGCGTCTGCATGTCGCTGTCCTTCACGGTTCTCCAGCGCAGGTTGGCTTCCTCGATCTCCGCCGAGCGGATGTCGGCCCCCACAATTTCCAGGCGCTCCGCATCCCCGCCGAAGACATCAGCCAGCACGCCGGTCTCATCAGCCCGGCCGCAGGCCAGGTTGAGAATGCGTTGCTCGGTTCCCGCTTTGTTCCCGCCGGGGATCCCGGTGAGGGTTGTCTCAAGGGCCCTCCTGAGCACGGACATGTCTTCCGGCAGATCTGCGGAGTGAAAGGGCGTGTTGGGGTTGAGGGGCACGACAGCACGATTAAAAGGTCCTCTCCCCGTGATTCAAGAGTTGAGTTGATCCCTTCATTCTGTAAGGGCTCTGGGACACCGTTCCGGTCTTCATGCCTAACCAAACATCCGACCAACCGCTCCCGCAGGAAACTGCCGCTCTCGTGCGCAGTATTGCCGACCAGTTTGCGATCGAGGGCCAGTATACGCGGGGGGAAGAGGTGAAGAGCGGCCACATCAACTCGACCTACCTCGTGACCTACGAACTGGAGGACGGCGAGTGCCGGCGCTACATCCTGCAGCGCATCAATGAGAAGGTTTTCAAGGATCCCCTGGCCGTGATGCGCAACGTGGAGTGTGTGACCTCCCACATCAACTGGAAGGTGTTGCGCAGGAAGCGGAACCTCGGAGGACAGACTCTGAGCCTCTACCCGCACAAGACCGGGCGCTTTTACGGTTACGGGGAGGGAGGCGGGATCTGGCGCTGCTACAACTACTTCGAGGGTTGCCAGACCCATGATGTGGTGGGGAACACCCGACAGGCCTTCGAGGCCGGGCATGCCTTCGGGTCCTTCCAGGATCTGGTCAGCGATCTGCCGCCGGACGAGATTGTGGAGACCATCCCCGATTTTCACGATACGCGACGGAGATACCAGACCCTCATGGAGGCGGTGGAACGGGACTCCTGCGGACGGGTGGGTGAGGTGCAGATGGAACTGGAGTTCGTGCGCCGGAACGAGGATGTGGTCGATCGACTCCTCAGGCTCAAGGAAAAGGGAGACCTTCCCCTGCGCATCACCCACAACGACACCAAGATCAACAATGTTCTCTTCGATATGGAGACGGACGAAGCGGTTTGTGTGATCGATCTCGACACGGTCATGCCGGGGCTCAGTCTCTATGACTTTGGTGACCTGGTTCGCACCGCTACAAACCCGGCCGCGGAAGATGAACGTGATCTCGGGAAGGTGGAGATGAGCATCAGGGTGTTCGAGTCCCTTGTGGAAGGCTACCTTGCGGCGGCAGGGAAAATTCTCAACGAGGCTGAGATCGCACAAATGGCCTTTTCGGGTCGACTCATCTCAATCGAACTCGGGATGCGTTTTCTGACCGATCACCTCAATGGCGATCGTTACTTCCGTGTCCACCGGGAGAACCAGAATCTTGACCGTGCCCGGACGCAGTTGTGCCTCGCGCGGCAGATTGAGGAGCGAGAGGAGGAGATGAACAGGTTTGTGCTCAAGGTGGCCGGAGCCCGGTGATCAGGTGTCAGTCCGCTCCAGGGTCGCCACACATTCAAGGTGCCTTGTTTGAGGGAAGAGGTCGAAAGGCTGGACCGTGCGCAGGGCGTATCCCCGGGCGTTGAACTCCTTCAGGTCGCGGATCTGGGTGGCGGGATTGCAGGAGATGTAGATGATCCGGTGTGGCGCGTAAGCGAAGAGTTGCTCCAGGAACTCCTGGCCACAGCCCTTGCGCGGAGGATCAATTACAACCGAGGTTTCTGCAGCCGGGAATGGGATCTGCTCGAAGATGTGTTCGGCGGAAGCGGTCAGGATAGTGACATTGTGCAGTTCGTTCTGGTTCGCATTCTGACGGGCCCAGTCGGCCGAAGACTCGGAGACCTCCACTCCGGCCACCGCCTCGAAGTGTCGGGCAAGGGAGAGGGCGAAGAGACCGGAACCGCAGTAGGCGTCCACCAGAAAGCGGCTGTCGATCACGGCTTCCTTCGCCACGTAGTCGACAAAGGCGGGCAGAATAAAGGGGTTGTTCTGGAAAAAATCGCCTGCCAGGAAGCGAATGCTGAGCTCCCCCACCCGTTCTTCCACCACTTCGCGCGGATTGGTATGAACGCCCCCGGCGGTTGCGCGGAGGAGCAAGGTCGCCCCTTTCCTGAACTTCCCCTGGGCGGCAGTCTGGTGAATGCGGGTACGCTCGACTGGCAGGGCCTCGTTGAGTTCCGGCATTGCGATGGAACAGCGTGGCACGTCGACGACCCTGTTACGTGATCCCGTCGCCAGAAAACCGATGTTGAGATCCCGATCAGGGCGCGGCTTCTGGAAGTGAGGCGTGATCTTGGAACGGTAGTGCCAGGGCTCGGGAGAGGGAACGGGCTCTTCAATCGGATGGTCGATCCCTGCCATGTGCTGCAGGAGTTCACCAACCTGCCGGCGCTTCCAGTGAAGCTGTTCCCGGTAGTCGAGATGCTGGTACTGGCAGCCGCCGCAGGTGGTGAAGAGAGGACAGCGTGGCTCCTGACGACTGGGACTGGGAACAAGGATTTCCAGCAGGTCAGCATGCGAACAACTGGTTTCGTTCTTCCAGATGCGGGCCCGCACCCGTTCGCCGGGCAGGCAGAACGGGACGAAGACGACCCAGCCCCCTTCGCTCTGCGAGCCCGGTGGGGCTGTTCTGTCGATTCGTCCCAGGCCCATTCCCAGATTGGAAAGGGAATCGATTTCAAGTTCGATGACCTCATGGTAGGCAAAAGGTTCCGGCCTGAAGTGTTTGGGAGCTTTTGTTTTCTCGGGCATTCGTTCGTGCGCTTCAGGTTGCCAGAGGGGAATCGGACGAATACAATGTGCTGGAATTCGTCATGATGACCATGAAAGCGAACCTTGCCATTTGCGTATCCGCGCTCGTATCCGCCTCCTTCGCTGCTGCCGAAATCGTGGAAGAGGAGACATGGTATAGCGCGGCAGGAAAGGTCGTCAAGACGGTGAAGCGGACTCTGACAGGCGCCGACGCCCGGAGAGTCCAATCCCCGGCCTGGGAGCCGGCCTGGGTCATCCGTGAGCGCGGGCGCAGCTCAAGGGGGCGCCTCAGCTCCGGACCTGTCTACCGTTATTTGCGCAGGGGTTGTCAGTTTCCCCGTTCTTATCCCTACGGGATCGGTTATTTCCCGCGGGTTTCCCGCGGTGGACCGGGGGGGTATCTCCGGACAGGAAACGGTGGGAGATGCCGGGACATGGGCTACTCTCGCCCACCACTGAATCTCGTCATCGTTCGCTAGGGCCTTTTTCGTGATCCTGCAGTTAGTTGTCCGGTGCGGGTTCAGGTGCAGGTTCGGGAGTGGGCGTGGGAGCGGGGCCGGATCCGGGAAGGGATCTGGTGACGTCGGGCGAGCGGAAGGGATCTTTCGGGGGGATGGAGGAATGATGAACTTTCTTGTTTGCCACGGACTTCTGTCCGGCCTCGACCAGGGGGAATTCCCACTCTCCGGTATTCCTGCTGCCGGTGGTGCAGCCGCAGAGCATGAAGAGCAATCCTGCTCCGGCGATTGCGAGTCTGATCTTGTTGTTCATGGCGAAAGAGAACAGGGAAGCTGCCCAGAATCTCGCCTCTGTTGCAACTTGAATCTTGAATTGCTCAGGACCTGTTGAGGGAACGGAGCCAGCGCGTGATATCGGCAAGAACCCGTTCCTTCTGATGATCGTAAAAGAGCAGGTGATAGCTCTCCGGATAGAAGTGACGCTTTACCCGTGCAGCCGGTGGAAACCGCCCGGCGAAGGTTTTCACATCGTCAGGACGGGAGAAGATGTCATGTCCGCCATGCAGGAGGAGGACGGGTAACTCGATCCGGGTGGCTTGTTCCGTCGAGGTTTCAATCATGGTGCCCAGAGTGGAAAGGAGGCGCATGGTGAAGGCGGAGACATGGTAGGGATTGGCCTGGACCTGCTCCTGGTGGATCACGTCCCTGATGACGTGCACTTCATTCTCTCCCGACAGGGTTTCCAGGGAGATCTTCCACCGGGGAAAGAGACGTGCTCCCCAGCGCAGGGCCGTTCGCTTCCACTGCGGAAAATCGTCATGAATGCGGGCGATGGGAGAGGAGAGGATCAGGGCATCGCAGGGTGGTTGTTTCTGCGAAGAGCAGGTTGCCACCGCATGGAGTGCGATGAGGGCCCCCATGCTCTCTCCACACCATACGATGCGTGCCCCGGGGTGTTGTCGACGGACGAGGCGAGTGAAGGTGTTGAAGTCGTTGAACCAGTCCTGCCGATCGTGAATGTCTCCCTTGCGAGAGGTGACCGGATCATTGCCCTGCCCGCGCAGGTCGGGCGCATAGACCGCGGCCCGGGAGCAGTGCTCCTGCAGGTGCTTGCCGAGAACACTCAGGTCCGTGGAGGCACCCGCGATCCCGTGGAATCCCACCACCACCAGGGAGGGTGGGCGATCATCGCGGGGGAGCCACTTGCGGTAGGGGAACCGGTCGCCGTCGAACGAGGTAAAGGTCGATTCTTCGAGGGTCGGCCGGGTAACGGCGGAGGACGCCGGGCAGCGAGGCGGAGTCCTGGCAGGAGAGCGGGAAGCACAACCGGAGAGCTCAAGGCAGATCAATGCCATCATGGGCAGCAGGAGCGATGATCTGACAGACATGAGGCGCTGTGAGGATATGACCAGAGAGGAGGGGTGCGATACGGAATGGGTAACGGGGTGTGCCTGTCGGCCTTCGTGAGGATCGACGAGTTGTCCGCCAGGAGTGTCCATCCTGGATGGACATGGTGGAACCCTCCCGGTCACTGGAAGGGTTACAGGCGCAGCTGATTTGCAGCGCCTGATAGATCAATTGTCCAGTTGACGCCTGAAGGACATGTCCCCGGCGATCTACTTGGGCTTGGGAAGGGCCTTGCCGGGTTTCACCGGAACCGGTTTTGGAGGATCGGGTTGCTTGGCCGGGGCGGTTGGAATGCGCACCGGGGGAGAGACGGCACGGGCCCTGGGCTTCCCAGTGGATGGAGCAGGAGACTTGCCTGTTCCAGGATTGACGGGAACCCGCACAGGTGGGGACACCGCCTTGGCACCGGGGCGTCCCGGAACCCGGACAGGAGGCGAGACCGAGCGACCGGAGGGAGTGGGACGGGCCAGCGGACGCGAGGGCGGCTTGGGGAGGTCCTTCAACTCAGCCAGCTCGAGTTCGAAGATGAGCGTGCTGTTGGGACCAAGGTTGGCGCTGCGCCGGTTCTCCTTGTAGGCGAGTTCGGCCGGGATGAAGAGCTTCCACTTCGATCCCACCGGCATCTGGGTGAGGGCTTCCTTGAATCCCGCGATCACGTTGAGGGACATGGGCGCGGGCTTGCCTTTGGAAGAATCGAATTCCGTCCCGTCGATGAGGGTGCCGCGATAGATGGTCATGAATTGCTTGGTGGGACGCTGCCCTGGAGGGGGTGCGGGGTAGACTTCGCCTTCCCCCTTCTTGAGAACCTCGTACTGCAGGCCGCTCTTGGAGGTGATGACTCCCTCGCGTTTCTTGTTTTCGGCGAGGAATTTTTCTCCAGCCACCTTGTTCTCTGTCGCGATTTTCTTTTCACGCTCCCTGATGACGAGGCTCAACTGGTTGAGAGCCTCGTTGATCTTTTCCTGGTCGATCTCGGAATCCTTGAGTTCGAGGGCGTCAAAGAGTCCCTTGAGGAATTGCTCGCGGTCGATGTCCTCCATCTGGAGTCCGAAGCGACCAGTCTGGTTGGTGAAGTTGCGCCCGTTGCGGAAACCGAACCCATAGGAGGTCTTGGTGCGGATCTCCTTGGCGTCCATTGTGACCTTGGGTTCTTCCGGGGCTTCCGGTTTTGCCGGATTGGTGGGGCCGGCCGGAGCAGGTTTGGGTTGGGCCTTGGGGGCCTCGGCCTCCTTGGCGGCCTCAGCCTTCTTGCCGGGCTGGGTGGGAGAATCCTGAGCTGAGAGCACTCCAGTGAAAAGAAGGCCAGCGCCCAGGAAGGCGGCAATGATGGTGATTTTCATGATCTTTGGTGGAATGGGGGGGGGACGATAGGGCTGCCTTGGGGAGCTGTCGAGCGAAAGGGTGGATTGTTCGGAACACGGGGCGGGAGGAGCTGGCCCTCCACAGGGACTGCTATTTCGATTGCTCAAGCATGCGCACCACTGCTGCTTCAGCCCTGCCTCGAATGTCTTCCAGGACCTCGATCCGGGGTTCCAGATTCTCCAGACAGGCGTGGAGCTTCTCAAGGGTGTTCATCTTCATGTACTTGCAATCGGAGCAGGCACAGCTGTCGGTGGGGCCGGCAATAAGGTTCTTGTCGGGAGCTTCCTTGCGCAGACGGTGCAGCATCCCGCCCTCGGTAACCACGATGATGTTCCTGGTTTCGGCGTTCTGGCAGAAGGTGACCATCTTTTCGGTGGAGCACACCTCGTCGGCCAGCAGGCGCACCGCAGTGGTACATTCCGGGTGGGCCACTGTCACCGCGTCAGGGTAGTCGTCCTTGATCTTCTGTATCGATTCGCGGGTGAATTCCACGTGGACGTAGCATGATCCTTTCCAGAGATCCATCTTGCGGTCGCAATTCTCCATCACCCATGCGCCGAGGTTTTCATCCGGCACAAAGAGGATGGGGCGGTCAGCGGGGGCCTGTTCCACGATACGGACGGCGTTGCCGGAGGTGCAGATCACGTCGGAGAGCGCCTTCACTCCTGCCGAGCAGTTGATGTAGGCGATGACGTAGTAGTTCCGGTCGGCGTGATCCTCCAGATACTTCTGGAGGGCAGGGGCGGGGCAGCTTTGCTCCAGGGAACAGCCGGCGTCCCGGTCGGGCAGGATCACCGTCTTGTCCGGATTGAGGATCTTGGCGGTTTCGGCCATGAAGTGAACCCCGCAGAACGCAATCACTTCCGCATCGGTCTCCTGCGCGCGGTAGGACAGCCCAAGGGAATCTCCCACGAAATCAGCAAGATCCTGAATGACGCCGATCTGGTAGTTATGCGCGAGGATTACCGCGTTACGCTCGTTCTTGAGGCGCAGGATCTCCTCTCTCAGATCGAGAGCAGGGGCAGAGGTGCTCATGCCGGAGGCTCGCTCATGCCGGCCCCGGGGGCAAAGAAGAAATGGCGTCCTGGTCGCGCTTTTTCAGCAGGACTGCGGTGAGATGATTCCTCCAGGCAGCTGCAGGATCCTTCGCCGCCGTTTCATTAACGAGGCTCCATGGCGGTGTCCGCGGAACAGCTGCTACCCTGGGAGGGAAGTTCCATGTCCGCAATATCGGTGAGTGCACCGAACTTGGCATAGCGCTCCTTGAGTTGTGGCAGTCCGACGTTGCCGGAGTGGTGAGCACCTTCTCCAATTGAAAGCGAGGTGGCCTGGATGTCCCCCTCCAGGATCGAATCCTGCTCAAGAGCGAGTTGTTGCTCGCACACGATATCCCCCCGGACGATGCCATCGATGATGACGTCCCTTGCATGTACGGGGTGGGAGAAGGCAACCTTTGAGTGTCCCTGCACGATGAGGCGGCGGCAGCGCACGGTTCCCGTGATGGTTCCGTCACACAGGATGGTGAGGTCTCCATCGCAGTCGATACCGCTGCCCTTGAAGACGCCTTCGATCGTCAGGTCGTGGCAGTGCACCGAGACGCCATTGATTCCACCTTCCTGGTGGATGTGGACATTCCCACGGGTTCGGATGCGCCGGTGGTGCATCGTGCTGATCTCGTGATCGTCGAGAGGGATGGAGGCGGTGCAGCGCAGGCAGATGGTGGAGAACGTCTCTTCCGGAATGCTCTGCGGGAATTCGCACTCAAGGCAGTGAATGTGGCGGTGTCCCTTTCGGGGAACCTCGGGCAGAAGGCGGGCCAGCCGGGCGATGGCAGGGTGGTCTCCCGTGGTGGTGGTGACGCGCGGAATGCGAGCTTTGGAGGGAAGGGCGGAAGTTCCGGCGCCGCGCCGGGAGAGGCTGGAGAAAAACTCAAGCTGTTGCACGCGGGGCGGTCCCATCTCCTTCTCCTCTTTCAGGCGACTTGCCCGGGTGGTCCCGGGACCACCCGTTCGTTGCGCAAGGTGGTCGCGGAGAGGGAAGGGATACTCGGCGGGGGGGGTGATTGGCACGGCCTCGCCATTCCTGATCTGGAAGCAGGCCCCACAGCCACGATCGCGACAGAACGTTGAGCAGGCAAACCGGGGTTCTTCCTGCTCATGGCCACAGACCGGACAGGAGAGGAGCAGATTCTTTGGACGGCCAAGCATGATCGCAGGTGAAAGTGGAGTGCATTGCAACCATCATTGGATGGCCCGGCAGGGTCGAGAAAGTTTGTGCTTAACAATCAATCCCGGTTAATGACACCTGTATTTTTGTGCGTCTGATAAGGGAATATGCCTGAGTACAAAGTGACCAAGACTTCTAATCTTTCCGGAGAATAATTTGAGCCTCTTTAAGAATCTGCGAATCTGTCGAGTTGTTCGCAGGGTCCGGGGGGTGGGGCCCGTTGGTCTCCCTCTCAGGCAGCGGGAGCCTTCGCGCTCTCAGCAGGTAATTCAGTCTTCTTCTCCTCGAGTTCGAGCGTCTGGTTTACCACCTTGGGCTGATTGCGGGGCGTGCCGATGGCAGAGGCACCCACGAAGACGGCCCCCGCTTCCATGGAAAGGGCTCCGGCCTTGATGTCGCCAGTCACCTCGGCCAGGGCACAGATTTCGACCCGGTCGGTGACTGTGATGTTGCCTTCCACCCTGCCCTGCACAATGACCAGACCGCACTTGATCTCAGCCTTGATGTGGGCCGATTCACCGATGGTCAGCGAACCTTCCGAAACAATCCTGCCCTCGATCCTGCCGTCCACGATGAGATCGCCCTGAAAGCGGACTTCTCCCTCGATCTCGACGTCGCTGCCGAGAACATTGCGCTTACCTGCGGAAATCGCGACGAGTTGATTGGCCTCTGTGCCCGGGGGGGGGGCGGGTTCGGCGTGAGGAGCGGAAGGGGGGCCGGAGGCAACGTCTCCCGTGTTCTTGCTGATGATCTTCTCAAACACGATTATTCAATAAGTCAGAACCTTCCAGCTATGTCAAATTTTGTTGGCATCGCAACTGTGAGAAGATGTGAACAAGCCGCCACGAGGGGCTGGGCGAGCGCCAGTCAATCGGGTGGACTGGGGCGGGTCGGCCGCATTTCCCCCAAGGATGAAGGGAGGAAAATCCTGGAATGGATTCGGCTAGGGTGTCCCCGGAGAGGGTTCCGGAGTGGGCGCGGGTGCGGGTTCCGGAGTGGGTGCGGGTGCGGGTTCCGGAGTGGGTGCGGGTGCGGGTTCCGGAGTGGGCGCGGGTGCGGGTTCCGGAGTGGGCGCGGGATCGTTGGGAGTGTTCAGGCTGTCCGGAGCGTCGGCAGCAAGAAGGGGAACGTTGATTTTTGGTGGCGGTGGTTTGGGCCGCGGGACGGTGGCGGGGAGCGCGACTCCGAGGGTTTCAAGACGAGCTTCTGTCCGGCGTTGACTCATGAAGCTGTTCTTGTCGTTCGGGTTGTTCGCCTGCTCCAGCGCTTCGCGAGCAGCTTCCAGGTTGCCGGCCTTGCGTTCGTAGTCGCTGATCCGGGTGAGGGCGAGCGGGGCGATGTAGGCCGCTTTTGGGTCGTCAGCAAGTTCCCGGAGCAGGATGAGGCCTTTTTCATCCTCGCCCTCTTCCAGGAGGAAGGAGGCCAGTACCATGCGGGCACCTGGCTGGGCCGGGTGATCCGGAGCGTCGGAGATGAAGGCGCGCAGGGTCTCCTTGGCATCCTCGTTTTCGCCCTCTTCCCAGAGCGACCGGGCCAGCTGCAACCGGGCCGTCCCCGCTGCCGGGGTCCCGGGGTAGTCTTTCAGAACATGGCGGAAATCTCCCGGATCCTTGGACGCAACGAGGGCTTCCCCGGCGTCGATCGCCTTCTTCTTTTTCAGGCCGTCAACAATGATGTAGGTCGAAACGCCAGTGATGAGCAGCAGGACGAGGACGATCAGCTTCTTTTGATGGGCATCGAGGAACTGTTCGAACTTGGAGGGTCCCTGTTCAATTTCGCCGAGGGGGGCGGGATGGTCGGACCCCTCCACCTGTTCGGGGAGGTTCGATGTTCCTTTGTCTTCGGACTTCTTTTTCTCAGCCATGGATCAGCGGGGAAGTGTGCGTAGCGCGGGAGGGGCGGTGAATCAAGCCCTTGTGGCGGATTTCAGAGTTGTCGGGGCGACGGACCCGGGTAGGTTCGCCCCGCAGATGGCCCAGAAGCTCTATTTCGTGGCTGGAGAACACAGCGGCGATACCCGCGGGGCTGAACTGATGGAGGCGATACGGGCGGTGCGCCCGGAGTGGCAATTCTGTGGCCTGGGAGGGCCGAAAATGCGGAGTCTGGCAGGTTCCAGCGTGATTGACTGGGTGGAGGAAGCTGCGGTGGTGGGCTTCTGGGAGGTCCTCAAGCGCTACTCGTGGTTCAAGGGGCATTTCGATGCAACCCACCGGGAAATCGAGAATCTGCGCCCTGACGCGGTGATCTTCGTCGATTATCCCGGCTTTAACCTGCGGTTGGCCCGGTCCCTGCACGAGGGCGCAGGGCCTGCACGGCTGATCAACTTCATCAGCCCCCAGGTCTGGGCCTGGAAGAAGGATCGTATTCAAGGCATGGCGGACTGGCTCGATCTGATGCTCTGTCTCTTCCCGTTTGAGAAGGAGATATTCGAGAATGCCGGCCTGCCCACCGTCTGCATGGGCCATCCCATGGTGGATCAACTGGAAGCAGGGCGCATTGAGGCCCGGCGCGAGGAGAACCTGGTGGGGCTCTTTCCCGGTAGCCGCAAGAATGAGATCTCGCGGATTTTCCCCACCATGGTTGAGGCGGTCGCCCAACTGCATGAGAAATTTCCGGCGTGGAGGTTCGAAGCGTCGGCGGCTTCACAGCTCATGGAGGACCAGATGCGGTCCATTCTGGATGCTCACCCGGCGAAGCAGCTGCCCCTTGCGATTGTGCAGGGGCGCAGCCATGAGCTGATGCAGCGTGCCTGGAGCGGGGTGGTGACCAGCGGGACGGCCACCTTGGAGGCGTCCTACTACGGGTTGCCCTACTGCCTGGTCTACAAGGTGGCCTGGCTGACCTATCTGGCGGGACGTGCGGTGGTAGATATCGAGCACTTGGGACTGGCCAATATTCTGGCTGGCCGCGAAATTGTACACGAGTTCATCCAGCACGAAGCCAACGCGGCCAATATCTCATCCTTTCTTGAGAGCGTGATGACCGACGAGATACGGTGGAGGGAACTTGAGCGCAACCTGCTGGATGCGGCAGCCAGACTGGGCGGCGGGGGAGCAGCGAAGGTTGCCGCCCAGGCCATTGTGGAACTGTTGGAAGGACAAAGCGATGGCGTCTGACTACGGGGACGGGATTCCCGAAGAGCGATCCAGGCCGAACCCGGCCTGGAAGATCGCAATGGTGAGTGCGCCCGCCTTCCTCATTCTCTCCACCGCCTGGGCCCTCTGGATCTGGTGGAAGAAGTCGCAGGATGATTCGGTCGATCCGCGCCTCGCACTGGTCTCTGTCGCTGCCGAGGTGGAGGAACTGGAGGACAGCTTGCACAAGCTCTCCCAGGTTCTCGGGCCCCGCGATTGGGAGTCGGTGGAGGGCCGCATCAACATGCGCCGGGCCATTGCCCTCATTGAGGGCACTCTCAGCCCCCGCAACTACGGGTTCGCAGTGCAGACGGGGGAGCATTTGGCTCACGCGGGTGAACGATGGCCTACGATCTGGGTCGATCTGACCGGGGTGAGCGATCCGATGCGGATCTTGCTCGTCAACGCAGCCTACGACCGGAGCGATGCGGCGGTCGCCTTGATCCTTGCGGTCGCGCGGGATCTGAGGGATGAGGAATTCGGCCCCACCATCCGGTTCGTGTTCCATCCTGCCCGGCTCTACCGTGGACAGGCGGAGGAGAAGTCGCTCACCGACATTCTGAGCAAGAATGAGCTCTACAGCGCCACCCTCGTTCCGGAGGGATCCGACGGGGGCGCCGGGTCAGCCCCGCGGGGACCGTGGAATGGTGCACAACTCAAGCCCCTTGCCGATGCCTTTGCCCAGCGGGTGCGGGAGAGTGCGAACGCTCGCTGAGGTCTGACCCGGCGACTGAGAAATGCCTTGATGCGGAGGAGGTCCCCGCGTATTTCTCCCGCCCCGAAGACTGATTTAGGGGCATTAGCTCAGTTGGTAGAGCGCTTCAATGGCATTGAAGAGGTCAACGGTTCGATTCCGTTATGCTCCAGTCTTCGTTCGACCTGAGAGGCCTATGAAGGGTGCGACACGAAGACGGGCCATCGCCTGCTGGTGCGCCTCTTCCTTCCACGACTGGGGATCCAGACACCACTCCTGACATGACCAATCATGCCTGTTGAAGGACAAGAACTTGCCGTAACCTGCGCCAGGGCCGCTGAAAAAATTCTGGCGGAGGATATCCAGATCCTCGATTTGCAGGGGATCTCCACCCTGACGGACTTCATGGTGATCTGCTCCGGCACCTCCATGCCACACCTCAAGGCGATCATGCGGGACGTGGAGGCCAGGGTGCACGAGTGGACGGAGATCAAGCCGCTTTATGCGGAAGGTCGGGCCGACAGTCGTTGGGTGGTACTCGATTATGTCGATGTGATGGTGCACATCATGCATCAGGAGATGCGCGACCGGTATGGGTTGGAAGATCTCTGGGGCGATGCCGGGATGGTTCAGTGGGAGAGTTGACGGAGGATCGCAGATCGCAAATGCGCCCTCTCTGCGATTTGAGATTTGAAATCTCAAATGGAGGACCGGATGGTTCTCCCCGTGCACATCGAACTGCTGACCACCGGAACGGAACTGCTCCTCGGGACCACTCAAAACACGCACGGAGCGTGGATTGGTCAGCGACTCCTGGGCCTGGGCCTGCGGATTGCCCGGCAGGTGACCGTGCCCGATGGGCAGGCCGTGGGCGGGGCCATGCGGACCGGTCTGGAGGAGGGGGAGGTCCTGGTTGTGACCGGAGGGCTTGGTCCGACCAGTGATGATCTCACCCGTGAGGCGCTCGCGGAGGTGCTCGGGTTGGAGATGATCGAAGATGAGGCGACCTTGCGCACCATTGAGGAATTCTTTACCAGTCGCCAGCGGGTGATGGCGGAAGCCAATCGCAAGCAGGCCCTGGTGCCGGAGGGGGCGGACATTCTTGCCAATCCCAACGGGACGGCCCCGGGGCTCTATCTGCCTCCCGGGCTGAGTGGTGCGTGTAACTGTGCGGTATTTCTTCTGCCTGGTCCGCCGCGCGAGCTGTATCCGATGTTCGAGGCGGAGGTTGTGCCGCGCCTGCGGGCCCTCAGCGGAATCGAAGAGGTGCCTGACTGCCTGGAACTGAAGTTCGTCGGAATCGGGGAGAGCGATTTCCACCAGGGAGTGGACGAGCAGTTGGAGTCCATCGGGGGGCTGGAGCACGGCTACTGCGCACGTCCGGGAGAAGTGGACCTGCGACTCATCGGGACCCCGGAGGTCGTGCAGGAAGGGCGGCTGGTGGCGGAGGCGGCCTTTGCCCACGAACTGGTGAGCGATGATGGCGCTGACCTGGAAGAAGTGGTGGTGAGGCTCTTGACCGGGCAGGGGAAGACGGTGGCCGTTGCGGAGAGTTGCACGGGGGGACTCATTGCGTCGCGGATCACCGACGTTTCAGGATCCTCGGAAGTGTTTCGCTACGGGTTCGTGACTTACGCCAATGAGGCAAAGCACGATCTGGTCGGGGTGGAGCGGGAGGATCTGCTGGAGCACGGTGCGGTGAGCGAACCGGTGGCATGCCAGATGGCGGAGGGAGCTCTCCGGGTTGGCAAGGCGGACATGGCGGTGGCAGTGACCGGTATTGCGGGGCCGACCGGGGGGAGTGAAGGGAAGCCGGTGGGGACGGTTTTCCTGGGTCTGGCGGTGAGGGGGAGAGAGACCCGGGTGGTCAAGCAGTTCCATCCCTGGGGCCGCGATGCCTTCAAGCGCCAGGTGAGCCAGTCCGCCTTGAACCTGGTCCGGCGGGCGCTGGCGGGATAATGCAGATCCTCCAGCCCTGACAATACCGGGCAACGGGAGTCGGTCGAAGCTTCTCGCAGGATTGCAGAGGCGGAACCGGGCCGGCAGGGCCCGTTACAGGCGCGAAACCTCTTGTTACCTGTGATACCGTCGGACTTCGAACTCCGGATACTTCTCGACCACTTCGTAGTCGGGAAACTGATCTTCGAATTCCGGAAAGAGCGTGTCGCCTTCATGAGGTTCGTGGACCCATGAGACGAGCAGATCATCAAGGCGGGGAAGGAAAAGGGTGTAGATTTCCGCTCCTCCCATGATGAAGACGGTGGGGGTCTGGAGTTGGAGGGAGGCGAGGTCCTCGGGAGAGTGAATCACCTCCACTCCCTCGGCCGACCAGGAGTGGTCGCGGGTGAGAACGATGTTTTGCCGGCCTGGAAGTGGCCGACCGATCGAGTCGAAGGTCTTGCGTCCCATCACCACCGGGTGGCTGCTGGTGGTGCGCTTGAAAAACTTGAGATCCTCCGGGAAGTGCCAGGGAAGTTTGTTGTCCCGGCCGATGATCCGCTCCGGAGTCATGGCCACGATAGCGGTGAGGGTCATACCGAGACCTCCGCCTTGATATGGGGGTGCGGATCGTAGTCCTGGAGAGTGAAGTCCTCGAAACGAAATCCGTCAATTTCGCGGACCTCCGGGTTGATTCGCATGGTGGGCAGGGGACGGGGTTCGCGGGTGAGTTGCAGTTCCGCCTGCTCGAGGTGGTTCGAGTAGAGATGCATGTCCCCGAAGGAGTGCACGAAGTCGCGGGGTTCGTAGTCGAGAACCTGGGCGATCATCATGGTGAACAGGGAGTAACTCGCGATGTTGAAGGGGACCCCGAGGAAGAGGTCGGCACTGCGCTGGTAGAGCTGGCACGAGAGCCCGGGACGCCCTCCTTGCGATTCATGCACGTAGAACTGGAAAAGGAGGTGGCAGGGCGGGAGGGCCATCTGGTCAACCTTTCCCACGTTCCAGGCCGAGACGATATGACGGCGTGAATGCGGCTTGTTCCTGAGGTCGTCGAGGAGGCGTGAAATCTGGTCGATGGGGTTGCCGTCTTCGGTCTGCCAGGCCCGCCACTGCTGTCCGTAGACCGGTCCGAGATCTCCGTTCTCGTCGGCCCATTCGTCCCAGATGCGCACCTTGTTTTCCTGCAGGTAGCGGATGTTGGTCTCGCCCATCAGGAACCAGAGGAGTTCATGGATGATGGAGCGCAGGTGGAGCTTCTTGGTGGTGAGGCAGGGGAATCCCTCGCGCAGGTCATAACGCACCTGACGACCGAAGACCGAGCGGGTGCCGGTGCCGGTGCGGTCGGCGCGCTCTTCGCCGTTTCTGAGAACATCACGGAGCAGGTCCAGATATTGCCGCACGGAATTCTCTTAACCACGAATGGGGCGAAAGACGCGAAAAAAATCAGGATGGGAACAACTTTACGGATGATGCGGAAGGATGCCTGGGGCGGGCTTTGCTCCACCTGGCGCCGTTAGTCGTCAGTGCGAGGCTTTCTCCGGAACTCCTTTTTCTGTCCGTGCTGCCGCTTGAGACCGACCTCACGCTGGCGTTGCCGACGGGAACGCCGGCGTTTCTGGCGGCGGATTTTCTCAATGCGCTGACGGCGTTCGGATTTGCGGCCCTGTTCAATCTCCTCGATGCGATCGCACAGCTCCCGGCGGGCAAGAAACCGGTTCATCTCGCGTGAGCGCTGGGCCTGGCACTTGATTTCGATCCCGCTCGGTCGGTGGTGGAGGTAGACGCAGGAGCTGGTCTTGTTGATTTTCTGTCCACCGTGTCCCGTTCCCCTGATGAATCGCTCAATGAGATCGTCTTCCAGGATCCCGATCTTCGCCATGCGGTGTTTCAGGGCGGCACGCTTGTCCTGTCCGATCATGGCGCAGCCGGGGCTGGCACCGTGGAGCGTTCAGCGGACTGGCAATGGACGATGTAGTCCGAGACCGCCCTCCTGATTTCACCCGCCACATCGGCACGCTGCGTAGCGAAGGGCGGGACGAACCATGGATAAGAGCCGATCACGTCGGAGGTTACCGCAATCTCTCCATCACAGCTATCCGTGCCACATCCGATTCCGATGGTGGGAATCCCGATGCTGGTGGTGACTTCGGCGGCAACCCCGGGCACCACGTTCTCGAGCACGATGCCGAAGCAACCAGCCTGCTCAAGTGCCTCCGCTCCTTTCAGGAGTGCTGAGATTTCGTCGGTTGACTTTCCCTTCGTCCTGTAGCCGCCCTCTTCCTTCACCCGTTGCGGGAGCATGCCGAGGTGGCCCAGGACAGGGATGCCTTCCTCCACGATGGCCTTCACTTTCCCAGCCTGGCGGACTCCGCCTTCCAGTTTGACTGCTTCCGCGCCGGCGTCCCCCAGGGCCCGGGCGGTTTCCACCTCGGCTTCACTGTCGTAGGAGCGGATCGCGAAGTCGGCCACCAGAAGAGCCTCCCGGCAACCGCGGGCGGCGGCAGCCACATGGTGCAGCATGTGGTCGAGGGTGACATGGGTGGTGTCGGGAAAGCCGAGCACCACCATTCCCAGCGAGTCTCCCACCAGGATGAGATCCGTGCCCGCCTCATCCAGCAGGCGCGCAGTGGGATAGTCCCAGGCGGTGAGGGCAGCAATGGGCGGTCCCACCTCCTTCCGGGCGCGGAGGGCGGAACACTTGTCACTGACAGGCACGGGAAATTCATAGCACCTCCCCGGGGGGATGCGAGTCCGGGGGAGTAAAAAGATGGTCGGATTGATGCGTTTCCCGGAGGTGCTTTCCGGTCCCCGTTCAGATCCCGCGCCCCGTCATTGGTGACCCCGGACCCCGACAACCGGTTGCCGCTACCCCGCTACCAGTTGGCCTGGATGAGGGTCAGTTCGGATTCTTCGGAATCAAGATGCTGGAGATGTTCGCTGATGGTGACGTGATCGCCGGGGAGGGTCATGAGGGGGCGGATTTCAGCGAGGGGCTGCAGGACGAAGCGCCGGTGGGTCATGCGCGGGTGCGGAATGATGACGATGCCGGTGTCGATGGTGAGGTCATCGAAGTAGAGGATGTCGATGTCGATGACACGGGGAGAATTTGAGCCTGCATCGGGTTCGCGTCCGAGGTGGCATTCGATGGCCTGGGCATCCTCGAGGAGTTTGGCGGGTTCCCCGACGTAATCGAGTTCGATCACGGTATTGAAGAAGTCGGGCGAACCTTCCGGGCAGTTGACTGGCTCGCTCTGGTAGACGGGAGCCTGCTCGAAATGGACGCCGTCCGGGGCGAGGGCACGGAGGAGGTCGCGGGCGGCGCGCAGGTTGGCGAGGCGATCACCCAGATTCGATCCCAGTGCTATTCCCACCCGAGTGGCCATTTCAAGATGCTGACGATGCAGTTTGCATGCCTGGTAGTCGAGAGCGGGATGACAGGACTCTCCGGGAAGTTCTCCGGATGGCTTATCTGAGTCCCAGGACGTCCTGCATGTCGTAGAGGCCCGGGGATTTGTCACCGAGCCAGAGGGCGGCCCGGAGAGCTCCCGAAGCGAAGGTCATGCGGCTGGAGGCCTTGTGAGTCAGTTCCACGCGCTCACCGTCGGCGGCGAACATGACGGTGTGGTCCCCCACGACATCCCCACCGCGGAGGGAGTGCATGCCGATCTGCCGGTTGGGGCGCGCTCCGGTGATCCCAACCCGGCCGTGGCTCACGTCGTCTTCGTATGAAGTGTCCGTTTCCTCGTTGAGGATCTCGAGGAGGCGGCGGGCGGTGCCGGAAGGGGCATCAATCTTGTGACGGTGATGCATTTCGGTCACTTCGATGTCGCAGCGGTCGTTGCCGAGGATGCGGGCTGCGTGGCGGGTGAGCCAGAAGAGCGTATTGACGCCCACGGAGAAGTTGGGAGCAAGGACGAGGGGGATTTTCTCCGAGGCTTCGTGGATGGCGGCCAGTTCCTTCTCATCGTGTCCGGTCGTGCCGATGACGAGGGCGCTCCTCGTGGCCAACGCTTCCTGGAGAAGCTGGGCGGTGAACGAGTGGATGGTGAAATCGATCACGGTATCTGCTCCTTCAAGGAGGGGGGCCAGCTCTTCCCCCGTGTCGTGGGTTCCGTGAATAGTGGCGTCTGGATGGGCTTCCACGGCTTCCGCCACGGCCAGACCCATGCGGCCCGAACGCCCGGTGATGACGATGTTCATGGTGATGACAAGATACAGGCTAAAGGAGCTCGAACTCGCTGAGGACGGCCCGCAGTTCTTCGGTTTTTTCCCCGGTGAGGCCGACGAGGGGGAGCCGGAATTCGGCGGTGCACTGTCCGCAGAGGGCGAGGGCGCTCTTGATGGGAATGGGATTGGTATCGAGGGTCATGAGCGCGCTCAGGAGGGGGTAGTAGCGCTTCTGGATCTCCAGGGCTTCACCGAAGGAGCCGTTGAGGGCCGCCTTGACCAGGCGGGCGACCACATCGGGGATCAGGTTGGCGGCCACGGAAACTACTCCCACCGCTCCCACCGATATGAAGGGGACGGTGAGAGGATCGTCGCCGGAAACCACGGTGAAGGTTTCCGGGACGGCCTGGACGAGCTTGTTGACGCGGTCTGACGACCCACCCGCTTCCTTGATGCTGACCACGGTCTCACAGTCGCGGGCCAACCGTGCCACGGTCTCCACATCGATCTGAATGACACTGCGTCCAGGCACTGAATAGAGCATGAGGGGAAGGGAGGAGGCGTCCGCGACCGCCTTGAAGTGCTGGTAGAGTCCTTCCTGGGAGGGCTTGTTGTAGTAGGGGCAGACCTGGAGAGAGCCGTCGGCCCCAGCCTGCTCCGCTTCCCTGGTGAGGTGAATGGCCTCGCTGGTGGAATTGGCACCGGTGCCGGCCACCACCTTCAGGCGCCCCGCGGAAAACTCCACCGCACGCCTGATGATCTCGATGTGCTCGGCATCGGTGACGGTGGGGGATTCGCCGGTGGTGCCGACCGGGACGATCCCGTCAATGCCGGCCTCGGCCTGGCGATTGATGAGCGCCTCGAAGGCGTCATAATCGACGTGACCGTCGCGAAAGGGCGTGACAAGGGCGGTGTAGCTGCCTGCGAACATGGCAGGAGAGTAGTGGGGAGCGATCACCACACTAGCAAGGGCAAAAACGTGGCCTGTTCACAACTCGATCTCGCCCTCGAAGACGAAGTCGGCCGGCCCCCTGAGGGTGACCTTGCAGAAGCCTTCCCCGGCGTTGCCTTCGAATCCAACCCGGAGCGTTTCGCCACCCTGCACGTCGACTTTGATGGGGGCTGGCGCCCCGTGGAGGAGGTGATGGATAATGGCACCGGCCACCATGCCCGTGCCGCAGGCCAGGGTTTCGTTCTCCACCCCGCGTTCGTAGGTCCGGATCGCGATGTGTCCGGGAGCGATCTCCTTCACGAAGTTGGCGTTGGTTCCGTTGGGAAAGTGTTCGTGGTGGCGGATGGCGGCGCCCAACCGGAGGACATCAAGATTGGCGAGATCATCGACAAAGGCCAGAGCGTGAGGAACTCCAGTGTTCAGGATGTGAATGGGGCTTGCGAGATCCTTGACCGAGATCCCGGAATCCAGGTCGAGGTCAAAGGGGTCCGACATGGTGACCTCGACCTCCTCCCCGATAAGCCGGGCCGTGAGGGTGCCGGCGATGGTCTCAAAGCTGAGGCTCTCCCGGTTGTCGTCGAGCAGACGGGCGGTGTAACGACCGAAGCAGCGGGCGCCATTGCCGCACATCTCGGCTTCGCCACCGTCGGCATTGTAGTAGCGGAACCTGAAATCCGCCCCGTCCCGGGCTGGTTCGGCGGCCAGCAGGCCATCGGCACCCACCCCACGGTGACGATCGCAGATCCTTGCTATCTGCTCGTTGCTGAGCTCGATCGAAAGGTCCCGATTGTCGATCATGACGAAGTCGTTCCCGGCTCCGTTCATCTTGGTGAAGGGCAGACGCATGGCGTGCTTGATATGCGTGGAAGGCGATACGCCCGTTGGGTGCAAAGGTCAAGATCCAGCCATTGGGTCAGGAGCGTGGCACACCTTGTCCATGGGAGTCCTCAGGTTCTTGCGGGGAACACCTGCATGGAGGAGCGGGGAGTCCGGTTGGCTGAGGGCTGACGCCCGTTGCTCGCATGCCGGTCAGGCAATGCGTCGGAGAGGCGGTCGCTTCCTTACCGCGGGGCCTTGGCGGCCTCGATGAGGGGCCTCGTGAAGGCCCCTACTTTATCCGCCACATCGGGAGCGTCGGCATTGAGTTCGACCTGCTTGACGATGGCGGAACCCACCACGATGCCGTCCGAGACGGAGGCCACGAGGGCGGCCTGTTCGGGCGTGGAAATCCCGAAGCCCACACAGACAGGGAGGTCGGTGTGTTGCCTTATTGCCGACACATGGTCGCCGATCCGTGTGGAAGGTCCTCCGTGGGAGCCGGTCACCCCGGTCCGGGAGAGGGCGTAGATGAACCCCTCGGCATGGCGGGTGAGAAGGTCGATACGTCCGGGTGGAGTGGTGGGAGCAATGAGGCGGATCTGCCGCAGGCCCGCATGGCTGGCCATCTCGCAATTCAGGGCCGCTTCATCAGGAGGGAGATCGAGAAGGAGGATGCCGTCTGCTCCGGCCTCGGCGGCATCGCGGTGGTAGGCGTTGTAGCCGTAGGTGTAGACGGGGTTGAGATAGGTGAAGAGGACGATGGCGACCTGGTGGGATTTGCGGAAGCGGCGGATGAGTTCGAAAACCCCGGTGGTATCGCAGCCGGCCGCGAGGGACCGGGCCGCCGCAGCCTGGTTGACGATGCCGTCGGCGAGGGGATCGGAAAAGGGAACGCCCAGTTCGATGATATCCGCTCCGGCTTCCGCGAGTGCGATCAGGATCTCCAGGGAACGCTCAAGGTTGGGATCGCCCGCGCTCACATAAGCCACGAAGGCCTTCTCTCCGGTGGCCCGGAGATTCTCGAAGGTGGCGTCGATGCGGTTGCTCATGCCGCCAGAGGGATAAGGGAGAGTGGGCCCGGTGGGAAGGACGATTGGTGGACAAGGAGAGATCTTCGTGGTTCAGTCACCCGCCATGCGTGCGCGTTTGACCAAGGACTTTTGTTTTGAAGCGGCCCATATTCTCCCCAAGTTGCCGGAAGGGCATAAGTGCCGGTGTCTGCACGGGCATAGCTTCAGGGTGGAGATTTCGATCGAGGGCGAGGTGGATGAGGAGATCGGCTGGGTCTGTGACCACAAGCGGATCAGCGACGTCGTGGCACCCTTCCTGGAAGAACTCGATCACAGCTATCTCAATGACATCGAAGGGCTGGAGAGTCCGACCATCGAGCGCCTCGCTGTCTGGTTCTGGCGGAAACTTGAGGGCGGTCTCCCGGGACTCTGTGAGATCGTGATCTACGAGACCCCGACCGCCCGCTGTGCCTTTCGTGGTGAGTTTTGACTGGTGTTTGGGCGGGGAGAGGGTAGGTAGCGAGCGATATGAAACGCCTGAGTCTTCTGGTAGCCGCCCTTGCCTTCCTCCTGGGTGCCTGTGAGCGCCACAATTGGGAGGATGTGGATGAGAATGGCAACGGCAGGATCGACCAGGACGAAAAGGGTACCAAGCGTCTCTACAAGGAGCACAAGGA
>Ga0163108_10000758_pt1 | contig 23909 bp, 21 predicted proteins | sample Fk1155metaG_FD_109644 | JGI IMG/M metagenome (GOLD analysis project Ga0163108, IMG submission 109644) | Marine microbial communities from the Central Pacific Ocean - Fk160115 155m metaG | ecosystem: Environmental > Aquatic > Marine > Oceanic > Photic zone | place: The Central Pacific Ocean...
CATATACACCTCTTGCCAATCAAGACCCATAGAAAGTGCATACTCTGGGTCAAAACTTATACCAAACTCTGGCGTGTATACAGTTTGCCCCATATTTCGTGCAGCAAAAAAAAGTACAGCAAGTAAAACAAAAAAGGTCACTAAAAGCGAAATTATAATTTTTTTATATCTCCGAAAGTGCATATTTAGTATTTACAAAACAAAAAACACAGAACCCACCACCACAAGCACCACTGCCACAGCCTGCAAAGCCATTTCTTTTTTTGTGGTATATTCTTTAAATATTTTTGGGGCAAAAAATGTCAAACCATACACAAGCAACACCATAAAGGCAAACTGTAGTCCAGACAATGCCACTACCACCGATGTGTTGCCAATCGCAATAGCGTATTGAATAAGCACAAGCGCTAGTGCTCCCAATATTTTGTCGAGCACAACAAGTCCTAATGTGTTTTTTTTCTTTTTCTTTTGTGTTCTTTTTTTTGTAAATAACGCACGAACATCTGGATGAAACAGTGTCAACAATGCTACAACACCAATACTCGCACGGGTCCACACAAAACCACTAAAAAAATCGTAGTATATATAAATGTATTTTGCACTCACATGGGATGCGGCAAACAACAGTCCAGAAAGAATTGCCCACACAAAACCAATATGGAATCCATTATGTTTTTTACTTTTCTCAAAAGAAAATAACACACTACTAAAGACTAAAATACCCATACCAATCAGTTGAGTATTGCTGAGAGTTTCTAATAAAAACGTGGCGGCAAAAAAATATGTACCAATCGTGGTGATTGCCCCAACAAAAGGATTAATGTGACTTGCTTGCCCCTCTTTTACCGCAATAAAAGAACACCACAAAGCCAAACCAAAAAAAATACCCGAAGACAGTGCTATAAGCCAATCTATACCAGAAAGTGCGCCAACCCCAAACGGAATGCACAAAAGAATGGCAAAAAGAAAAATGGTGGAATACCATGTATACACCGCCGGACTTGGTACATTTTTTGTTAGTATTACCTTATCCATCACACATACAAGTGCAAGAAAAAAATACCCAAGCAGTGCTATAAAAAGCCACAACATAGTTTTGTGTTATAAAAGGTGAACATCTTCAATCTCACTCCGTTTGTTCCGCAAAACAATATCTTCGATATGATACACCCCATTTCTGGGAGCGTCCATAAATCCCTCTACCGCTGCTTGCGCCAACCAACCAGAATCAAGCCAATCGAATAACCACTCGTGTGTATATGCAGGATTTTCTTGCTCAACACCGCTACCAACCGCATGAAGCCACGCACGATTATATTCTTCTTGCGACCCTATAATTGGCGCCATAATAACCGGAATACCAAGGGCAGAATAAAATGACAATTCACTTGGTTTGGTCCACAATATGTCGGTATTTAGCAATACTGTATTAAATTTTTTAAAATAAGAAAACTTTGAAGGATGGTAGAGTATGTTAATGTATTTTTTATGTCGAGAATTAAGTCTCAGTCCGCGCAGTGCTTTTGTGTAATAATCATATACATCTCCTCGTGATCCTGCAATTAGATTAAGTGCGACTTTTCCATCTTCAAGACAGTCTCGCAAACTCTTTAGTATCGTAACACCAATATCTCGCTGAGCACCTGCACCACCAACAGCAAACGTTATAGTCAGAGGTCTTTTGTTTGTAATATTTCGATATCTTGTACCCAGATAGCGTGACAGTGTGTGATCATACTTTTTTTGATATACACCGCGTGGGTCTAGCTTTCCTATCCGACAACCAAGGCTTTTCTTTAAAACAGACAAACCACGTCTTGTACCAATATTTTCTTTTGGTAATGGAAATCCTGTAACGTAAATATTTTTTTCTTGCACACCATACAAACGTAAGCGCTCCTTTACTCTTTTATTTGGTGCAAAATACCGTATTCGACTCTTGGCTGGATTGAGCGCAACCCATGCTCTACTTATGTCAGTATCTGTACACAAACAATAAATATCTCCCTTGTAGCCATGCTCTTCTGCAAAAAAAGCTGTGCTAAAAAACGTGGTAACATACGGGAGTGGTTTTTTGTTTAGTCTTTCTATAAGATCTTTCCCCCACCCCTTACGAACCATGGAATAAATTTGTTTTACTTGCATAATCGGACGCGACAAATCCCTTTCTGGATAAAAAGGCTCGATACGCTGCAAATAATCCATCAGACCAAATACCGGCTTTCCTATAATAGGAAGCTTTTTCATGCGCGAGACTGTTTCGTATAAATTTCTTCCACCTTCCCAGCGAATTTTGTCACTGTGTGGAATACCAGGATACGTGTTGGCACAAATAATGTTTGACTCATCATGCTTTTTCATTCCTGGTGGAAGGGTCGCGATATCTTTTAGTGGGTACGCTGCACGCTGATGCCCATACCCCATATCCACTGTCACAATGTATGCTTTTTTTACTCCTTTTTTCATAAAATATTATTTTTTTAATACTGCACCAACCAAACCAACAAATAATGGATGTGGCGCAAGGGGTTTTGAGGTAAACTCAGGATGAAACTGCGCGCCAACAAAAAATGGATGTTTTGCTAGCTCAATAATTTCTACCAAATCTGATTCTGGATTAACCCCAACTACACGCAAACCTGCTTTGTGCATTTCCTCTTTATACTCATTATTAAATTCATATCTATGGCGATGGCGCTCTGACACAAGTGCCCGTTTGTAGAGTTTACGAACCAGAGACCCTTTTTCTAGTGTGCAGTCATATGACCCTAAACGCATTGTTCCGCCATAACGATTTTCTCTGACATGTTTGGCTTGGTGGGGATTAATATGAATAATTGGATGTGTCGCCGAATCATCTACCTCGACAGTGTGTGCATCTTTTTTCTTGAGCACATTTCTTGCAAACTCAACTGTAGCAAGTTGCATCCCATAACAAATACCAAGATATGGAATATGTTTTTTTCTTGCATACGAAATAGTCTTAATGATTCCCTCTATACCTCTTGTGCCAAAACCGCCTGGCACTATAATACCATTGTATGTTTTGAGTGTTTTTATGGTGGTAGGATTTTTCTCAAACTCTTCGGAATCCACCCATTCTAATTTTGGTATTACGCCATAATGCCACGCCGCATGACGAATAGCCTCAATGACGGAAATATATGAATCAGACAAGGTAAAACCACCGGAACCAAAATATTTTCCCACAACTCCAATCCGCACCTCTTTTTTTGCACTCTGTGTTTTCTTCTCAAGCGCATTCCATCTAGACAGATTTGTTTTTCTTGCTTTCAACCCTAAGGTCTTTAAGAGCTTATTTCCAATGTGCTGCTCATCCATAACTCGAGGGATGGTATAAATAGAAGAAACATCGGGAGCCGAAATACAATGATCTTTTGGGACACCGCAGTGAACAGCTAGCTTTTCTTTCCTTGGAGCATCAAGCGCCGTATTACTTCTTGCAATTATAATATCTGACTGAATCCCTGCGCCATTTAACATTCTTGACGCTTGTTGTGTTGGTTTTGTCTTCATTTCACCAATATGTGAAGGAACCGGCAGATAACTAACCAGTACGAAACTAACATCTTCTGGGTTGGCAAGTTTCATCCTCCTGGCCGCTTCTAAAAAAAGAATGTTCTCGTACTCACCTACCGTCCCCCCTATTTCTATAATAGTAATATCCGCATTGTTAATGTGTGCGGCATGTTGGATCCTTCTGTTTATTTCTTCTGGAATATGTGGCACAACCTGTACACATTTTCCTTTATATTTCATTGTTCTTTCGTTTTCTATAACTTGCTGATACACTCGACCCGTAGTCATATAATTTGTCGAGGTTAGCTCCACTTCTAAAAACCGCTCGTAATTTCCCATATCCTGATCAGTTTCATCTCCGTCACTTGTAACATAGACTTCTCCATGCTCGGTAGGATTCATTGTCCCTGCATCAACATTAACATATGGATCAGCTTTGAGCGCGGTAACACTAAATCCTTTTGCACGAAAAATGGCACCTAAAGATGCAGTGGTCACACCCTTACCAACACCGCTTAGCACTCCCCCTACAACAAAAATAAACTTCTTTTTGTGTCTCTTTTTTTTTGCCATAACCGTGTGTTCAAAAATAATGTATACACATAGTATACCATAAAACACAAAATCAAAAAAGGCTACTTCTGTAGCCTAGTTTTTTGGAAAATACGAATTAAGAAACCTTGCAAGACATTACCACATCAACACCTTTAGAGACGCTAACACGGAATTTGTGTGTTCCTTTTTCTTTAATAGCCTCAGATATAGCGATATCTTTTGGTTTAAGTGCTGTCCCAAATTGCGTATTAATCTGCTCTGCTAACATTTTAGAATTAACTGCAGCATAGAGTGTTCCTTCTTTGTTTATTTCTTGACCAGACACAAGCACAACCTTTCCTCTCAACTTATCAATTGTACTTTGTGCCACACTCTTTACTTTTCTTTTTTGGCGATCTGATTTGTTTTTTTGTACCGCAACCCTGTGAACTGTGTCAGACGTTAGCGCACGAGCAAGTCCCTTTTTAATAAGAAAATTCTTGGCATAACCACTGGCAACATCCACCACCTCTCCTTTGTTTCCGGTTCCAGGAACTGTTTGAATTAAGATAACTTTCATACTATATATATTATTACTTCATTTAGTGTAATACAAACTTGCCAATTTTGCAAAAAAATGCTACGATATTGGTATATTTTTCGCTAAAATAACCATATTATTCTATGAAATCGGGACTCGTTGTACTCATTGGCCGATCAAACGTTGGTAAATCAACCCTTCTCAACACACTTGTTGGCACAAAAATAGCTGCCACAAGTTTTCGTGCCCAATTAACTCGGCACATTATTCATGGTGTTATGAACACGCCAGAAGGCCAGGCGGTGTTTGTTGATACTCCTGGAATGTTTAAACACAAAAAAAGCCAACTTACTGGAAAACTTACCGAAAAAGTCAAAAATTCACTCAGTGATATTGACCTGCTTGTTTATGTTGTTGATCCAAGCAAAGACATTGGCGTAGAGGAACGATCGGTATATGGTATGATTAGGCACCTAAACATGCCAAAAATTCTTGTACTTAACAAAAGTGACCTTGCGCCAAATATACGAAAATACAGAGAGCTTTACGCTGCGTGGGAAAAAGATTTTGATGCCACCATTTCTTTGTCTGCACTAAAAGCAAGCCATATCACCCCACTTAAAGAAAAAGTAATGGAATTGCTCCCTGAAGGCGAAGCGATGTATCCAGAAGACCAACTCACCAATGTAGATAATTACTTTTGGGTAGCAGAAATTATTCGTGAAAAAGCATTTTCTGTTTTTGACAAAGAAGTTCCCTACTCTCTAACAGTTGACGTAGCATCAATTGAGGAAAAACCAAATATTTTTGTTATTTCAGCAAATATTTTAACTAACGAGGATAGGTACAAAAGAATTATAATCGGCAAAGGAGGAAACAAGCTTAAGGAAATTGGACAAATGGCGAGAAAAGAATTAGAGCAGGCATTAAACAAGAAAGTATTCTTAGAACTTGAAGTAGAGGTGGACAAGCATTGGGTTGAGCGTATATAATACAATAACTACTCACTTCCACTTATATTTGTATGCTTTATCTATATAATTCACGAACAAAAGAAAAAGAAATCTTTGTCTCAGTGTATGATCATCATGCAAGCATGTACACGTGCGGACCAACAGTATACAATTATGCGCATATTGGTAACCTCCGAACATATGTATTTGAAGACATATTGCGTCGGGTATTAAAATATAATGGATACAAGGTAAACCATGTCATGAATATTACCGATGTAGGTCACTTAACCGATGACGCCGACCAAGGTGAAGACAAAATGGAAAAAGGTTCAAAAAGAGAGGGGAAAACCGCATGGGAAATTGCAGAATTTTACGAAAAAGCATTTAAAAAAGATTTGATAACACTCAATATTTTGGAACCTACAACGTGGTGCAAGGCGACTAATCATATTGATGAACAAATTGCGATGGTCACAACACTATTAGAGAAGGGCAATGCATACAAAACAAAAGATGGGGTATATTTTGACACTACTTCAATTCCTGACTATGGTAAAATTGCCAATATACAAAACCAAGAGCTTGATGCCGGATCAAGAGTAGAAATGGGAGAAAAAAAGAATATTCATGATTTTGCCTTATGGAAATTTACAAAAGAAGGCGAAAATAGACAAATGGAGTGGATTGCGTTTGAAAAAAAAGGATTTCCCGGCTGGCACATAGAATGTTCAGCGATGGCTGTAAAATATTTAGGTGAACAATTCGATATTCATTGTGGAGGAATCGACCATATTCCTGTTCACCATACAAATGAAATCGCGCAAACCGAAGCCGTAACAGAAAAAAAACCTTGGGTAAAATACTGGCTTCATGGAGAATTTTTGCTTATTGAAAAAGATAAGATGGCAAAGTCTGGTGATAATTTTATCACACTCCAAACACTTGAGAAAAAAGGAATTGACCCACTCGCCTACCGCTATTTTCTTCTTCAAGGGCATTACAGAAAACAATTGCACTTTACGTTTGAGGCATTAGAGGCCGCATCTCAAGGTTTGAAACGACTTCGAAACACTATAGCGAACATATCAGAAGAAGCGGTAAAAGACATGAGTGTGGCTGGAGCATTTTTAGAAGCAATAAACGATGACCTAAACACACCAGAAGCGTTGGCAATTTTGTGGAAAGGGCTAAAAGACAAAGTTGTAACAAAAGAAATTGTAACAGATTTTGATAAAGTGTTGGGATTAAAATTGCTAGACTTGGAAACAAAAGAAGCTATTATTCCGGAAAACATACAAATTCTGGTAGAAAAAAGAAAACAAGCAAGAAGCGAAAAAAACTGGGAACTAAGTGACTCATTGCGAAATGAAATAATAGAACTAGGATACGAAGTAGAAGACACACAAGACGGACAGCAAGTGTATATATCCACATAGCTAAAGGACCAAGACGAATATCTTGGTTTTTTGTTTGCAGAAAAAATAAGTGTGGTATAATATAATCCATTATGTAACTAACTGTATATATGCCACTCACACTCACCAAACCAATTGTATTTTTTGACTTAGAAACCACCGGCGTAGACCCGTTTAATGACAGAATTGTCCAAATAGGTTGCATTAGAATTGAAACCGACGGAACAAAGTCTGAAAAAGAGTGGCTTGTTAACCCTGGAATTCCAATTCCTGCAGCCACGTCACAGATTCACGGAATTACAGACGACATGGTAAAAGACGCTCCAACAATTGGAGATCTTGCTAAAGAATTGTCGGAAATGTTTTTTGGCGTTGATCTAGGTGGATATAATGCAAAAAATTTCGATATCCCATTACTTGTTCAGGAGTTTTTCCGTATTGGACTTACGCTTGATACTGAAAACGTAAAGATTGTGGATCCAATGAAAATTTTTCTAATAAAAGAACCACGAACCCTGACTGCGGCATATAAAAAGTTCTGTAACAAAGAATTAGAAGACGCACATAATGCGATAGCAGATATTCGTGCTACAGTAGAAGTATTAGAAGCGCAAATTGACCATTACGAAGACGTGCCAAATGCAATTGAAGATATTCATGAGTTCTGTTTTCCGGCTGACCCAGATGCCTATGACGCAGAAGGAAAATTACGACACATAGATGGTCACTTAACCATTAATTTTGGAAAAAACAAAGGAAGAACATTACAAGAACTGGCCCTTACTGATCCAACATATTTGGAATGGATTATAAAAGGTTCATTTTCTGATACAGTAAAAAAAGCCGTTCGCCAAGTACTTGGGTACAAAACATAGTCTATCGAGCAAGCAATCCCATTTCAATGGCTGTGGCAGCCCATGCGTCACCATGGCTTTTATCCCCAACACTTCTTACAAGTGCCTGTTCTTGCGTTAAACACGTGAGTACCCCAAAAATAATAGGGATATTTTTTGCTAATTGAAGCGCCATAAACCCATGACTCACAGCCTCGGCAATATACTCAAAATGCATCGTCTCTCCTTTTATGAGAACACCAATAGGTATAACAACGTCAACCTGTTCTTTCTCTATAAGCATAGTGGCTCCATGCACCAATTCATATGACCCAGGAACAGAGCAGCGTACTATGTCTTCTTGTGTTACCCCACGATTACTCAAACCAGCTATCACTTGTTGTTCTAATGCACTGGTACACTCTTCGTTCCACCGTGCCACAACAATTCCCACACGCAACCCACTTCCTTGAAGTGTTTTGTCAAAATATATACCTTTTTCCATATGTATTATATATTTTTTTGTCGTAAAAAACGCTCTACCGTGTCAACTATTGCCTGAGTATGTGTATCAATTTCTATATTTACCAAATCCCCCACTTTTCTTGAGCCAAACAGTGTGTTTTCAAGAGTGTGTGGGATAAAACATATAGAAAATTCTCCTTTTTTTTGATCTGGATCCACCACGGTAAGACTGCACCCATCTATTGCAATAAATCCTTTCTCAAAAATATATTTCATCCACGCAACTGGCACAGAAAAACGAATTACCTTACCCTCTTCTTTGTTTTCTTTTACCTCAAGACATTCTGCTGTACCATACACATGGCCAGAAAGCATATGTCCACCTATTTCATCAGACATTCTTGCGCTCCGCTCAATATGCACCACATCACCAACAGACAGTGTACCAAGATTAGTTTTTTTCATCGTCTCCTGAATTGCATCACAAGAAATATGAGTGGCGGTTTGTGAAGCTACCGTCAAACATACTCCGTTAACAGCAATACTTGCACCCACCACAAGACCATCAAGGTCTTTTGGGGAGAGAGTAAAAAAAAGCGAAGTAATCCCCGCCTTTTGAGTGCACGCCGTAAGCATGGTTTTTGTATAAATTATTCCAGTAAACATATAAACATGTTATCTCTTAGAAACAAAGAAAGAACGAACCTTTTCTATGGCAAACAGCACAGCACTCTGTAGTTGTGCCGACGTGTCACAGCGCACAATTGGAGAAATAAACGCAAGAGACTCCACTGACATGATCTCTCCATACAAATCAATATTCTTGTCAAGCAAGTGTATTTCTACCTTAGTACCACCTCTTGAAATAATAAGTGCACTATCAAAAGATGTGCCATCTAAAGTGCTAATTGCCGCATACACCCCGTCTGACATGCTCATGTCTTTGTCGGAAAGCGCAAGATTTGCTGTTGGAAACCCAAACATTTTAGCAACACCATCACCATGAACCACTGTTCCATAAAACATACTACTCTGCTCCTTTCAACATATTTTGTAGTGTTTTCAAGGCTTGTTCAACACCAACGTCTTTAAATCCATTTTCATATTCTTCTCCTTCTATAAACATTTCTTCTATAAGAATATCTGGTTCTATCCCTTCTTTATCTATCCCTCTATCAAGTGGTGTAAACCAGGTGGCAACTGTTAATTTTAGTGCAGAACCATCTGGAAACACCTCAAAACTTTGTACAGACCCTTTACCAAATGTTTTTTGCCCCAACACCTTTGCTTTGTTATAGTCTTGCAACGCACCTGCAACTATCTCTGACCCAGATGCGGTACCACCGTCAACAAGTACTACGGTTGGCATATCCACAAGACGATGCTCACCCTTTGTAACATACTCTTTTTTGTCTTCTTTTTTCTGAAACACCTCTTTAACAATTGGCCCATCTTTTACCCATTCACTTGCCACTGCAACAGAGGTTTCTAAATAACCACCCGGATTGCTTCGTAAATCAAGTATTACACCGTTTGGCTTGGTGGCTAACACCTCTTCAACGGTCGTAGAAAATTGCTTCCATGTCTCATCGTTAAAGTAGCTAATTCTAATATACACAACATTGTCGTCTTTTTCCTCCCAAATAACCGTAGGAATAGTAATAACTTGTCGTACTATAGAAACCTCTCTTAAGGTTTCAAAACCGTTACCGGTAATGCTTAGCACCACTGTTGTACCTGGTTTTCCTTTAATCTTTTGTACCGCTTCTTCTACTGTAAGCCCAAACGTCTCTTCTCCGTCAATTGCGACAATACTATCACCTGGCTTTAGTCCAGCGTTTTCTGCAGGCGTTTCTGGAAGCGGCGCTATAATGGTTAACTGTTCATCTCGAATACCTATTTCTGCGCCAATCCCACCAAACTCCCCTGCCAAACCTTCTGAAAAATCCTTTGCTATTTTTGGTGGAAAATAGACAGAGTGTGGATCATTGAGCCCAGCAACAACCCCTGCCATAGATCCATAAAATAAATCAACGTCATCAACAGGTTGATGCACATACTTTTCTTTTACTGTTTTCCATACACGCCAAAATTGATCAAAATCAACACTGTCCGATCGCGTCTTCTCATATAATCCTATAACTTTTTCAACCTGCACAACCCCGTCATCATTTAATACGGTATCATAAACATTTTGCCGAACACCAAAAAAATACCCGCCCACAAAAACAAGGCCGATAAGTGTAATGGCCGAAAAAAACAATGCAATATTTTTTTTGGTACACGTCATGTGTTTATTCTTCTATTCTTTGGATATCCACCCCAATTGCTTGGAGTCTTGGGACTAAATTTATATACGCACGTTCTATTGGATAAATATTGCGTAATGTTGATTCACCTTTTGCAGCGATTACGGCAACAAGCAACGCCATTGATGGTCTAATTGCCGGTACACAAATAAGCTCGTTTCCAACAAGTGTTGTTAACCCTTCTACTAATAATCTGTGAATATCGAGAAGCATAGTTTTTGCCCCAAGTTTTTGAAACTCAAGCCCATATAACGCTCTGTTTTCAAACGCCCAATCATGAATAAGGGTTTTCCCTTTTGCTTTTGTTGCGATTGGGATAAAAAATGGAAGATTATCCAAATTGAGACCAGGAAACGGTCGTCCATAAATTTTATCTGCTGGTGCCGTAAGTTTTGAGGGAGTAATGTGAATATCTACGAGATCTGTTTTGTTGTTTTTTGCTTTTCTTTTATTTTTGAGCGTAAACTTTTGCCCCATAACACGTAACTTCTCTAATTCCAATTCTAAAAATTCAATCGGGCAACCGGTAATAGTAAGTGAGGAATTGGTGGTAATAGCCAAAGAAATAAATGCCATAGCATCAATTGGATCCGGTGTAACGTGATATTCTTTTACTGACTGAAGATTTGAAACACCAGCTATTGTTAATGTTGTTGTGCCAATACCAGAAATTTTTGCACCAGCAGCAACCAAAAAGTGACACAAATCTTGTACCATATAATTTGCCGAGGCCATTTTAATAGTTGTCACCCCTTTTGCTAAAACCGCCCCCATTATTGCGTTTTCGGTTGTGGTATCACCAGATTCATACATAACAACATGAGCTGCTTTTAGAGGCTTATTCTTAACCTCATAATACGAGTCATGTGAAGTGGCAGAAACTCCATATTTTTCTAATGCAAAAAGATGTGGCGCCACACTTCGTTTTCCTAAATGACACCCACCAGTTTTGTATATTTTATATTGTTTTTCAAATTTTGCGAGTGCACCCAAAAAAAGTAAAGAAATCCGCATTGATGCACATAGTTTTTTATCTATATTTTCTATTTGAAGCTTTTTTGGAATACTAATTCGCAATGTTGTATTATCTGTCCACGTGTGTTTTACTCCAATTCCTTCAAAAAGTTGCAATAATCTTAGTACCTCTGTGACACGATCCACGTCTTTTAATACTACAGAACCACCTCGCACCATAAGACTGGCGCACAAAATTGCAACCGTACCATTTTTACCAGAACTGACCGCAATAGATCCATGGAGCTTTTTTCCTCCTTTTACTTTAAAATATGCCATACTATCTTGCTAAATTCAGTTAAATACGTTACTATTGTACATGAAACCCACCCAAATTGCAACAACATTATGAATTATATTCCGTACGCAATTTCCCACACCACAAGACGTGTAATAGCTATTATACTTATTCTGTCTTTTTTTATTATATCACCCACCATAATACTATATACCGCTGGATACAGGTATGATTGGGAAAACAAAAAACTCCTCACAAAAGGAACCATTACCATAGATGTGCTCACCGAAAATGTACACATATTTATTAACAATGAACCAATTTCGTACTCCACGACACTTAGTCTTGGTCTACAACAAAAACCTTCTGTACGCCTCACTAATATTGCCCCAAATAAACCATATACCATTACAATAAAAAAGGCAGGGTATCACACGTTTGAACATGAGCTCTTTGTGCGCAGTAACCAAACAAGCTTTATCAAAAATATATCACTCATAAAGAAAGCAGAGCCCGCAAAGCTGTTAGAAAAAACTTCTCAAAATCAGCAATTCTCATTCGCAAAGCACGCACTACACCTGCTCTACACAACCCATGGCAAAAAAGACCAACAAACATTACAGCTCCGCTCACTAGAAGACCAAAAAGATGTTATTATTTATAGTACAACATCAACCCTCCCACACACCGCGTGGTCGCCACACAGTCAACATCTTGGGGTATTTTTTGAAGGTACCACACTTTTAATTGATGCAGAAAAAGCTATGCCAATCACCAAAATAGCACCAACCAAGAGTGCGATTCCGGCACATCTCTGGGAGAAAACTGAGCGATCACCTACTCTCTATATTATGAATGAAAAAGGTGTGGTACAGGTAACCGAAAAGCAGACACGTGCCATGTACCAACACCCTAGCTCATCTGTATGGTACATAGACGAGGACAGTCACCTGTGGATCACAAACGAAGGGAAACATACTATAATCACACAAATACAGCAAGAGGAAACACACACTCTTTCACAGCCCATTAATCAAATTGTAGATATTAATGCAGAAAGAATAATAGCTCGCACAAGAGACGGACTCCTCATAGAGCAACGAAAAAAAGAAGGTGGGATATATAAAGCCAAAAACCTCTCAACACAAAACCTATATTATAATGACGCAACAAAAGAATGGCTCACGTGGAATGAATGGGAGTTGTGGGCAATATACGAAAATGGCACCACAACACTGCTCAACAGAATGAATGACCCAGTCACACACATAGCTTCTCTTGATAAATACGGCATGCTTCTTTTTGTGACAGATGACACTTTTTTCATGTTCAACCCAGGATACTATATTACCACCCCAATATTAACAGTCGATAATATTGAACACGTACAAGTAAACCAAGAAAAACGTATTATATATTTTGTAGGATCTGTTAACAATTCTCAAGGTGTATACGAATTACCATATTAAAAAACCCAGCGTAATGCTGGGATTTTTTTATGTAGTAACAATACTTACTAATTTTCCTGGAACATAAATTACTTTTTTAATTGTTTTCCCTTCTAGCCACGGAAGAATATGTGTTTCTGTTTTAGCCGCCATAGTAATATCCTCTTCTGAAGAATTTGCGCTAACCGTAATGGTGGCTCGTAATTTTCCGTTAACCTGAATTGCAATTGTTAACTCCTCTTCTTGTAAATACTTCTCATTATGCGTTGGCCATGGCTCATGCGTAATAGTTTTATTGTGTCCTACATTTTGCCACAACTCCTCTGCAACATGCGGTGCAAATGGAGAAAGAAGTAATATAAATTTTTCAAAGTATGTTTGTGGTATTGCTTCTAGTTTCTGAAATGTGTGGGATAATTCCATCATTTTTGCCACCGCCGTATTAAAACTCATTGATTCTATATCTTCGCTTACTTTTTTAATAGTTTTATGTAGTACACTCTGTGCTTCAGGATTTTCTGGGGCAGAATCAGAAACTTTATCTTGTAATAACCAAACTCTATCCAAAAACCGCTTCACACCAATAAGTCCATTAGTGTCCCATTCCGCCGCCTGATCAAACGGTCCCATAAACATAATATAGGTACGCAATGTGTCTGCACCAAACTCATGTATTATATCATCTGGATTTACCACATTTCCTTTGCTTTTACTCATTTTTTCTCCACCTTTTGCTAAAATCATTCCATGACTTGTGCGTTTTTTGTATGGTTCTTTTGTAAGAACAAGACCAATGTCAAATAAGCATTGATGCCAAAAACGGGAATACAGTAAATGTAATACTGTGTGCTCCATACCACCATTATACCAATCAACCGGTGCCCAATAATTAAGAGATTCTTTTGAAGCAAACTCATTGTTATTATTTGGATCACAATAGCGCAAAAAATACCAACTTGAACCTGCCCAGTTTGGCATGGTGTCTGTTTCTCTTTTTGCCGGACCAGCACAAGTTGGGCAAGTGGTGTTTACCCAATCAGACATAGCAGCAAGTGGAGATTCGCCGGTGTCGGTTGGTTCATATTTTTCTACATGTGGAAGCTTGACCGGCAACTGATCTTCTGGTACAGGAACCCAGCCACAATCAGCACAGTGGATAAGTGGAATTGGTTCCCCCCAATATCTTTGACGAGAAAAAACCCAATCGTGTAAACGATACGATACATGTCTTTTTGCAAAACCTTGTTCTACAAACCATGCACTCATTTCCTGAATAAGCTCAGACGTGATTTCCTTTCCAGAAAATGGTCCAGAATCTTTTAATATGCCCACATTATTGTGTGCATCCACTGACTCGTTAGCATCTTTACGATCCACCACTTCTTTTAGTGGAATATTATACTTTTGTGCAAAAGCAACATCTCGAGAATCATGTGCTGAGCAGCGAATAATACCGGTCCCAAAATCCATTAATGCAAAATTTGCCAACCAAACCGGCATCTCTTTTCCAGAAAGCGGATCTATTGCCACGCGACCAGTAAAAATACCATTCTTTTCTACTGTTTCTCTTCTTTCTGCATCAGAAATAGCACGCTGCTCTTGTATGAATTTTTTGACCTCCTGTTCGTATACACCACCAAGCACAAGAGTTTCAACATCTGGATGTTCTGGTGCCATAACAATAAATGTATCGGCATACAGCCATGCAGGATACGCACTAAATGTTTCGAGTGTTATGTCTGAATCTTTTACCGCATGCGTAAAAACCACCCCTTCCTTTCTTCCAATCCAATGCTCTTGCTGTACTTTTGCCCGTGTTATATAATCCACCTCATTCAATCCTTCGAGTAAACTATCTGCATATTTTGTTATAGCCAACATCCATTGCTCTTTGTCTCGTTTTTCTACTTCTCCTCCACATCTTTCACACTTCCCGTCAACAATCTCTTCATTAGCTAAACCAATCTTACAAGATAAACACCAATTAATCGGCTTATTTTTTTTATATGCCAAACCACGCTCAAATAACTGTAAAAAAATCCATTGTGTCCATTTGTAATATTGCGGGTCAGTTGTATCTACCGCGCGAGACCAATCAAAACTATAGCCAAGTAATTGTAGTTGGCGTGTAAAGTTTGCAATATTTTCTTTTGTTACTTCTGCTGGTGGCCTACCTGTTTTAATTGCATAATTTTCTGTTGGTAACCCAAATGCATCAAACCCCATTGGGAATAGTACATTACACCCTTGCATTCTTCGCTTTCGGCAAATAATATCCATTGCGGTATATGACCTTGGGTGCCCCACATGAAGGCCTGCACCAGAAGGGTATGGAAACTCAACAAGACCATAAAACTTTTCCTTTGTGGTGTCTTCAGTTACAACAAACGTATCATGTTCTTTCCAATACTCTTGCCACTTTTTTTCAATATCTTTTGGATTATACGGTACTTGCATAAGGTGTAAGCGTTTAAATCTATGTATGTATACTACAAAGAAATGGCCGAAAAATCAAGCAAAGTAAAAAATCAACGGTTTTGGTGATTTCTTGTACTCTTTATGTCTTCATTTTTTCTGCGATTCTTTGCAATGCCTGAACAAATGCAGCAGTTCGCATAGAAACACCGTATTCTTCTTTTTTATTCCACACCGCATCAAATGCATCTACCATAATTGTTTCAAGTTTTTGCAATACGTCTCCTTCTGTCCAATGTTCGTCTTTTACATTTTGATCCCATTCAAAATAGCTTACGGTTACTCCCCCGGCATTTGCCAATACATCTGGTACTATGGTTATACCTTTTTCAAAAAGTATTTCGTCGGCTTCTGGCGTTGTTGGACCATTGGCAAGTTCTACAATAGCTTTTGCCTTAATGTTTGCTGCATTTTCTTTTGTAATAACATTTTCAAGTGCGGCAGGAACCAAAATGTCTACATCAAGTTCAAGTAATTCTTCATTTGTTATAATCTTACAATGTCCTTCTGTAACAAGTTCTGATGGCGTACAAACACTGCCAACACAATACACTCCAAGGACACCACCTTCTTTTTTAATCTTTTCTGCTACATTTGGATCCATACCATCCTTATTATACACCCCACCTTTTGAGTCACTAATAGCGACAATCTTATACCCTAAACCATGCAAAATTTTTGCCATGTGTGATCCAGCATTCCCAAATCCCTGAATAGCAATTGTGGTATTTTCTGGCGTAAGGTGTTGTTTTTTTGCCAAAGCAATAACACAATACACACCACCTTGCGCGGTAGAAAAAGAACGCCCCTCCGAACCACCATCTTCTATTGGTTTTCCGGTAATAACTCCCGGATCACTGTGGCCAACCAGTGATTCATATTCATTGCGCATCCACCCCATAATTTGTGGCGTTGTATATACATCTGGTGCAGGAATATCTTGATCCGAACCAATATTACGCCAAATTTTTTGTACAAACCCACGAGAAAGTCGTTCCAGTTCACCTTCTGACAATTCCTTTGGATTAACAATAATCCCCCCTTTTCCCCCTCCCATTGGAATATTAACCGTTGCACATTTTATTGTCATCCAAAAAGATAACGCCTTTACCTCGTCAAGCGATACATTCCAATGATACCGAATACCACCTTTATACGGACCAAGTGTATTGCTGTATTGCGATCTAAAGCCAGTAAATACCCGAGTTTCCCCACTATCCATAACAATAGGAATTGCCACCGTCAACACCCGTTCTGGTTGTTTTAGTACCGTATGAATACTTGTGTCAAGATCCATAATATTTGCCGCTTTTTCAAGCTGCGCCATTGCATTGTCAAAAGCATTTTGTGCCATAAGTGTGTCTTACTAATAATAAAAAAAGTATATCAACCAAAAGAAATAGACGCAAATAAAAAATACCGACTATTGCCGGTATTTTTTATTTTTTTAGCTGTGTTTTTGGATAAATGCTTCTAACTCTTCTTTCTGCAAACCACCCGCTAGTCTTTCTACTTCTTTTCCTTCTTTAAACATAATAAATGTTGGGATACTTAAGACTTCGTACTTTCCGGCAACAGCCTGACCATCATCAACATTTAATTTAGCTATTTTTATTTTTGTTGCGTCTACTTCTTCTGCCAGCTCCTTTATGGTCGGCCCAACCATTTGGCATGGCCCACACCAAGGTGCCCAAAAATCCACCAAAACAGGAACAGGTGATTGCATGACTTCTGCGTCAAAATTTTCTTCGGTTAATGTAATTTCTGCCATATATATAATAATAAATAATAAAACTCACACCTATGTCAATCCAAAGAAAGTATACCATCTTTTATATAATACACAAATTCCCCAATACACACCCCCACACACGCTAAATACGTACTATTCCCTCTTCTTCTGGGTTGTGGTAGTATTACTACCAATAAGACACCTTAAGAGAGTAAGTACTATGATTACAACATCAGCCCCAACAAAAATTATCTTAACAGGAGAGCATGCCGTTGTGTATGGTAAGCCAGGAATTGCATTGCCAATCAACCTCCCAACAACCGTAAACATTGTACCAAACACACTACAAAAGATGCGTATGTATAGTAATATTACACTAAAGGAAAAGGACTATACAACCTTGCACAGCTTTATACAAATAATACAAGATTCTATCCCAAAAAAAAGTGCTGAACACTTTTTTGATATTACCATACATACCACAGCACCGCAAAAAATGGGATTTGGTACGTCAGCAAGTGTGGCTGTTGCGCTAACAAAAGCACTTTACGCGGCTCATAATACCACCATACATGAATCTACCCTTCTTGCGCTTGCGCTAAAACTTGAGCAAATTACACACGGCACACCAAGCGGTATTGATCATACCACTATCACATGCAATACACCGATATTATTTCAAAAAGACCCCGACTTACACTGGACACCTCTTCCTGAATTATTAGACAACAGCCTATTTAATCAATGTTTTTTACTGCTCACAGGATGCTCAGAAGAATCAACAAAAGAAATGGTAGCACAAGTACGAGCCCAGTACGAAAAAGCAGCAACAGACACACAGGTCATCTTTAATGCCATAGAATACCAAACCACTGCCATGCAAACTTCTCTTACAACAGACAATGAGTCAGGTTTTCATACATGTATTAATACAGTAGGCATGCTCTTGGAAGACTTACACGTGGTTTCACCCGAAGTTATGACCCTTTCTCAAGACATACGAAAAAACCATGGGGCATGCAAAATTTCTGGATCTGGAGGAAAAAAAGGACCAGGCTCAGGCGTGTTATTTGTCCACCACCCAGATAAAGCGGTGATCAACTGTATTGCAAAAAAATATACTCTAGAATATATACCACTTATTGCATAGTAACATCTACAATATCAAAACCATGACCACGAAGATAGCGAGATACGTTTTCTTTAGCTGTATTATTTTCACAAAGACATACAAAAGAGTCCCCCCCACCACCACCTGGCAATCCACATATTATTGCACCATGGTGTTTTAGTTCAGTAAAAAGTTTAGTATATGTGTCAGATTCAATAGACACTCCTGCCTTTATCCCTAATTCTTTTCTCTTCTTCCAGGATTGTTCCAATAATGCAACAATATCTTCTTTTTTATTGTGCAAAAAAGCATACTTGAGTGCCATGTTTATGGTATTGTATTCAACCATAAAACCATGATATGCATCTGTGTTTTGCTCTTTATATGCCAATACTTTTTTTACCAAGTTTGGTGTTGAGGCAGAAACCCCAGAAAACGCAACCACAGGAATAAAATACGTAGGCCAAGTGTACAACTCTCTTGTAATACCAGGATCGGCATCCAAAAATTCTTCAAAACCACCTTCTATGTGTATTCTTGAAGACGTAAAAAAATGACTCCCAAAACAGCTTGCAGAAATATCAAAACCACTCCCAACCTTACCTTGACTTTTGAAATGTGCATACAGTGCGATCTTAAATATGACATCTTTATTGGTCATACCAAAACACCCTAAAACACTTTGCACCACACCAACTGTAACCGCCGCCGAACTGCCAAATCCTGTTTTTTTATTTTTAATGAGAAGCGCTTCATCAGTGCGAATATCCAACTCAAAACCAGTTATGTCTATTTTTTTGTATTGTAAATATGTAATGGAGTAATCTATTGCTTGATCTATAAACAAAAAAGACGGGTCTTTTTCTGAAAAACATGCAGCATTTCCATCATACTTACCCACAACAGTAATAGCATATTGCGGAGATCGTACAATGATACTACTATCACTCCTTTTTTGTACGGAAAAATGTAGCCCCTTGTCGATGCACAACACCAACCCAACATTATCTGGCTCGAGTATGGCATAGCCACCAAAAAGGAGTATTTTCCCAAAAACCGTATGGTGCATAAAATTATCCTACCCTATAATTATAGAAACATCCCCCATACACGCTTTAATGTTTTGAACCACAGACTCAACGTGTTGCTCTAGTGTAATAAGATGTGCATTTGGCCCTGCATCAAACGTGTACCCAACAATCACCTGATCCATATTCATACGCCTTACAACTTCTATAATCTTATAAGACTTTTCGGTGAGATATTTTACATTTGGCTTGGTGTCTTTTAGGCACGCATGAAGCTCATCTGAATCCTCCATAATAGTTTTGGCGAGCAAAGGAAAATCTTTTTGCCCAATCGCCTGTTTTACCACCTCCACCCGATCATCTACAACCGTAAGACGTTTTTTATATGCATCACTCGTTTCAACCGTTCTTTTCATAGCGTCTCTTGAGCTCATCTTTTTTTCCTCTGCGTCTATTATTACTATAACATCTCGTAATTCTGGCCAATGTTTTTTCTCATAGATTTGCTCTGCAAAAGAACCGCTCCACGTAACAAAACCTGTGTATACCGATCTACACGCACTTCCAGAACCACGCCTTGCCAAAGCTGACAACTCTTTTTTTCCAATAGTAATACCAAGCGCCTCTACGCTTGCCATTGCCAGTGCAGCAAATCCAGACGCCGAAGAAGCCATACCACACCCCGTAGGAAATGAATTTTGTGACTCAACGGCAGCGTGCTCATGAACAGCAAATTTTTTCCGTATAATATCTAAAAATTGAGATACTTTTTCTAATTTTTTACCAACCTCTTTTTTGCCATTTAACACCAAGGTGTCTTTGGGAAACTGTGAAGAAAATGTCACGGTTGTTGTGGTGCTTACACTATCACGAAGTGTCATAGAAACACTGGTGTTCATGGGGATAATTTTTTCCTCATCCTTTTTTCCCCAATATTTAATAAATGCAATATTTGAAGAAGCAGAAGCTGTAGCCTTTTTGATTTGCATAATACACCGCCTGATTATATAAATATACTTACACACCATGTTTAGTATACGCTTGACACAAACAAGAGTCAACGCAAAACACAAGAAACAAAAACAGGCCCAATATTGACCTGTTGTTGTTTTTTTAGTATATCTTATTACTCCTGAACAGTGAGTTTTTTGACCACCTTTTCTTCTGTGTATACTTCTAATATATCGCCAATTTCAATTTTTGTCTTTCCTTCAAAATTTACCCCACACTCTGTGCCGCTCGGTACTGATTTTTCATCTTGTTGCCCCACCTGGCACTTAGATATCTTTCCCAAACCTTCTAAGTCTCCATCACGCTTTACCCGAACCAAACCATCTTTTACTATTTTTCCGTCTTTTACTAAACCTCCAACAATCATTGAATTTTTTACCGTACGAAATATTGCCTTTACCTCAAGTTTTCCTTTTTCTGTGGTAATGAGTTCAAATTCTAACAATTTCTCAAGCTCAGCTTTTACCCAATCAAGAAGATCATAAATAATACTAAACTTCTGAAAGTTCATATTCTTTTCTCTCATAATCTCATCAGCACTTAAGCTCGGTTTGACGTTAAATCCTATTATTCTCCCATTTCCTGCCTCTGCTTTTTGCGCATCGTCTTCTGTAATATTTCCCAAACCTTTTCCAATAATTTTTACCCCCACACCTTCGTACGATATTTTTTCTAACGATCCAATAATAGCTTCAAGCGACCCAAGCACATCAGCACGAATAACCAAATTAAGGTGCTTTCTTTTACTTTCTCCCTCTTCATCTTTTTCTATATCCACTTTATATTGTTTTTGGGCACCGGTTTGCTGCGTTTTCTTTTGTTTTACATCAATTTTCTTGGCACTCTTTTCTTGAGACAAATCAAGTACATCACCAACTTCTGGTGCCACCTTAAACCCAATAATTTGCGCTGGAACAGATGGTCCAGCCTCCAAAAGAGTATTTCCTTTATAATCCTTCATTGCCCGTGCTTTTCCGTATATTTCATTATGAACAACCAATTTGTCATTTTTTCTTAATGTTCCAGCCTGAATAAGCACTGTTGCCACAGGTCCTGTGTTTTTGTCGACATGAGATTCAATAATGGTACCCACTGCCGGAATTGATGGATCTGCCTGAATATCTTCTTCTTGCATGTCTGCGACCAAAAGAAGTACATCGAGTAGCTTATCGACATGTAGTCGCTCTTTTGCGGAAATCTGCACCATTGGTACGGTTCCACCCCATTCTTCTGGAATAATATCGTGAGATGAAAGCTCGGTCATGACACGCTTTACATCTGCACCCTCTTTATCTATCTTGTTAATTGCCACAACAAAAGGTACTTTTGCTGCTTTAATAATTTGAATAACCTCTTTTGTTTGTGGTTTTACTCCATCGTCCGCCGCAACAACCAAAATAGCAATATCTGCTACTTTTGCTCCTCGACTTCTCATAACCGTAAACGCTTCGTGGCCTGGAGTGTCAATAAATGTAAGCGCTCGTTCATCTTTTGTTTTTGCATCTTTCCACATGGTTTGGTACGCACCAATATGCTGTGTAATACCACCAGACTCTGTTGCCAAAATGTCTGTTTGCCGAATTGCATCAAGAAGCGATGTTTTTCCGTGATCAACATGACCCATTACCACTACAACTGGTGGACGCGTTTTTGTATGTTTGCTTTTTTTCAGCGCCCCCTCAAGTGCTTCTGATTTTTTAAGCTCTGCTTCCAGGTCTACTGGGGCACTCTCCTCTTTGTTTACGGAAAAACCCAAGTCTTCGGCCAAAACACCAGCGGTGTCAAAATCAATATCTTGGTTCTGGTTAGCCAAAATACCATTTTTCATAAGCTCGGCTATGACCTGACTCACAGGCAGGCTTAAGCGTTCAGCAAAATGTCTTACCGAAATGAAATCCGGCAATGAAACAGATAAACCACTCTCTTTACGCAAGGCTTTTTCCTTATTCTTTTTTTCTTCAAGCTCAAGTCGTCGCTTACGTTCAATATCTCGCTTAATCTTGTTCCAAGACCGCATAATTTGCTGCGCCACCTTGTTGTCGATTTTTACCGCTTTCATTCCTACATCAAAACCATACTCAGGTAAAATTCTAAGCAATTCCTTTGGGTGTATGCGTAGTCGTCTTGCGAGCTCTGTAACATTCATAATCTATGTGTAGGTTAAGCGTCTATAATAATGCAACAATTATACGATAATTAGGGGAAAAAGTCAATTCAAAGAAAAAACACCCCTGCTGTCAGAGATGTTCCTAATTTTTGTACACTAGCTTGCAAATTTTTCTTTATACAGTGCCATTGATCGCTCAACCGCACGACAAGCCTCATCTTTTCCTTTAAACCCATGAACCTCAACCTCTTTATTCTGTAATTTCTTATAATTTTCGTAAAAGTGTTGAATAACTTTAATGGTATGTGGGTTAATATCTGCCAAATCCTGGACATTTTTCCATCGCGGATCGTCTACTGGTACTGCAATAGCCTTGTCGTCAGAATCCCCACCGTCTGTCATTGACATAAGTGCTACTGGACGAACTCTACATAAAATTCCAGGATGTAGCGGTGCAGTCGTAAGAATAATCACATCAAAGGCATCGTCGTCGTCCCACAAAGTCTGTGGCACAAAACCATAGTCAAATGGAAAAGTTTGTCCAGTGTGTGAAACCCTATCAAGCGCTATAAGTCCGGTTTCTTTGTCTATCTCGTATTTATTCAAAGACCCTTTTGGAATCTCAATAATACAGTTAATTTCTTTGGGTGTATTATCGCCACAAGAAACATCATGCCATAAATTCATAAAAGTATCATATTAAAAGTAATAGATGTACAATATAATAAATCCCAGAAAAAAGCAAGATGCTGCCAATAGCCCTATTACTGCTTCTTTGCCACAAAAACGGCACCGTCACTATACCATATTCGCCCTAACGTATAAAACCACAACAGTGGCGCAAGAGCACAAATTTGGCGCACAAAGAGTGATCGCTTTTCTTTTTTTAGTGCACACGTGTATTGCAGTTGTTGCATCTTTTTTGCCTGACCTTGTGTAGCATTACACAACCACTGATACGATTCTGGAAACCAGGTAATCCAAGAAATGATACGGCCATATCGTTTTATGGTTACAAACCCTGCTGACCTTAGTGTCTGTAATACCGAAGCCGCCGTTATGCATGTATCTTGTAATACACCCTCGTCTTGTTTTATGGCTTGCAATGTTCTTTCGCGAACACACAAGGCACTTGGCTGAACCAGAGAAAAC
>Ga0163108_10000760_pt1 | contig 23885 bp, 27 predicted proteins | sample Fk1155metaG_FD_109644 | JGI IMG/M metagenome (GOLD analysis project Ga0163108, IMG submission 109644) | Marine microbial communities from the Central Pacific Ocean - Fk160115 155m metaG | ecosystem: Environmental > Aquatic > Marine > Oceanic > Photic zone | place: The Central Pacific Ocean...
ATATTTAACAGAGAATGAATTAGGAATGGGAGAGCTCCTTCCTGCATTTAGAGTTTCATTAACAGGATTAGGGATGGGGCCATCCCTTTTTGATATAGCATCTGTTCTTGGAAAAAAAGAAACAATTGCAAGAATGCAAACAGCACTAAATACCATAGGCTAATGGGATTAATTACCATACAAGGGATTCGACTTTATGCATATCATGGGCATTTACCTGAAGAAGCAAAATTAGGAGGGCATTTTATTGTAAATGTTTGGGTAACAATCGACACATCTATAGTAGAAATAACAGATGATTTAAATGATACAGTTGATTATGTAAAAATCATAGCAATTGTGAAAGAGCAAATGGCAATCCGTTCGGATATGATAGAACATCCTGCAAAAAGAATTGTGGATGCAATTTTGCCTTTAAATAAAGTGGAGAAAGTCAAAGTGGAGGTGGAAAAAATTCAACCACCAATTGATGTGTCTTTCGATAAAATTTCAGTAACCATAAAAGGAGAATAAAACTAAATTGCTACATTCATTAAATTGCTTAAATTTGCAATCCTAAAAACTTGAGGGTCTCGTGGCCGAGCGGCTAGGCAGTGCTCTGCAAAAGCATCTACAGCGGTTCGAATCCGCTCGAGACCTCAAAGAAAAAGAGCCCCAAATTGAAAAAAGGGGCTCTTTTTTAGTTAATAAATGTTAAATTTGCGATTGAATTTTTTAAAATGTATAGAAAAATAAAAATTATAATAGTTGTAGTTTTAATTATTATTCCATCTATAATTATAGCACAATGTAGTATTACATTGGATCAAGCCACCCATATTGATTGTTATGGAGATAATACTGGAGCTATCACAGTAAATGTTACATCAAGTCCTGCTACAACTACTTATTTCTGGACTGGCCCTTTGGGGTTTTCTTCCATTACTGAAGATATCTCTGGACTTTTAGCAGGTGATTATCAGCTAATAGTGAATGATGCTAGCACTTCCTGTATCGATAGTTTTAATTATACTATTCAGGAACCCCTACAAATTACCGCAGAATTTTCTCTTTCTGGCTTATGTGAAATAGGAGATTCAGCAGATGTAAGCACCTTAGTTTATGGAGGAACGCCTCCTTATACTTATAGTTGGTCAATAGGAGGAATCACAACAGCATCAATTCAAGGATTAATCCCTGGTTGGTATGGATTAACTATTACAGATGTAAACGGATGTTCGTCCTCCCAACTATCGTGTTCAATTACATTACCACCTCCATTACAATCTTTTATGAGTATAGGTGATGCGGATTGCAAAGACGATAATACAGGTTATATACAAGCTTATGTATCCGGAGGGATAGCTCCTTACGATTTTTATTGGCCCGATAATATTATTGATTTGGATAAAGCAAATACAAGTATAATTGGAGATTTATTGGAAGGGACTTATGCTGTAGAAATAATAGATGCAATGGGCTGTATTTTGCAGGATACCGCAACCGTAATTCATAATCCGAAAATATGCTTGAAGGTATATTCTGCTTTTTCACCTAATGAAGACTCTAATCATGATTTTTGGGAAATAAAAAATATTGAGTATTATCCAGAGGCCTTGGTTGAAGTGTATAATAGATCTGGGGATAGGGTATATAGGCGTAGAGATTATAAAAACACTTTGAAAGACGCATTTAACGGAAAAATAGATGGGAAAAGACTACCTTCAGCTACGTATTATTATATTATTAATTTGGAAAATGGAGACGAACCATTTACAGGAACAGTAACCATTGTAAGATAAATGAAAAAATTATTATGCATATTATTCTTTATAGGATTAACATCTTCTTCTTTTTTGTTTGCACAACAAAACCCTGCTTACTCTCAATATTTTATAAATGAGCTGGCTTACAATCCTGCAGTTGCAGGAAGTAAATCTTTCAACCCTTTTATTATCATCACACGCCAACAATGGCTAGGATTTCAAGGGGCACCACTTACTGCTAATATCAGCTATCATGGTGCGCTTAATAATCGTTCAGGAATGGGAGGAAGTTTATATCATGACCAAACTGGCCAAGCCGGAAGTAGTGTTTTTGAATTAGATTATGCTTACCATGTCCCGCTCGATAAAGATAGAGTAAATATTGCCTTTGGAATAGGGGTAAAAACTATGTATTATACTTTGGATTTAAAAGGAGGAACCCTTCCTCCTGGTGAAGACCCCGCATTTTCATCTAATACGTACAATAGTTTTCTAGCGGATGTCAGTTCAGGCTTGTATTTATATGGACAAAATTTTTATGCCGGATACTCTGTTCTTAATATGGTTCAGTCTAATTTCAACAAAGAAGCCGGAGATGGTTTTAGTAAAAATTATTTGCATAGAAATTATATAGGGATGCTGGGCTATAGATACAAATATAACAGAGACATACATTTTGAACCATCTGTACTAATTCGAAAAACGGAAAGCAACAAATCACAATATGATTTTTCTACAAGAGTATTTTTCGAAGATTCTTTCTGGACTGGATTAAGCGTAAGAACAAATAGTTCCATGTCGGTAGTAATTGGTTTTAGAGCTGGAGGAATGCATATCACCTATGCTTACGATCATTTCTTTAATGAGATTAATACCTACCAGAATGGAACGCACGAACTCTCGATTTCCTTTAGAGTTCCGTCTATTCTTAGCGAAAGACATATTAGCTTCTGGACTTATTAACGCACACTTTATGAAAAAAATTGAACATATTGGTATTGCAGTCAAGGATATTGGAAAAGTAGAAAAAATATTTTCTAATATTTTTGGGAAAAATGCTTATAAAAAAGAAGAAGTAATTTCAGAAAATGTAAAAACCACGTTTTTTAAATTAGGAGAGAGCAAAATAGAATTGGTTTCTGCTATAAATTCTGAGAGCCCTATTGCTAAATATTTAGCCAAAAACAAAGAGGGCATGCACCATATTGCTTTTGCAGTGGAGGATATTGAAAAGGAAATGAATCGTCTCAAAAAACAAGGTATTCGCCTTTTAAATAACAAGCCAAAAGCGGGAGCCGATAATCAACTTATTTGTTTTCTACATCCAAAAGATACGGCTGGCGTACTTATAGAATTATGTCAGGAAAAATAGTAGTAACATCTTCCTCATCTAGTAAACAATAACAATTCATTCCTAATCTTTCAGCTGTTTCAATATGTTGCGGGGAATCATCAATAAACAACACTTCATTTGGTTTTAGATTGTTTTCCTTCAATATAATTTTGAAAGCACTTTTGGCTGGTTTCCTAAATCCTATTTCGAATGATAAATACATTTTATCAAACAAAGCAGAAAATTCTATCCATTTTTTTGCTCCTATTTTGTTTTGGAAAGCCTGCATATGAATTTCATTGGTATTGCTTAGCAAAAATATTTTGTATTTATTTTTCAGTTTTTTGATAAGGGTTAATCTGTTTTGTGGTAAATCTGAAAGCATTGCATTCCAAGCATTTTCTACTTGCTTTAAACTTGTATTAGGACACTTTTTTTTTAGAGCTACTATAAATTCTTTTGAGCTAATTGCCCCCACTTCAATTTTATCAAAAATAGGGTTTTGCACCTTTTTAGAATAAAAATCGGAAGCATTTTCTATTCCTAATTTTTCAAACTCGTTAATGGTAAGCAGGTAATCAATATTAAGGATTACCCCGCCTAAATCAAAAATTATGGCTTTGTAGTTTTTCATTTTGCAAATCTGCTAATTAATAGAACAATTTTAATAGTTTTGCACTTCCTTTTTAAAAGAAGGGCCCATAGCTCAGCTGGTTAGAGCACTTGACTCATAATCAAGGGGTCGCAGGTTCAAGCCCTGCTGGGCCCACAAAAACCACCATTTGGTGGTTTTTTTCTGCACAATAAATTGTATTTTTGGATGTTTAATTAAAAATCAAAAACTAATGGAAAAAAACGATCAGTTATTTATGCAGCTATTGTATATGTTTCATACATCTGCAATGCAAGGTCTTGGTAAAATTGCAGACCCAACAGGTCAGCTTAATCGAAATATGGAGTATGTAAGCCAAACTATTGACCTTATGGCTATGCTAAAAGAAAAAACAAAAGGCAATATTTCAGAAGATATAGAAAAAATGTTGGATGGAATGCTTTCAGATCTACGACTAAATTATGTAGATGAAAAAGGTAAAACCTCTGAGACAATAGAAGAGAAAAAGGAAAAAAAGCCAGAGTCAACAAAGAAAAAAACTACAAAGAAAAAGAAAAAGAAATAATTGATGGCGCAGAGTAATTTGCCAGAAAATAAACCAAAAAGAAAAGGACTATACATTATTATTCTTTCAGTATTAGCGATAATAATGTATTTACTTGTTCAATTTTTTTGGATACTTCCTCAGGAAAAGCAAGCACTAAAAATACAGTTTATTGAAGAAAAAAATGCTTTGCGTGACGATTTGGATGATCTGATAGATGAGCATGATAATCTATTGGAACAATATGGCGATTTAAATATTCAGCTAGGAGAAAAAGATTCTACTATTCGCTCACAAATAGCTGAAATTAGAAATTTAATTCGTACCAAAGAGGATTTGAAAATAGCCAAAGAAAAAATGGAAATTCTTAAAAGCATTTCTGTTCGCTATTTAGCAGATATTGATTCTCTTTACATTATAAATGCACAATTACATAACGAAAATGATAGTGTAATAAAAGTAAATAAAAACATCAATTGGAAAAACTACAAGCTCAACAAAAAAAATCTGGAACTAATAGATAAAGTGAATAAAGGCTCGGTATTGGAGATAGAGAATGTTCTGGTAGAAACATTAAAATATAGAAATAGCGGGAAAGAGTTAGAAACTACAAAGGCATCTAAAGTAATAAAAATTCGAACTACTTTTGATATTAAGCAAAACCCTATAGCAGAGAAAGGCGCAAAAAATATTTACATTCGCTTTTTAAATCCTAATGGAAATATTTTGCTCAATACAGGAAGGGAACAAATATTCAATACAGAATCGGGTGAAAAAAAGTATTCTGCATTAAAACAATTACAATACGAAAATAAGTTAATTTCAGTTAGCATGGATTTTAAAAGGAAAAACCCGCTGATAGCAGGGGATTATCTGTTAGAGATTTATATTGATGGGATTTTACTTGGGACAAGAATATTCAATTTAAAATAGAATGAAAATTCTCACCTACAATGTAAATGGAATTCGTGCAGCACTAAGAAAAGATTTTTTTTCTTGGTTAAAAGGCGTTAACCCAGATATTGTTTGCTTGCAAGAGATTAAAGCAAATCCTGATCAATTTGAGACAAGTATTTTTACCAATTTAGGCTACCATTGTTTTTGGAATCCTGCTGAGAAAAAAGGATATAGTGGCGTAGCAATTCTTACCAAAACAAAGCCTAAACATGTGGAATATGGTTGCGGCATCGAAGAAATTGATTTTGAAGGTAGAATTTTAAGAGCAGATTTTGATGAATTTTCAGTTATGAGTGTCTATTTCCCATCTGGAAGTAGTGGTGATATTCGTCAAGAATTCAAAATGAAATTTTTAATACAATTTCAAAACTACATCAATGTCATAAAAAAAGATTTTTCAAAACTTATTATTTCAGGGGATTATAATATTTGCCACAAAGCCATTGATATTCATAATCCACAAAGAAATAAAAATACTTCTGGATTTTTACCAGAAGAAAGAGCGTGGATGAGCCAATTTATTTCAAGCGGTTTTATAGATAGTTTTCGTCACTTAAGTTCTGAGCCGAATAATTATTCTTGGTGGAGTTATAGGGCAAACGCAAGAGCCAAAAATTTAGGTTGGCGGATTGACTATAATATGATAAGCAAAAACTTACTCTTTAATTTAAACCGTTCGGTAATTTTAAGCCAAGCGATTCATTCTGATCACTGCCCGGTTTTAGTTGAATTGGACTTTTAGTATTTCCCCACATCTCTGTTAATAAGTAAATTTTTTTTCAAAAAAGATAAAAAGACGTATTTGTAATTTTGGTAAATCAGAAAACAAAAAATTATGCAAAAAATATTGATATCCATTTCGTTTGTATTATTAGTTTTTTCATCTTGTGTAACTCCAAAAATTCATAATGCCTTACATGCAGAATATGATAAGACAAAAGCAGAACTAGAAAACAAAGACAAACAAATAATATCTCTCAAAGAAAAAGTAGAAGAGTTAGAAGGAAAAGTTACTAATATCAAAAAGCAATTAGAGGGAATTCGAAACGATTCTATTCAAAATGGGAAATCACTTTCTAATCTACAAAATTCCTATAATGAATTAAGCAGTGCTTACGATTTGTTAGCAAGTAAAAACAGCAGAAATATGGCAGCAAAAGCTAAAGAAACCAAAGCACTTTTGAAACAATTGCAAGAGACACAAAACAGCCTTTTAACGAAAGAAGATGAATTGAATAATTTATCCAATTCTTTAGCTGAAAAACAATTGGCACTTGAAAAAGCTCAAGAAGAATTAGAAGCACGCTCTGCTAGAGTTGCCGAATTAGAGTATATAATTAATAAAAAAGATTCTATGGTTACTGTTCTAAAACAAAGAATATCCAAAGCGTTAATAGGTTTAGAGGGAGATGGATTAACTGTGGTTCAAAAAAATGGGAAAGTTTATATTTCACTGGAAGAAGATTTACTTTTTGCCTCTGGAAAATATCAAGTTGGAACTACGGGAATTTCTGCTTTAAACAAACTTTCAGGTGCACTTGCTGATCAGAAAGATTTGGAAATTTTGGTGGAAGGACATACTGATAGCATTCCTATTAGCAAAGGGACTCTAAAAGATAATTGGGACTTGTCGGTGCTTAGATCTACAGCGGTAGTAAAAGCTCTTATGAAAAATGCTAATTTGAACCCTATGCAGCTTACTGCAGCAGGTAGGGGAGAGCACATGCCATTTACGAGCAATGCTACCCCTGAAGGAAGAGCAGCTAACAGAAGAATTGAAATCATCTTAGCTCCTAATCTAGATGACTTATTTGATTTACTAGAAGAGTAGAGAAAAGACTTCCTCAATTTTTCCACACTGTTTTATGATGATTTTGAAATCTTTTTTACTGACTTTGCTATGTTTTGAAATGATGATTTGCTTGTAGCCTAATTTTTCTGCTTCTAAAATTCTTTCTTCCATTCGGGTTACTGCACGTAATTCACCCGACAAACCAATTTCAGCAGCAAAACAAATATTCATATCAAGCGGAATATTTTGATCAGACGAAAAAACGGAAGAAATAATTGCTAAATCACTAGCAGTATCATCAATTTTTATCCCTCCAGTAATATTTAAAAAAACATCTTTAGCGCCTAATCGAAAACCGCATTTTTTTTCCAAAACAGCCAAAAGCATATTAAGCCGCTTTCCATCATAGCCTGTAGCAGATCTTTGAGGTGTACCATAAACGGCAGAACTCACTAAAGATTGAATTTCAATTAGTAAAGGGCGAACGCCCTCAATGGTAGCTGAAATTGCTACTCCACTAGTTGGCTCATCTCTTTCTGATATTAGAATTTCAGAAGGATTGTTGACTTGTCTTAATCCGCCTTTCCCCATCTGATAAACACCCAATTCAGAAGCAGATCCAAAACGATTTTTAATGGTTCTGAGAATTCGATACATATGATTTCTATCGCCTTCAAATTGCAAGACTGTATCGACCATGTGCTCCAATATTTTTGGCCCAGCCAAGGACCCATCTTTGGTAATATGTCCAATTAAAAATACAGTAGTTCCTGTTTCTTTAGCAAATTTCAAAAGTTCGCCAGTACAGGCTCTAATTTGCGACACACTTCCAGGAGTAGAATCAATTAAAGAAGTATGTAATGTTTGAATAGAATCAGCGATTAAAATATCTGGCTGTAATTTTTCTATCTGTTGAAAGATATTTTGTGTAGAAGTTTCACAGAGAATAAAGCAATTTTTAGAGTTTTTATTGATGCGTTCTGCACGCATTTTTATCTGCTTTTCACTTTCTTCTCCGGATATGTAAAGCACTTTTTTGTTTTGCATTTGCAAAGCAAATTGTAAAAGTAAGGTAGATTTTCCAATTCCAGGATCCCCACCTAAAAGAATAAGCGAACCAGGAACGATACCCCCTCCTAGCACTCTATTTAATTCGTTGTCTGGAGTAGTAAATCGTTTTTCATCAGTAAAATTGATATCTGAAATTAATGAAGGAGTATTTGTTTTGTCACTTTTTCTACTCCAACTTTTAGTTTTTTTATCCCTATTTATAACTTCCTCCACATAGGTGTTCCACTCGTCACAAGAAGGGCATTTTCCTAACCATTTTGATGATTGCGTGCCACAACTTTGACAAAAAAACGCAGATTGAACTTTTTTAGACATTTTGGATTTTATCAATAATATTACTACTTGAAAACCCTTCAGTAAGAGGAATCGTAATTACTTTTCCTCCATTTTGTTGTACTACTTCATATCCCACAATTTCTTCTATTTTATAGTCACCACCTTTTGCTAAAATATCTGGAACAATTGCAGAAATTAATTGAAAAGGAGTTTTTTCTGAAAACAGAATAACAGCATCTACAAATTGGAGAGCAGCAAGCAGAAGGGCTCTTGAATCTTCCTCAATAATTGGCTTGTTTTCTCCCTTTAAATTTTTTATGGAACTATCAGAGTTTAATCCAATAATAAGTCGGTTGCCCAAATTGGAAGTTTTAGCCAAAACCTCAACATGTCCTTTGTGCAAGATATCAAAACAACCATTAGTAAAAACAATTTTATCTCCTACCGATTTCCATTTTTCTATTTGTCTCTCTAGATCTGGCATGGTATAAATTTTATTTTGAATTGAATTAAGATGATTCATACTTTTTCTTTTTGGTTAAAAATAAAATAAATAAGGAAATAGAACCCATAATAATAGCAACTAAAGTTTGTCCTACATGTACTACAGTAGGGAATATTAAAGCAGGATTAATTTCTCCTTCGGGTGGCGTTAAATTGATAAAACCAACACCCAATACTGCTAAGCCAATCATTACAATTGCATGATACGACCCAACACCTCCTGGGGTTGGTATTACCATTCCAATGCCACCAAGCACTAAAAGGAAGAGGCCATCACCAATAGTAAGATTTGAAGTTTCACTCATGCTAAAAAAACAAATATAAGTCATTAGAAAATACATAATCCAAATACTAAAAGTATGTATCCAAAAAGCAGATTTTCTTTTCATCTTTTTGATACTTTTAAAGCCTTCTTTCAGACCTTCTATAAATGAAATAATTTTTTTATAAAAAACAGAATTTTTCATCCATTTTTTGAGCAGAAAGAATCCTATTACTCCAACAGCAATTATATTTAAGATAATTAAAATCTTACTATTTCCAGGGATACTATCAGTTTGATGGGCTTGAAGCGTGCTAAAGAATTTTAATAAATTATCCAGCTTCAAGAAAAAGGTAATAATAAGAAGAAAGAAAAGGAAAATAAAATCAATAACTCTTTCGATTAGAATAGTCCCAAATAGCTTATTTAGAGGGACTTTCTCGGTTTGACTAAGAGCAGTACATCTAGATATTTCGCCAGCTCTTGGAATGAATAAATTGGTAAAATAGCCAATGGAAACAGATGCAATACTATTTATTTTGGAAGATTTATATCCTAAGGCATTAATCAACAAAATCCATCTGAGACCCCTGCTTACATAAGCACAAGCACCAAAAATCATAGATAAAACGACCCAACTCATTTCTACTTTTTGAATTTCTTCAAAAAGCTTAACAGGGTTTTGATGTTGAAAAAGGGCATAAATAATGACAAATGCAAATGCAAAAGAAATGCTATACTTTAAGATATTGAGTAAAAAAGAATTTTTCCACATGGTGTAAAACTAAAAAATAATATTATCAATAAGGCGAACCCCAGCTACAAAAGCCGCAATACAAACGGCCGTTTCGCCTTCTTTTTTTAAATGGCTTATGCTTTTTAAGGTAGAATAGTTGGCAAATGCTAGATATTCTAGTTTTAAGGACTCTTCCTTTTCAAAGCAAATAGAAATGTTTTCTTTTAGCTGTTGAATGCTTAGGTTTTTGGAATTTTTTCTGCAATACAATAATGATTTATATAAAATAGTGGCCTTTTCTAATTCTTTTTCATTTAAAAGTTTGTTTCTAGAACTCATAGCCAATCCACTTTTTTCTCTAACTGTTGGAATACAAATAATCTCAATGGGGAGGTTTAATTTTTTCGTGAGGGCTTTTACAATTAAAAGTTGTTGCAAATCTTTTTGGCCAAAAAAAGCTTTTTGTGGTTTGATTATTGAAAAAAATTTTTCAATAATCGTAACAACACCATCAAAATGCCCTTTTCGAAATTGCCCTTCTAAAACTCTATCTAAGCCATCAAAATCATAATGCTTTACTTTTTCATTTTTAGTATACAAATCAGAAATAGTAGGAGTATACACTATATCACAATTTAGTTTTTTAAGTTGCATTAAATCATTAGAAAGTGTATTCGGATAGTTATTAAAATCTTCTTTTTTATCAAATTGTGTTGGGTTTACAAAAATACTACAAATTACAATATGAGATTGACTTTTTGCCTTTTTTACAAGTTCTAAATGTCCTTTGTGCAAGGCACCCATTGTTGGGACAAAAGCAGTTGATAAGGTAGAATTTAACGAAAGATAAGAAGATAACTCAGTTTTTGTTTTGAATATTCGCATCTGGCTTAAAAAATTAGAAAACAAAACTAAAGCAATTGCTTGATAAAAATCATATTATTTTCGTAAATTTGCGTACTTAAGTTATTATTATGGGAAAGAAAAAAGTATTATTCATCTCTCAGGAGATATATCCTTATCTACCTGAAACTGAAATGTCCTTAATTGGAAGACACCTTCCGCAACAAATACAGGAAGACGATAAAGATGTTCGAATTTTTATGCCAAGATATGGTATTGTAAACGAAAGAAGACATCAGTTACATGAAGTAATTCGTCTTTCAAGGATGAATTTAATTGTAGATGATTTCGATCATCAACTTATTATAAAAGTGGCTTCTATTCAACAAGCCAGAATGCAAGTTTATTTTATTGACAATGAAGATTATTTTCCAAAAAAGAGATATTTTCATGATGAGCAAGGGAAATTTTTTGAAAATACTGACGAGAGAATGATTTTCTTTTGCAAGGGCGTAATTGAAACAGTTCGAAAATTAGGATGGGCGCCAGATGTAATTCATTGTCATGGCTGGATTTCCTCTTTAGTACCACTTTATATTAAGAAACTATATAAAGACGACCCTCTTTTTAGTAATTCTAAAATAATTTTTTCTGTTTATGACTCCGATTTTAAAGGAGAATTAAATAGTGAAGTTGGAGAGAAACTTCTTTTTGAAACTACCCTGAATGAAAAAGATATTAAGGGGATTAAAACTCCAAATTTTGTTTCTCTTAATAAATTTGCTATAGATTATGCAGATGCTATTATCAAGGTAAGTAATAAAATTGATAAAAGAATTTCAAAACATATTGATGCTTCTGGGAAACCAGTGATGATTCATCCTGGCGGAGAAGACGGAGCGTATGCTGATGCTTATGCAGATTTTTATGAAGAACTTTATGAAGAAGTAGAGAAGGGCGAGCTAGAATTAACTGACTAAAATGACAAAATACATAAGCACTTTTTGTTTTTGTGCGCTTCTTCTCATATTTTCGTGTACTGATCCAAATTTAATTGGCCTTGAAGTTCAGCCTCCTTCAGATGGGATTACAGTTACACTTTCTTCTGCAAAAAACAATTTAAAATTAAGTACTGTTTTGGAGGACTCTCTGCGTTCAGATGAAACATCTACTATTCTTTTAGGCCATATGTCTTATGATTACATTTTTGGAGAGAGTTCTGCAGATTTTGCGACTCAATTTCAATTACCCTTTAATAATATAGATGTTGGAAATTCAGACACGTTAATAGTCGATTCTGTAGTATTATCATTATCTTATGCCGGAAGTTATGGGGAAAATGATGCTTTAAATATCCAGGTATATAAACTAACTGAATCTATTTTTAAGGATAGTAGCTACTACTCAAATCAAGAATTAAATTATGATCTAAATAATTTAAATACTTCTACTATCAGATATATTAATACCGAAGATAGTGTGTTAGTAAGAGGCCAAATGAAAGCACCACACTTGCAGTTAAAATTAGACGAATCCTTAGGAGAAATCCTTCTTGGGGCTTCTGGTACTATTGACTTAGAAGATAATACGAAATTTGTAGAATTTTTTAAAGGATTATATTTAAAAGCTAGTGATGCTTCTTTTACTGGAGGCTCAATACTTTATTTCAATCCATTTGCAGAAAACACAAAACTAACCGTTTATTACCACAGCATAAATTCTGATTCTTTGAGTTTAGATTTTTCTATTTCAGCAGACGCTGCAAGAGTTAATCTTTTTAATGAAAAGGATATAGCCCAATTGATACAACAAGCTGACACTTCGCAAAATACGTATATTCAATCTATGGCAAGTTATAAAACTGTTGTAGAAATTGAAAATTTAGATTCTATAAAAACAGTTTTTAAAAATAAAGCTATCAATAAAGTAAATTTAAATTTTGAATTAGATGGAACAGACACGACCGATTATGCGCCACATTATAGAATGTATTTGGTAAGGGTTGACAAAGAGGGTAAGGATTATTTTTTAACTGATTATATTGTAGAAGGAGAAGAACATTTTGGCGGGAAATTAGAAAATGGTAGGTATTCTTTTAATATTACGAGATATTTTCATCAGTTACTAAATAATGAGGATTATACAAACAAGCTATATTTGGTATCAGCTGGCGGGGCAGTAAATGCAAACCGAACGATTTTACTAAAAAATAAAGTGAGTTTTAACATTATTTATACAGAGTTATAATGTGTGGAATTATGGGATATGTTGGAGGGAAACAGGCGTACCCGATAGTAATAAAAGGACTTCATCGCTTGGAATATAGAGGATATGATAGTGCTGGTATTGCTATTGGTTTTCAAAATGAAATTAATATCTACAAACAAGCCGGAAAAGTTTCCGATTTGGAAGCTTTTGCGCAAGAAGGAAATATAAACGGCAGTATAGGAATTGGACATACAAGGTGGGCAACACATGGGCCCCCTAACCAAATAAATGCACATCCGCATAAATCAGGAGATAGTACTTTAGCACTTATACATAATGGAATAATAGAAAATTATGATTCTATAAAAAAAGCTCTAATTAAAAAAGAGCATACTTTTGAGAGTGAAACCGATACAGAAGTCCTGATTCATTTGATTGAAGAAATTAAGAATCATGAGAAAGTAAGCTTGTTTGAAGCGGTGCGTTTAGCACTAAATGAAGTGGTTGGGGCTTATGCTATTTTGGTGCTTGATAAAGAGAATAATGAGGAAATTATTGCTGCTAGAAAAGGAAGTCCGCTTGTAATTGGATTAGGAAAAGAGGAATATTTTGTGGCTTCTGATGCTACCCCAATTGTAGAATACACTAGGAATGTAGTGTATTTGGAAGATGAACAGATTGCTCGTATTAACAAAAATGAAGAGTTAGAGATTAAAACTATTTCTAACATTAAGAAAACCCCTTATATTGATGAGTTAGAGCTTAGCTTAGAAGCTATTGAGAAAGAAGAATACCAACATTTTATGCTCAAAGAAATTTTTGAGCAACCTAAATGTATTTTAGACACCATGAGAGGTAGAATTTCTTCCACCTCAGGGGAGATAACTTTAGGAGGAATTTTAGATTACGAAAAGAAAATATTGAATGCTGAACGAATTATAATTGTGGCTTGTGGCACTTCTTGGCATGCTGGCCTTATTGGAGAATATCCTTTTGAAGATTTAGCAAGGATTCCTGTTGAGGTAGAATATGCCTCAGAATTTCGTTACAGAAACCCAATTATTACAGAAAAAGATGTGGTTTTGGCCATTTCACAATCAGGAGAAACCGCCGATACTTTAGCAGCATTGGAACTAGCCAAAGAAAAAGGGGCCACTATTTTAGGCATTTGCAATGTGGTTGGCTCATCCATTCCAAGATTAACGGATGCTGGAAGCTATACTCATGCTGGGCCAGAAATAGGAGTCGCCTCTACCAAATCATTTACCACACAAGTGGTGGTGCTTTCGCTTATGGCATTAAGGATTGCTAAAGAAAAAGGCGCAATAACAAGCACTGAATATCGACAGATGATTACTGAGTTAGAGCTGATTCCTAACAAAATAGAGAAAGTGCTAGAATCCGAGGATTTGATTAAGAAAATTTCAGTAGAATTTAAAGATGCTACTAACTTTTTGTATTTAGGAAGAGGATATAATTTTCCAGTGGCTTTGGAGGGCGCACTCAAACTAAAAGAAATTTCATATATACATGCAGAGGGCTACCCAGCAGCAGAAATGAAACATGGACCAATTGCGCTAATTGATGAGAAAATGCCGATTGTAGTACTTGCTACACGAAAAGGAAATTATGAAAAAGTAGTGAGTAATATACAAGAGGTAAAAGCCAGAGGCGGACGACTTATCGCTATAGTTACGGAGGGAGACAAAACAGTAAAAGAAATTGCAGATTTTTGTATTGAAATCCCTTCTTGTTTTGAGGAATTAATGCCACTACTTTCTATTATTCCTTTGCAATTGCTTTCTTATCATATTGCCGTTATGCGGGGATGTAATGTTGATCAGCCAAGAAATTTAGCTAAGAGTGTTACGGTGGAGTAAAGCTGGATGATATTTGATTCTTAAAAATACACATAAAAATGCTAAAGAGCTTTAAGAAATTTGCAGATTTTGTAAATAGCTATCGTCTAAAACGGCAAATCCCTAATGAGGAGATTAATAATATTCTTAAGACTAATACTCGAAAAGTATTAGAAGTGGGGTGTAATATTAGGCCTCTTTGTAATCAAAAAATTATAGAAGATTATAATATTATTTTACATGGTATAGATCCTGATCAATCTATTGATTTTAAAAAAACCAAAACAAAATTTGAACACTTTGAAATAACAGATCTAGAAAACTTTGAAACAATTGAAAAATACGACCTAATATTATTAAGTATGGTAATGGAGCATATAAAGGATAATAATATTTCGTTTAGAAAATTAGCAGAATTACTTAGTGAAGATGGAGTTATTATTTGCCATCAACCCTCTAATTTACATCCGTTTTCAATTTTAAATCGTATTCTATCTGACAGTCTTAAAGAAAAAGTTCTGCAAATATTATTGCCTTGGTCAAAAAGAGGAGCAAGAGGATGGAAATCGTATTATCATAAATGCAACTATTTTGGTTTTAAGAAATTGTGTGAAAAAAATAATTTAAAGATTATTAGTGAAAAGTTTAATTATAATGCCTCTCATTATTTTAGTTTCTTCCCTCCCCTTTTTCTGACAATAGTATTATATGAAGAATTTACAAAACTGTTTAAGATCAAACTATTATGCTCTGATTTTTATCTTTTGATTTCTCATAAGAATCATAATTAAAATTGTAATTACGTTAAAATCAAATATTTTTTGGACTTAGATCGTGACTCAAGGCTTTTTTGAGTAGAGGCACTATTTTACGCTCATAAGCGGTTTCAACAATTTTAATATCTTGACCTTGGTATTTTTTCACTAAGGTTTTATACTCTGTAAGTCTCCAACCTTTCGTTTGTGTACGACTACCTGGAATGGATGATTCTGTTGAATCATATCTACATGCTCCTGGTGCAAAATGAATAACTGACCACTGTTTTTTCTTTAATTCTGTGATGAAGTCATCATCGTTTGTAACTGAAACCATTTCAGGATTTCCCAACACCGGAGTTAATAACTCAATTGCACGTCTACCCATTTCTGGGTCACAGCCTCTTATAAGAATACTCTTCTTCGAATTATCACTTATTTGCGCAACATCAATACCGTCACTTATAAGTCTCATTAATCTATCTCTTGTGTCCATCGGTTTACTTTTAATCTAGAACACAACCGTGTTTTTTAGGTTGATTCCTATTGAGTTGGTTTAGTTACTTTGTAGTTAGTCTCTTGTCCACCATTAGGGCGATGATACTTTATTTTCTTAATATTCTCCAATTCAGAATGTTTAATACAATATGTATTAACTGACTCTTTATTTTTTAAATAAAAAATTTCTTTAAAATTTTCTTTTTCATACTTATGGAGTTTGAGTTTTGTGTCAATGATATTTCCCCCAGTGAAGAATAATGATATACTAAAAAGGATTTCCTTCATAACTAAAGTAAGTATTTTTTCATATTATAAGACTAACATCCATCTTGCGTAGGCAGTAATTTTCCATCTCTATCATAGAATTTTAGTTCTTCGACACCATCTTTAATGATAGATTCTGTTTCTAGTTGCCCATTATCATAATAATATTTCCAAACCCCAGTTTTTCTACTATATGCTCCTGATGCAGTATACTTGTAAGGCCCATGACTTTTTATTTGACCATTCTTATGATAAGAGATCCATATCCCTGTCATCTTACCATTTTTATAAAACCCCTCATTCATTAAAGCCCCATTTTTATAGTAATATCTACATGAGCCATCTCTTTCCCCATATAAATAATGTATTTGAGATAACACCTCCCCATTATCCCAATATTCAATTTTTGTTTCAGTCTGTCCAAAACTAATAATTGGTATAATAAATAATATAAGTAGTAGTTTTTTCATATTTATATAGAGAATTTAAAATTCCTTTATTGCGATCTCTACAAATTTATCCTCTTCTAACAGAATACCATAAAAAAAATCATTACCCCAAAGGTTTCTCCCTATATTAGCTTTTAATTGTTTAATAAGGTAGCTTTTTTCATTTGCATTCAAATCAAATTCAAAATCAGCTTTTTTACTACTTACAAAACTAACAAATTCTGTATAAATATCTCTTCTAAAAAGCTGCTCCTTTGTAAAATTATCTCTGTGTCTATCAGCATAATCAAAGCAAAAATCAAAAATCCAGTTTTTGTTAAAAAACACACTCAGTTTTTTACTACTTAAACTGGTATCGATCGGCACAAAAAAGTCAGGCGTTATACCGCCACCACCATAAACTTTATTTCCTTTTGGCGTGATAAAAAAAAGTGAATCTCTTTTTTTTGTGCTATTCTTTTCTCCTCTTTGATATACTTCCAAAAAGTAATCTTCTGATTTTCCGTTTTTGTAGGGTTTTTGTATGCTTCTTCCAGTTGGGGTATAATATCTTTGAGTAGTAAGCCGTACCACTGAGCCATCATAAAGAGTAATTTGCTCTTGTACCAAACCCTTCCCAAAAGTTCTTCTGCCTATTATAGTTCCCCTATCATTATCTTGCAGGGCTCCAGCTACAATTTCAGAGGCAGAAGCAGAACCCTCATCAACCAGAACAACCACATTTGTTTGGGTTAATAGTCCGCTTTTATCTGCATGAAATTCTTTTCTGTTTCTGTTTCTCCCTTCTGTAAAAACAATCATCTGCCCTCCCTCCAAAAACTGATTACTTATATTGATTGCAGCACCTAAATACCCTCCAGGATTTCCCCTTAGATCCAAAATAAGTTTTTGCATTCCACTATTTAAAAGCGACTTTGCAGATTCTATAAACTCACTTGTTGTAGTACCTGAAAATCTATTGAGTTTAATGTAGCCAATATTGTTATTTAACATCAGTTTAGCATCTAAGCTTAAAAGAGGAATTTCCCCTCTTATAATGCTATAATCAATAAGTCCATTTTCGTTTTTTCTTTTAATTTTGATACGAACTGTTGTACTAATTTTTCCTCTAAGCCGATCAATCACACCTTGGTTTTCAATTCCAATTCCAGCCACATTTTCATCTTCAACTTCTACAATTCTATCCCCTGATTTTATACCAAGTCGCTCTGATGGTCCGCCAGAAATGGGAGAAACTACCACTATGCTATCATTTTGAATATTGAATTCCACACCAATCCCGCCAAAACTTCCTTCCATTTCCTCATTTACCCCTTTTATTCTTTTAGTATTTATGTAGGTGCTGTGCGGATCTAGCTCCTTCAAAATAGAATTTATTGCATTTTCCTCTATTCTATTCTGGCTTATTGTATCCACATAGTCTTCCTGAATAAGTCGTAAAATAGTATTGATTTTTGAATTTTGGTGAATTTGGAAATTACTAACTCCATTTTCTATATTTTTAAGAAAGTTACCAATTAAAATTCCAGCAATTAACACTAAGGAATAAGCAATTGGTTGATATTGCTTCTTAAGTTTAGACATTATTAAAAATCTAATTTTACAAGTTCCACTCCTGCAACTTGTAGAAATTCTAAGCCGGAGTTATCTTTATACTCACTTAAATATACTAATCGTTTTATCCCTGCTTGATGTACTAGTTTACTACATTCCTTACATGGCGACATAGTTAAATAAAGAGTCCCTCCACTACAATCATGATTTGAGCCAGCAATTTTAAGTATAGCATTAGCCTCTGCATGCAATACATACCAATAAGTATTGCCTTCTGTATCCTCACAACAATTATCAAAACCAGATGGTGTCCCATTATAGCCATCTGAAATAATCATTCTGTTTTTCACAATAAGTGCTCCAACCTGTTTCCGTTTACAATAGGAAAGTTTTGCCCACTCCAAAGCCATTTTCATATAGGCAGTATCATATCTTTTTTGTTTTTTCATAGGGTGTTGCAAGATACTAAAAAAGTCCTCAATTTTGAGGACTTTGTGCCCAGAGCCGGGCTCGAACCGGCACGGGTTTAATCCCACTGGTGTTTGAGACCAGCGCGTCTACCAATTCCGCCATCTGGGCAAATAGTTGGCGAAAATAATTAAACTCTTTCTTATTAGACAATCATTTATCTTTTATTTAATAAAAATTAGTTAAAACCTAGTAATCTTCATATATTTGCAACCCTTTTTTAAAGAGGAGAAAAATGAATAAAAAAGTTAAATTTTTTGCAGGAAAAGTGTCTGAAACATTGGCAAAAGAAATTGCAATTGCTTATGGTACTGATTTATCTAGTAGCGATCTTAGTCAGTTTGCAGATGGAGAATTTGAACCATCTTTTAATGAAACAGTAAGAGGTTCAGAGATTTTTTTAATTCAATCAACCATACCACCATCTGATAATTTGATGGAGCTTTTGCTTATGATTGATGCAGCAAAAAGAGCTTCTGCTAAAAATATTATTGCGGTAATTCCATATTTTGGCTTTGCAAGACAAGATAAAAAAGGAAAGCCAAGAGTACCGATAGGGGCAAAATTGGTAGCCAATTTGCTCACGGCTGCAGGCGTGAATAGAATAATGACTATGGATTTGCATGCTGCTCAAATTCAAGGATTTTTTGAAGTTCCAGTCGATCATTTGTTTGCTTCCGAACTCTTTCATCAAGATATTACAGCTTTAAATTTATCAGATTTGATAGTAGCATCTCCTGATATGGGAGGATCTAAAAGGGCAAAATTTTATGCTAATCTTTTAAAAACGGGTATGGCGGTATGTTATAAGGACAGAAAAGAAGCTAATAAAGTTGGAGGGATGATGCTAATTGGAGATGTTGCAGGAAAAAATGTGGTAATTATTGATGATATGGTAGATACTGCAGGGACACTTACCAAAGCAGCTGACTTGATGATTGAAAAAGGAGCAATAAGCGTAAGAGCCTATTGCACACATGGAGTCCTTTCAGATCGTGCTTACGAAAAATTAGATAATTCAAAAATTAAGGAATTGGTAATTACAAATACTATTCCAAAAAATCATAGAAGTAAAAAAGTACGAGAAGTTTCCATTGCTTCATTTTTTGCACAAACTATAGAATCGGTTGTAAGAAATGAGTCCATTAGTGAAAAATGGAAAGAAAAATAAACTATAAATCAAAAACAAATTAAAAAATGAAAACACTAGCAATTAGTGCGAAATTAAGAAATGAAACTGGGAAAACAGATTCAAAAGCACTAAGAAATCAGGGTAATGTACCATGCGTACTTTACGGGGGAGAAAAGCAGGTGTGTTTCTATGCTCATGAAAATGATTTTAGAAATCTTGTGTATACTCCAGATGTATTTATTGTAGAATTTGATATTGAAGGGGAAAAGTATCGCACGGTAATGCAAGATTTGCAATTCCATCCGGTTACTGAAAAATTACTCCATTTGGATTTTCTACAAATTTTTGATGATAAAGAAGTTACTGTTACTATTCCGGTTCGTCTAACAGGGAATGCTGTTGGAATCAGAGATGGAGGAATTCTTTCTTTCAGAAGAAGAAAAATCATTACTAGAGCAATTCCAAGTAATCTTCCAGATTATATTGAAATTAACATTGAAGATGTAGAAATCGGACAATCGATTTTTATAAAAGATTTAAGAAATGAAAGATACGCTTTCTTAGCTCCTGATAATGCTGTTGTGGTTGGAGTAAGAGTAGCAAGAGAGCTTATAATTGAAGAAGAAGAAATTGAAGGTGAAGTGGCTGAAGGTGAAGTGGCTGAAGGCGAAGTGGCTGAAGGCGGAACAGAAGCAACTCCAGCTGAGGCAACTGAAGGGGCTGCAGAGGAGAAACCTGCAGCTGAGTAATTATGAAATACTTAATCGTAGGATTAGGTAACCCTGGTGATGAGTACAAAGATACTCGTCACAATATAGGATTTAAAATATTGGATTCACTTAAAGAGGCATTCAATGTTTCTTTTACAACGGAAAGATATGCAAGTATTGCTTCTGTAAAACACAAAGGGAGAATATTAAACCTTATTAAGCCAACTACTTTTATGAATTTGAGTGGTAAAGCAGTAAATTATTGGCTGCAAAAACACAAAGTAGATATTAAAAATCTTCTAGTAGTTACAGATGATATTTCTCTTGATTTTGGAGCTTTGCGTTTGCGTGAAAAAGGAAGTGACGGAGGACATAATGGAATGAAAAATATTGAGGCTGTTTTGGGACACAATCAATATGCACGGCTCAGATTTGGAATTGGTAATGATTTTTTGAAAGGTAGACAAGCCGATTATGTTTTGGATAATTGGAGTAGTCAAGAAAATAACAATTTGGATGAAAGGATTGAGCAATGTATAAAAATTATTCAGGCATTTAGTACCATTGGGATTGCCAAAACAATGTCTGATTTTAACGGAAAATAACTAAGTTAAATATTTAGTAATGTTTACTTTCTCTCCAATAATAGAATGTAATTTATCAATTAAGACTCTTTCTTGTTGCATAGTATCTCTATCGCGTAAAGTAACCGTATTATCTTCTAAAGTTTGATGGTCAACCGTAATACAGAATGGTGTTCCAATTGCATCTTGTCTTCTATATCTTTTCCCAATAGAATCTTTTTCCTCATACTGACAACTAAAATCGACTTGTAATATTTTCATAATCTCTCTTGCTTTTTCTGGGAGATCATCTTTTTTAGTTAATGGCAGGATAGCAGCTTTTAATGGCGATAATACTGCAGGGATTTTTAATATGACTCTGCTTTCGCCATTTTCTAATTTTTCCTCTCTAAATGAATGACTTAATATTGCAAGGAACATTCTATCCAAGCCGATAGATGTTTCCACTATATATGGGATATAACTTTCATTAATTTCTGGATCAAAATATGTTATTTTTTTCCCTGAATGTTCTTGATGAGCTTTTAAATCAAAATTTGTTCTGGAATGGATTCCTTCTAATTCTTTAAATCCGAATGGGAACTTAAACTCAATATCAGTAGCTGCATTTGCATAATGAGCTAAAGTTTTATGATCATGAAAACGATAGTTCTCTTCTCCCATGCCTAATAAGTTATGCCATTTCATACGGGAATCTTTCCAATATTCATACCACTTCATTTCTTCACCAGGGCGAACAAAAAATTGCATCTCCATTTGTTCAAATTCTCTCATTCTGAAAATAAACTGACGCGCGATAATTTCGTTTCTGAACGCTTTCCCAATTTGTGCAATTCCAAATGGGACTTTCATCCTAGCAGTTTTTTGTACATTTAGGAAGTTTACAAAAATTCCTTGTGCAGTTTCTGGTCTTAAAAATAAATCAGAAGAGCTATCAGCTGTAGCTCCCATTTGTGTTTTAAACATCAGATTAAACTGACGAACATCCGTCCAATTATTTGTACCTGAAACAGGGCATTTAATATCTAATTCCTCAATTAGTGATTTTAAATCATCTAATTTTCCTGTCGTAAGCGCAATACCCATTTTCTTATTAATGTCATCAATCTTTTTTTGTCTATCTAAAATTCTGCTATTTGTTGTTATAAATTCTTTTCTATTAAAGGCGTCGCCAAAACGTTTAGCAGCTTTTCCGCAATCCTTCTCAATTTTAGCTTTAATTTTAGCAATATGATTTTCAATAAGCATATCAGCTCTGTATCTTTTTTTAGAATCTTTATTATCAATTAGAGGGTCGTTAAAAGCATCAACATGACCGGATGCTTTCCAAGTAGTGGGGTGCATAAAAATAGCCGAATCTAATCCCACAATATTTTCGTGCATGTTTACCATTGATTTCCACCAATAATTTTTAATATTATTTTTTAATTCTACTCCATTCGGGCCATAATCATAAGCGGCTGCTAACCCATCATAAATCTCTGAGGATTGAAAAACATAACCATACTCTTTTGCATGGGAGACTACTTTTTTAAAGAGATCTTCATAATTTGCCATACTGCAAAAGTAGTAATTTATTGTAGTTTTGCTTTATGATTCAAGTAGAGGATAAAATAATTTCAATGAGTATTTTTAAAAAATATTTTGTATGTGATTTAAATGCCTGCAAAGGAGCTTGTTGTGTCGAAGGAGATGCAGGAGCTCCACTTACTGTCAAAGAAGAAAAAAAACTAAATAATATTTATGAAAAAGTAAAGCCTTACATGAAGGAAGAGGGTATTTCAGAAATAGAAAAATATGGATTTGCTGTTTACGATTCCGAAGGAGAATTGACTACAAGACTAGTAAATAATAGAGAATGTGTTTTTGCAATTGAAAAAGAAGGGATAAGTTTATGTTCTATTGAAAAAGCATATTTAGATGGGGCAATAAATTTCAAGAAACCAATTTCCTGCCATTTATTTCCTATTCGAGTAAAAGAATATCGTGATTTTGATGCGATAAATTATGAGAAAATAAAAATTTGTAAGCCAGCTTGTGAATGTGGTAGTAAATTAGAAGTACCAGTTTATGCCTTTTTAAAAGAAGCTCTTATTCGAAAATATGGAGAAGATTGGTATCAAAAATTATTAGAAGCCGCTAAGTTATTGGGGAAATAAATCTATTTAAAAGCGCTTTCACCTGTTATATCAAACCCAGTAATAAGTAAGTGTATATCGTGAGTTCCTTCATAAGTAATCACAGATTCTAAGTTCATCATATGCCTCATGATCGAGTATTCTCCTGTGATTCCCATAGCTCCCAAAACTTGTCTTGCTTCGCGAGCAATATTAAGTGCGATATCTACATTGTTTCGCTTACACATAGAAATTTGTGCAGAAGTTGCTCTACCTTCATTTCTAAGTACACCTAACCTCCAAGTAAGTAATTGTGCTTTGGTAATTTCTGTAATCATTTCAGATAGTTTCTTTTGTTGTAATTGGAAAGAAGCAATTGGTTTCCCAAATTGAATTCTTTCTTTGGCATATCTTAAAGCCGTGTCGTAACAATCCATTGCTGTACCAATTGTTCCCCATGCAATTCCGTATCTAGCAGAATCTAAACAGCCTAATGGAGCACTTAAACCATCTTTATTAGGTAATAGATTCTCTTTTGGAATTTTTACATTATCAAAAACTAATTCCCCAGTTGCTGAAGCTCGCAAGCTCCACTTTCCATGTGTCTC
>Ga0163108_10000762_pt1 | contig 23848 bp, 12 predicted proteins | sample Fk1155metaG_FD_109644 | JGI IMG/M metagenome (GOLD analysis project Ga0163108, IMG submission 109644) | Marine microbial communities from the Central Pacific Ocean - Fk160115 155m metaG | ecosystem: Environmental > Aquatic > Marine > Oceanic > Photic zone | place: The Central Pacific Ocean...
CCAGGGACTATGCTCTATGAGAGTGATCCAATAGCCATTGCTGCTGGGTACAACACCGTGAACGTAAGTGATCTGCTCATTGAGGTGCCAGACACAATTACTTGGACGGTTCAATTCTCCGGTGTGAGCAATATCGTGGGCGACCGCGCCGGGTTGGTTCTCCATAGTCCTCCCTCAGTAGGTTCCAGTTTTGATGACTTCTGGATCAATAGCGGGGATGTGATATACGACTCTGGGAGTGATTCCATTGAAGCATACTACAAGACTGGGACAGAGTTTGGCGACGAGATCAATCTGGCTGGTAGTAGTCGTTCGCTGAACGAGTTTGAATTCGAGGCTTATGCAGAGATTTCTTCATCTCCTGCGCCTAGAGATCCAGTTGCAGCAGTCGAAGCGGTTGAGGCAGTGGATGCGGTTGCAGCAGTGGAAGCGGTGGAAGCGGTGGAAGCGGTTGTAGGAGTAGAAGCAACTTATTATTTAAATGAAGCTACTTTGCCGCCGGGCAAGAAAGTTGGTGACTTAAAGACTCCTGCAATAGAAGCAGTGGAAGCGGTTGCAGCAGTGGAAGCGGTTGCAGCAGTGGAAGCGGTGGAAGCGGTTGCAGCAGTGGAAGGCGTCACAGCGTTACCTCCTCCATATGCCACTTTGAGGATTTATGCCAATAATGGCCCGACCTATAAGTCAGTGGTTTATCAATCTGCTAGTGAAAAGTATGAGGTTTATTACAAGGCAGGCACTGAGTTTGGTGATGAGATTGATTTAAACCTGCAGGATGAGCCATTCGACGATTTGCATGAATTCTCATTTGAGGCCTACGGTGATGCAGTTGAGGCGGCCTCAGGAACGGCAACTTTGAGGATTTATGCCAACGACGGGGATGCGTATCCAGGTACTGCTGGTACTCTTGCGGCAACCAATAAACCAGGAACGCTGCTTTATACTAGCAATGCCATCAATTTGAAGGATGGATATGAGTCTTACACGGTTACCGATATCAGTGGAGTAACTCTTCCGAGTAAGGTCACATGGACGGTGGAGTTTAGTGCAGGAGCCACTGCTGGCCTTGTGCTAGGTGGCACTGATATTGTCGGGAGCAGTCTCAATGATTTTTGGCAAAAGGATGGTGGTGGATGGACCCTCTACCAACCTGACAATTCATCGGAGAGTGCTGATTTTGCAGCTAAACTAGTTGCACAATCGTCGTTCGTTGATGCTCAGGTTCCTGGAACATTGCTTTACACAAGCGATCCGATTGAGTTGACAGAGGGTCATAACACTTACCGTGTTTCCGGGATCAAGGTTGATCTACCTGATACCGTGACGTGGACAGTCGAGTTTACCGGGGTGACAGGAAATGAGCTCAATGTAGGAAACAGGGCGGCTCTTATCCTCGGCGGGGATGACGTGGTGGGCAGCAGTTTGGATGACTTCTGGCAAAAAGATGAGGCCGGTTGGGCGATGTACCGTACAGGCAGTGTCGCTGAAGGGTCTGATTTCAGTGCTAGGTTGGTCGGTCAAGCGTGGCGGACTTATCGAGACACGGATTCAGAGGTGCTGGATAACTTCGGTGCCAGACTGACGGCTGGCGTCAATGTTGATATACTGCAGACTGCAGATATGCCACTAGTCGTTGTCAATTCGGGACTCCAGACCGATTGGGGAGTAGCTGACGGTGCGACTTACGAGGAGGGAGCAGCTATGCCAGATGGTGCGGCAGCTCCTGAACGCAGGGCATTCGTTGCTTCGGGTGCAGATGCCGCTACTGTCGGTCAGGCAATTGACTGGGTGGTTGAGACCGGATTTACAGCGACCCCCAGTTCAGCAGAGTTGTTGCCGGGTGAATCGATCACACTCAGTGCAGCAGGCTACGGGCCTGGTGATGTTGCATACCAGTGGAAAAAGGATGGAGCAGATGTTGCTGATGCCACTGGCAGTTCACTCACGCTTGCTGAAGTGAAAATGGCAGATGCGGGGAGCTACAGTGTAGCGGTAACTTCTACTAACGGAGGTACTGCTGAGGCTTCCGCGGCTGTCAAACTTATTGACCTTCCGGATATTGTGCTTAAGGCACCGAATGAGGGCGAGACCACTAAGACCATCACACATCAGGTAAAGGTTTGGGCGATGGGATCGACAATCGATTCCGATTCCATTGTCCTGTCAGTCAATGGAGTTAACGTTACGACTCGGGCCACCGTGGTTAGCAACGTCCGCGGTACTCAAATGAAGCTTGACTTGGTGGAGAACACCAACGCTCCGGAGATACCCGGCATGTTCCTTGGTTTCGAGGATTTGCAACCCGGAGACGGAAACGCGATGGAAGTAACCTTAACGTTCAAAGCCGTTGGCTATGACCGTGTTCTGACGCGTAGTTGGAGTTATACGCTCTACGATGCCAATGCAGTCGGTGGTGCAGATATCGCCAAGATGGCAGTCAGCCAGATTTTCCAGAGGGGTGAAGACCTTTACGTGATCTGGCCTGGTTCTCCCGGATTTATGCTGGAGCGCAATAGCGATTGCACGGGTGGTATTTGGGAGACGGTTCCTTCCTCAGTGGGTCGAGGAATACATGTGGAGAAGAACTGTGGCACCAAGGCGTTCTTCCGCTTGGTTCGAGTGAGGGAGTAAGCAAGCCAACCGCAACTTTTCAAAACACCCGGATACACATCCGGGTGTTTTTTTTACAGACCCTTAGGATATCTCGAGGTGAATTACGTCCGCTAGACTCAGCACATCCGAGGTCCGTGCATTTTGAGCCAAGCTTCGGCAGCGTTGTGGTTGGGGCAGGCCTTGGCCAATCGCTTCCAAAAATGAGTTGAATGGTTTAGATGATCCAGATGAACCAGCTCGTGGAGAATGACATAGTCACGAACGAAGGCCGGGACTTGTACCAATCGCCAGTTCAATGAGATGCCGCCTGTGCTGGAACAGGAACCCCAACGTGTTTTCTGATTTCGAATGGTCACACGCCTTGGGGCAAATCCGTGAAGCCCAGCCAAGCGAAAGGTTAACTTGGGGAGTTCATCTTTGGCCAGAGTAAGCAGGCATTTTTCGATGGCGACGTGCTGGGATTCCGCAGTTTCGTTCGTGCTCACGGTTTGCAGTATGGAACTGTTGGCCATCATGCTATTATCCTTGCTAATCGAGTTGATAGGTACCCTTCTCCCTCTGAAAAGCACCGTTTTAGTTGTCTGACGAGCATTGTTCTGCACTAGGGAATCTTGAAGACGCAGGGACAGGAACTGTTTTTCGACCCATGCGAAATTTTCCGATACGAAGCGTAGGGCTTCTTTCCGTGAACCTCCTCGGGGAATGGTGACTCGAAGAACTAGCTCCGGCAGAAGCCGGACGATGTAACGCTTGGCTCGGGTGTTGCGGACGCATTCCAATGGGATCTTGGATTGGCCAATTAGTACACCCGTGTCGGAGATGGACTCAATCTCGCTATTCGATTTCAACAGGGCGTCCAGGAAATCCAGTTGCACTTGGGCAAACTACGGATGTCCCCTGATCACTGCAAGACTCAGAGCGTTAGTGACTACGAGATTCATCGAACATAAACACTGGCAATTGGTTGAATGCAGGAGGATTAGTTCACCCGTGCCATAGTCAGAATCTGAAACAAGCCAGATGCGCTTGCCCAAGCGGACTCTTTCGTCACCGGCATGAACTAGATGACTAAATATAAAGGGAGTGGAGACCTATCCAAGCGTCACCACGAGGCTGGAGTGCTGACCAAATGTTGACTCCATCTCCCTCCCAAGAGGAGCATTAACTGATGATTGGATCATGCAATTTGCCGAATACGCTAAGTTGTTAACAATTGGAGACGTCATTGTGCATCCGATTCAATCAAAGTATTGTGATTACAGGTACTAAAAGCCACAATTTGTTGTGCTTATAGCAGTATTAGACAGGACTTCACATTTGGATTTCTGGTTTTTTCACTATTTATTCACACGAAATTCACATTATTCTGCAGGTTTCCTGTTGGTTACCGATAATAATTAAATAAGTAAATCTAATTAATTGCAATAATAAATTTAACGTAATATGGCTTAAAATAAGAAAAATTACCAGAAATTGTTAAGTATAGTTAATTAATTTTAAAATTTCCCTCCGAAGGGAGTCGCGTGATTAATGTTTTAGGCCCTAAAAAACATTAAAGTCGCGAAAAAAAACCAATAAAAACTCTTGCCCCCACGCTGGCGCATCACTAATTTCTCGTGGGTGCGCCTTTGCGGCGCGTATGAGGGTGACCGATTGTTATCCCTCAAAGCATCGACAGTGAGTTGATGTGTTTACGTAAACAAAAACAAAAACTAGTTCTCAGGAGGAACTGATTATAATGAAAATGAACAAATGGACTGTGGGTCTGGCCGCCGCTGGTGTTGTCAGTCTCGCTTCAACTGCTCAGGCAGAGGAAAACAGCGTGTTGACGGCTCTGTCGTCGACCGTTATTAGTGGATCTGTTGAAACTTCCTACAATGGAACTTTCAGCAGAGGCAATAACCTGTACGGCGATCAAGGATTCGTCGCAAACGGCGCCAGTTTGGCTGTTAGCAGTCCGCTCGGCGAGGGTGACTACAGCGCAGGCTACAATGTCGAGCTGTTGCTCGGTCAGCGTGCTTCTAACTTCTCTGGTGAGTCTGATGACTTCCACATCAAGAACGCCAATATCGGCCTGAATGTGCCGTTCGGCAACGGTGTCGATCTGACCGTAGGTTTGTTCGACACTATTGTAGGTTACGAAGTCGAAGCCAGTGCGTCCAACCCTAATGTGGACCGTTCATATGGGTATGACTTGGAGCCGTTTACACATACAGGCCTGTTGGCTTCCACATCGTTATCCGACAGCATTAGCGTGTCACTGGGCTTGGCCAACTCGTTCGACTCAACGGCGGGATTGCATAACGGAACTATTGCCGGTGAAGGCAACTTCGCCTACTTGGCTGGCCTAGAGATCACAGCCCCTGAAAGCTTGGGCTTTCTGTCAGGAAGCACTTTGTACATTGGGTACGTTGACGGTGCCGGTGCCAATCAAGACAACGACGACGAGGATTCGCTCTTCTACGTGGGTGGCTCTATGAGCAGCCCGATTGAGGGTGTTTCCTTGGGTGTTGCCTATGACGATCGGGAGTATGGCAATGGTCAAGCCGATGCAGATGCCGTGGCTTTATACGCGGTGTGGGACTTGAGCGACGGCGTTTCGTTGGCTGGTCGTTATGACACGCTGGACGACAGTGATGACACCAAGTCCATGTGGAGTGCTACGCTCGGTTATTCCGTCTGGGAAAATGTACTGACACGCTTGGAGTACAACTATGAGACAGGCGATCGCACTGATGGCGACAGCAGCGCCTTCGCGGTGAACCTGTTCTACCAGTTCTAATTTCCAACCAAGTTGGATTACAAAGCCCTTCCGTTTGGAAGGGCTTTTTTTTGTCCAGACATAGCCGCCAATCAAAGCTTCAAATGAAATTGGGCGAAAAATATGTTTGGAAAAACTCCACGATTATGGCCTGTTTTGTCTACCGTCACAGTGTGCGTGGGTTTGGTCGCCCTATTTAACTGCGAAAGACAGATAATCATGATGAAAAAAGATCGATTGTGCGGATTTATTTTCGGCTTTTTGGCCGCTGCGACGGTGGCGGCCGACGAGTCCAAGCCTGGAAAGGTCAGTTTTTACACCGATATCCGACCGGTGTTTCAGGGCAAATGCCACGGTTGCCATCAACCGGCCAAAGCCAAGGGCGACTATGTCATGACGACTTTTGCCCAGTTGCTAGCCGGTGGCGAGAGCGAGGACAAGGCGGTCGTGCCCGGTAAGCCGGATGAGAGCCAGTTGATCACGCTCATTAAGCCGATTGGTGGCGAGGCCGAGATGCCGCCCAAGGGCGATCCACTGCCCGCAGATCAGATAGCGCTGATTACCCGGTGGGTTGCCGAGGGTGCGGTCGATGATACGCCGGTTAGCGCCAGGCAGCGTTACGACATTGACCATCCGCCGGTGTACAGTTTGCCGCCAGTTATTTCGTCTATCGATTACTCGCCGGACGGTACGTTGATTGCGGTTTCCGGCTATCATGAGGTTCTACTGCACCATGCCGACGGTTCCGGCTTGGTCGCCCGGCTTGTGGGGCTGTCAGAGCGTGTGCAGAAGGTGAAGTTTTCCCCTGACGGCAAAAAATTGGCGGTGGCTGGTGGGTTGCCGGCGCGTTCTGGAGAGATTCAGATCTGGAATGTCGCCAAGCGGAAGTTGTCCATGTCGATCCCGGTCGGGTTTGATACGTTGTACGGTGTCAGTTGGTCGCCGGACGGCACTCGAGTGTCGGTTGGCCTTTCCGACTCGACGGTGCGTGCTTTCGACGTGAAGAGCGGGGAGCAGGTTTTATTCAAGGACAACCACGACGACTGGGTGCTCGACACGGTATGGAACAACAAGGGGGACCACTTGGTCTCGGTCGGCCGTGACATGGCGGTGAAGCTGACCGAGGTGGCGACACAGCGTTTTGTGGATAACATTACATCGATCACGCCTGGGGCCCTCAAGGGTGGCATCCACGCGATTACGGTGCATCCGAAGAAGGAGGAGGTCCTTGTCGGGGGTTCGGACGGGGTGCCACAGATTTTCCGACTGAAGCGCGTGACCAAGCGCGTAATCGGCGACAACTCGAACCTTGTGCGAAAGTTCCCGGAGATGCCGGGCCGAATCTTTGCGGTTGATTTTGCACCGGACGGCAAAAAGCTCGTTGCGTGCAGCAGCTTCAACGGGAAGGGAGCTCTGCATCTTTACGGCAGCGACTACGACAGCAGCGTGAGTGATGAGTTGAAGAAGGCGTTCGAGCGACCACTAGAGGGGAAATCCAAAAAACTATCTGCGGAGTATCAATCCAAGGGAGTGAAGCGCTTGGCCAAGGTGTCAATGAACGCTTCAGTATTTGCCGTGGCGTTCAGCCCGGATGGCGAGACTGTGGCTACCGCCGGGACGGATGGGGTTGTTCGTCTCTATGACAGCGAAGCGCTTGGTTTTAAGCGTGCTTTTCTTTCGGTGCCGTTGCCCAAGGAAAAGATGCCGGAAGTCATCGCGCTGACGGTAGAACCTCGAGAGATAACATTAAACGGCAGGTTCGACTATTCCCAGTTGCTTCTGACAGCAGTGAAGGGGAGTGGCGAGAGCTACGATGCTTCGCGTGATTTTACGTTCAGCATCGATTCTGATGTAGTCAGGGTCAGCAAAAGCGGCATGGTTGAGCCGATCAAGGATGGTGAGGCTTCGCTCACAATTGCTCACAAAAACCAGACGATCATGCTGCACGTTCGTGTGGCAGGTGTAAGTAGCGACTTTGAGCCAGATTATGTTCGTGACGTGATGCCGGTGCTCTCGAAGATGGGTTGCAACGCCGGCACGTGCCATGGTTCGCAGGATGGCAAGAACGGTTTCAAACTTTCCCTGCGCGGCTACGACCCTGTTTATGACATGCGTGCATTTACGGATGATTTGGCGAGTCGTCGAGTGAACATCGCCGCACCGGACAACAGTTTGATTTTGCTCAAGTCGTCCGCCGCTGTGCCGCACGAGGGCGGGCAGTTAACCAAGATCGGTGAGGACTATTATGAGATTCTCAAGGCGTGGATTGCCAATGGCGCGAAACTCGATGCCGACTCGGTGCGTGTCGCGAGCATCGAGCTATATCCAAGGAACCCGGTTGTACAAAAAATCGGTGCTCAACAGCAGATGCGGGTGATTGCCACGTATGCCGACGGGACGAAGCGCGATGTCACTGCCGAGTCGTTTATTGAAACGGGCAATTCCGACATCGCCAAGACTGACAAGAGCGGCATCGTGAGAACCGCGCGCCGGGGCGAGTCGCCGATACTGGCCCGTTACGGGGGTGCCTACGCCTCGACCATCGTGACCGTGATGGGTGACCGTTCCGGTTTCGAATGGAAGGGCATGCCTGTCAACAACAAGATTGATGAATTTGTAGCTACCAAGCTTAGGCGCACCCAGACACTGCCTTCTGGCCTAGCCACGGACGAGGAATTCCTGAGACGGGTGCATCTCGACCTGACCGGTCTACCGCCCAGTGCTGAGGCGGTTCGTCTGTTTATCGCCGACAAGCGCGATACCAAGATCAAGCGCGACGACTTAATTGACCAGCTTATTGGCAGCGAGGATTACATCGATCACTGGACCAACAAGTGGGCAGACCTGCTTCAGGTGAACCGAAAATACCTCGGCGCGGATGGGGCGGCACAGTTCCGAAAATGGATTCGCAACGAGATCGCCGCCAACACGCCGTACGACCAGTTAGCCCGCAAAGTGGTGACAGCCAGCGGTTCGAATAAGGACAACCCGCCTGCATCATACTACAAGATATTGCGCGAGCCGGATGCGGTTATGGAGAACACTACGCACCTGTTTTTGGGCACGCGCTTCAACTGCAACAAGTGTCACGACCATCCGTTCGAGCGCTGGACACAGGATCAGTATTACGAGACCACCGCCTACTTTGCCCGTGTCGGGCTAAAGAAGGATGAAAAGGCCGGTGACAAGCGCATTGGCGGCACGGCGGTCGAGGGGGGGAAGCCATTGTACGAGATTGTTTATGACCGTAATAACGGAGAGACCAAGCATGACCGGACCGGCGCTGTCACTGCGCCGGCATTTCCATTTGCCGCCAAGCACGAACCTTCTGCAAATGGAAATCGACGGGATGCTTTTGCCGCCTGGTTAACTGCGCCCGACAATCAATATTTTGCCCGGAGCTACGTAAACCGACTCTGGGGCTATCTGACAGGCACTGGAATCATAGAGCCAATCGACGATATCCGTGCTGGCAATCCTCCAACCAATCCGGAATTGCTTGACTGGCTGGCGAAGGAGTTTGTTGTGAGCGAGTTTGACGTGAGGCACCTAGTAAAGCTTATAACCAAGTCGCGCACGTACCAGTTGAGTGTGAAGACAAACAAATGGAACGAGGACGACACCATTAACTATTCTCATGCCAAGGCGCGTCGTTTGCCGGCTGAAGTGTTGCTCGACTCAATCTATCAGGTCACCGGTGCAGTAATCAAGTTTCCCGGTGTGCCGGAGGGTACTCGCGCCGCGCAGTTGCCGGACGCGGGAGTGAAAATGGCCGACGGCTTTCTCGGGAACCTAGGTCGTCCCGCACGAGAGAGCGCATGCGAGTGCGAGCGCTCGAACGAGCTCCAGCTAGGCTCGATCATGGCGCTAGTCAGCGGTCCAACGGTGGACGACGCGCTTGGTTCGGCCGATAATGCGATCACCAAGCTGGTTGTCAGCCAGGAGGACAATGGGAAACTGATCGACGAGTTGTTCTTGCGTGTTCTGAACCGCCACGCCAAACCAACCGAACTCGAGGCAGCCAAGCGTACAATAGCCGACGTGCAGGCCGAGCATAAGGTTGCGCTCGACCAGTTGGCCAAGTTTGAAAAGGAGATTGCCCCTCGCGAGGCCGAACGGGCCAAGATGCGCGAAAAGGCCATTGCCAAAGCCAAGGCTGAAATTGAGGCTTACGAAATGGAGATCGCGCCGCGCGAGGCTGAGGAAGACCGCAAACAAAAAGAACGCATCGCCGCTGGCGAGGCAGCACTCAAGGAGTACAACGATAGTCTGCCATCACGCTTGGCCAAATGGGAGGAGACTTCGGTCAAATCGACACAATGGTTTGTGCTTGATCCAGATGAACTTAAGGCGACCAACGGTAGTAAACTCGAGAAGCGCACGGGTGGCGTTGTATTCGCCAGTGGCAAGAACGAACGAACGATTTACACCGTCAACGCTCACACAACATGGAGCGGCATCACCGGTGTGCGGCTAGAGGCACTAGCCGATGAAAAGCTGCCGAAGAAAGGTCCGGGCAGGGCGGACAATGACGGCAACTTTGTGTTGACGGAATTTAGTTTGAAAGCGATGGCCACCGGCGAAGGGAAGGGACGCAAGACGACAAAAGTTGCCTTCGCTGAGGCTAAGGCGGATTTCAGCCAACAGAACTTCGAGGTTAAAAAAGCCATTGATGGGAAAGTGGATAACAGCGGATGGGCGTCGAGTCCGAAGATCGGAGTTGATCGTACTGCGATCTTCATCCCGAAGGAGCCGTTTGGTGCCGAGGGTGGATCTCGGCTGACTTTTAAACTGAACCAGAATTACGACAGCAAGAAGCATTCGATAGGCAAGTTCCGCCTGCTTGTTACCACGGACGAAAAAGTGGAGATCGGCCACCCCTCCGACATTGGCGTGATACTAGCGCTTGCCGGAGACAAGCGGAGTGACGAGCAAGTCAAGCGGATCACCGACTATTTCAAGTCGGTGGACAAGAATCTTGCGACCAAGAAGAAGGAATTGGCTGAGGCAAAGAAGCCACGGCCCGTCGATCCGAAGCTCAAGGGATTTAAGGATGGACTCGCCAACGCTGAGCAACCGTTGACGATCGACCCAAAATTGGCGGAGCTGCGCCGGGCGGCAGAGTTGAGTACCAGTCAGCAGGAAACCGTCCGCCTGACAGCAGCGCAGGACATTACCTGGGCGCTTATCAACAGCCCGGCATTTCTGTTTAATCGTTAACGAGCAAAAAAAGCTAAATTGCGCAAAATAATTTTATCAGTTTAAAAACAAGGCAATAAAATGATCACTATACCAGGAGAACCCGGCAAGGACTTGTGCGACCCGCACTTGAAGGTGACACGGCGCGATCTGTTGAGGATTGGCGGTTCGAGCATGATGGGCCTTGGCTTGGCCAATATATTTAAGTTACAGGCACGGGCGACTGAGACTGGGCGCATGGGCGGTCCCGGCTGGGGAAAGGCCAAACATGTCATACTCTGCTATCTGCAGGGTGGTCCCAGCCATCTCGACTTGTGGGATCCAAAACCGGATTCCCCGGAAAATGTACGCTCCATTTTCAAGCCGATTCCGACGAAGATTCCCGGCATTAACTTTACCGAGTTGTTGCCCAAACTAGCCAGTGTCAACGACAAGATGACCATGATTCGCTCTATGGGCTACACTCCCAACGGCCTGTTCAACCACACGGCAGCCATCTACCAGATGATGACCGGCTATACGACCGACAAGGTAAGCCCATCCGGCCAACTCGAGCCGCCTAGCCCGAAGGATTTTCCGAACTTCGGCTCGCAGATCATCCGACTTAAGCCGCCGAGCGAGCCAATGCTGCCATTCGTCATGCTGCCCCGACCGCTGCAGGAGAGTAATGTTGTTGGCAAGGGCGGAACCGCCGGTTTCCTTGGTAAGTCGTTCGATCCGTACTACCTCTATCCGGACGGGGGCGACATGGACATGAACAAGATGGACAAAATCAAGACGGACGACTTAATAATGCGTCCCGACGTGTTCGAGCTGCGCTTGCGGCGACGCGCCCGCTTGCGTGATGCCATCAGCGACGCCTCACCGGACATCGATAAGGCTGTGGCTGATCTCAAGCTGGACGACTATTACGAGCGGGCACTGAATCTCGTCGCTTCCGGCCGCGCACGAAACGCTTTTGATTTGGATCAGGAATCGGAAACCACCCGCGACCTGTACGGTCGCAACACTTTTGGCCAAAGTTGCCTATTGGCCCGCCGCTTGGTGGAGGCCGGCACCCGGGTAGTCGAGGTAGTCTGGCCGAAGGTGGCCAACTCCGATAACCACTCGTGGGATGTGCACGTTGGCCTGCCCAAGCGCATGAAAGAGCAGTCTGCCCCGATGCTCGACGGTGGCCTCTCCGGACTGATTACCGACCTCGACCAACGTGGTATGCTTGACGAGACAATGGTCATCGCAGTGGGAGAGTTCGGCCGCAGCCCGAATAAAGGTGTCAGCACGTCTGGTAACAGCAACGATGCCAGCGGGCGCGACCACTGGCCGTACTGCTATACTGCCTGCATCGCCGGTGGCGGCATCAAGCGTGGCTACGTGCACGGCAAATCGGACCACACCGCGTCCGCGCCGGTGGAGAGCCCCGTGCATCCTGGTGAATTGCTGGCCACGATCTATCACGCATTCGGGATCGATCCCGAGACGATCGTGTACAACCACCTCAATCAGCCGCGCGAGTTGGTCAAGGCCAAGGCGGTGACCAAGTTGTTCGCCTAGGTCAAACTGTAGGGCAGGGACGGTCGCCTTGTGAGCTGGGGACGGCACGCCTCACATATCGCTTTGCCAAGTGGCGTCGCAACAACTTATTTTTATGCTTTAAGTTGAAGCGGCCGCGATCCATAATTCCACACACGCCTGATTTTTATTTAGGCTCTCAATTAAGCTTATGAGTAAGAAACTTGTTGTTCTACTTTCTCTTGTCATTTTGGCAACCATTTCTGTTCACGCGGAATCAGCACGCTCTTTTACGTGGGGTAATGACCTCCGAGTGCTCGTTGTCGGGGGCGGCCAGTCACACGACTATGACCGTTGGTTTAACCGTGCAGATGTGGCTACCCTCAGCGGGGCTGGCCTGTCCGCGAATTACACCGACCGAGCCATTGATATCGTTCCTGCGCTCAAGCAAATAGATGTTCTGTTACTTACCAACAACAAGCCGATTCCGGATGCCAAAACGCGGGAGGCAGTTTTTGAGTTCGTCCGCCGAGGAGGGGGCCTGGTGCTCGTTCATCCGGCGGTTTGGTATAACTGGAAAGACTGGCCGGAGTATAACAGGATCTTGGTCAGCGGCGGTTCGCGGGGGCATGACAAGTACGGAAGTTTCCGCGTGAAACTCTCCCGAACAGACCATCCGGTGACTGTCGGGGTGCCGCAAATTTTCACGATACGTGATGAGTTGTATCATCACAAAATCGATCCGCAGGGTGCTGGCGTGGAGGTGTTGGCACGGGCCAAAAGCCCGCATAGCGGCAATACTTTTCCCATCGTGTGGACGGTCAAACATCCCAAGGCCCGCATTGCCTGCATTACACTGGGCCACGACGGGGCCAGTCACTCTCTACCCGCTTTCAAGGCCCTATTGATCAATGCTGTCCGTTGGACTTCCAACAAGTAACATGTCTTATGAGAATAAAAAGACAGGATGCTTCATATCGGAGGCCCAGGCCGAAATAGAGGATGATCCCCCTAAGACGCATTATTGGTATTGCAAGCCCGGCTTGGTCAACACAGACAAGCTCAACTTTGTTCGCGCCAAGTTTCCCACGGGTGCATTCCATGATTTCCACAACCATCCGGCGATGGAGGAAATCCTGTATGTCCTCTCCGGAACAGCGGAACAGTGGATCGAGACGGAGAAGCGCATTCTCAAGGCGGGCGATTCGGTTCACATCCCCAAGACGCTGGTGCATGCCACCTTCAATGCTGGTGAGGACACGCTCGAGTTTCTGGCCATCCTCACCCCGGCCGACAGTGACGGCCCGATGACGGTGGATCGCAGCCAAGAGGAGCCCTGGAACTCGATCAGATCCGCTCTGTCAAGCGGTTGATGGCTTGTCCCCGTTGCTGATGTTTCTTAGCAAGGCCTGTGCACAGGCTTTGGCGAATTCTGCATCGTTAATTGCGCAGTCCAGTTCGACGATCTTGATGTCGACACGCAACTTTTCCCTGAGTGCGGCGAAGAGGGCATCATCGGCTGCCGGATCATGAAATGGCTGCCCTTCTGCGCTGATGATGCTGAAGGCTTTTCGCGGTAGTAGCACAGTGGCCGGGCCGGTGGACAGGTTTATCTTCTCCGCCAGAATTCGGCCCAGCGAGGAGCACTCATCCGGTGTCGTTCGCATGAGTGTTGCTTGCGCGTTGTGCTCGTAAAAGATTCGGCCGGCAAATTGTTCTGGTACCGAGTCGCGCGCTCCAAAGTTGACCATGTCCAGACAGCCAGGAGTCACGATTGCTGGCACGCCATGCCGTGCGGCGGCCTCGAGGCGTGTCGGCCCGGCCCCGAGGATGCCGCCCACATGTTCATCGGCCCACTCGGTGGTGGTGATATCGAGGACGCCGGACACTTTGCCGGTCTCAATGAGAGATTCCATCGTGCGTCCCCCGATGCCGGTGGCATGGAATACAAGCACCTCATACCCTGCGCTTTCTAGGGTGGCTTTGGCTAAGCCGACACATTCGGTGGTGTTGCCGAACATGCTAGCAACGATGAGAGGTTTGGACTGCTCTTTTGGCGGGGAGGTTTCCACCATTCCGCATATTGCACCGGCGGCGTTGGAAAAAATCTCACGTGAAATGCTGTTGAGGCCGGATATGTCCACGATGCTCGGCATCATCGTCACATCTTTTACTCCCATGTAGACCGGTGCGTGCTCGCTGGCTGCGAGGGTCGAAACCATCAACTTCGGGAAGCCCACCGGCAGGGCTCGCATGGCCACCGTGCCGATTGAGGTCCCGCCTCCTCCGCCAAGGGAGATGATGCCATCGATTTTGTTTTCTGCCTCCAATTGTGCGCACACCAATGCCGCGCATCTGGCCATTACGGCGACGGCCTTGCCTCGGTCGCCTGTCTCCGGGGCAATTTTTCCGGCTTGGGTGATGTCTTCCCGGCTGATGTCGGGCGTCACGGTCGGGGGCTTTAGCGTGCCGACATCCATGAGCAACGGCGTGTGGCCCCGTTGCCGGATTAAGTTCGCCACAAATGCGTGCTCTTTGCCCTTGGTATCCAGCGTGCCGAGGACTGCGATTGTAGCCATGATGTTTTTACGTTACCCGTTGGCTGGTTTGCGGTTGAGCGGTATCTTCTTGAAGCACCGGGTTAGTTCGGTCAGCGAATCTTCCACCGCAAGGCGCTCCAGGCTGGATGCACCCACAAACCCGACGGCATCAGTGGCTTGGTTGACGGCTGAGGCATCCTCCGGCTTGCAGATCGGCCCCCCGTGCGACAGCAGGAAAATGTCATCCCGCACCTTTGCCGCGCCGTCAAAAATTGACTGACACCGGGCCGCCGCATTCTCCATCGAGCAAACAGCTCCCGTGACTCCGATCGATCCTCCGATAGTTGTGCCTACATGGGCAATGATCGCATCGGCGCCAGCCTCCGCCATGGCCATGGCCTCGTCCGCCGTGGCGACATAGACGATGCTGAACAAATCCATCTTGTGAGCCAGGGCAACCATCTCCACTTCCTTCTCGAAGCTCATGCCGGTTTCCTCAAGCACCTGTCGGAAATGCCCGTCGACAATGCAGTGTGTCGGAAAATTATTAACACCGGAGAAGCCCATCTCTTTCACTTGAAGCAGCCAATGCCACATACGCCTCCGGGGATCCGAGGCGTGGACACCGCAAATCACCGGTATCTCCTCCACCACCGGGAGGACTTCGTGTTCCCCGATTTCCATCGCAACCGCGTTGGCATCGCCGTAGGCCATTAATCCAGCTGTGGAACCGTGACCGGCCATGCGAAAGCGTCCAGAGTTGTAAATGATCAACAAATCCGCGCCGCCGCGCTCGATAAACTTGGCGCTAATTCCTGTCCCTGCTCCCGCCGCGATGATGGCTTCACCGCGATCCAGCGTGGCTTGCAAACGATCACGAACTTCCTGCCGCGAATACGGATTCCCTTTTCCTGTCCATGGATTCGGCACGCAGTGTTTGTGCAACAAGTCAGTTTATATGTCAATTGGCTATCAACAAAGCGGTCTCAGGAAAGTTTTCTCCGCCGGACGCTTGGTCAAGCGCATTGACTTGACTACGATGCCGTTGCAGCGACACATTGTTCGTATGCTATTTTTTGGAGCGAACTCCAGCACAAACTCCGGCCGTTATTAGGTCTGTTTGGCTCAAGTTGGGTATTGTCCCATACCCCTGGCTCAACAAAAAGGTTGAGATGAAATTCATTAATTTTTTCATTCTGATGGTGGGCCTTATTGGAGTGCTTTTGTCGGCTGGCGGTAGTGTGCTCGGCCAGGCGGACACCGGGCTGCAGCAGCTTCGTTACCGGAATCCTGGATTGGCTGTGGATTTGTCAGTCGGACTTTGGGCTTGGCCGATGCCGATGGATTACGACGGCGACGGCGACTTCGACCTGCTGGTGTCTTGCCCGGATCGGCCCTCCAATGGTATCTACTTTTTCGAGAATCCCGGTGGTGGCGGCGCGATGCCGGTGTTCAAACCGGGAGTCCGATTGGGCAAGGGCTATCGCAACATCGGCGTCTCCCGGGTCGATGGCAGCGATCGCATCCTGATTCCCGGCCGTGAGTTTGTGGGCTTCCGCAAAAAAGGATTCGCCAAGTCGGTCTCGCTTTTTTCAAAGGGCAACATTCACCTGAACAACGTTCGTAACAATGTCTGGCAGTTTGCGGACTACGATGGCGACGACCGTTTCGACCTCGTCATTGGCGTAGGCGACTGGAGCGAGTACGGCTGGGACAACGCCTACAATGAAAAGGGCGAGTGGCTCAACGGCTCATTGCACGGCCATGTTTACTGGATGCGCAATACCGGCTCGAACGCCAAGCCGTTTTACGCGTCCAAGCAGCTTGTCGAGGCCGCCGGCGCGGCGGTGGATGTTTACGGTTGGCCCACGCCGAACTTCGCGGACTATGACGGTGATGGCGATCTGGATCTCGTATGCGGCGAGTTTCTCGACGGGTTGACGTATTTTGAAAACGCCGGCTCACGCACGCAGCCCCGCTACCTCGCCGGCCAACGACTCCTGGATGCTGATGGAGCAGAGTTGAAAATGGATCTGCAAATGATCGTGCCGGTCGCGGTCGATTGGGACAGTGACGGCGATGTGGACCTCATCGTTGGACAGGAGGACGGCCGCGTGGCGTTTGTCGAGCATACCGGTCGTCTGGCTGGCGGCGCTCCGGTTTTTACCTCTCCGCGTTTTCTTCGGCAGCAGGCGGTCGGTGTGAAGTTCGGCGCTCTCTCCACGCCGGTGGCGGTGGACTGGGACGGCGACGGTGATCACGACATCGTGAGCGGCAACACCGCCGGTTACATCGGTTTTTTTGAGAACCTCGGTGGAGGTGCCAAGCCGCGCTGGGCGGCGGCTCAGCGGCTGAAGGCTGATGGTAGGGTCATTCGCATTCAAGCTGGTGAGAACGGCAGTATCCAGGGGCCGTGCGAGGCGAAATGGGGCTACACGACACTGTCCGTGGCGGACTGGGATCACGACGAATTGCCTGACTTGCTGGTGAACTCGATCTGGGGCGAAGTGCTGTGGTATCGCAATACTGGCAGCCGCACGAAGCCGTATCTGGCTGCTGCCCGACCGGTCGAAGTTGCCTGGCCAAGCACGGTGCCCAAGCCAAAGTGGTTTTGGTGGAATCCAAGGGGAGACCAACTTGTTACCCAATGGCGTACGACGCCGGTGGCGGTGGACTTCACCGGCGATGGACTGAACGATCTGGTGATGCTCGACCATGAGGGCTACCTTGCGTTGTTTGAGCGGCGTCGAACTGGCGAAAAACTTCAGTTGTTGCCGCCTTGCCGCATATTCGTGGACGAGGACAACCGGCCGATTCAGTTGAACCCCGGCACCGCCGGTAGCAGCGGTCGACGAAAGATTGCAGTCGCCGACTGGGACGGTGACGGGCGACTCGATGTGCTGGTTGATTCCGTCAACGCCGACTGGTGGCGCAACTGCGAAACCCGCGACGGTAACATTGTTCTGAAGCGTGTCGGGCCGCTTGGTCAACGTCAGTTGGCATCGCATAGCACCAGCCCGTGTGTCGTAGACTGGGACGGCAACGGCAAACTGGACCTGCTGCTCGGCGCGGAGGACGGTTTTTTCTACCACCTGCCGCACAGCCAGGCGCATTCGTACCCGGCCAAGGCCAAGGCCGCTCGGGCCGTCCACAAGCCCAAGCGGGTTGGATTGATAGCGCAACCTGGTGTGGTGAGGGAGGAGTTTATTTTCAAAAACGCACCGTTCAAGTCGTGCCATGCCTCGACGATCGCGCAGACCCGGCGTGGACTTGTGGCGGCGTGGTTTGGCGGTTCGCGGGAGTCGAATGTCGACGTCAGCATATGGCTCAGTTGGCACAACGGTAAAGGGTGGAGCGGTCCGAAAGAGGTGGCCAACGGCATTCAGCACGCGGCCAAGCGATATGCCTGCTGGAACCCGGTCCTGTTCCAGCCAAGCACCGGGCCGCTAATGCTCTTTTACAAAACCGGTCCAGATGAACCGGTCTGGTGGGGCGAGATGATGACCTCACACGATGGCGGCCGGACGTGGGGGCAGTCAAGGCGGTTGCCGGAGGACATTCTGGGGCCAATCAAAAACAAGCCGATCCAGTTGCCCAACGGCGACATCCTTGCGGGCAGCAGCACCGAGCAGGACTTGGGCGATCGCGAAATCTGGAAAGTGCACCTCGAGTTGAGTAGCGACATGGGCCGTACTTGGACGCGCATCGGGCCGATCAACGACGGCACCAAGTTTAACGCCATTCAGCCGAGCATCCTCACTCACTCTGACGGTCGACTGCAACTGCTCTGCCGCAGCCTTGAGAATCGCATCACCACAGCCTGGTCGAGCGACATGGGCCGGACATGGGGGCCGATGACTGCGACGACTCTGCCTAATCTCGATGCCGGCACCGATGCCGTCACACTGACCGACGGCCGGCAGCTGTTCGTCTACAACCACACCGCCGAGGAGGAGCCGTACGACCGGCAGTTGCTCAACGTGTCGTTGAGCAGCGATGGTGTTCGTTGGCAGGCGGCGCTGATACTGGAGAACCAGTTGGGCGAGTATTCCTATCCGTCGGTGATTCAGTCCGACGACGGCCTCGTGCACATCACCTACACATGGCGGCGTGAACGCATCAAGCACGTCGTCATCGATCCCGCCAAGCTGGTGCTGCGTGATCTGCCCAACGGCAACTGGCCCGGCTTGGCCTCTCCAAAATGACAATTGCAGCGACACCCCCACAACCCGACTGGGATGCCGTCGAGCAGCTCGAGAAAAATCTATCGCCGATTGCGCTGGAGCGGATCGATTCTGCCGTCGCCCGGATCATCGAGGCCAAGCAGCGTGGTGGCAAAGTTGTTGTCGTCACCGGTAGCGGCCCCAATATTCACGAGGGCGTGACTACGCTCGTGGCCGAGTTGATGCGCACTGGGATCGTGGATGGCGTGACCACTAGTTCGGCCGTCATCGCGCATGAGATGGCCGGTGTGCTGGATCGTGTCAAGCGAGTGGATGGGCGCGACATCGGCGTGGATGAGGCGTTGTTACCGCACGGCGGAGCGTTCGAGTTGACCGAGTTGACAGGGCTGGCCTTGACCAAACTCCGGGAGGAAATGGAGTTGGATGAAGGACTCATTGAGCGGCTTGACCAGGCATCGGGCAGATCGGTCATTAAGGCAGCGGGTAACTTGGGATACCCGATGGGTCTGTACATGGAGCGCTTGGCCGGCGTGGTGCTGCGTCTTGCCAGGAAGCGCGGCGAGAGCTTTGAGTCGGCGGCCGGCATGGGTGCGGACGAGCGGACGATGCTCGGTGCGGGCGCGCGAGCGGGGTTGCCGGTGTTGGTGACGATACCGCAGCTTGTGGGCGGCGGTGCGGTTGGATTGGCCATCGGCGATAGCATTCCGATCAGCGAGCGATCGGAGCGTTTGGCCAGGATGCTTGGAGAGGCCGATGTGATCATTGAGTCGGCAGTGGCGCTGACGCAGGAGATTCATGACGGGCCGTTCGAGACGCATACCGGCCACGGGTTGTGGGCAGCATGGGACGGGCAGCCGACGTGGTCGCTCGAGAGCAAGACGCTGGTACGGGTTGACCTTGATCCGGCGCTGGAAAAAGTCTGGCAGGCCGAGCGGGACGACAGGGGGGTGCAGGAGGCGATTAACCTTGGCCAGCCCAAGACGAAGCTGTTTGAGTTGCCGTTCAGGATGGAGATGTCCGGCTTTGCGCGGCTGGCTGGGAGCGTGGCTGTCACAGGAGACATCGGTGCTGTATGGCCAGTGATGGCGCGGCGACTGGCCAAGGCGCTTGGTGTGGAACTATCATTTGTCTCACATCCACAGGACACCGCACCAGGCCAGGCGATGCGGGAATGGATCGTGAACGAGATTCAGCCACTCGACTGCGAGTTAATGCTTTCCGCGGTGCCATTTGAGGTTAGCCAGTCGGAGTTGCAAGAGACACTCTCCGGGTAACATCGGCGTGATGAAAAGAGCGGCTCACTTCATTCGAGTCAGGAGAGCGCTCGAGGAGGCATTCGCTTCGCTACTTGTGCAGGCCATCGGTTTGGCAATCTCTCGCACGACAAAACCAAGCAAATCGAGAATGCAAGAGGTGCTAAACGATACGGAGCAATTAGGAATAGCTCCAATTCTTTAAAACAGAGAGAAAAAGAGCCTGACTTCCTCGATCCCAAAGGTTTATTTTGGCTTTTGTTTAGCGGTGGCTCCGCTACAACCACCAGAGTTTTTTTCGAGTCAATGTCGTTCATTCGCTTCATCAGCAGAATCCTCGCTCGCATACTGTTTCGCCTTCGCATTCATGGCGATGCTGTGCTGAACACACCTGGTCCGGTGCTGCTTGTGCCCAACCATGTGTCGTGGTTTGACTGGTGGCTGGTGGGGCTGTGCGTGGGGGAGGACTGGCGATTTGTAACCTCGGCCTCGAGGGCAGATAGCCACTGGATGTTTCGCTTTATGATGGTCAACCGCTACACCTTCCCGGTGGATCATGCATCGCCGTTTGCCGTGAAGGAGATGGCCAACTTCCTCCAGGGTGGCGGCCGGATGGTTTTGTTCGCTGAGGGGCGTATATCGGAGACTGGCTGCCTGATGAAGCTCTTTGAGGGGACAGGTTTTTTGCTGCATAAAACAAAAGCCAAGGTGATCACTTGCCATTTGCGCAACGCGCTTCGCCTGCCGTGGTCGCGTCAACCGGGCTGGAAGCAACTTTTCCCAGCATTGAGCATCCACTTTAGCGATCTGCTGGAGGCCCCGGTCGAAAAGTTTAGCGGTATGACCGATGTGCGCGAAGCGCTGACACAGTGGCTTCGCGAGCGAATGATCGAGCATCATTTTCACGTGGAGATGGAGCACGGCCATGGCGACGTGCTCACGGAAATCTCCTCCAAGGCCCGGCAGCGTCCCGGTACGGTTGTGCTTGAGGACATCACCGGCCAGACGCTCAAGCACCGGATGGTGCTGGTGGGCGCGGAGGTGCTGGGCGGACGGTTCCGGCGGTTGCTTGACGGCAGCCAAGAGAGGGTTGGGGTGCTGTTGCCGAACGTAAACACCACGGCGGTCTCCCTGCTGGGTTTGTGGCGCATCGGCAAAATCCCGGCGGTTCTCAACTACTCCACCGGTGTGCCGATGATGCTCACCTGCGCGGAGCTTGCCGGGGTGAGGCAGGTCATTACTTCGCGCGTGTTTTTGGTAAAGGCTAGCCTGGACGTGACGCCGATGGAGGCGGCCGGCATCGAGTTCATTTATCTCGAGGACATCCGAAAAAACATCTCCGGCTTGACCAAGCTAGGGGTGCTGCTCAAACACCGACTGGCACTTGGCCAGGCGCGGTTCAACATCCCGACCGACCGGACGGCGGTCATTCTGTTCACCAGCGGATCAGAGGGCGTGCCCAAGGGTGTCGAGTTGACGCATCGTAACATCCTCGCCAACCTGCGGCAGTTGTACGCGATTGTTGATCTGGTGGACGACGACAGCCTGTTCAACTGCCTGCCGATGTTTCACAGTTTCGGGTTGATCGTGGGTACCATACTACCGCTATGTCGGGGTATTCGTTCCTATCTGTTTCCATCGCCGCTGCAGTACCGGCAGATTCCGACTGCGGTATACAACTCCAACGCAACACTCTTCCTCAGCACAAACACGTTTCTCAACGGTTATGCCCGCAAGGCACACCCGTATGATTTTCGCAATGTGCGCTATCTGCTGGCCGGCGCGGAGAAGGTGCAGCAGGCAACGTTTGACACGTGGGCGCGCAAGTTCGGCATTCGCATCAACGAAGCATACGGTGTGACAGAGTGCGCTCCTGCGATTAGCGCCAACACGAAAGCCGACAACCGGTTCGGCTCCGTGGGGCGTTTGCTGCCAGGCATCGAGTACAAGCTCGAGCCTATCGATGGAGTGAAGGAGGGTGGCCGTCTGTTCGTTCGCGGCCCGAACATCATGAAGGGCTACCTTAATGCCGACGCCAACGCGATGTTCCAGGCACTCGACGGCTGGTACGACACCGGCGATATCATTCACGTCGATGCTGACGGCTACTTTTGGGTCAAGGGCCGAGCCAAGCGCTTCGCCAAGGTCAGCGGCGAGATGATCAGCCTCACGGCAGTGGAGGATGCCTTGGCCGGAGCATTTCCGCAGTACGGCGATGAGTGCGAGGTGGCGGTGGTGGCTTTGCCGGACGCTGACAAGGGGGAGAAACTCGTCGCTGTGACCAATGAACCGGAACTGGAACTGGGAGAGATTCGCAAGGCTATTGCTTCGACGGGTATGACCAATCTCTGCGTGCCTCGAGAACTGCGGGTGATGGATCAGTTGCCCAAGCTCGGCACCGGCAAGCTCAATCATCGTGAGGTGCTCCTGTTTGCCCAGTTCGGTTCGGCTTGACCCGTGTTTCGAGTTGTCATTCGGGCCGGCTTTTGGTAGCTCCACGTATGCGGTTTTTGTTCCGCTGGGCGTTTCGCCTGCTCATCCTGTTAATGGTTGTGGTAATTGGGTTGTTTCTCACAAAGGACGCCTTGGCCAAGTGGTGGATCGTCAGCGAATTTCGCGAGCATGGGATGGATGCCAGGATTGGTCAGTTCGAGATCGGTTTTCCACTTAATTCCACCGTCTCCGCCTACGATGTAACCATCTGGAATCTGCCTGAGTACGGCGGCGCGCCGATGCTCAAGATCGATCGTTTGTTCATCGATTGCGACTTCTCGGAGTTGATGAACGTCCGTCGCAAGCTCAAACCTCATTTTCGGCTGGTGAACGTCGACATCACCGAGTTCAACCTCGTGGAAACCAATGCAGGCGCACGCAACCTCATCTCGCTGCCGGACGCCGTGGCCAAGTCGTCGGCTCAGCTTGCGCTTGGTGAGTCACCGCTCTACTTCACCATCAGCACCCTGACCTTCTCGTGGGAGCGGCTGAAATTCAGCCATCTCGCCGACACGGGGAAATCCCGAGACGTCAATATCAATATCGAGGACTACACCGTGCAGGAAGTTGAGAAACTCAGCGACCTACGCCCGCTCTTCGACCGGATCGCCACCAAGGTTACCTGGAAGGTGCTGCTCAACAAACTCTTCGGCCGACTGTTCGGTGACTGACCAGAGAGCGCTTGGCCAAGCGGCGAGTCAACTCACCCTCTTCAGGCTGCCTTGCTTCACCTGCCAGCGGTGCAGGTTGCCGGAAAGCTCGCCGGGCCAGTTTTCCTCGGTGCAGGTCATAAACACCTGACCAAGTGCCTGGCCGGTGCGGCTTATCAGCGGCATCAGACCGGCCCTGCGTCCAACGTCGAGTTCGCCCATCACATCGTCGATCAACAGGATCGGTGGCGAGCCGTGGATGCCTCCGAGGAAGTCGGCCTGCGCCATTTTCAGAGCAATGGCGAAGGTGCGTTTTTGTCCTTCGCTGGCGAATTGAGCTGCAGATTGGCCGTCGATGTTCAGGGTGAGCTCATCTCGGTGCGGGCCGATGAGCGTCGTGCGGTATCGCAGTTCGCGGACTTTTGATTTGGCCAAGTCCACGGCGAAATCTTCCCGCACGTTTGGCGCGTAGGCGATGCTTGCATCCTCCGGCTTGTCAGCGATTTTTCGATAATTCAACCGGACGAGTGGCGAAAGTTCTTTGACGAGATTACGTCGTGCCGCGATGATTTTTTCACCGTTGACGACCATTTCTTGGGTGAAGCTGTCGAGCAGTTCCAGATCAGGTGTGTCGTGCTTAAACAGTGCA
>Ga0163108_10000764_pt1 | contig 23797 bp, 24 predicted proteins | sample Fk1155metaG_FD_109644 | JGI IMG/M metagenome (GOLD analysis project Ga0163108, IMG submission 109644) | Marine microbial communities from the Central Pacific Ocean - Fk160115 155m metaG | ecosystem: Environmental > Aquatic > Marine > Oceanic > Photic zone | place: The Central Pacific Ocean...
GCCCTGCCCCGGCACGCCGTAGGTCTGGCCGGGCTTGGTCGGGCGGGCGCGGCCCAGCCCCTTCAGGAACGCGGCTCCGCGCGGCTTGCCGACCGGGGCCTCCTTGATGCCATGATCGCTCATTAGTGCACCCTCCCGACTGGAAGGATTGCACCTTTGGGTGTGAAGCTTCCGCTTCCGGTGCCCCGTCGCGACGGCCAGCGTCGCTCGCCTTGGTATGGCCCGCATGAGACCCGCCGCGCGTCGGGGGCCGGGAGGACACGACGGGCCACAGGCTGTAGCGCCAGGGCTGCGATCCCGGAGCGCCGGATAATGAGCTTCCCGCAGCGTCTCCCGACCGGAACGAGGGTAACGCCGGACAAGGAGGTTTGCATATGGGATATGTCGCGGGGCTTGACTGGGGCGGCGGTGCGCACGCGCTCTGCGTGATCGACATCGACACCGGCCGCGTTGCCGACCGCTTCGAGGTCGCGCACGACGCCGCCGGCCTGAAGGGTATGCGGCGCCGGCTGGCCCGGCATGGCGCGCCGGCCGATCTGCCGGTCGCCATCGAGCGGCCCTCGGGGCTGGTCGTGGACACGCTGGTCGCGGCCGGGCACCCGGTGGTGCCGATCCACCCCAACGTCGTCAAGGCGTCGCGGCCACGCTACCGGGCCGCGGGCGGCAAGGACGATCGGGGCGACGCCTACCTGCTCGCCGACCTGCTGCGCACGGACGGCCACAGGTTCCGCCCGCTCAGCCCCGTCTCCGACGAGATCAAGGCGCTGCGCACCCTGGTGCGCGGCCGCGACGACCTGGTGGCGACCCGCGTCGGCCTGGCCAACCAGTTGCGCAGCCTCCTGGAGAGCTTCTGGCCCGGTGCTGCTGCGATCTTCGCCGATGTCGATAGCCCCATCGCGCTCGCCTTTCTCGGCAGGTATCCGACCCCGGACGCCGCCGCGCGGCTGGGGCGCAAGCGCCTGGCCGCCTTCCTCGCCCAGCACGGCTATTGCGGACGGCGCTCTGCCGAGGACCTTCTGGTCCGTCTGCGCACCGCGCCGACGGGGCTGGCCGAGGCGGGCGAGGCCGAAGCCAAGGGCGAGATCGTCCGCGCCCTCGTCGCCGTCCTCGCGCCCCTGGTCGGGCGCATCCTCGCGCTTTCCGCGCGCATCCGCCATGTCATGGCCGAGCTGCCGGACGGCGCCATCGTCATGAGCTTTCCGCGCACCGGACAGATCTGCGCCGCACAGATCCTCGCCGAGCTTGGCGATGATCGTGCCCGCTACCTCACCGCCGACCAACTCGCCGCCGAGGCCGGGCTCGCACCCGTCACCCATCAGTCCGGAAAGAGCCGCGGCGTCACCTTCCGCTGGGCCTGCAACCGACGACTGCGCAAGGCGATCACCTGCTTCGCAGACGGCTCCCGCCACCAGTCCGCATGGGCAGCCGGCATCTATGACCGAGCCCGCGCCCGCGGATGTCGACATCCCCACGCAATCCGAATCCTCGGCCGCGCATGGTGCCGCATCCTCTGGCGCGCATGGACCGAAAGGACACCCTACGATCCAGCCCGCCACAGCGCTCTTCAAACCATAGGTTGACACAGGCTGTCTCATGCCGCGCCCGCCATCTGCCGCGCCATCAGCACCGCGCCGTCAAGACTGTTGCCGATGGCTGCCTTGACCGGCCAGGGGTCGCCGAGGCGCGCGGCGTAATGCGGCCCCAGCCCGCCCAGGAAGACGACGGGCAGGCTGTCGCCGGCTTGCAGGGTGGTCAGGATTTCGCGGATCCGGGCGATGGCCGCGCCGAAGATGCGGCTGGCGGCGGGGTCGTCGGATGTGACGATGCGCGGCGCCAGCGCACCGAAATCGGCTGGACGCGCGGTGTTGCCGAAGGCGATGATGCCCTCGATGCCGCCGAACTGGTCCAGCATGTCGCGCAGCAGCGGCGTCATCGGCAGCAAGCCGTCGGCGGCGCGCATCGCATCGGCCAGCAGGCAGCGGCCCAGCACCGCGCCGCTGCCCTCGTCGCCCATCAGAAAGCCGCGGCCGCCGACCTGCCGGATGGTGCCGCCGCGCTGGATCGCGAAAACCGATCCGGTGCCAAGCGCGGCAAGGATGCCGTCCTGCGATCCAAGGGCGCCGCGCGCGGCGGTGATGCCGTCGTTGACGATCTGCATCCGGGCGAAGGGCAGAAGGCCCGCCAGCCGGTCACCCGCCGTCCGCATCGCGCCGCCCGCCAGGCCCAGGGCCGCGATCAGGTCCGAGGCCCGCGCGCCGCTGCCCTCCAGCGCCTGGGCCGTGGCTGACAGGATGTTGGCCGCCGCGCCCTGAACATCGGTATTGATATTGGCAGGCCCGCCGGTTCCACGCCCGATAACGGTGCCGTCCGCATCGGCCAGCGCCGCGCGGCAGCCGGTTCCACCGCCATCGATTCCCAGAAACAGCGCCATTCGGGCCTCCTCGCTGCGCAGAATACCAAAGCAATACCAAATGAAAAGACGAAACTGAATCGGGCTGTTTCCGCCCATTTCAAAGCCGGATTGATTCAGGGGGTTTACAATTGGTATTGCTTTGGCATCATGCAACACCAGAAGCCGGATTCGACCGGACATGCCGCGTCGCGACCGCACGCGGCCTTCAACCAGGGAGATTTTTCATGACGAGAATGCTTCGCCTCGGGCTGCTGACCAGCGCCCTGCTGGCCGGCGCCGCCTCGGCGCAGGACGCGACGCTGACCATCGAAAGCTGGCGCAACGACGACCTGCAGATCTGGCAGGACACCATCATTCCGGCCTTCGAGGAGGCCAATCCGGGCATCAAGGTCAATTTTGCGCCGAGCGCGCCGGCGGAATACAACGCGGTGCTGAATTCCAAGCTGGATGCGGGTTCGGCCGGCGATCTGATCACCTGCCGCCCCTTCGACGCCTCGCTGGAATTGTTCAAGAAGGGGCAGTTGGCGGATCTGAGCGATCTGGCCTCGATGGCGAATTTCTCGGACGTGGCGAAATCGGCCTGGCAGACGGATGACGGCGCCTCGACCTTCTGCGTGCCGATGGCCTCGGTCATTCACGGTTTCATCTACAACAAGACCGCTTTCGAGGAACTGGACCTGACGCCGCCGGAGACGGTGGATGAATTCTATGCCGTTCTGGACAAGATCAAGGAAGACGGCAGCTATATCCCGATGGCGATGGGCACCGCCGATCAGTGGGAAGCCGCGACCATGGGCTATCAGAATATCGGTCCCAGCTACTGGAAGGGCGAAGAGGGCCGCAAGGCGCTGATCGAGGGCGGCCAGAAGCTGACCGACGAGGGCTGGGTCGAGCCGTTCCGGCAATTGGCCAGGTGGAAGGATTATCTGGGCGACGGGTTCGAGGCGCAGACCTATCCCGACAGCCAGAACCTGTTCACGCTGGGCCGCGCCGCGATCTATCCTGCGGGAAGCTGGGAGATCGGCGTCTTCACCCCGCAAATCGGAGGCGCGTTCGAGATGGGGGCCTTTCCGCCGCCGGTCCCGGCCGCGGGCGATGGCTGTTATATCAGCGATCACACCGACATCGCCATGGGCATGAACACCAAGACCAGGTATCCCGAGGCGGCCAAAACCTTTCTCGAATGGGTCGGTTCGCCTGAATTCGCCACGCTCTATGCCAATGCGCTGCCGGGCTTCTTCTCGCTGAATGCGACGCCGGTCGAGATGCAGGATCCGCTGGCCCGGGAATTCGTCGGCTGGCGCGAGAATTGCCAATCCACGATCCGGTCGACCTATCAGATCCTGTCTCGCGGCACGCCGAACCTGGAAAACGAGACCTGGAACGCCAGCGCCAACGTCATCAACGGGACCGAAACGCCCGAAGATGCGGCGGCACGGCTGCAGGAGGGGCTGGCCTCGTGGTACGAGCCGCAGCAGAAATGATCCGCTGCCGGTCGTGACGACCCGCCAATGGCCGGGGGGCCTTCCGCCCCCCGGACCCCCCGAGGGTATTTTCGCAACGAAGAAGAGGTGAGGCGTGGCCCGGCGAAAGGAGTTCCGCTGGCATATCGCGGTGTTTCTGGCGCCCGCGGTGCTGGTTTATACGGCGATCATGATCGTGCCGCTGATCGGGACGCTGAACCTGGCCTTGTGGGGCGAAAGCGAGGCGGGGCCGGTCTTCGTCGGTCTGCGGAACTTTGCCACCCTGTTCGGCGATCCGCGGTGGTCGGCATCGTTCTGGAACGCCTTGGCCAACAATGCCTGGTTCTTTCTGGTGCACATGCTGGTGCAGAATCCGGTGGGCGTAATGCTGGCGGCGCTGCTGTCATCGCCACGTCTGCGGATGGCGGCCTTCTATCGCACCGCGATCTTCATTCCGACGATCCTGTCCTTTGTCATCGTCGGCTTCGTCTGGAAGCTGATCCTGTCGCCGATCTGGGGCATCGCGCCCGGGATGCTGGACGCGGTGGGCCTGAAGGCGCTGTTCGCGCCCTGGCTGGGCAAGGAGCAATATGCACTGACGACGCTGGCGCTGATCTCGGTCTGGCAGTTCGTCGGCATCCCGATGATGCTGATCTATGCCGCGCTGCTGTCGATCCCCGACGAGGTGATCGAGGCGGCCGAGATGGACGGCGTCACCGGCTGGGCGCAGTTCCGCAAGATCAAGCTGCCGCTGATCCTGCCCGCGATCGGGATCATCTCGATCCTGACCTTCGTGGGAAATTTCAACGCCTTCGATCTGATCTACGTGACGCAGGGGGCGCTGGCGGGACCGGATTTCTCGACCGACATCCTGGGAACGTTCCTCTATCGCACCTTCTTCGGCTTCCAGTTGCAACTGGGCGATCCCAACATGGGGGCGGCGATCGCGACGGCGATGTTCGGGATCATCCTGGTCGGTGTCTGCCTGTACCTGTTCGGGATCCAGACCCGGCTGCGGCGATACCAGTTCTGAGGATGCGGGCATGAGCGCAAGACATTCCCCCGCCCGCAGCATCGCCGCCCATGCGATCCTGATCCTGTATACCCTGATCGCGCTGTTCCCGGTCTTCGTGATCGTCATCAACAGTTTCAAGTCGCGCCGCGCGATCTTTGCCCAACCGCTGTCGCTGCCGACATCCGAGACCTTCGATCTGATCGGCTATCGGACGGTGCTGAAACAGGGCGATTTCCTGCAATATTTCCAGAATTCGATGATCGTGACCCTGGCCAGCCTGTTCTTCGTGCTGCTGTTCGGCGCAATGGCCGCCTTTGCCCTGTCGGAATACCGGTTTCGCGGCAACCTGCTGATGGGGTTGTATCTGGCGCTTGGGATCATGATCCCGATCCGGCTGGGAACGGTGGCGATCCTGCAGATGATGGTGGCCTCGGGGCTGGTCAACACCCTGACCTCGCTGATTCTCGTCTATACCGCGCAGGGGCTGCCGCTGGCGGTGTTCATCCTGGCCGAATTCATGCGCGGCGTGTCCGACGATCTGAAGAATGCCGGGCGGATCGACGGGTTGTCGGAATACCGCATCTTCCTGCGGCTGGTCCTGCCGCTGATCCGCCCCGCGATGGCCACGGTCGCCGTGTTTACCATGATCCCGATCTGGAACGACCTGTGGTTTCCGCTGATCCTGGCGCCTTCCGAGGCGACCAAGACGATCACGCTGGGAAGTCAGGTCTTCATCGGGCAGTTCGTCACCAACTGGAACGCGGTTCTGGCGGCGCTTGGGCTGGCCATCGTGCCGGTGCTGGTCCTGTATCTGATCTTCTCGCGCCAGCTGATTCGCGGCATCACCGCAGGAGCCGTCAAATGATCCGTGTCATGATCGCCGGAATGGGCAACATGGGTATCAGCCACGCGCTGGCCTGTCACGAAAGCCCTGATTTCCGGATCGTCGGGCTGGTCAATCGCAGTATTCCCGATCTGCCCGATGCGCTGCGGGATTATCCGCTGAGCCATGACTATGCCGAGGCGTTGGCGCGTCTGAAACCCGATCTGGTGGTGATCGCGACCTATTCCGACAGCCATGCCGATTTCGCGGTGGCGGCGATGCGGGCGGGGGCGCATGTCTTTGTCGAAAAGCCGCTGGCGACGAATGTGGCGGATGCGCGGCGGGTGGTGGATTGTGCCGCCGCCACCGGGCGCAAGCTGGTCGTGGGCTATATCCTGCGCCACCATCCCGGCTGGCAGCGGCTGATCGCCGAGGCCCGCGCGCTTGGCGGACCCTTCGTGTTCCGCCTGAACCTGAACCAGCAAAGCAGCGGGCCGTCCTGGGCGGTGCACAAGGCGCTGATGCGGACGACCTCGCCCATCGTCGATTGCGGGGTGCATTATGTCGATGTGATGTGCCAGATCACCGATGCGGCCCCCGTCGAGGTGCGCGGCATGGGGCTGCGGCTGTCGGACGAGATCGCGCCGGACATGTATAATTACGGCCATTTCCAGGTTCTGTTCGCGGATGGCTCGGTCGGCTGGTACGAGGCCGGATGGGGGCCGATGATGTCGGATGCCGCGTTTTTCGTGAAGGACGTGGTCAGCCCGAACGGCGCTGTCTCGATCCGGATGCCGGCCGATGCGCGGTCGGACGATATCGACACGCATACGCAGACCTCGACCCTGCGCATCCATCGCGTGGGGCGGGGGCACGAGGATCTGTCGATGCAGGGCGAGCCGGGACACCAGGAATTGTGCGATGCCGAACTGGCCTTCGTCGCGCGGGCGATCGCCGGGGATCTGGACCTGACGCGGCACATGCAGGACGCCGTGCAATCGCTGGCGGTCTGCCTTGCGGCGGATGAAAGCGTGCGCAGCGGCGCGCCGGTCAAGTTGTGAAGGGGGCGGCGATGGGCGCGCTGACACTGGCGAATGTCACCAAGCGCTTCGGCAAGGCCGAGGTCATCAGGGGCGTGGATCTGAGCGTGGAACCGGGCGAGTTCTGCGTCTTCGTCGGCCCGTCCGGATGTGGCAAGTCGACGCTTCTGCGGATGATCGCGGGGCTGGAAGACGTGACCTCGGGCGATGTGCTGATCGAGGGGCGGCGGATGAACGACGTGGCCCCGGCCAGGCGGGAAATCGCCATGGTGTTCCAGACCTATGCGCTTTATCCCCATCTCAGTGTGCGCGACAACATGGGGCTGGCGCTGAAACAGCTTGGCACGCCCAGAGCGCAGATCGTCGAGGCCGCCGACAAGGCTGCCGGAATGCTGGATCTGGCACCGCTGATGGATCGCAGGCCCGCGGAATTGTCGGGCGGGCAACGGCAGCGGGTCGCCATCGGGCGGGCCATCGTGCGAACGCCCAGGCTGTTCCTGTTCGACGAGCCGTTGTCCAACCTGGACGCCGCCCTGCGCGTGGCCACCCGGATCGAGATCGCGCGGCTGCATCGCGAACTGGGCGCGACGATGGTCTATGTCACCCACGATCAGGTCGAGGCGATGACGCTGGCGGACAAGATCGTGGTTCTGCGCGACGGGCGGGTCGAACAGATCGGCCGGCCGATGGATCTGTACAACGATCCCGACAACACCTTCGTCGCGGGCTTCATCGGCTCGCCGCAGATGAATTTCCTGAAGGCCCGGCTTCTGGGGCTGGGGTTCGAGACACTGGGGATCCGCCCCGAACATCTGGCGATCTCGGCCGGGGCCGGGCAGATCGAGGGGCAGGTCAGCCATCTGGAAAAGCTGGGCGGAGAAACGCTGACCTATGTGCGCACCGAGGATCACGGCCTGCTGACCGTGCGGCAATTCGGCGAGCACGATCATCCCGTGGATGGCACGGTCCGGGTCACGCCCGATCAGGAACGGGCGTTCCGGTTCGACGCGGAAGGCAGGCGGCTGCGGGACTGACCGGGCGCGATCGCCCCGATGGCGGGCTGGTCATCCCCTGAATGGTTCCACGACAACAGCGCAACCGGTGACTACCTGTCGTCGCCGAACAGCCCGCGCAGGCCGCGTGTGACCAGGTTGCCAACCTTCGGGCGGGGCTGGGCCATGAAGGGCAGGGGGCGGCAGACCTCCATGGCGGCGATGCCGACGCGCGCCGTCAGGGCGCCGTTCACCACGCCCTCGCCGAAGCGGCGGCTGACCTTGGCCAGAACGCCACCGCCCGCGACCGTGTGGATCAGATCATCGCCCGCCGCCACGGCGCCGGTCGCGACCAGATGGGTCATCACCGTCCGTGCCAGCCGCCATCCTCCGACCGCGCCGGCGCGGCCGCCATAGATCTCGGCCATGCGGCGGATCATGCGCAGATTGGCTGCCAGCGCCGCCGCGACATCGGCCAGGGCCAGCGGGATCAGCGCCGTCGCCGCCGCCACAGTCCGGGATGCCGCCTCGATCTCGCGCCGCGCCTCCTGGTCCAGCGCGGCCAGCAATTCCGTCTCGGCCATCGTCAGCAGCGTGCGCGTGTCGAAGGCATCGGCCCGATTGTCGGCCAGCCGCTTGCGGCCCCATTCCATCTGCGGGCGCTTGTGATACAGGCGCAGCAGATCGTCCACGACCCGGCGGGCCTGATCCAAGCTGTCGTCGGCCAGCGCGGCACCTGCCTGTCGCTGGATGGCGTCGATCTTCGCGAACCGGGCCCAGGCCCGATATTCGCGCCATGCCATGCCAAGCGCGGCCAGCGTGAACAGCCCGAACAGGGCGATCCCGATCCAGCCGAGGATCGGATAGCTGTCCAGAAGCCGGTTGATGAAATCCAGCGCGGCGATGGACAGAAGAAAGGTGAACAGCGCCACGCCCGTATTGATGAAGAACCGCGTCAGCTTCGAGGGCGGCCGGCCGACGAGACGGGTCACCATTTCCATCGTGCGGGGGCGGGGCAGGGCCAGATCGGCCTCGTCTATGGGGGTCGCGTCGGCGGGGCTGGGGCCGTCCTCGCGCGGTTCGTGCCGGGCGGCGCGGGGTGCCTCGGGCCCCGCAGCCGTTCCGGGCGCGTCCAGCTCGATCAGAACCGGGCCGCGTTTGCGGGCAGAATCGTCGGTCACAGTCGGTCTCCGATCAGGAATTCCACGGCACGGTCCAGCCGGATATGGGGCGGGCCGTCGCCCGGACGCGCGGTCATCGGCGCCGGCGCAAAGTTCATGATGGCGTAATCGCCGTCCAGCCAGCCCTGCGCGCCCTCGCGCGCGGGATGCAGCAGCGCCGCCGGATCGGCGGGCAATTCGCCGGGATAGAAGGCCGCCTGACGCCCGTCCAGCAGCCGGCCGCGCACGGCGGGCAGTTCCTCGTTTTCCTGCCGGATCATGTCCTCGGTCGTTGCGCGCAGGGCGGCGATGGACATGGCCTCGGTGCGCGCGCCGCTGAAATCGGCGCGGTCGCGGGCCTCGCGGAGCATGGCCGACAGGATCGCGGTCAGGCGGTTGTGCTGGATGTGGTGCAGATGGTCGGCCTTGGTCGCGGCGAACAGGATGCGTTCCACGCGCCGGGTGCCCAGAAGCTGGGCCAGCCAGCCGGCGCGGCCCGGGCGGAAGGCGGTCAGGATATCGGCCATGGCGCGGCGCATGTCTTCGACCGCGCGCGGGCCCTGATGGATTGCGCCCAGCACATCGACCAGCACCACCTGACGGTCGATCCGGGCGAAATGGTCGCGGAAGAAGGGTTTCACGACCCGCGACTTGTAGGCGTCGAAGCGGCGGCGGAATTCGCGACCCAGCTTGCCATCGCGCAGGGTGCCCGGCAGCGGCGCAAAGGTCAGGGCGGGCGATCCGGCCATCTCGCCCGGAATCAGGAAACGCCCCGGCGTGCAGTCCGAAAAGCCCGCATCGCGGGCGGCGTTCAGATGCGCGGTATAGGTCTGGGCCAGGGTCTGGGCGGTCGGTTCGTCGAACCGCGCGCCGTCGATCCCGGACAGGGCTGCCATGTAGTCCTGCGCGCCGGGCCGGCCCTGCATCCGCGCCATGACCTCGTCCGACCAAGTCGCGAAATCGCGATCCATCAGCCGCAGATCCAGCAGCCACTCGCCCGGATAATCGACGATGTCCAGATGCACGATCTGCGGCCCGCGCAGGCCGGACAACAGCCCCTTGCGATCGATCCGCAGGGACAGGCGCAACTGGCTGACATGGCGGGTGCCGTCGGGCCAATGCGGGCCGGGGCCGGTCAGCGCCGCCAGATGACGTTCGAAATCGAAGCGGGGGATGGTGTCGTCGGGCTGCGGTTGCAACCAGGCGGCCTTCAGGCTGCCATCGGCGGCGGCGCGCAGCGCGTGCATTCGGCCGCGATCCATCAGGTTCGCGACCAGCGAGGTGATGAACACCGTCTTGCCCGCGCGTGACAGGCCGGTGACCCCCAGCCGGATCACCGGATCGCCGAGGCCAAGACCCGTCATCAGATCGCTGCCGATACCCATTCTGCCTGCCACCCTTTTGTCGTTGCCCCGAAGATAGGGGCCATGCGCGCGATTTCATAGATCGCGGCGCGGGCTTTCGCGCGGGCCGGGGCTTTGGCATAACCCTGCGGATGTCCGACCGCCTGCCCATCGAAGACGTTCTGCCGGCGCTTTGCGCGGCCCTGGCCGCGCATGGCCGCGCGGTTCTGGTCGCGCCTCCGGGGGCGGGCAAGACGACGCGGGTGCCGCTGGCCCTGCTGGATCAGATCGCGGGCCGGATCGTGATGCTGGAGCCGCGCCGACTGGCCGCCCGCGCCGCAGCCGAGCGTCTGGCCCATGGTCTGGGCGAGGGCGTCGGCGGGCGGGTCGGGTATCGCATCCGCGGTGAATCGGTGCCGGGAAGCCGGATCGAGGTCGTGACCGAAGCCATCCTGACCCGGATGATCCAGTCCGACCCCTCGCTGGAAGGCGTCGGCTGCGTGATCTTTGACGAATTCCATGAACGCAGCCTGAACGCCGATCTGGGCCTTGCGCTGGTCTGGGAGGCGCGAGGCGCGCTGCGCCCGGATCTGGCCGTTCTGGTCATGTCGGCGACGCTGGCGGCCGGGCCGGTGGCGGCGCTGATGGACGACGCCCCGGTCCTGCGTTCCGAGGGGCGGGCCTGGCCGGTCGAGACGCGCTGGCTGGACCGGCCCTTGCCGGCGGGGATGCGGCTGGCCGCCGAGGCCGCGCGGCTGATCCTGCAGGCCGAGGCGGAGACCCGCGAGTCAGGCGGCACGATCCTGGCCTTTCTGCCCGGCGAAGGCGAAATCCGGCGTGTCATGGGGCAACTGGGCGCGACGGATTGCGAGGTTCTGCCGCTCTATGGCGCGCTGGATGCCAAGGCGCAGCGGGCGGCCCTGTCCCCGCCGGGTGCACGGCGGCGGATCGTGCTGGCCACCGCCATCGCCGAGACTTCGTTGACGATCCCGCAAGTGCGGGTGGTGGTGGATAGCGGCGCGGCGCGGCGCGCGCGCTTCGCTCCGGGCAGCGGCATGTCGCGGCTGGTGACCGAGCGGGTCAGCCGGGCCGAGGCCGATCAGCGCCGCGGCCGGGCCGGGCGCGTCGCGCCGGGACTATGCTATCGGATGTGGGCCAGGGCCGAGGAAGGCGCGCTGCCGGCCTTTGCCCCGCCGGAAATCGCGGTGGCGGATCTGGCCGGGCTGGCGCTGGAACTGGCGGCCTGGGGGGCGGAACCGGGCGATCTGGCCTTCCTGACCCCGCCGCCACGGGCGGCGCTGGCCGAGGCGCGGGCGCTTCTGGCGGATCTGGGCGCGCTGGACGCGGCCGGGCGCATCACCGGCCACGGCAAGGCCCTGGCGCGGCTGCCGCTGCATCCGCGTCTGGGCCACATGCTGCTGGCGGCCGGTCCGGATGCGGCCGAGCTGGCCGCCCTGCTGTCAGAGCGCGATCCGCTGCGCGGGGCGGGGGTGGATCTGGCCCTGCGGCTGTCGCTGCTGCGCGACCCCGGGGGATTTTCCGAACGGCATCCCGGCGAGGTCGACCGGGCGGCGGTTCGGCACATCCGGCACCAGGCGCGACGGCTGCGCCAAATGATTGCGTCCCGCGACGGCGGGGGGGCCGTCTGCCCCCCCGCACCCCCCCGAAGGTATTTGCAAAGAGTGCGAGATGCCGGGGTCTGGGCGGCACTGGCCTTTCCGGACCGGGTGGGCGTGCGGCGGTCGGGTGACGAGGCGCGCTTCGTGCTGTCCGGCGGCAAGGGCGCCGTGATCGAGCCATCCGATTCCCTGGCCGGTCAGCGCCTGATCGTGGCGGTCGATCTGGACGGCGATCAGCGCGAGTCGCGCGTGCGGCTGGCCGCGGCACTGGACGAGGCCGAGCTGCGGGCGGTTTGTGGCGCGCGGATCGAAGAGGTCACGCTTTGCGAATGGTCCCGGCGCGAGGGCCGCGTGCTGGCGCGCGTGCAGGAGCGGCTGGGGGCCTCGGTGCTGACGGACCGGGCCTGGGCCGAGGTGCCGCCCGAGGCTGTGGCGCGGGCGGCGCTGGAGGGATTGCGGCAGGAGGGGCTGGTCTGGAGCGCGACTGCTGCGCGGCTGCGCGCGCGCATCGCCCGGGTGGCCGGGCTGGGGCCGGTTGATGATGCCGCCTTGCTGGAGGATGGAGTATGGTTGTTGCCCTGGTTGGGGAAGGTCAGGAATCGGACCGACCTGCGGGCGCTGGATCTGATGCCCGCCTTGATGGCGCGGTTGGGATGGGAGGGTCAGCGGCGCCTGGAGGCCGAGGTTCCAGCGCATTTCACCACGCCTCTGGGGCGCAGGGTGGCCATCGACTATGACCATGAGACACCCTCCATCTCGGTCAGGTTGCAAGAGCTATTCGGCGTCACGCGGCATCCGGTGGTGGCCGGCCGGCCGCTGCGCATCAGCCTCTTGTCGCCGGGCGGCAAGCCGGTGCAGGTGACGACGGATCTTCCGGGTTTCTGGGCTTCGTCCTATGCCGAGGTGCGCAGGGAGATGCGCGGTCGCTATCCCCGCCACCCCTGGCCCGAGGATCCGCGCGAGGCCGATCCGACGATGCGCGCCAAGCCGCGGGGAACGTGACGCCGCAGATGCGGCTATCGGATGCCGGCCCCGGATCGCGGTCAAGGCATCTTGGTCACGGGTCCGGCGGTTCTGGCTGCGCATGCTGCGGAAGGCCGGCAGATCGCGTTCCGGGGGCAGTCGGGAATTGCGGAACGGAGGCCGCAAACGATCGCCGCTTGCTGCCATGCCGGAAGCGGCCCTGCCCCGGATTTTGCCATGGCCTGTCGCTCAGCAAGGTTCTTTCCATGCGTCGATGATCGCCACCGCTTCCTTCGCCGTCTCGACATATTGGAACAGGGACAGATCCGCGTCGCTGATCGTCCCGGCCTCGGCCAGTGCCTGCCAGTTGATGATCCGGTCCCAGAACGCGGCGCCGAACAGCAGGATGGGGACCGGTTTCATGCGGCCGGTCTGAATCAGGGTCAGGGTCTCGAACAATTCGTCCAGCGTGCCGAAGCCGCCCGGAAAGACGGTGATCGCCCGCGCTCGCATCAGAAAGTGCATCTTGCGGATCGCGAAGTAATGGAAGTTGAAGCACAGGGCGGGTGTCACATAGCGGTTCGGCGCCTGTTCGTGCGGCAGCACGATCCCAAGGCCGATCGATTGCCCCCCGGCCTCGTCCGCACCCAGATTGCCGGCCTCCATCACGCCGGGGCCGCCGCCGGTGCAGATCACGAATTCGCGGCCATAGCTTTCCATGCTGCGCTGCGTCATCGCATGGGCAAAGAGCCGGGCTTCCTCGTAATATCGCGACAAATCCGCCAGCGCCCCCGTGCGCGCGCCGTCTGCATCGGCGGGGGCGGGGATGCGGGCGCCGCCGAACATCACGACGGTCGATTCGATACCGCGCTCATCCATCACCATCTGCGGTTTCAGCAGTTCCAGTTGCAGCCGCACGGGCCGCAATTCCTCGCGCAGCAGGAAATCCCGGTCCGTGAAGGCAAGGCGGTAGGCCGGAGCACGGGTCTGGGCGGTGTCGAGCGTCCGGTCGGCGCGGTTGGCATCCTCGTCGCTGTGGGGCAGGGGATGGGCGCGGTCGCGGTCGTCACTCTGGGTCATCGGGGCCTCGTTCGGGGCGGCACGCGGATTGCGCGGCCCGTTCCCGACGCTTATAGCCCGAGGCGGATGTTTTCCACCCGGACACGACTTCAGAGAGAGGCCGCCATGACCGACCAGCTTGAACAAGCCATCGAAACCGCCTGGGACGACCGCGCCACGATCACCAGCGCCACCGGCGGCGCGGTGCGCGAGGCCGTCGAGGAAACGCTGAAGGCGCTGGATTCGGGTGCGTTGCGCGTGGCCGAAAGGCGCGGCGCCGACTGGCATGTGAACCAATGGGCCAAGAAGGCGGTGCTGCTGTCCTTTCGACTGAACGACATGGAACAGATGTCGGGCGGGCCGCAGGGCGGCGGCTGGTGGGACAAGGTCCCGTCGAAATTCGAGGGCTGGGGCGACAATCAATGGCGCGCGGCCGGGTTCCGCGCGGTTCCGGGTGCGATCGTGCGGCGCAGCGCCTTCATCGGCAAGGGCGCGGTGCTGATGCCTTCCTTCGTCAACCTGGGCGCGCATGTGGGCGAGGGAACCATGGTCGATACCTGGGCCACGGTCGGATCCTGCGCCCAGATCGGCCGCAACGTCCACCTGTCGGGCGGCGTCGGAATCGGCGGCGTGCTGGAGCCGTTGCAGGCCGGCCCGACCATCATCGAGGATGAATGTTTCATCGGCGCGCGTTCCGAGGTGGTCGAGGGTTGCATCATCCGCGAAGGCTCGGTCCTGGGGATGGGCGTGTTCATCGGCCAGTCGACCAGGATCGTCGATCGCGAGACGGGCAATGTCATGTATGGCGAGGTGCCGGCCGGTTCGGTCGTCGTCGCGGGGTCAATGCCTTCGAAGAATGGCGTGAACCTGTATTGCGCGGTCATCGTCAAGCGGGTGGATGCGAAGACGCGGGCCAAGACCTCGGTCAACGAATTGCTGCGCGATTGACGCTTTTCATCGACGCCGATGCCTGCCCGGTCAAGGCCGAGGCCGAACGGGTCGCGACCCGGCTGCGCGTGCCGATTGTGCTGGTCTGCAATGGCGGGCTGCGGATGCCCGCCCATCCGCTGGTCAGCCTGAAGATCGTGGCCGAAGGCCCGGACAAGGCGGACCGGTGGATTGCGGATCAATGCGGGCCGGGCGATGTGGTGGTGACCTCGGATCTGCCGCTGGCGGATCGCTGCCTCAAGGCCGGGGCACAGGTCGTCCGGCATGACGGCGAGGTACTGACGGCGTCGAATATCGGGCCGCGCCTGGCCAGCCGCGATCTGATGGCCGACATTCGCGCGGCCGACCCGTTTCATCAGGGCGGAGGCCGGACTTTCGGCAAGGCGGACCGGGCACGGTTCCTGCAATCGCTGGACGGCCTGCTGGTGAAGGCTCTGCGCCGCTAGCGGGTGCGCGCCTGTTTGTCGTTCGCTGCCTGTGCCGCCTTTCATGGCCGGTGCAGGGCGGAGCCGGTCGGTCAGGTCTGGCCGGTCAGGGCCATGATCAGCGGAAAGGTCGCGATGCTGCCGATGGTCGAGATCAGGATCGCGGCCGAGACCCGCTGCTGCGCCACCCCGAAATACTGCGCAAGAATATAGACATTGCCCGCCACCGGCAGCGCCGCGGCGGCGATCATCACGCCTGCGGCGAAGGGCTGGACCCCCAGCAGCCAGGCCGCGATTCCCACCGCTGACGGATGGAGCACCAGCTTGGCGAAACCAAGCCAGCCCGACGCCGCCAGTCGCCGCGCCTGCCGGCCCGCAAGGCTGGCGCCGATGGCAAACAGCGCGCCCGGCGTCGCCGCCGCGCCCAGCAGAACCAGGAATTCGTCCAGCGGTCCGGGCATGGGCAGGCGCAGGCCGGACCAGACCAGCCCCGCCGCCATCGACAGGATCATCGGATTGGCCACGATCCCGCGCAGCACGGGCAGCACGGTCGTCAGCCGCAGCCCGCCGCTGCGCGCGGCGTGGATGATCAGCGTGATCAGCGTCGAAAACACCAGCATGTCGATGACCAGAACCATCAGAACCGGACCCACGGCCTGTGGACCCAGCAGCATGACCAGCATCGGCACGCCCAGAAAGCCGGTATTGCCGATCATGCAGCATTGCGCCTCCATCGCTGCCTCGGGCGTGGGCAGCGCTCGGGCGCGGGCAACCGCGAAGCCGGTCAGCCAGATCAGCGCCGAGCCCGACAGATAGGCCGAAACGAAGCGCGGATCGAACAGTGCCGCCAGATCGAGATTCGCCGCAAAGCGGAACAGCATTGCCGACAGGGCGAAGAAGAAGACGAATTTCGTCAGCCAGGCGGCCGCCTGTTCGGGGAAAAAGCGGGTCCGGGCGGCCATCCAGCCCAGTCCGATCAGCCCGAAGAAAGGCAGCGTCTTCAGGAATACGGCCAGCATCAGAAGACGGACATGATCTCGGACAGCGCCTTCTTCTGCTTGGCGGCGGCCGGCACCGTCGCATCATCGGCCGGCAGGCCCACCGGCAGGATCATCACCGGCTTTTCGCTGTCGGGCCGAGCGCATAGATGATTCAGGAACTTCATCGGGTTGGGCGTATGCTCCAGCGTTACCAGCCCGGCGTGATGGATCGCGGCGATCAGCATCCCGCAGGCGATGCCGACGCTTTCGGGAACGTAATAATGCTTGTGCCGCTGGCCGTCGCGCATCCCGTATCGCTGGGCGAAGACGACGATCAGCCAGGGCGCGGCGGTCAGATGCGGCTTGTCGGGCCCGGTTCCCACCGGCTCCAGCGCCGCCAGCCAGGCATCGCCGCCGCCGCCGGCATAGAAGGCGCGTTCCTCCTGTTCGGCGGCGGCGCGGATGCGGGCCTTCATCGCCTCATCGCGGATCGCCGCGAAATGCCACGGCTGCTGGTTCGCCCCCGAGGGCGCGCTGCCGGCGGCGTCGATGCAAGCCGCGATCACCTCGGCCGCGACCGGCGCATCGCTGAAATCGCGAACCGAATGGCGCCGCCGCATGTAGTCGCGAAAGGCGCGCGCGGCCCGAAGCGAGGCATCGGGCGGCAATTGCACGCGGTCGGGCAGGGCCAAGGGCCGGTAGGTCAAGCGTTCCCCCATCGCGACGGGGCCATCAGCCGGATCCGATCAGCACCCCCGTCGCGAAGACCAAACCACCGCCCACCACCACTTGCAAGGCCGCCCGCCAGAAGGGCGTCTGCATCCAGCGGTTCTGGATCCAGGCGATCGTCCACAATTCGATGAAGACGACGACAAAGGCGATGATGGTCGCGGTCCAGAAATGCGGGATCAGATAGGGCAGCGCATGGCCCAGCCCGCCAAGCGCGGTCATCACCCCCGAGGCGATGCCCCGCTTCAGCGGCGATCCGCGCCCCGACACCACCCCGTCATCCGAGGCGGCCTCGGTGAACCCCATGCTGATTCCGGCCCCAAGGCTGGCGGCCAGCCCGACCAGAAACGTCGTCGCCGGATCCTGCGTGGCGAAGGCGGTCGCAAAGATCGGCGCCAGGGTCGAGACGCTGCCATCCATCAGCCCGGCCAGTCCGGGCTGGACCCAGGTCAGGATGAAGTCGCGATGGGCCACGTCCTCCTCGGCCTCGCCGGCCTCGTCGGTCAGATGATCCCCTGCCAGTTCGTCCGCCCGTGCCTCGTGGCCGCGTTCGGCCGCGGCCAGATCGCCCAGCAGCTTGCGCGTGCCCGCATCCGAACTGGCCTGCGCCGCGCGGGCATAGAATTCGGCCGCGTCATGTTCCATCAGCGCCGCCTCGGCGCGGATCGACCGAAGCGACAGATTCTGCATCATCCAGGCAGGGCGGCGGCCGTAATAGCCGGCCACGTGTTCGCGCCGGATCACCGGGATCGCCTCGCCGAACCGGACCCGATGCGCCTCGATCAGGCGGCGGCGATGATCGTCTTCTTCCGCGCCCATCCCTTCGAAGACCTGCGCCGTCGCGGGATAGTCGGGCCGCAGGAAATCGGCCCAGTTGCGATAGATGCGGGCGTCATCCTCTTCCGAGGAAATCGCCAGCGCCAGCACCTGCTGTTCGGTCAGGTCATCAAATCTCTTGCGGTTCGACAGGATCGGCAATCTCATCTTCGGTCCTCAAATATTCCCGGGCGTGAGGCCGCTTGCGGCCGAGGGGGCGGAAGGTCCCCTTTCCACGGTGAATTCATGCGCGCCATCGCCCAGTTCGCGCATCTCGATCATGACATGGCCCGCCTCGGCGCAGAAATGCGGCACATCGACCACCGCCATCGGATCGGTGGCGACCAGCCGCAGCCGCGTGCCCGCGGGACGATCCAGCAGGACCTTGCGCAACCGCAGGACCGGCAGCGGGCACAGCAGGCCGCGCGCGTCGATGACCGGGATCGCGGTCACGATTCCCCCGTGGTCCGTGCAAGGCACCAGCCGGCCAGTTCCGCTGGATCGACACGTTCGCCCATGCCGTCGCAGAAGCCGGCGAAGGCGTCGCGCTGTTCCGGCGGCACATGCAGCAGGACCGGAAGGCCGTCGGCCACGGCCTGGGCGATCACGGCGCGGAAACCGCGTCCAACGGCCTCTTGCCGGCCGAATTTCGGAACGATCAGCAATTCCGCCCCCGCCAGTCGCGCGCCGACACGGGCGGCGGCCATTTCCAGCGCCCCCGGATCCAGGCGGCAGCCGGCCGAGCCCCCGCCCAGCGATTGCGAGATCCGGATCGGGCGGTCTTCTTCGCCGATGACCAGAACCTCCATGTCGCAGGCGCAATCGGCGCCCTGATCGATGTTGATCTGGATCGCCCCGGCCACCCGCAATCCCGCCGCCGAGAGGTCGCGGGCCAGCCGGGCAAGGGTCCGGTCCGCCTCGCCCGGCTTCGTCTCGTCATCCAGTCCGAACCAGCCCAGCATTTGCGCGATCTCCCTAGACGCCACTGTCGAGGGCGAATTTCATCAGGCCGTTGATTCCGTCCACGCTCAGCTTCTTCTTCAGCGCCGACGAGGTATTGGCGGCGGTCTTGTAGCTGACATCCAGTTCATCCGCGATGGCCTGAAGGCTGAAGCCGCGCCCGATCAGGGCCAGAACCTGTCTTTCGCGATCCGACAGCGCCGCCAGCGGATCGGCCGCGGCACCGGCGCGCAGCGTGGCCAGCGCCAGCGCCTGCTTGGCCGACAGATAGAATTCGCCCGCCTCCAGCGTGCGGATGGCGGCGCGGAAATCGTCGGGGGCCGCGTTCTTCGACAGGAACCCCTGCGCCCCCGCCTGCAACGCGCGGGCCGCAAAGCCGGTCTGGTCGTTCATTGAAAAGATCAGGATCCGCGCCTGTGGCACGGCCGCGCGCAGGGGCGCGACCAGATCCAGTCCACCGGTGCCGGGCAGGCTGATATCCAGCACGATCAGGTCGGGTGCGGGCGCTTCCTCCTGCAACAGGCGCAGCGCCTCGTCGCCCGACATGGCCTGCGCCACGCGCTCATAGCCCATCTCGCGCAGCAGCCGCGATGCCCCCAGATGGGTGATCGGGTGATCGTCGATGACCAGCGCGGTCTTCATCGCATGGGCCTCACAGCGGCTGCGACAGGGGCAGGATCGCCTCGATCGCGGTTCCGGTTCCGTCCGATGACAGGCTCATGCGGCCGCCCAGCAGCGTGATCCGCTCGCGCATCCCGGTCAGCCCGGTGCCCTCGCGGCTGTCCGGGTCAAGCCCCTTGCCGTCATCGGCAAGGATCATGCGCCAATGCGCCGGGTCGGTCCAGAGCCGGATATCGATGTGGCGGGCATCGGCATGGCGCAGGGCGTTGGTGATTCCCTCTTGCAGGATGCGGAACAGCGTCAGCGCGACGGATTCGTCGGGTTCCGGCAGGTCGGGGGCCAGCGACAGGCGGATGTCGGTGCGCGGAAAGCGGCGGCCCATGTCGTCGACGTATTCGGCCAGCACCGCCGCCAGCGGCAATTGGCCGATCGACACCGGCCGCAGATCCTCCAGAAGCGACCGGTTCACCCGCGCGATCTGATCGGCGATGGCGGCGATCGAGCTTGCGTGATCGCGGATCGCGTCATCGGGTGCCGCGTCGCGCAGGGCGTCGGCCTCGACCCGCAGGCCGAACAGGCAGGGCCCCATCTCGTCGTGCAGGTCGCGGGCGATGGCCTTGCGTTCCTGGTCGGCGCGGCTGACGACGCGGCGTTGCAGGCGGGCGCGGTCGGCCTGCGCCTTTTGCAGCGCGCCGGCCAGCGCATCGACCCCGGCCGCGACCGGGGCCAGGTCGCGCTGCGGCAATGTCCCCACGCGCGCGTCCAGATCGCCGCGCCGCAGATCGGCGAGCCGGGCGGCGATGGTCGCGACCGGGCGCAGAGCCTGGCGGACGGCCACAAGGATCAGCAGCATCTGCACCGCCGCCGCCAGCGCCGAAAGGCCCAGGATCGTGCGCATTTCGCGCCAGGCGGCAGCAATCCCGGCCGTGGGATCGCCCACGACATAGACAAAGCCGCGCGGCCGCCCCGCCAGCACCGCCGGAAGACGGATTTCCTGCGGATCGGGCGCGACGAGCCGGGCGAACCAGCCGGGCGCGCCACCGCTGGTCTCGGCCGGCGCGGCGACGGGCGTGATCTGCCCGGTCCGCGCATCCAGCACGCCGATCCGGGTATGGCGCGGCGGAACCAGGCGTTGCGGCAGCGCCGCCATCAACCGGTCGGGCGGCACCGCGCCCTGCATCGTGCCGATCGTGGCAAGAACCAGCGCCCGGGCGGTCTCGGTGGCAAGCCGGGTTTCGGTTCCTATATCGCGCCGGATCGCGTTCAGGCTGGCCGCCGCGAGCGCGGCGAAAAGCCCCGCCTGAACGGCGAGGATCACCAGCAGGATGCGCGGGATCAGGGGCAGGCGTCTCATGGCGGCAGATTGGCGCGGCGGCACGCGCGCGTAAATGGGCGAAAGGGGGGGCTCTGCCCCCGTCCCGTTCCGGGACTCCCCCGAGGTATTTGGAAAGAGTGCGAGGGTGGGCTTTCCGAGCCGTGGCGCGCGGCGTAGAGAGGGCGAATGACAGATTACGACGCACTTTCCGCCCGGATCGGGGCGCTGGCCCGGGGCGAGACCGACGAGGTTGCGCTGATGGCGACGCTGGCCTGCGAAATCCATCATGCGGACGACCGTTTCGACTGGACCGGGTTCTATCGCGTGGCCGGCCCGGAATTGTTGAAGATCGGTCCCTACCAGGGCGGGCATGGCTGTCTGGTGATTCCCTTCTCGCGCGGGGTTTGCGGGGCAGCGGCGCGGACAGGCAGAGTGCAACTGGTGTCCGATGTCGCCGATTTTCCCGGCCATATCGCCTGCGCCGCCTCGACCCGATCAGAGATCGTGTTGCCGGTTTTCGGCCGCGCCGGGCGGCTGATCGGGGTTCTCGACATCGACAGCGACCAGCCCGATGCCTTCACCCCCGAGGATGCGCGACGTCTGGAGCTGATTCTGGCGGAGGTGTTTGGTGGGCTCTGATATGTTGGTGCGGTTTTCCGGCCGGGTCGGAACGCCCGAGCCAAGGGGAGGCCAACGCGGCCTGCGCCGGCACGTCCGGCCGAGGTTCGGCGGCGAGGTTCGCGACCCGGTGTGGCCGACATGATCTGGGAGACCATCGCCAATATTCCCCTTGCGCAGATGATGGCCTTCATCGCGGGCGGGCTGGTGCTGAATTTCGCCCCCGGCCAGGATGTGTTCTTCGCCAGCGCCTGCGGGATCCAGGGCGGACCCAGGGCCGGGGCGCTGGCCGGTCTGGGCGTCGGTCTGGGCGTCATGATGCATGTGACGCTGGCGACCGTAGGTCTGGGCGCGGTGGTCGCGGCCCATCCCGGCGCGCTGCGGGCCATCAAATATGCGGGCGCGGCCTATCTGCTGTGGCTGGCCTGGAAAAGCTGGCGGGCGGGGCCGGTCAATCCTGCCGCGCGGGGCAGCGTCAGGCCGTGGAACATCATCCGGCGCGGCTTTCTGTCGAATGCGCTGAATCCCAAGCCGGTGCTGTTCCTGCTGGCGTTCCTGCCGCAATTCACCAGCGTCGCCTGGGGCCCGATCTGGCAGCAGATCCTGGGGCTGGGCCTGATCTTTGTCTTCACCGGGACGCTGGTGACCATCGGCTACGGCGTCGTCGGCGGCTATGCGGGCCATGTCATCGGGCGTCGTCTGGGCGTGGTCAACAAGATCGCCGCCGTCATGTTCGCGGGGCTGGCGATCCGGCTGATCGCGAAATGAGTCAGGCGGATTTCGTCTATGCTCCGCCTTCCGAGGCGCCCACGATCATCCATGCCGATCACGAGATCCTGGTGGTGGCCAAGCCCGCCGGTCTGCTGTCGGTGCCGGGGAGAGGACCAGACCGCGCCGATTGCCTGATCGCGCGGCTGCGCGGTCCCTTTCCGACAATCCTTCTGGTGCACCGGCTGGATCTGGACACCTCGGGCGTGATGGTCTTTGCGCTGACGCCTCATGCCCAGCGGCACCTGTCGAAGCAATTCGAGGACCGGCGGGTCAAGAAAGCCTATGTCGCGCGGGTCGCGGGGCTGGTGCAGCCCAGGACCGGCCGGGTCGACCTGCCGCTGATCGTCGATTGGCCGAACCGGCCGCGCCAGAAGGTCGATCCCGATCGGGGCCGCCCGGCGCAGACCGACTGGCGGGTGATGCGCGCCCTGGCCGACGAGACGCGGCTGCGACTGTTCCCGCTGACAGGGCGCAGTCATCAATTGCGCGTCCACATGGCCGAAATCGGCCATCCGATCCTGGGCGATCCGCTTTATGCAACAGGGGCGGCGCGCGGCCACCCGCGGCTGATGCTTCATGCCGAAAGCCTGCGGTTCCGGCATCCGGACAGCGGCATCCAGCAGACGTTTTCGGTCAAGCCGCCGTTCTGATCGTCAGCCGCCCTGACCGTTCGGATACCAGTCCGCGATCACGACCTTGGCGCCGGAATCACCGGCTTCGACCAGTTGCGCAAAGGCCTGCACGTCGCTGCCGCGATGATGATAGGGGAAAACGGTCTTCGGCTTGAAGGTCGCCACCGCCTCGGCGGCCTGTTCGATGGTCATCGTATAGGGCAGGTTCATCGGCAGGAAAGCGACCTCGATATTTTCCAGCGCGGCCATTTCCGGCACCGGCTCGGTATCGCCGGCGATGTAGAAACGGCTGCCGCCGATGGTCAGGACATAGCCATTATCGCGACCCTCCGGATGATACTGCATCCGCTCCGGGGTGGTGTTGTAGGCCGGGATCGCCTCGATCCGCATGTCCAGCGCCTGGGCTGAATCGCCGTTCTCCATCGCTGTCGCGCGTTCCTTCATGGCATCGGGCAGCATCTCGTTGACTGCGGGATTGGTGATCAGGCGGACGGCCGGCAGCGTCTCCAGCGTCGGCTGGTCGTAATGATCGCCATGCTGGTGGGTGATCAGGATCAGCGACGGCGCGGGCATGCCGGAAAATTTTTCCGCGCCGCCGACCGGATCGACATAGATCACGCCGCCGGGCGTCTCGATCACCATCGAGGCGTGTTCGACCGGATAAACGACGACCTCGCCGCCCTCCACGGGAAAGCGGAAGGACGCGGACGCCTTGTCCTGAGCCAGCAGGATGCGGGGCAGCGCCGAGGCGCCAAGCGCGAGGGCAGCGGTCGTGAGACCGGAACGGCGGGTGAAATGCATGAAAGTGCCTCCTGCTGGCAGGTTGGATCAGAGGGTCAACGCGGTTCGCGAAGATCCGGTTCCGCTGTCGCCGGTCGCGTCGCTTGCCGTGGACGCGGGGCTGCCCTAGACACGGTTTCCGAAAGCCACGCGAGGATGAAGGGGCGTTTCGTGACACATCTGTGGGTGCGGGCAGAATGCCGCCCGAACGAAGATCGCGTGGGAATCACGCCCGATGGGGTCGCGGCGCTGATCGCGCAGGGGATGGCGGTGACGGTCGAGGACAGCCCGCGCCGGGTGATCCCGACCGCA
>Ga0163108_10000766_pt1 | contig 23760 bp, 31 predicted proteins | sample Fk1155metaG_FD_109644 | JGI IMG/M metagenome (GOLD analysis project Ga0163108, IMG submission 109644) | Marine microbial communities from the Central Pacific Ocean - Fk160115 155m metaG | ecosystem: Environmental > Aquatic > Marine > Oceanic > Photic zone | place: The Central Pacific Ocean...
TCTCCTTTGTGGTTTTGATAATGAATATCTTATTTCTTTAGAAGGTGCACTTTCTTATGTTGGTGGGAATATGGATTGTAGTGAGTATGTTGAAATATTACCAGAAGGTCTTACGTATGTTGGTAAGACCTTGCGTGTTGGGCCGAAAGTGCAACACCTTCCAGATAACTTGTCCTATGTTGGTGAGCTTTGTATTTATGGGTCTTCTGTAACAACACTACCTGCGGCACCGTTTTTTGTGAGAAAGTTGTATTTGAGTGAAGAACGTGAAGAGCGCGGGGATTATGATGCGTTGTTTAAACAGATGTTTGAAGATGAAAGCATTGTGGTGGGGAATCTGGTATATGTTTGAGATACATTCTTCATTATACGGGTAATTGTGTTTCTGGCGAAAAACACGTATACTTATATATATACCTTATTTATATTATACTTTTATGACTGGATTATTTTTTCTTCTTGTTATCATTCCTTCGGCTATCATTCATGAATATATGCACGGATGGATGGCAGATAGGCTTGGGGACCCAACCGCGCGGTACGCTGGAAGGCTCTCGCTAAATCCAATTGTTCATATTGATCCTATTGGTACCATTGCTTTGCCATTTTTATTATTTTTTAGCACAGGTGGTGCATTTATGTTTGCATATGCAAAACCCGTCCCATTTAATAGTCTTAATTTACGCAATCAACAGTGGGGTCCTGTGGCGGTGGCGTTTGCCGGGCCAATGTCTAATTTTATTCTTGCCGCGGTGTTTGGGTTGTTTATTCAGTTCTTCCCTGGCAACCCGATGAACCTCTTTTTCTCAATTATTGTATATGCTAATGTGGTACTTGGTGTCTTCAATCTTGTGCCTATTCCACCACTGGACGGGTCCAAACTTCTCTACGCCGTGCTTCCACAGTCTGCTCATCAAATTAGAGCAATACTCGATAAATATGGCTGGGTAATGCTGATTATTTTCATGCTGTATTTTGTAGACACCATTACTCCGATTATTGGATTTGTTTCAGATTTGTTTACTGGAGGAAGTGGGTTATTTTAGTATCTTGAATAAGCACTTGACATATATAGCGTTTTTACGTATACTAGTGTCGTCAAGTTGAGTACAAGACAAATCTTAGAGTGTGCAAACGTGGCTGTTTGTACCTATTAATCTAGAGTAAGTATTCTGTCCCGGTTTGGGTCAGGATTTTGTATTTATAACAAGAAATTGGATATTATGCCAACAATGAATCAAATTCTTCGAAAAGGAAGAAAAACAAAAAAGAAGAAGTCAGAGTCTCCTGCATTGCAGTTTACCCATGACTCACTTCACAGAAAAAAAACAGTATTGCGCCGAGGAGCGCCATTTAAGCGTGGTGTATGTACAAAAGTATATACTACAACACCGCGTAAACCTAACTCTGCGTTGCGTAAAGTTGCTCGTGTGAGATTGTCAAATGGTGTGGAGGTTATTGCATATATACCGGGTGAAGGTCACAATCTTCAAGAACACTCAATTGTATTATTGCGTGGTGGAAAAGTGAAAGACTTGTCTGGTGTGCGATACACTATTGTTCGTGGTGTGTATGATACACAAGGTGTAGAAGGACGAAAACAAGGAAGATCACGATACGGTACAAAAAAACCGAAAGCGTAATTTATTTAGTATTTTGAATTATATTATTATATGCCAAGAGGAAAACAGGCGCCAAAAAGAAGTATTCTTCCAGATCCAAAATACCACAGCATGGATCTTGCAAAGTTTGTAAATTATCTTATGTTGGGTGGTAAAAAAACTGTCGCACAAAAGATTGTCTACGATGCGTTAGATGTTTTAGCAAAGAAAAAAGAAGGTAATGCTTTGGAGCTTTTTGAAAAGGTTGTTGAAACCGCAAAGCCACAGGTTGAAGTGCGTTCAAAACGTGTTGGTGGAGCAAATTACCAAGTACCAATGCCAGTCCTTGGAAACAGAGGGCAAGCATTAACATACAGATGGATTCTTGCTGCTGCACGTGCACGCTCAGGATCTTCTATGAAAGAGTGTTTGGCTGCAGAGTTTTGTGACATTTTGGATGGAGTAGGTGGAACAATGAAAAAGAAAGAGGATGTTCATAGAATGGCCGAAGCAAATAAAGCATTTGCACACTTTGCAAGAAGACGGTAAATAGTCTATACGTTATGTTTTTTTAATTTGTTATTTTATTATTTTATAGTATGCCAAGAGAATATTCATTAGAAGATACCAGAAATATTGGTATTATGGCCCATATCGACGCAGGAAAAACAACTACCACCGAGCGCGTCTTATTTTACACAGGTAAAAAACACAAAATCGGTGAGACTCACGAAGGAGAGGCGGATATGGATTGGATGGAGCAAGAAAAAGAGCGTGGTATTACTATTACAAGTGCAGCGACAACGTGTTTTTGGAAGGATCATCGAATAAATATTATTGATACACCAGGTCACGTAGATTTTACCGTTGAGGTAGAAAGATCATTGCGTGTGCTTGATGGTGCCGTTGCTGTGTTTGATGGGTCGCAAGGGGTTGAGCCACAATCTGAAACAGTGTGGCGACAGGCAGACAAATACAATGTGCCACGTGTATGTTTTATTAATAAAATGGATAAGGTTGGTGCTAACTTTACCACATCACTACAATCTATCACCGATCGATTGTCTAACAAAGCAATACCAATTCAGCTCCCTGTGGGCGAAGAAGGTGAACATAAGGGTATTGTTGATTTGGTTGAGAAAAAAGCATATATTTTTGAAGGACAACACGGGGAAAATATTAAAGAAATAGATATTCCTGAGGATCAAAAAGATACAGTAGAATTGCAACACGCTCAATTAATGGAAAAAGTTGCCGAGGCAGACGATGAGCTAATGGAAAAATATCTAGGAGAGGGTGTGCTTACTGTTGATGAAATTAAAAAAGGTATAAGAACAATGGTTCTTTCAAATGAGCTGTATCCAGTACTTTGTGGCTCTGCTTTAGCTAACATTGGTGTGCAGTTTATGCTCGACAGTGTTGTGGCTTACCTCCCTTCACCACTAGACGTGCCAGAAATTTCTGCCACTGCAGTTGATGACCCAGAAAAGGCTATTCCAGTAAAAGCTACTGACGATGAGCCGTTTGCAGCACTTGCGTTTAAGGTTGCGACTGATCCATTTGTAGGAAAACTTATCTTCTTTCGAGTGTATTCTGGTGTGGTTACTTCTGGGAGTTATATTATAAACTCAACATCAGGAAAGAAAGAGCGTGTTGGTCGTATAGTGCGACTTCATGCAAATTCACGAGAAGAGGTACAAGAGGTGTTTGCAGGAGAAATTGCTGCCGCAATTGGCCTGAAAGAAACACGAACAGGTGACACGCTGTGTGCCGAAAACAGAAGGCTTGTTTTAGAAAATATTACATTTCCAGATCCAGTTATTTCTGTTGCTATTGAACCAAAAACAAAACAAGATCAAGAGAAGATGGGTCTTGCGCTACAAAAACTTTCAGAAGAAGACCCAACATTTAAAGTGCATACTGATGATGAAACATTGCAAACCATTATTTCTGGAATGGGAGAACTTCATCTAGAAGTATTGGTTGATAGAATGAAAAGAGAATTTAATGTTGAGGCAGATGTTGGTGCGCCACAGGTTGCATACAGAGAAACTATCAAAGGAAATGCTGAATCAGAAGGAAAATATGTAAAACAATCCGGTGGTCGAGGACAGTTTGGGCATTGTTGGTTGCGCATTGAGCCGCTTCCAGCAGAAGGTGAAACAACATTTGAGTTTGTGGATAAAATTAAAGGTGGTGTTATTCCAAAAGAATATATCCCTGCAATTGAAAAGGGTGTGAAAGAAACTCTCGCAAAAGGTATTGTTGCTGGGTACCAAATGGAAAATGTAAAAGTAACAGTATATGATGGGAGTTATCATGAAGTTGACTCTTCTGAAATCGCTTTTAAGATGGCCGGAAGCATGGCACTTACTGCTGCTGTTAAAAAAGCAAATCCAGTAGTGCTTGAGCCGGTTATGGCAGTTGAGGTGGTGACACCAGAAGAGCACATGGGAGATGTGGTTGGTGATTTGAACTCAAAACGTGGTCAAATTCAAGAGATGATTGATAGGGGTAATGCGAAAGTAATTAAATCACAAGTTCCGCTTTCAAGCATGTTTGGGTATGTGGGAAACCTCCGCTCAATGACTTCGGGAAGAGCGAGCTATTCTATGGAATTTTCCCATTATGCAGAAGTGCCAAAAAATGTAGAACAGGATATTATTGAGGGAAAGAAGTAGGTAGGTAATTAAAACAAACGTGACCAAAAAGAGGGTCACGTTTGTTTTTTTGAACAGCTCACTTTATACTATATTACAGCGGTCACTTTTTGTAACTGTATATATTGATTAGTTTTATGAAATATAATGTACTCACAATTTTTCCAGACATAATAACGTCATATTGTAATGAAAGTATTTTGGGTCGCGCACAAAAAAATAATTATATTGCGGTGAATGCGGTTAATCTTCGAGATTTTACAAAAGATCAAAGAAAAACAATAGACGATACTCCGTATGGTGGTGGTGCTGGTATGGTGATGAAACCAGAGCCAATATATGATGCACTAAAAAGCATCGATGCCATTCCATTTGCAAAAGTGCCTGGTCTTACCAAAGTAAAAAAGATTTTTTCAGGAGATGTAAAAAAGAAAAAAAGAACCATTCTTCTTTCTCCGCGCGGAAGAACATTTACACAAGCTGTTGTACGTGACTGGGCACACCTTGATTCACTTACGATTATTTGTGGAAGGTATGAAGGTGTTGATCAGCGTGTTGCCGACCATATGGTTGATGAAGAAATATCTATTGGAGACTATGTGCTTGCCGGAGGTGAGCTTGGGGCGCTCGTAATAATTGAGGCTGTAGCAAGGCTCATTCCTGGTGTTCTTGGAAATCCAGAATCTTTGTCGGAGGAGACATTCTCTGTAACAAAAAGTGTAATGAAAAAAGAGAGCAAGGCAACACTTATGGAGGCAGAATATCCTCAATACACGAAACCAGAGTCTTTTAAAGGTTGGACTGTTCCTGCTGTTTTGCGGAGTGGAAATCACCAAGAAATACGAGGTTGGAGAGCACAAAAAAGCATTAAAAAGAATTTGACTAAATAGGCTATAGATGTATCGGGTCTTTTTTAGTAACAAAAAGTACACAACTTATCCACATATGTCGGAGGGATATTGTTGACACCAAAATATATTCTATGTATAATACTTGCGCAATCAGTAAAGAGAAGTTCGGTGGGGTAATAATTACAAAAGTAAGATCTTAAGAGTCATTTGTTCACACATCTTTAAGTAAAAAATATGTGTGATAGATTTCTTTTAAAAAGATGTCTACTCATTACAATTTGAATCAACAACATACGTTTCTTATTTACAATAGAAACGTGGCAACAAACCAAACATCTATTCAAAAAAATTTTAACCTTCTGTAAAGAAGGATTGAGTCCGTACTAGCAATAGTACAAACGTAGAGAAATCTACAAAAAGAATTCTCATTTATTGAGAGTTTGATCCTGGCTCAGGATTAACGTTGGCGGTGTGTCTAAGGCATGCAAGTCGAGCGATCGGCTCCGATTCGTCGGAGTACGGAGCGGCAAACGGGTGAGTAACACATTGGTAACCTACCTCTAAGATGGGGATAACTTCAGGAAACTGAAGCTAATACCCAATAGTCATGGGAAGACATATGTCATTCCCATGTAAACCTCCGGGGCTTAGAGAGGGGCCTATGGCTTATCAGCTTGTTGGTAGGGTAAAAGCCTACCAAGGCGATGACGAGTAGCAGGCGTGAGAGCGTGACCTGCCTCACTGGGACTGAGACACGGCCCAGACTCCTACGGGAGGCTGCAGTCAAGAATATTCCACAATGCGCGAAAGCGTGATGGAGCGACACCGCGTGCAGGAAGACGCCCTTCGGGGTGTAAACTGCTTTTATATGGGAAGAATTTGTGACGGTACCATATGAATAAGAGGTTGCTAACTCTGTGCCAGCAGCAGCGGTAATACAGAGACCTCAAACGTTATCCGGATTCATTGGGCGTAAAGCGTCCGCAGGTTGTTTTATAAGTTGGTAGTTAAATCTTTGTGCTTAACATAAAGACCGCTACCAATACTGTAAGACTAGAGGTTGGGAGAGGCAAGCGGAACTATCGGTGTAGTCGTAATAAGCGCTGATATCGATAGGAACACCAAAGGCGAAGGCAGCTTGCTAGAACAAACCTGACACTCATGGACGAAAGCGTGGGTAGCGAATGGGATTAGATACCCCAGTAGTCCACGCCGTAAACGATGCGCACTAGGTATTGGGAGTTTCGACCCTCTCAGTGCCGTTTAAAAAAGCTAACGCGTTAAGTGCGCCGCCTGGGGAGTACGGCCGCAAGGTTAAAACTCAAAGGAATAGACGGGGACCCGCACAAGCGGTGGATCATGTGGTTTAATTCGATGATACGCGGCGAACCTTACCAAGGCTTGACATATAGCTGCACGCTCGGGGAAACTCGAGCAGCTTTCGAAGGTGCTATACAGATGTTGCATGGTTGCCGTCAGCTCGTGCCGTGAGGTGTACCGTTAAGTCGGGTAACGAGCGCAACCCTCGTCGTATGTTATATGTACATGCGAGACTGCCCGGGCAACCGGGAGGAAGGTGGGGATGACGTCAAATCAGCATGACTCTTACGCCTTGGGCTACACACATGATACAATGGCCAGTACAAAGAGTAGCGAAATCGCAAGATGAAGCCAATCTCAAAAAGCTGGTCTCAGTTCGGATTGTAGGCTGCAATTCGCCTACATGAAGTTGGAATCGCTAGTAATCGCGCATCAGCCACGGCGCGATGAATACGTTCTCGGGTCTTGTACTCACCGCCCGTCATACCACGAAAGTTGATAGTGCCCGAAGGCCCTGTATGGGGACGAAGGTAAGATCAGTGATCAGGGTAAAGTCGTAACAAGGCATCCGTAGCGGAAGCTGTGGATGGATCACCTCCTTTCTGGAGTATTTTCAATGAAAGTTGAAAACATTCTGTCGACACTGTGTTTACACAGTGCAGTTCCGATTATTTTGATTCGGGATTAGAAGATGTTTGTGTTTTTTGTCACGTTTATATTGTAAAAGTAAAAAAATACTCATTGTGAGTATTTTTTTGTTGACTGTTTTTTTGTATAAGGTTATACTTTGGGCAATATATTAGTATATTTTTATGCTTTCACAATCTTTTGATCGGCTTTTTGACATAGCAAGGCGTACAGGTGATAAACTTGTAGTGCATGATCCACATGGTGGGTATGACATGGTTATTATGGGTGTGGATAAATATTTGGATATCATTGAAAATAAAAGGAACATAAGACATCTGACAAAAGAGCAGATGCAAGATCGAATAAACAGGGATATTGCTGTTTGGCGATCACATAATGAAAAAATGAAGCAGGACGACCTGTTGTATACACTTGAAAAAGAACTCTCTTCTGATCCAAATGAGGTAGAAAAACACAAAGCCCCAATATCTGATGATACAAATATGGTAACAGAAGAGAAAAATGTGCCAGAAACTGCACCACAAGATTTCACAAAAACGAATACAAATACAGGGTCTGGTTTAGCACCGCTTGGAAATATCATGAAGCAGTATGCTGAAAAAAAGAATTTACACTCTTTTCAGGGTTTGGGTCTACAGGTTCCTGTGGTAGAGTCGATACACGAATATGATAAAGATAGCCCTCATATTGTGAGATATGAATCACCAGACATTAGTAATATGTCTTCCAAACAAGGAGAATACGTGCTTCGTGAAGAAGGAGACGGTAATGTGTTGCAAAAAAAACAGATAGGAGAATCTGATGAAACTGATAATTCACAGGAGAGTGCAATATACTTTGAGGAGCCATTATAAGCAAGTACCTTCCTGACTTTTTTATCACCAGTAAGTCACTTGACGAGAGCAGAAGAATGCGGTATACTTTGTCCGCCTATCATTTGTAGGTTTTTACCTTATTTATACATTTAATTAGTATTTCCTGCTGGATTACAAATCTACACTGACCACTCAGATGTAGTGTGGGAATAGTTACCATAACAATATGGCAGACTTTGACAGATCAAAGCCACACGTTAATGTGGGAACCATTGGTCACGTTGACCATGGAAAGACAACAACCACCGCAGCTATTTTAAAAGTTGCAGGTGCACATGGATTAACTGCACAAACCAAGGATGTTGGTGAGATTGATGCAGCTCCAGAAGAAAAAGCACGTGGTATTACCATTGCTACTGCTCACGTAGAGTATGAGACAGAAAATAGACACTACGCTCACGTAGATTGTCCAGGCCATGCTGATTATGTAAAAAACATGATTACTGGTGCGGCACAGATGGACGGTGCTATTTTGGTTGTTTCTGCGGCTGACGGTCCCATGCCACAAACTCGAGAACATATCTTACTTGCTCGCCAAGTTGGAGTACCGTATATTGTTGTATTCCTAAACAAGGTTGACCAAGTTGAAGATGCTGAACTGATTGACCTTGTTGAAGAGGAAATCAGAGAACTTCTTAACAAATATGAATTCCCAGGAGATGATACCCCTATTATTCGAGGGTCTGCTCTTAAAGCACTCGAAAATCCATCAGATGAGGCAGCGTCAAAGCCTATTTTAGACCTTCTTGCGAAACTTGACGAATATATTCCAACCCCAGAACGTGACTTAGACAAGGACTTCCTTATGCCAATTGAAGACGTGTTTTCAATTGAAGGTCGTGGAACTGTGGTAACAGGAAGAATCGAGCGTGGTATTGTAAAAGTTGGAGAAGAAATTGAACTAGTTGGAATGAGCACAGAAACTAGCAAAACAACTGTTACCGGAGTTGAGATGTTTAACAAAAATCTTGATCAAGGGCAAGCAGGGGACAATGCAGGTATTCTTTTGCGTGGTGTTAAGAAAGATGATGTTGAACGTGGACAAGTATTGTCAAAACCAGGAACAATTACTCCACATACAGAATTTGAAGCTGAAATCTACGCACTAACAAAAGAAGAGGGTGGAAGACATAAGCCATTCTTCAAGGGGTATAAACCACAATTTTACATCAGAACAACAGACGTTACTGGTGAAGTAGTATTACCAGAAGGAACTGAAATGGTTATGCCTGGTGACACCATTACATGTATCGTTAAGTTGATTGTACCTGTTGCTATGGAAGCTCAAATGAGATTTGCTATCCGAGAGGGTGGGCGAACTGTTGGGGCTGGAGTAGTAACAAAGATTATTACATAAGAATCCTCAAGGCGATGGAGTGCGCTCCATCGCCCTAGGATATAATTTTTGACACATAACCTAGTTCATTTCTATGACAAAAAAAGATAACTCACAAAAAGAAGAACAGGCGGTTGGTACTCGTATCCGTATCAAGATCAAAGCATATGACAATCGTATCATTGATGCAGCAACTAAAACCATCATCGATACAGCTGAAAGAAATAGTGCTACAGTGGTTGGTCCAGTACCGCTTCCTACAGAAAAAAGTAAGTATAGTGTAAATCGAGCATCGTTTATCAACAAGACTGCGCAAGAGCAGTTTGAGATGCGCACACATAAACGTCTTGTGGATATCGTGAATCCGTCACCAAAGGCAATTGATGCGCTTATGAATCTGAACATGCCAAGTGGTGTAGATTTAGCCATAAAAATGATCTAACATAAGGGGAATCTTTGTTTTTGAGAGGGGTGTGGATAATAGATAACACTTCTCTTGACAAAATACGTTATTTTGCATATAATATAGTCAACATAATTTCTTGTCTCATATATCGTGTGTAGGTTCAGAAAAGAAAACCGCACGCAGCATGTGTTACAAGACTGGTCAACGCAATGTAAGAAATTCAAAAAAATTACAATAATTCTTATCTGCAAGACTAGAAGTGTGTTGTCATATGAATATGTGATAGAACACTTCTAGTTTTTTGTATAAGTTAATAATATTGTAAATATTTCCTCTATTTGCATTACATTTAGTACAGTATAGTAATATGAAATTTATTTTAGGAAAAAAATTAGGCATGACACAGGTATTTCGGGATAGCGGAGAGGTTGTTCCTGTAACGCGAGTTCAGGTAGGACCTTGTACTGTTACGCAGGTAAAAAAAATGCCTAAAGACAGAGTAAATGCAGTTCAGATTGGTTTTGGTACACAAAAATTGTTTCGCCTTAATAAAGCACAACAAGGACATATAAAAGGTTTGGATCCCGTTTCTGTTATTAGAGATGTGTCAGTTGGCACGGAGGAGCATGGGTTGAAACGGGGAGATACATACACTGTTTCGGTGTTTAACCCTGGAGAAAAGGTACAGGTGACAGGAACATCAAAAGGAAAAGGGTTTCAAGGTGTTGTTAAGCGTCACGGTTTTGCGGGAAGTCCAAAAACTCACGGACATAAAGACCAGCACAGAATGCCTGGAAGTATTGGTGCAACTGGTCCAGCAAGGGTGTTTAAAGGTACTCGTATGGGAGGACACATGGGTGTTGATAGAGTAACAGTAAAGAATTTAGAAATAATGGAAATAAACGAAGAAGCTAATGAGATGTTGCTTAAAGGGGCAATTCCTGGAGCACGTGGTGGTATTATTATGGTATCAACATATGATGGTGGTATAGAAGCTACATCGCCAGTTTCTGAAGAGGTTAAAGAAGAGAGTAAAGTGGAAGTCAAAGAAGAGGCGAAAGAAGAAAAGAATGAAGCTGTTGCAGATGAGCCATCTAAAGAGGTGGTAGCTGATGCAAAAGAAGAGGTATCACAGGCGGATGAAGAAAAAAAGGAAGTACAAAATGATGACGTTGTTTCAGAGGAGACAAAAACTACAGAAGAAAAATAGATTCTAAACTATATATGGCAAAAACAACTGTATACAATCAAGATGGTTCAACAAAAGAAGACCTAGAGCTTTCAGAAGCTGTGTTTGGGGTTGCAGCAAATAGTGCTCTTGTGCATCAAATATACACAGCGCTAGAAGCAAACCGACGTCAGCCTTGGGCACACACAAAAGATAGGAGTGAAGTTCGGGGTGGAGGAAAAAAACCATGGAAACAAAAAGGTACCGGTCGAGCACGACACGGTTCACGTCGTTCTCCAATTTGGTCAGGTGGTGGAATTACATTTGGACCAAGGAATGAAAGAAATTTTACAAAAAAAACAAATAAGAAAATGCGAAGAAAGGCGTTACTTATGTGTCTTTCTGACAAGGTTGCCGACAAAAGACTTATTGTATTAAACGAGCTCCCTTCTTCAGGAAAAACAAAAGATTTTGCAACACTACAAAAGTCACTTCCGTGCAAAGAATATAGTACACTTGTTCTGACTGACGGTAGTAACGCAAGTGTTTGTCTTGGTTCAAGGAATATTACCGCTATTAATGTGCAGAGATTGCAAGACCTCAATGTTGCTGACCTTCTTCATCACAAATATGTGGTTGTGTCGCAGCAGGCTGTTTCGGCAATAGAAAAAATGTTTTCATAATACTATTACGATATGGGATTGATAGATAAAATAACAAAGCAGTCTACTGCTAAAAAAGATGAAACAGATGCAAAAAAAGCACCTAAAGTTTCACAGGCCTCAGAATCAGCACCTAAAAAGAGTGGTGGTTCAGTGGAGTCAAAAGCTCGTGCATATGATGTGTTGCTTCACCCTTGTGTTACAGAAAAAACAACCATGCAAGAAAGTATGGGACAGTATACGTTTGTTGTAGCGTTGGGGGCAAATAAAGTAGAGATTAAAAAGGCAGTCCATGCGTTGTATGGCGTTACCCCGTCTCGAGTACACGTTCTTCATTATGATGGAAAGTCTCGAAGATTTGGTCGCTTTACCGGAAGGGGTGCGGGTTATAAAAAAGCAGTTGTGTTTATGCCAAAAGGTGTCACAATTGATATCCACGAAGGTGTTTAATATTTTCAATAATTAATACTATGGCTGTTAAAGTACACAAACCAACTACTCCGGGACGGCGCAAATCAAGCGTTCAGGATTTTTCTGATATTACAAAAACAAAGCCAGAAAGATCTCTTGTAAAACGCCTTAATAGGCACTCTGGGAGAAATAATACCGGACAGATTACCGTAAGACACAGAGGTGGTGGCGTAAAGCGGTTATACCGAATAGTTGACTTTAAACGCACTAACTTTGACCAAGTAGGAGAAGTGATTGCTATAGAATATGACCCAAACAGAGGACCTCGTGTGATTCTGGTAGAATATGAGGGTGGAAAAAAAGCTTACCACTTGGGTTATGCTGGAGTAGCGGTAGGTGATAAAGTGTGTTCTTCAAGTGCAAAAATTGAACCAACTCCAGGAGCTCGTATGCCTATTGGAGAAATCCCTATTGGTATGTCTATATACAACCTAGAGTTGCAACCAGGAAAGGGTGGTCAAATGGTACGAGGAGCAGGTTTGGCAGCTCAGTTACAAGCAGTAGAGGGGAAGTATGCACAAGTTAAGCTCCCTTCAAGTGAAATGCGTTTAATTCCTAAAACATGTTTAGCGACTGTTGGAAGAATTGGAAACAGCGACTATCGACTTGTACGGTGGGGAAAAGCAGGGAGAATGAGAATGAAAGGTTGGAGACCTATTGTGAAAGGTAAGAACATGAACCCAGTAGATCACCCGCATGGAGGTGGAGAAGGGCATTCACCGATTGGTCTTAAAGGTGGTCCAAAAACTCCTTGGGGTAAGAAAGCTTTGGGTGTGAAGACAAGAAATAAGAAAAAAGCGAGCAGTTCACTCATTGTACAGCGAAGAAAAAATAAACGTAAGTAATTAATACATAAATTATACTAATCTCAATATTATGTCTCGAAGTTTGAAAAAAGGGCCATACTTGGATGAAAAACTCATGAAAAAGGTTGCAAAAGCGATAGCAACAAAAAGCACTGCTTCTATTAAAACATGGGCAAGAGCAAGTACTATTACACCAGAAATGGTTGGTATGACCTTTCTTGTTCACAATGGAAGAAAGTTTTTGGAAGTTTTTGTGGATGAAAACAAAGTCGGGCACAAGTTGGGAGAATTTTCACCATCTAAAATATTTAAAGGTCATGGTGGTAAAATGGCAAAGAATGCTAAATAATAGACCAATTAATGTATGAAGATAGAATCAAAAGCACAACTTAATAGATTTCGCACAGCCCCAAGAAAGGTACGTCTTGTTATAGATGGTTTGCGAGGTAAGACCGCACAAGAAGCAATTCAGTTGTTACGTTTTTCAAAAAAACACGCAGCTATTCCTGTAAAAAAGCTTATTGAGTCTGCGGCGGCTAACGCTGTACACAATTATAATGCAAAAAAAGACTCCCTTGTGATTGGGCAGATTTATGTAAACGAAGGAAAGACATTGTACCGATGGATGCCACGTGCATTTGGTAGGGCAACGCCTATTAGAAAAAGAACGTGTCACGTGACGGTTGTATTAGAAGGTGAAGGTACTACCGCTTCAACAGAAAAGAAAGAAAAAAAGGACGTAAAAGAGGTTGCTGAACCGGTTGTTGAAAAAAAGGCACCTAAAGAAAAAAAAGCTGACACTAAAAAAGCTGAATAAGATAACACTAATTTAACGTACTATATGGGTCACAAAGTTCATCCAAAAATCTATAGAACACCAGTAATATATAATTGGGATTCTCGTTGGTTTGCTAAAAAGAATTATGCAAAGTTTTCTGAGCAAGATACCGCAATTCGAGAGTATATTGCAAAAAAATGTAAGAATGCCCTTGTTGATGGGGTAAGTGTTGAACGTGGACCAAAAAATCTCACGATCACCATTCTTGCGGCTAAGCCAGGTTTTGTTATTGGTAGGTCTGGAAAGGATCTAGACACTATGCGAAAGTATATAGAAACAAAGATTCTTAAGATGAAGTTGCGCGCAAAGATTAATGTAAGAGAGGTGCGTTCTCCTGCAACAAGTGCTCCTGTGATTGCACAGTCAATTGCCGCAGACATTGAACGTCGTATGCCGTTTAGGCGTGTAATGAAGCAGACAGTGCAAAAAGTGATGACTGCTGGAGCAAAAGGAGTAAAAGTTATTTTAGCTGGAAGATTGAATGGAGTTGAAATCGCACGAACAGAGACTGTTTCTGACGGAAAAGTACCATTGATCACTATTCGAAGTAATGTTGACTATTCTACTTGTGTGGCACGTACGATTTACGGTGCGATTGGTATTAAAGTATGGGTGTATCACGGGGAGACATTTGCAAAAAATGATAAATTTGAACAGGCAGCAAAAGAGCAACCAAGAAAGCCGCGAAGAAATATAAAGAAGTTTTAACGCCACAATGATATGTTATTACCAAAAAAAGTAAAACACAGAAAATGGCACAAACCCAGAAGAATGAATAAGGGTGTTGCTACTCGGATAAACACCGTTGCTTTTGGAAGCTATGGATTGTCCGCAGACACTCATTCATGGGTTACCTCTCGGCAGATTGAGGCAGCTCGTAGGGTTGTTACCAGATATATAAAAAGAACAGGAAAAATGTGGATCAGAGTGTTTCCTGATAGACCGGTAACACGAAAAGGTTCTGAAATGCCAATGGGAAAAGGAAAAGGTGCACCAGATCATTTTGTGGCAACGGTAAAGCCTGGAACTGTGCTGTTTGAGCTAGAAGGTGTACCAGAGAATGTAGCAAGAGAAGCGTTTAAGCTGGCTGCATACAAGTTACCTGTGTCTGCTACGTTTGTAAAAAAAGTATAAGCATATGACTAAAGCAGAATTAGAAAACAAAACAATAAAAGAGTTAAAAGACCTACTTGCGCAAAAAAAAGATGCATTACGGCAGTTACGATTTAAAGCAAAAGAAGGGCAATTAAAAACGGTACACACTATTAAGCTGGTAAGAGTTGAAATAGCTCAGATTGCTGGCGCAATTTCTCACAAAGAAGCACAGCAGTAATGTGTTGTACGACTAATCATATTCAGTATATGAAAAATACTAAAGAATCACAATCAACAACAGTAAAAAGTGCGGCTAAAAAAAGACAGTTTACTGGTGTCGTAGAATCTGTGTCGGAAAGTAAAACGATACGTGTTCGTGTAAAGACACAAAAAATGCACAAGAAATACAGAAAACAGTACACAGAGAGTAGTAAGTATGCAGTGCATGATGAAAAAGAACAAGCTATTGTGGGTAACACTGTTATGTTTGAGGAGTGTAGACCACTAAGTAAGTCAAAGCGCTGGAGACTTATTTCTGTTATTTCGTAAAACGTACAAAAAGATATTAATAAACAAAGATATGATTCAACATTGTTCAATGCTCAAGGTAGCAGACAATTCAGGGGCAAAAAGACTGATGTGTATCCGTGTTCTTGGTGGATACAAAAAAAGATTTGCTCGCGTTGGTGATATTATCACATGTACAGTCAAAGAGGCTGCACCACGTGCTGGAGTGAAAAAAGGTGAAGTCGTTCACGCTGTTATTGTTCGACAAAGAAAAGAAATGCGAAGAAAAGATGGTACGTATGTACGATTTGACGAAAATGCAGCAGTAGTTATTGACAAAAAAAGCAAGGAACCAAAAGGAACACGTATTTTTGGCCCAGTAGGTCGTGAGTTGCGTACTAAAGGGTATCAAAAAATAGTGAGCCTTGCGCCTGAGGTTGTTTAAGAAAATGCATATTCACAGCCGATTTTATCTCGTGACGAGTTGTTAGATGAAATCAGTTGTGAATATACTGTTACCAAATATTTATGAAAATAAAAACCGGAGACAAAGTAAAAATATTATCTGGAAAAAAAGAGATAAAAGGTAAGACTGGGAAGGTTGTCCAGGTGATTTTTAATAAAAAAAATAAGAAAACCTACGCTGTTGTTGAGGGGATAAACATGAGAAAAAAACATGTACGAGCTGGTGGAGGAAGATCTGGTCAGACTATTGAGTTACCAGGGCCAGTCCATATTAGCAATGTTATGCTTGTGGATCCAAAAACAGACAAACCAACGCGTGTAGGATATGCAAAAGAGGGGAATGATAAAAAAAGAGTCGCCAAAAAAAGTGGTGAATATATAGACTAACTGTAATTTTACTGTAATAATCGTATGTCAATATTATACACACAATCAAAAGAAGAAATAATCCCAGCACTCCTTAAGGAGTTGGGCCTTCAAAACATTCATCAAGTACCAACTGTTAATAAGGTTGTTGTTAATGTTGGTTACGGGAGACATCATAAGGACAAATCATATATCGATAACGTTGAAAAGACTCTCACGACTATTACTGGTCAAAAACCGGTACACAACAAAGCACGAAAGTCTATCTCAAACTTCAAGATTCGTGAGGGGATGGACATTGGTATGTCTGTAACGTTGCGTGGTAAGGTTATGTATGATTTCTTGTATCGACTTATTCACTTGGCAATTCCTAGAATTAGAGATTTTCGTGGACTCGACCCAAATGCATTTGACCGACAAGGAAATTACACACTAGGTTTGAAGGAGTCGGTTGCGTTTCCAGAAATTACTGGAGATGCCCTAGATAAGGTGCATGGATTGCAAGTGGTAATTTGTACGACTGCCAATAGTAAGGCTGAAGGGACACTCTTACTCAAGAAAATGGGATTACCCCTTAAAGAGGCATAATAATTTTATATAACTATCTATGGCAACAAAGGCACAAATTGCAAAATCCAAAAGAAAACCAAAGTTTATTACACGGCTCACAAGAAGATGCTACAAATGTGGGCGTAAAAGAGGGTTTATGAGAAGGTTTGGTTTATGTAGAATATGTTTTAGGGAAATGGCAAACGAAGGGCTCTTACCAGGAGTGAGGAAATCAAGCTGGTAAACATATTTTATAACGTATATTTATTACATATTGACTTGTATACTATGATGACAGATCCAATAGCAGACATGCTTACACGCATTAGAAATGCGCAAATGGCAAACCTGCGTACCGTTAGCATACCGTACTCAAAATTAAAAGATCGTTTGGCTACAATCCTTGAAAAAGAGGGGTATATTGATGGTACAAAAAAAATAGAGCAACATCCTGCAACACTAGAATTGTCATTGGTGTATAATGGAAATGTGCCAAGAATTCAATCAATCAAGAGGGAGAGTAAACCAGGACACAGAAAATACTTGAAAGCATCAGAACTCCCAAGAGTGTTGAATGATTTTGGTATTGCTATTGTGTCTACATCAAAAGGCTTGATGACAAACAAAGAAGCAAGAAAAGCTGGTGTTGGTGGTGAGGTTATCTGTTCAATCTATTAATTTGACTTACTGTATATGTCTAGAATAGGAAAAAAACAAGTACCCATTCCACAAGGAGTAGAAGCGGTTTGTGCAGATGGAGTACTTACAATAAAAGGGCCAAAAGGCACCCTTTCGCGACCAATACATGGTTTTGTTACTTGCAAAATTGCAGATGGAACAATCACCATGAGCGTCGAAAAGGAAGATAATAAGCAGCAGCGCTCACTTTGGGGAACATTTAGTTCTCATGCAGCAAATATGGTGCAGGGTGTTACTGAAGGGTTTAAAAAGCAATTAGAAATAAATGGTGTTGGGTATAAAGTTGCTATGCAAGGCAAGACTTTAAAGGTGGACGCTGGATATTCTCACCCGGTAATGTATGAACCAAAAGAGGGTGTGGTTATTTCTACAGAAAAAAATATCGTCACAATTGAAGGTGCTAATAAGGAAGATGTTGGTCAGGCTGCAGCTGAGATTCGAAAGATTAGAAAACCTGAACCATACAAAGGAAAAGGCATTAAGTATATTGATGAGATTATCAGAAGAAAAGCTGGTAAATCAGCAAAAGCAGCATAATACGCGCAACATAATTATATGAACAAGAAAAAACAAACAAAAAGAACCTTACGTGAAAGACGACATGCACGCGTAAGAGCAAAGATCAAAGGTACAACCGAGCGACCACGACTTTCTGTGTTTCGCAGTCTTGTTGCGTTTACCGTCCAGATTATTGATGACTCAACAGGAAAAACAATGGTGAGTGTAAAAAAATCTGAGGTAAAAGATGTTGACGCTGGCGAAAGAAAAGGGAAGGTTGCCAAAGGTTATGCACTTGGAAGAATTATAGCTGAAAAAGCAAAGACGGCTGGTATTACAACAATTGTTTTTGACAGAGGTGGATACCCGTATTCAGGAAGGGTTCGCGCGTTGGCTGAGGGTGCAAGGGATGGTGGCTTACTGTTTTAGCTATTGTTTACTTATTTCATTTAATTACTATTTATGCAACAGGGTAAAGGAAGAAAATTTAGACGCAAAAAAGAGAAACCGGAGTTTGATCAGCAGATCATTGATTTGGCGCGTGTAACACGTGTTACTGAAGGTGGGAAACAGCTTAGTTTTAGGGTGTGTATTATTATTGGTGACAGAAAAAGTCGTGTTGGGTATGGTGTTGCAAAAGGTAAGGATGTGCAAATTGCTGTAGAAAAGGCAGTAAGGCAGGCAAAGAAAAACCTTATTACTATCCCACTGGTAAACGGTACAATTCCACACAAAGTAATTTCTAAGTTTAAGGCAGCCAGGATTATGATTAAACCGGCACCTCAAGGTTCTGGTATTATTGCTGGTGGTGCAACACGGTCTATTTTGGATCTTGCAGGTGTACCAAACGCTTCGGCAAAGATACTTGGAAAAACAAACAATAAATTGACCAACACAATGGCTACATTTGCTGCGCTGAACTCTTTTCTTCCGCAAGCAGTACGGTTAGCTAAAGAAAAATCATCTACAGAAAAAAAATCAGAGAAATCTTCAGAGACTGTTAAAGTTGAAGAAAAAGCAGAAGAAAAAAAGGTGGCAAAAAAAACAACAAAGAAACGTATAACAAAAAAAACTGACGATGCACCAAAAGCATAGCTTGCATCGCATATTTACTCTATATTACTCATATGGCATTATCAGCTCACACAATTAGTGCAAAAAAAGGTTCACAAAAAAAGACCAAGCGTATTGGGCGTGGAAATGGCTCTGGAAAGGGTACATACGCAACAAGAGGGCTCAAAGGTCAGCGTTCACGTTCTGGTGGAAGATCTGGTCTTGCTCGCCTTGGTTTTAAACAAGCATTACAAAAAGTACCAAAACTTCGTGGTTTTGTTTCACCAAACTCCAAAGCAGGGTCTGTTACATTGTTTACATTAAACAGAGTTTGCATAGATGGTGATGTTGTTACGCCAAAATTTTTGAAAAACAAAGGTGTTATATCTGACGCAAAACCTGGTGCAAAAATTGTTGCTACCGGAGAGTTGAAGAAAAAAATCACCGTAAAAGGTTGCAAATTATCAAAAACAGCCGGTGAAATGATTGAAAAAGCTGGTGGATCGATTGTTTCATAATCACTATGTGGAAAAAACTCTCTCAAGCATGGCACATAAAAGAACTGAGAAAAAGTATTATCTTTGTGCTTCTCATGCTTGTTATTTTTCGTGTTGCAGCGCATATTCCTGTACCAGGTGTTGATCCTCAGGGATTAAAACAATATCTTGCGGGAAATCAGATTTTAGGATTACTTAATATTTTTTCTGGTGGAACGCTCGAGAACTTCTCTATTGCCATGCTTGGGGTTGCACCATATATTACTTCTTCTATTATTTTTCAACTTCTTCAAATGGTTGTACCAAGACTTGAAGAGTTAAAGAAAGAAGGGGAGAGCGGGCAACAAAAAATTCAGATGTGGACACGTCTTGCAACTGTACCTCTTGCTGTTTTGCAATCTTTCGGGTTAATCAAATTATTGCAGTCATCTCAAGCAAATATTTTGCCAAATCTTACGAACTTTGGTTTTTTGAGTATTATTATTACAACCACTGCGGGAACCGTTTTCCTTATGTGGATTGGAGAGCTTATCACAGAAAAGCGCATTGGAAATGGTATTTCACTGCTTATTTTTGCTGGTATTATTGCGGCACTCCCAAGAGCATTGCAGACTGCTGCGATTAACTATAATGCGCAAGATTTTTACACTTACCTTCTTTTCTTTGGGGTGGCGATTGGAACCGTTATCGGTGTTGTAGCTATTAACGAGGCACAAAGAAATATTCCGGTAAATTACGCAAAACGTCTTATTGGGTCAAAAAGTTTTGGAGGAAGCTCAAGTTATTTACCACTTCGTATTAATACGGCTGGTGTAATTCCAATTATCTTTGCTATTTCTCTTATCCTATTCCCACCAATGATTGCACAGTTTTTTGTTAATGGTTCTGGTATGCTCGCCACCATTTCACAATTTACTATAACATTGTTTAATAATCAATTTTTCTATAGCTCGGCATATTTCTTGTTGGTATTTGGGTTTACGTATTTTTATACGGCAATTATTTTTCAGCCAGAAAAAGTGGCAGAAAATCTCCAACGACAAGGTGGATTTATTCCTGGAATTCGTCCAGGAAAAGAGACGGAACAGTATCTTGGCAAGGTAATGAATCGACTTGTATTTTCTGGTGCAACATTTCTTGGATTAATTGCGGTATTGCCATTTATTTTACAAGCTGCGACCGGCATGCAAGCTCTTGCTGTGGGTGGTACAAGCTTGTTGATTGTGGTAAGTGTGGCAATTGATATTGCAAGGCAAATTGAGGCACAAATTACGCTTCATGAATATTCTTCCTAGGTGGGATAGTGGACAAAAAAGAGCGTACAAGTGTATGCTCTTTTTTTTTTGCTTTTATGCGGCTATTGTGGTATAGTGAAGGTGTTATTTACTAAGCATTTTTATGGGATTATCTCGAAAACTACATAATATTGCTCGCGATGAACTTGCAAAATTTATTTCGGGTCTTAGGGGTGACGGTCATATCAAACAAGAAAATGAAGAATCTGTGAAGCAAGCTTTTGAAGCAGAAAGGATACGTGATGGAAAACTCTCATTAGAGAGGGTTGGTAGGGTGTTTGCTCAGTTAAAAAATGAAGAAGCGGTTCACCCAGGTAAAAAACAAATATTTTTGGATGCATTTAAAAAATATTTTGGAGAATAGAAAGAAATATTACAGTATTGTATGAAAAAAGTTGTTATTTTAATTGGAGTTCCAGGAAGCGGAAAGGGGACGCAGGCACAAAAACTTATTCAAGAATATGGGTATTGTCATATTTCAACAGGTGATTTGTTGCGCAAATTAGAAAAAGACATGCATGCTGATCCGGTCGAGAAGCAGCAGCTACAAGATATGAAAAGCGGCAAACTAGTCGCTGATGATTTAATATATACATTAGCATTTCGGGCACTCGATGCATGTTTTACTAAAGAGGGGGGAGCGATTTTGGATGGTGCCGTAAGGACACTGGCGCAAGCAGAGAGATTTTATGCGTATTTTGCAGAACACAATCTTCTAAGTGAGTTGTGTGTTGTGGAGCTTCACATTCCAGACGAGCATATCGCGGAACGTATTCGTGCGCGGGTTGCAGACGGGGAGGGGCGGCCTGATGACGTACGCCCAGAAGTAATACAAAATCGTATTGCACAGCAAGGAAATATGGCGATTGCGCCAATAGTATCGTTTTTTAAGGAAAAAGATATACTTTTACGTATTGATGGGACTCAGGATATAGAGGTGGTATACAACAAACTCTTGGAGTGTGTAAAAAAAGATACATAAAAAATAAAAGCCAGTGCACAAAACACTGGTTTTTTAGTGAGCAAATACATGCTCAAGAACATAAGGAGCGGACGTGTCTTTTGGGGTAGTACAGCGAGTTGTAAGCTGTTTTTGTTGCCTAAGAATAAAATGGTCACGTACTTGCATGGTTCTGCTGAAGGTGTGTTTTGGTAGCGGGGGAGTAAATAGCACCGGCACAGATAAAGACTGATCATATGGAGTTAATACGCAAGATGACCCCCATTCTTGTCGCTCCACCTTATTGAGGAGTTTGCAAAATGTAGTATTTGTTGCAAAGTTACAGCCCCAAAATGACCGAGACATGGGTGTGTGTTTGAGAAATGTGTTTATGTGCTGCATGCCATCAAATGGCAATGGTGTGGTGTTTTTGGGTGTGGGTGGTACGGTGGGGGCGTAGTGTACACAACCAAGTGCTAGACAAAATATAATGAGCGGTACATATTTGTACATGATGAACTCCTCCTTTTAGTATAGTATAGCAAGAAATAGGAAACTTGCCAGGAGATATAGATTGTTCCCATTTTCATTAATGAAATTTGGCTAATTTAAGCTAAATAATACACAGACATAGGCTTGACCCTTGTTGTGTTATGTGATAGGGTATGGGTAAGGTATTTGTTCTTTTTACACAACAATGGAGTATGTGTCATGTTAAATATACCGTCTATTGCCCGCAAAGAAAAACTCGATCCATATAAGTACACACAGTATATTTTGGAAAACCAGTTACAGGTGTATCACCAGCCTACCACACTTACAGATATGGTGTATGTTGGGGTGGTGGTGCACGCAGGATCCAAGCACGAAAAACATACGGGTGTTGCACATTTTTTGGAGCATCTTATTTGCACTCAAGGTGGTGAGCAGGGAATGAGTGCGTTTCCGGGGGTGCTTTCTGAGGATTTTAAGAAACTCGAAAATGTTCGTTTTCATAACGCAAAAACACATTTTCTTTTTACCCTGTTTGTGTTTACGCTTATTCCTGGTAAGGTGACACTTGATGACTTGTTAGCATATCTTGGTGGGATTTTTTTTCAACAAGAGATTGTGTGGGACATTGAATCAGAACGCAAGGTTATTGTTTCTGAATATCATGCAAGATATACAGAGAATTCTTGTCGCGTGGACAAAACATCTGCTGGTATACTTTATCCAGAAACAGTTTTTGCAAATCAACCTATTATCACAGGAACTGAGGAAGATATTGAGCGTATTACCGTTGATAATATACGAGCATTTCGCGACATGGCGTACAAACCAGAGCACATGTCTTTGGTTGTGAATGGAAATGTTGACACAAACACACTCCTTTCATCTGTTGAAGAAAGTCCTTTTGGTGTGCATGGTGAAATTGACACGCAATTTTTGGAGGAGGCGCAAATGTCTTATGCACGACTCACAGCACCAAAATTTGTGTATCTTGATCAAGAGGGTTTGTTGGCAGATCAGCCACGTATGAGTTTTTTTGTCCGCTGGGCCATGCCCACAGAAGATCTTTCTTTTATAGAAAATATGCTGATCCAACATACATTGTACGACGTGTTTACACAATACTTTTGTCGAGAACAGGGTATTGCATATGGTGTTGATATGTCGCCGTTTTGGTTGGGTGAGGTTGTAACACAGCAACTCTTTATAAAAGACGCTGTTCGCTGCAAAAAAAGAGCTCTTATGCAACACCTAAAAAAGGCATTGTCAAGACAGACGCTTTTATCCGCCATTACACAAGCACAAAAGACTATCTGTGAAATGGATCCTTCAAGTATGGTATCTTGGTTTGACCGCTGCAATGAAGCCGTAGACGTGCTTGGGCAGACAGGGGATATTGTGAATTTTACCATCCAGCACAAGATTGTCTCTGAGCTAGATATTGAAGCGTTTGCTACTTTTATGGAGAGATATATTACTTCCAGAAACTGTGTTGTGGGGATTATATAATACAAACACCAGAGATTGGTGTTTTTTTATTTTGGAGCAATACATATATATCAAAAAATTGGCTAAATTAAGCTAAATTTTATCCACAACTATGGGTTGACACGAGGTTTGTTATATGGTAAGGTAACCATGTTATTTCGTTCCTTCAAA
>Ga0163108_10000767_pt1 | contig 23717 bp, 19 predicted proteins | sample Fk1155metaG_FD_109644 | JGI IMG/M metagenome (GOLD analysis project Ga0163108, IMG submission 109644) | Marine microbial communities from the Central Pacific Ocean - Fk160115 155m metaG | ecosystem: Environmental > Aquatic > Marine > Oceanic > Photic zone | place: The Central Pacific Ocean...
CAATGCTGAAGGCCGTTTTGCAAACGTGGACGTGGCAGCAGGAGTATCGCTACCGGGCTTCGACAACTCATCGATGGATGGGTATGCCGTTAGGAGCTGCGACCTGCGTGATGCCTCAGCTGGGACAACGGTGAAACTGACCTGCACCGGCATGATCCCTGCAGGAACCGTTCCGACGGAGACGATCGTTGAGGGAACTTGCATGAGGATATTCACCGGTTCGCCACTCCCACCTGCCTCGGATGCCGTGATCATGCAGGAGGATTGCCGAACAACGTCCAACTCAGAGAATACCATTTTCTGTAATGACTCAGTTAAACCTTGGGAGAATGTGCGACTCAAGGGAGAGGACATATGCAACGGCAGCCCGGTGCTGGCCAGCGGGACACGTATCACAGCTGGGGCTATTGGACTGCTGGCAGCCACCGGCAACAACCAGATAGAGGTTGGATGCCGGCCAAGGATTGGTTTTGTGGCCACTGGCAGTGAACTGGCCGAGCCACCCGGCAAGTTGAAGTCGGGCGAGATATTTGAGAGCAACAGGGCAATGCTGGCCTCAATGGCGAAAAAGTCGAACGCTCGGCCGACGTTATACCCGATCGTGCCAGATTCGCTCGACTCCACGGTCACTGCGCTGGAGCGGGCATTTGCAGAGAACGACGCAGTCATCACTTCCGGCGGCGTGTCGGTGGGCGATCACGACCATGTAAAACCGGCAATCGAGCAACTCGGAGGCTCCCTCAATTTCTGGCGGGTCGATGTCAAGCCGGGCAAGCCGTTTGTGCTGGGCCAAATCGACGGCAAACCGTTGTTCGGACTGCCAGGTAATCCTGTATCGGCGCTTGTGACATTCTTACTCATGGTTCGTCCCGCGCTATTGGCAATGCAAGGCGCCGGCAAGTTGTGTCTGGCAAAGCGCCCGGGCCGGTTAGCGGAAGTGTTGGCCAACGGAGGCGATCGGCGGCATTTCGTCCGCGTAACGATTGACGATGAGGGGTTGGTCACCGGCACTGCCGGTCAGGGATCACACATGCTGGGTAGTCTGGCCAGAGCCAACGGCCTCCTCGACATGCCACCAAAATCCCGCTTGGCCAAGGGCTCGAAAGTCGGAGTGATTCTAATCGATCAGTGATCCGACTTGTCTTTTTTTAGACTGTCAAACTTGGCGCGCGCGGCTTTCCGCTGCGCTTCCGTATCGTGCAGCACGTCACCCAACGCGCGGGAAACACAGTCATCCATCAACTGGGCCGGAGGCAATCCGCTCGCTTCGGAGGCGGTTTTTAGCATCTTCACCAACTTTGGGGAGAGGGTCCAGTCACCGACATTTTCCGAGCTGGGTGAAGGATCTTGGGGCGGTTGATCGGAATCGGGATTCACTACATTTCGAATGGCACTCCGAACGAAGCCAACCATTTGTTTGCCCTCCTTGTTGGCGAAAGACTTCACCTCACTGACCAACTCCTTGGGCACCCATGAGTCGTCTTTCCTAGTGTCTTTTTGCTTTGAGTCGTGTTTCATTTCAACTGGGTTTGCCAGAGGCCATAGTCGCAATCAGCCGGTCGTTAAGTTCCCGAGCTGGATTATATCCGGATGCACTGAGCTTGGTGCTCAAGGCGGCTACCTCAATTAGCCGGGCGAGGTTGCGGCCGGGCCGAACCGGGATGCTAATTTTCCTAACCTTGATGCCGATGATTTTCAGAAATTCCTCGTCCATACCAAGCCTATCGATGTCCTTGGCATCCCGCCACACCTTGAGCGAGACGACCAGATCAAGCCGTTTTTCCGTGCGAACACTTTTGGCACCGAACATGGCCGCTACGTTTATGATGCCGATGCCACGCACTTCCATATGGTTTCGCGCCAACTCTGAACTGGTGCCAACGATCTCACGGCCGTCGAGCAGCGTCATGCGAGTGACGTCATCTGAGACGAGGCTGTAACCCCGCTCGATCAGTTCCAGCACGGTTTCGCTCTTACCTATGCCGCTCTCTCCTTGAATCAACACCCCGACGCCGTGAACATCCACCATGCTTCCTAGAATGGTTTCACGCGGCGCAAACAGCAGATCCAACTCGATCGTGGCCAGATTCACAAAACGCATCGTCACCATCGGCGTCTGAAAAATAGGCATGCTAATTTCGTTGGCGATCGACTTGAGTTCACGATCAATATGCAGATTGCGCGTAAACACAATGCATGGAATCTTGTACGAACAAATTTTTTTGTAGCGCTTGACGCGCTCACGCATCGGCAACGACTTGAGATAGAACGCCTCCGCATTGCCGATCACCTGAATGCGCTTGAAGGCGATATACTTGGTGAAACCCGCCAATGCAAGGCCCGGACGGTTAACGGTCGGCTCAATGATCGTACGCCCCAAACCTTCCCCACCGGCGACCAGTCTCATCTGCAACGGCTCGGCTTGCTCGCGGAAAAACCGCTCGGTGGTGATCTTCTCGCGCTTGGGTTTCCTCTTCGTCGCCATGCTACAAATTAAACTCAGGGCCTAGATAGATTTCACGCGCGGTAGGGTCGTTTACAAGAAACTCCGCCTCCCCCTCACAGCAAACATCGCCCTTATGAATGATATAGGCGCGGCCCACCAACTTGAGCGTCTCGCGGACATTGTGATCAGTAATGAGGATGCCCATCCGTCGCTCCCTTAGTTTGCGCAGGATTTTCTGCACCTCGTATACTGCGATCGGGTCAATCCCGCTGAACGGCTCGTCGAGCAGCAGCATCCGGGGACTGGTCACCAGAGCCCGGGTGATCTCAAGTCGCCGCTTCTCGCCGCCGCTGAGCGTGTACGCCTTGCTCTTGGCCAAACTCGTCAGGTCTAGTTCATCTAGCAACGACTTTAGCCGAGCCTTTTGCTCCATCTTGTCGGACGTGCAAGTTTCGAGGATCGCCAGAATATTTTGCTCCACCGTCAGTTTTCGAAACACTGACGGCTCCTGCGTCAGGTAGCCTATCCCCAATCGCGCCCGCTGGTGCATCGGCAGGTTCCCGATCGACTTGCCCTCGAAAACCACCTCGCCCTCATCCGGCTTCACCAAGCCGACGATCATGTTGAAAGACGTCGTCTTGCCGGCACCGTTCGGGCCCAGCAGGCCGACAATCTCCCCTGGCGACACGGAGAACGTCACTCCGTTAACCACTCGACGCTTTTTATATTCTTTCGCCAAGCCAGTTGCCTTGAGCAAACTCATGGCGTGCCTGTTTCCTTCCCGTCCTGTTTCGGCACTTGCTTGCGCATTTTCCTAATCTTATTTTGGTTTAGCGTCATCTTCCAGCGACCGGTAGCCTTGAGTTGCTGGGTTTGCGGGCTGAATACAACCTCTCGTCCACGCAACTCGCCCTCGGGAGTCTTCAGCACCGGGTTACCCGTCAGACGCATCCAGTCCGTGCCAAGGTTGTAAATCGCCGCTTGGCCAAGCGCAACCACCTCCTCGCCCTCCCGCCACGTACGAATCTCGACGCCTGACTTGCCGGTCAACCGCATTGTATCGTCCGCCGTGGAGTAAACCAGACGATCGCCGGCGTAACGCATCGCGTTCTGACCAGTTGTTGATCCCATCAGGTCACCCTCAGCATCCAGCGATGCCAAGACTGCGTCCAGCGAATCAATGCCCACCACAACGTTCTGAGCCCGAACCTTCATCCCTTCCTCACCAGTCAACACCACGTTGCCGGCGAACGTCGCCGAGTCCATCCCCTCGGCATCAACCGCCTGACGATACTCAAACGCATCACAAACGACCAAAAGAGGCTCGCCGATTGGCTTCGTTTTTGTCGCTGACCCGGTGTCGAAGGGCAACAGGAATCTCCCACCGCCCTTGGGGCGGGGTAAGCGCATCCTCACCCTTCCTCTCGCCCGGAACACACCATCGTTCGGTGTCATATTAACCGACCGCGCCCGACCGCTTTGCACGCCCAACTTCCATTTAGGCTCCCCGCGGAGTTGAATGGTTTTCTGCGCTAAGTCGTAGTGAGCCGTCTGCGCCGTGAGTTGATCCGTCCCCTGAACAAGACTGACACCGATTGAGGCTTCGACCGACTTCACGACTCCACCATCGCCTTTGGCCAAGTGCACGTTCAAAAAACTGCATAGCAATCGGCTTTTCTCCCAAGCCACTCGCACCGCGCCTATGTATCGGGCAAAGCCAGTTCTTTCCGCATCCGCAGACTGAAACAAAAACACGTTGGATTGAATCTCAACTGGTTTGCCACTCGCTCCGACTCCGCCCGACGTCTGAAACTCAAAAAAGCCCGCCTCACCCCCGGCGCCAGCCGTGAGTTTCATCCGGACATCCCCCTCGGCGCTCACAGACTGCGACTTGCGGTGAACCATTAACAAATCGGCCCGGCCGGAGCGTTCGCCCATCGTCCAGGTTGGATCGCCTTGAAACACGATCAACCCGGTAATCAAGTCATAGTCGGCCTGCTCACTGGTGGTTTTGATCTCCCCAGCCTGCAGCGCCACGTTGCCAGCGGCACGGATCGTCTGCACTTCCCAGTTATCCTCTCCCAAGTTGGAGGCAACCGTGTCGCTGCCCAGCGTACCGTCGACATCCTTCACCAAGACTTCGCCGCCAAAAACCGCCCGCCCGGGCTCGAGTTCGAATTGTCGAGAAGTGATCCGGAGCGACTCCGCCCCGAACCCGGATATGTCTGTTTTTTGCCGTCCTTGGTCAAGCGGAAGGCGTCCGAGATTTCTGTCGAGATTGGCCTCGACCTTGCTTGAAACGGACAAGGTTGGGCCAGCCAGATTTCCAGAAAAACCAACACCCTTGAGCTGCATCTGCCCGTCACCTGTGGAGAGCGAAAGGGCACCACGTGAACGGATCGTTTTTTCCTCTTGATCATACAGGCACTCGCTGGCGGTGAAGACGAGATTAGTTTTGCCCTCAGCGGTGACCGTGATCAACCGAGAGTCGGTCAGTGCCAGTGTGCCGTCGCCCTGAAAAACCGCCTCGGCACCGGTAAGGATGGAAACGCGAAGGCTGTCGGCTGATTTTTCTGTAATACGAAACCGACCGGTGCTCGCCGGTGCTTGGCCAAGTGCCCGGCTTGGGTTTGCAACGGCTACACACGCCACAAAAACCGCGAACACCCAATGCACTTTCGACAACACAACAGCAGCGAGTGTGAAATCGGAGGGCGGGCTTGCAAAGGTTTTACTGCGCACCATCGAAAAAATTCAAGGCTTGCACAGTGGCCGAAACTCGTCCGCATGGTACGAACTGCGCACCATTGGCCCGCTGGCCACGTGCTGGAAATTCATCTCCAGCGCCTTGGCCTCATACTCTTCGAACTTCGCTGGCAGCACGTACTCCGCCACTGGCAAATGACATAGGCTCGGCTGCAAATACTGGCCAATCGTCAGGATGTCGCACTTGACCTTGCGCAGGTCAGCCATCGCCTCGAACAGTTCCGGCTCCGTCTCACCGAGGCCTAGCATCAGGCCGGACTTGGTGTAAACCGAATCGCCACTCCACTCCTTGACTTTGCGCAGCACCGTAAGCGACCGATCATACTCGGCTCGCGAACGAACGGTCGGTGTCAAGCGGCGCACCGTCTCGAGGTTGTGATTGAAAAGCGCCGGCTTGGCATCGAGCACCGTCCGCAACGAGTCGTCTCTGTCGAGAAAATCAGGAACGAGCACCTCAATAATGATACCGAGATTGCGCCGTCGAACTGCCTGGATCGTCTCACTAAAATGAGCGGCCCCTCCGTCGGACAAGTCATCACGCGCAACGGAGGTGATGACGACGTGTTTAAGCTTCATCCGGAACACCGCCTCGGCAACCCGCTCCGGTTCGTCGCCTTCGAGCGACAGCGGCTTGGCGGTGTCCACCGCACAAAAACCGCAGGCTCGGGTACAGCGCTCGCCCGCGATCATGAATGATGCCGTACCCTGACTCCAGCACTCCCAATGATTCGGACACTGTGCACTCTCACAAACAGTGGCCAAGTTCAACTCACCGAGCAATCTGCGAGTGCGCGCAAAGGCACTGGTGCTGGGCAACTTTAACCGAAGCCACTCGGGAATGCGTTGGCGTTTAGGGAGTATTGCCGAGTCGGACATTGTTCAAATAGCTAACCGAGTTCGTCCCAAAACCGCGCCAGCTGGGATGCTCCGAAGTCTGACAACATTTTCCCGTCGACCTCTATTACGGGGATTCGATTTTGACCGCTTAACCGCACCATCTCGTCCCAAGCAGCACGGTCGGAAGTCACGTCAAGCATGTTGTATTTGATCTTGTTGCCGCCGAGCCACTCCATCGCCTCTGCACACCATCCGCAATAGGGCTTGACAAAAATTCGAACACGCGTGGGTTGATACATCACCTTGGTCTCGACCAAGCAAACTGTGCCGCGAAAACCAATCAGATGCAATATCACCCATCAACCAACTAGACTTCGTTCGCGTTGCCATCAGATTACAGGGTTGGTCCAAGCATCCACGGGGAGAATTCCTCGTCGCCCAGTCCAGCAAGCTCGCTCTTGGTTTTTTCGCCATTGGCCACGGCGATAATCTTGTCGTAGACCCGCATGCCGACCTCCCCGACCGTTTCGGTGCCGTCGAGGATTGTTCCGGCGTTGATGTCCATATCCTCCTCCATCCAGTTGTACATTGGAGTGTTGGTGGCAATCTTGATGCAGGGAGCCGGTTTGCAGCCGTACACGCTACCGCGTCCGGTAGTAAACACACCGATGTTGCAACCGCCACTAACGAGGCCGGTCATGCTCACCGGGTCGTTGCCGGGCGTATCCATAAAACACAAGCCTTTAGTCTCGATTGGCTCAGCGTAGTCGTACACAGCAGCCAACGACGCTTGACCCGCCTTAGCAATTGCTCCGAGGCTCTTTTCAAAAATTGTGGTCAAGCCACCTTCCTTATTACCCGGCGACGGATTGTTGTCGATTGTCGAGCCAAACATCGCCGTGTGTGCCTCCCACCAGCGGATCTGCGAAACAAGTTTCTCGCCAACCTCGCGTGTCACGGCCCGTCGGGTGAGCAAATGTTCCGCCCCGTAAATCTCGGTGGTCTCGCCAAAAACAGAAGCCGCACCCTGCGCCACGAGTTCATCGGAAGCAACGCCAAGCGCCGGATTGGCGGAGATGCCGCTGTTGGCGTCAGAGCCGCCGCAGTTCATCGCCAAGGCCAGCTTGGTCACCGGTTGTGTCGTGCGCTTGGTTAAGTTGATTTGGGGCAGCATCTTCTCAATCGCCGTTACTGCCGAATCAACGGTTTTCCGAACGCCGCCGGTTTGCTGAATTGTCAGAAATGAAGGGGCCTGCTCTCCTTCCTGCAACTGGTCGAGATGATGCCTCTCGACCAAACTCGAGACTTGATTCACCTCACAGCCCAATCCAACCAACACATAACCGCCGATGTTCGAATGACGAGCCATCCCTGCGATGACGCGCTGCAGCAGATGGCCTTGATCCGGATCGTAGCTGCACCCGCCCTTGTGTGTAAAAGCCACTACGCCGTCCACATTCGCGTAATTGCGTTGAAAATCGCTGCTCCGGAAATGCTCTGACACATAACGAGCGACCGATGCAGAGCAATTTACACTCGAAAGAACAGCGATATAATTACGTGTCCCTGCTTTGCCGCCGGGACGGGCGTAGCCGCGGAATGTGTCCGTATTCCCCTCCCGCGGTGGCAACTCCGTCGTTTCCTCGCAAAAGCCGTAATCCCGTCCGACCGATTTCAATAAAACATTGTGAGTGTGCACCCAGTCACCCGGCTCGATGTCGGTCTTCGCGAAGCCGATGACTTGGCCGTACTTCAGGAGCTCCTGCCCGATACTGATCGTAGACAAGGCAACCTTGTGCCCCCCTGGGATTGTTTGTCTCAACTCAACCCTACAATCATCGAGTGCCACCGCCGTACCCTTTTTCAACGTACAACGCAAAGTGGCAACATTGTCGCGTTGGTTGAGTATAATGATATCAGCTGTAAGATCGGCCATGAAAACGACGAGTAGTTAGCACAAAAAAAGCCCGCCTTTAAGCGGGCTTCCTTAAATTGGTCGGGATTTAATTCAGGGAGCGTTGTAACGCGCAGGATCAAAACCTTGAGTCGCAGTAACCGGTGTAGGAGCGGTCGCGGGGAAATCAATGCTATCATCTGCAACAGACCCATCAGCACCCAGCGCCGCAATCGGAGAACCAACCGTGCTGATGGTACCCCTAGAGTCAGAACTGCCGCCGGCAAGAACCGCTTGGTTGACTGTTCTGTAGAGAGATGGCACAGCAGCAACAAGCGAATTATAAACCATCTGATGCTTCTTGACATTGGTGGCCTTCAGGAGTGCAACGGTGATCTTGTCGATCATTGCCGGAGCCGACTTGGCAGCTGCACGGGCGATATCTCTGGTATACTGCGGTGTCAACTTGACAGCCTCAGCTGCGATGTCCGCAGCAGCCTCCGGCACCAAGCTGCAAACAAAGCTCACGACCGAAACACATACAGCCGGCTTCTTTGCAACAGCTATCCGCAGCGCTTCCATTGCCGTCTCTGCTTTGTCGACTTTCTTCGCCTTGGATACAAGCGCGTTAGCTATGTATGCCATTTCCGCACCTGGTGCTTTCGCGAAAGCCTCTTTAATCGCATTTTTGTCAACAGCTGCACCAGCGGAAGCGATCGCCCCGCCAAAAAAAACAGCCACCGCCGCACCAACAACTATCCGTGTGTTCATTTTCATTTTTTTTAACCTTAAAAATCTTCTACTGCCAAAGGCGGGTGCAGTTTCAACAGGAATCTTCGGCGTGTCAACTCGAAAAAGTAAACTTTTTTTGTGAAAAAACGAGTCGTAAAACAGCCAATTTGCCTTCTTTTTTTGAAAAAACGCCCTATAATGCGGGAAGAGTAACGAATTAAAATCATGCTAAGACCATTTTTTTTTAAAAAATCAATCATACTTGGAATGATCGGCATCGCCCAAGTTGCTCGATCAGAAACACTTCCAGAAGTGAGCGAGGTCGCTCTCCAACCGTTGAGATCTCAAATCCTAAGACTGGTTCAAACCAAAGATCATCTCGGTGAACCGTTCTCCGCAGAGACCAAGCGGGCCCTTAACCAAGCGCTCGACCAAGCGGATGCCACTAAAGCTGCCACCACTGTTCAGCAACTCCTTGACCCAAAGTGCCTGGTCGGGATTAGCATCAACCCGGAGTCACGGGTGAAGGTGAAAGCCGGTCCAGCCAAGCGTGAATTGCTCGAGCAAGGGTGGCGCAGCTTTCTGGTCAAGGTGAACAACGAAGCCGGTGTCACAGCGGAGCTTCGTGCGAGCAGCCCAAACGCTCAACCACTCGCCGGCTCGCCGCAGAATCAGATTATAGATCGTTGGCTTGGCTTGGCTGTTCACAACTCCCAACCGCTCACCAAGACGCTCAGCGGCTTGGCCTTGGAATATCGCATCGTCCAACTCTACAGCCGTGATACCGGCCAACGCGATGCCAAGCTCAGCTTCGATGTTGGCCAGGGCACACAGGATCTCGGCTTCCGCAACGAGGTCAATCTGCTCTTCGATTGCAAACCGGCCCGCAAGGTCACACTCAAGGTGTTCGACGAGAACGGCAAGCCAACCACAGCCGGTTTTGAGTTTCGCGACAAACTTGGTCATGTCTATCCGTCGCAGGCTAAACGGCTTGCACCCGACTTTCATTTTCATCCGCAAATCTATCGTGCCGACGGCGAACACGTGAAACTGCCGAGAGGCATCTACACCGTTCGCTTTTATCGCGGCCCCGAGTCGATCCCACAGAGCCGGACCATTACCGTCGGCAACGCAGATACAACGGAGTCTTTTCAGGTAAAGCGCTGGGTCGATCCATCGCTGATGGGCTGGTGGTCGGGCGATCATCACATCCACGCCGCCGGTTGTGCCCACTACGAAAACCCTACCGAGGGCGTCCACGCGCCGGACATGATGCGCCACTGCCTCGGCGAAGACCTCAAGGTCGGTGCCAACCTCACCTGGGGGCCGTGTTTCGACTATCAAAAACAGTTCTTCACCGGCAAAGACGATGTTGTCTCCCAGTTCCCCTATTTGCTCCGCTACGATGTCGAGGTTTCTGGATTTGGCTCCCATCAGTCCGGTCATTTGTGCCTATTACGACTGCGTGAACAGATATTTCCAGGCGGCAAATCCAAGCACCACTGGCCCAAGTTATGCCTTAACACCCTCCGCTGGGCCAAGCGGCAGGGTGCACTCGTCGGCCCGGCGCATTCCGGCTGGGGACTCAACCAAACCGGCCCCACCCTACCGACCTACGAGGTGCCACCATTCAACGGCATCGGGGCCAACGAATACATCGCCGACGTCACCCACATGGTGCCGGGGCCGGACGGCCAGCCGGTGCCGGCCGTGGACTTTCTCTCGATGGTGGACACGCCGTCGGTGTGGGAACTCAATATTTGGTATCACACACTCAACTGCGGCTTCCGCACGCGCATCAGCGGTGAGACCGACTTCCCTTGCATCTACGGCGAACGCGTCGGCCTTGGACGATCGTACGTGAAACTCGACGGCCAGTTGACCTACAATGACTGGTGCGAAGGAATCCGCGACGGACGCAACTACGTTGGCGACGGACGCAGCCATCTCATTGACTTCCAGGTCAACAACGTGCAGATGGGTGTGGATGGCAGCGAACTGCGCTTGGACAAAGCCGACACCGTGCTGGTCACGGCCAAGGTCGCTGCCCGACTTAACGAGGAACTGATCCTCGGACTGGCCGACCGCAGCTACGACCAGAAACCGTACTGGCACATTGAACGCGCCCGACTCAAAGGCACACGCATGGTGCCGGTCGAGGTCATCGTCAACGGCTATCCCATCGCAAAAAAAGAAATCCTCGCCGACGGCGAGTTGCGAGACATCGCCTTTGAGGTGCCGATCGAGTTCAGCAGCTGGGTCGCGCTGCGCATCCTCCCCTCGTCACACACCAACCCGGTGTTCGTGCTCGTCGAAGGCAAGCCGATTCGTGCCTCCAAGCGTAGCGCCGAATGGTGTCTAGCAGGACTGAAAAAATGTCGCTCGCAAAAACTTCGATTCATGGGCAAAGACGAAATTGCCGACTTCAACGCAACCTACGATCACGCGGAGAAAACCTACCGCCGCATCATCGGCGAAAGCATCACCGACTAGCCGAGAAACAGGTTCGTCGGAGGGCCGCTGACGCCCAGCCTGCAGCGGAACAGTCCGCCGGCAAGTGGCTGCTCCGCCCTGCCCTTCTCATCGAGGTCGCGGCTGGAAGTGGTAATGTAGAGTTCGTCCCAGTTTTCGCCGCCGAAACAACAGGACGTCACGCATTCCACCGGTACTTCCACTTTGGCTAGGAGCGCCCCACCCGGTGCGAACCGTGCGACGCCCCAGCCCTCCCATAACGCCACCCAGAGCATCTCCTCGTTGTCGATGCACATACCGTCCGGGTAGCCCATCCCCTCGGGCAGCTTGAACGCCGTCCGCCGATCCGAGACCGTGCCGGCGGCCATGTCGCAGTCGAACACATCCACGCGGCGAGTCGGGGAGTCGATGTAATAAAACGTCTTCTGGTCGGATGACCACGCCATGCCGTTGGATATGCTGACTTGATCAAACAACTTGTCAGTGGAAAGGTTGCTATTAAGCCGGTACAGACTGCCGACGTTCGGCGTCTCGTCCAGCCCCATCGTGCCGCCCCAAAGCCGCCCCTCTGGATCGACCTTGCCGTCGTTGAAACGGTTGTTCGGCAAATCCTGCTCCGGATTGATGATCGGCGACAGCCCGCCGCTAGCCAAGTCGAGCCTCACGAAGCCGACACTCGTCCCAAGGATCAGGTCGCCTCGCTTGGTTGGAACGGCCAAGCCAGGTTTTTCGCCGACATCCCATGTTTGGTTTTCACCCGTGGCCGGATTGAAACAGCAAACGCGGGCACTCTCGATGTCCACCCATACCAAGTCCTGCGTCTCCGCCCGCCATACCGGGCCTTCACCGAGGACCGCCTTCGCGTCCAGCACACAGTCCGCCTTCAAAGTTTGCACGGGTGCAGCTTGGCCAAGAGCTTAGCCAAGCGCAATTACGGAGTGACCATCGAGACGTCGAGCGTGCCGCTGATCGATTCCTTGCCGGTGGAATTCTGGAATGGCGCCAGTCCAAACTCCGGTATGACCGCGAGCAGGTGATCAAAAATATCGGCCTGGATTGCCTCGTACTCGGCCCAGACCGTCGTGTCAGTGAAGATGTAAAGCTCAATCGGCACCCCGTTGTCACCCGGCTCCAATTGGCGAATGAGGAATGTGCGGTCCTGCCTTATCTGCGGATGGTTTTTCAGGTAGGCCATGATGTAGGCACGGAAAGTGCCAATGTTGGTCAGACGCCGGCCGTTAACCAGTTCCGACAAGTCCGTGTTGGTCGTCTGGTTATGGACATTCACCTCGTCGAGCTTGGATTGCAGATAACCCTTTAGCAGTTCGAACCGCTGGAACTTCCCGAGCAGTGCCTCGTCGGCGAACCGGATCGAGCGCATGTCGATGCGGATGGGGCGCTTGATCCGACGCCCGCCGGAGTCCTTCATACCTCGCCAGTTACGGCACGACTCGGTGATCAATTTCGAAGCCGGAATGCTCACCACCGTCTTGTCAAAATTCTGCACCTTCACCGTCGTGAGCGATACGTCGATCACGTCACCGTCAATGCTATGCCCCTTCATCTCGATCCAGTCGCCCTTGCGCACAGTGTCGTTGGTAGCGATCTGAATCCCCGCCACCAGCCCCATGATCGCGTCTTTAAATACGAACAGGAAGCCCATCACCATCGCGCCCAAGCCGGCCATCAGCGTGCCGACTTCGCGGCCCATCACGATCGAAATGATGAACACGCCCCCGACAAAGCAGACCACCAGCATCACCGCCTGCAGCAGTCCCTTGATTGGGATGCGCTTTGAAATATCGTAACGCTGATATATCGAGAGCAACCCGTTGAGCAGCGCCTGCAGAGTGAACAGCAGCAGCACCACGAGATACACCTTGGCCAAGCCCTGCACGAAACCGACCAGGCTCTCCACCCCTTCAAACACCACCGGCGTAAGCACGTGCGCCACAAGAGCGGGAACAACATTGGACAGGCGGGCAAACACCTTGTGCTCGATGAGGACCTTGTCCCAGTCGGTGCTGGTCTTGCTCGACAGGAACCGGATGGCTCTCAGCACCACTCGCTTGGCCAAAAGATAAGCAAGCCAACTCAAGAACACCAAAGTCACGGCACCCACCACATTGACCAGCAGGCCGGCCCACCACGCATCAATGCCTTCAACTTCGAATTGTCTTTTCAGCCAGTCAAGCAGGCTTCGCAGGCTCTCGATCGTCTCGCCGCCAGGCGCGGCTTGTTCCACACTGTTTGTCTCGTTCATCGCAGCCGTTGTTTATTGTCAGCGCGATAAGCTACTCAAAGAAACCCGGCGATGAAACCTCTTTTCCACACTTGCCCAAGCTCTTGGCCACAAAAAAACGGGAGCCCGGAAAGGCTCCCGATTGGGGAATTTGTTGTCGCCGCTGCTCAGAAGCTTTCGCCGACCTGAAAGCGCAGAAACTTAGTCACGTTTACCTCGTCGCCCAGTTCCTGAGCAACAGAGTCGATGTGATCCTTGATGGTCACGTCTGGGTTTTTAACGAAGCCCTGCTCAAGTAGACAGTTGGTGGCAAAAAACTTGTTAAGTTTGCCATTGACGATGCTCTCGATGGCCTGCGGCGGTTTGCCCTGGGCCTGCTCCTCGGCGATAGCTTTCTCCTTGGCCACCAACTCGGAGTCGACCTGGTCCCGGCTCACGGACACCGGCGTAGAGGCGGCGATGTGCAGGGTGATGTCCTTCACCAGCAGTTTGAAGTCGTCGTTGCCGAGGGTTTCCTCCTTCCCGGCCCCGACCTGAAGCAGCACGCCAACCTTGGCGCCGGTATGAATGTAAGCAGCCACGAGTCCCGTGCCCTCGACCTCAAGTTTGGCGTCGCGAGAGAGCAGGATGTTCTCACCAATCTTGGCTACTTGCTCGATTCGCAACTCCTCAAAGTCGGTGTCTGGAGCGGTTAACTTGAGCTTGGCCACCGAGCCAACAAACTCGAGAAACTGATCGTTGGTGGCAACGAAGTCGGTCTCGCAGTTGACCTCAACCAGCACGCCCGCCTTGGAGTCGGGCTGGATGTAGTGGACGATGACTCCCTCGTTGGCCTCGCGGCCGGCTTTCTTGGCTGCCTTGATTGTGCCCTGCGCACGGAGCACATCGACCGCGGCATCGATGTCACCATCTGTCTCGATGAGGGCTTTTTTGCAGTCCATCAGGCCTGCGCTGGTCATTTTGCGTAATTGTCCGACAAGTTTTGCTGTTACTTCTGGCATAATAATTATATTAAATCCATCCCACCCCCGGGCCAATCCAGCCGGAGGGAAAAGTTCTTCAGGGGGCTAGTGGCTCAGGCCTCAACCGACCCAGTCGGTGCCTCTGGAGCCTCAGCCATCGGGGTGAGCTCAGCCGCGGATGCAGGCCCCTCTGCAGGTGCCGACTCTGCCGTAGCCACCTCAGCAGATGCCGCCGGTTTCGCCGGATCGTTCTTCTGTTCTACTGCCTCGATCTCGGCATCCGCTTTCATTTTTGCGGAAGCTGCCTCGTAAGCCGCACGTGCCTCGATCATCGGTTGAGTGACCGCGCTAAGCACTGCCTTAATGGAGCGAATCGCATCGTCGTTACCGGCTATTGGATAATCGACCAAAGTCGGGTCGGTGTTGGTATCGACGATGGCAATGATCGGGACGCGCAATCGCCTAGCCTCAGCCAATGCATTGTGCTCGCGCTTGATGTCGACGATGAAAATTGCGTCCGGCTTGGTAGCGAGATCACGGATGCCGTTAAGCCGAATGTGTAGACGATTCAGTTCACGGCGCAACATCGACTGCTCCTGCATGACGAACTCAGCCATCCGACCGTCGGTCTCCATGGTCTCCAGTTCCACCATGCGCTTAATGGAACGCTTGATGGTATTCAAATTGGTCATCATGCCGCCAAGCCAGCGTTCGCAGGCATACGGTTGACCGGTGCCCTCGGCTGTCTCCCTGATGGTGACTTGGGCCTGCTTCTTTGTGCCGACAAACAGCACCTTACCTCCCTTGGCTGCGATCCCCTTGAGAAACTCAGCCGCCGCCTCGATTTGCGTCGCTGTCTGCACGAGGTCGATGATGTGGATGCCGTTACGGGCCTCGAAGATATACGGCTTCATCCTCGGATTCCACTTGCGCGTCTGGTGTCCAAAATGCACACCCGCGTCCAACAGTTCTTTTACGTTACTCATTCTTTGGTTTTCCAATTGTTACCGGCTGAGTCCTTAGTACTACAGCCGTCCCGCGGAAAAAACGGGATTATGTTCGTTGTTGTTAATGCCTCCTCAAGCAGCCAAGCCCAAGGTGTACGTTTAAAGGCGGTTCGATTGACGGTCACTCGGCATGCAAAAGCCCACTTCACGCCAAAAATGGCCGCGCACCCTACCAAAATTATCCCCCACCGCAACCCTCAATTTTCTCCGTTTTTCGGCTGCGCACGCTTGGCCCAGCGTCAGGACGCCCAAACTATGACTGGCCAAGCGCCGGTCGCGGACGTAGAAACACCCCCTCTGAGGAGACAGACAGCGTTTCATGCTGACAAATTTGGCCAAGGGGAAAAAGGAAACCGGCCGCATTCTTGCGATTGTGGTAGCGGCTGTCTTGTCGCTTGGCCCAGTGCTCGCTCAAGCGGCGACGCATACCGTCAAGCGCGGCGAAACGCTCGGCGTCATTGCCAAAAAATACGGCCTCACTGCCTCTTCACTCGCCGCCCACAACGGCATAGCCAACCCGAACCGCGTCAAGGTCGATCAGAAACTTACTATCCCGGCAAAGACAGAGACTCTCAGCTACACTATTAGCAAGGGTGACACACTCAGCACGATCGCCAAAAAATACAACACCAGTGCAGAGTCAATCGCCAAAGCGAACGGCATAAGAAATCCCAAGACGATCAAGCCAGGCCAGAAACTCAAAATCACCAGGGGCACAACCCGAAAGCCCGCCAAAACAAAGCCACCCGCCATCGCAAGCTCGACACTGCGGGAAATCAACCGGCCGCGCATCCGGAGCAACCGCTGGAAGCACATTGTCGTCCATCACAGCGCCAGCAGCAACAATAGCATTCGAGGCATGGAGCACTACCACCGACGCGTCCGCCGAATGGAGAACGGGCTCGCCTACCACTTCGTCATCGGTAACGGTGTCAAGACGACCGACGGGAAAATTTATATCGGGGATCGCTGGAAGCGCCAAATTCGTGGCGGTCACCTCGCAAGCACTTCTCTCAACGAGGTGGCCATCGGGATTTGTCTCGTGGGCAACTTTGAACAAACGCTGCCGACCTCCAAGCAACGCACGAGCCTCAAGGCGCTCGTCTCACAACTTCGCAACCGCACCGGTGTCCCCTACAGCCAGGTGCGAACACACCGGCACATCAATCCCAAGCCGACCATATGCCCTGGCCGCCGTTTCAATCTCCAGAGCATTCTTAGCACCTAACACTCAACCCGGTTGGCTTCGATCCACTCCAGCGCTTGGCCAAGCACTTCGTCTGGGCTGCACAGGATCATCTCTCCTGTCCTTGGCTTCATCTCGACATTACCCTTTGCCAATGAACGCTCGCCAATGCCGATTCGCAGCGGGAAGCCGGCCAACTCCGAGTCCTTGAACTTGATACCGGGCCGCGCGGGGCGGTCATCGAGGATCACATCCACGCCTTTGGCTTGCAGTTCATCGTAAAGGCGGGTGGCCAGTTTCATCACTTCCGACTCCGGCTCAATGTCCAGCGCGGTGATGCAAACCTGATACGGCGCAACCGACGTCGGCCAGACAACGCCGCTCTCGTCGTGGCACTGCTCGATCACCGCCTGCAGCGTGCGTGTCACACCGATGCCGTAGCAACCCATGATGCTTGGAAGGCTCTCGCCGTTTTCGTCGAGGAACGTCGCGCCGAGCGCCTCGCTGTACTTGGTGCCGAGCTTGAACACATGGCCGACCTCGATCGCGCGGCGAATCTTCAGCGGTTGGCCGGTCTCGACGCACAATTCGCCGGCCTGAACCTTCCTCAAATCCGCCCACTCACCGACCGTGATGTCGCGCTCGATCTTGACGTTTCGCATATGATGCCCGTCATCGTTCGCGCCGGTGACCATGCCAGAACTGCCGCGCAACACTTTGTCGGCGTAAACCGGGACGCCCTCAACACCGACCGCGCCCAAGCTTCCCGGTTGCGCGCCAAGTGCCTTGACGATCTCCGCATCGCCTGCCGCGCGAAACATCCCCGTGCCCAGTGCCGCGCCCAGCTTGGCCTCCTCCAACTGGTCATCGCCGCGCAGCAGCACGATCACCGGCTTGTCATCGGCAATGTAGACAAGCGTCTTGATTTGCGACTCTGCCGCGACGTCAAAGTGTTTGGCCAAGTCATCGATTGTCTTGACGCCGGGCGTCTCGAATTTCTCTACGGCGCCGCAACCGTCGGACGACGTAGCGGTAACCGGCCCCTGGCTGGTGGCTTTCTCGATGTTGGCCGCATAGTCGCCGGTCTCGCAGTACACCACCTCATTTTCACCGGTCTCGGCCGGCACCATGAACTCGTGCGAGTGCGCGCCGCCCATGACGCCGGTGTCGGCCTGCACCGGGATGGCCCGCAGGCCACAGCGCGCAAAAATTCGCGCGTAGGCGGCGTACATCCGCCAGTAGCTAGCGTCGGCCGACTCGTCATCGCCGTCGAAGCTGTATGCATCTTTCATGATGAACTCTTTGGCCCGCATAAGGCCAAAGCGCGGCCGAATTTCATCACGGAATTTGGTCTGAATCTGGTAGAAATTCACTGGCAACTGGCGGTAGGAGTTGACCTCGTCGGCAATGAGAGTGGTGATGACCTCTTCGTGCGTCGGACCAAGCACCCACTCTTTCCGTGCGCGATCCTTCACGTGAAACAACACGGCCTTAGCCGTCTCAAGCCGACCGCTTCGGGCCCAGATATCGGGCGGCTGCAATGCTGGCATGAACACCTCCAGCGCCCCGGCACGATCCATCTCCTCGCGAACGATGGCCTCCACCTTTCGAAGCGCCCGCAGGCCAAGCGGCAGGAACGTGTACAGCCCGCCGGTAAGCTTGCGCACCAGACCGGCTCGCAGCAGCAGCTTGTGGGAAATAATCTCCGCCTCGGCGGGAGACTCCTTCAATGTCGGAATAAATGTTTGGGACCAGCGCATTGTAAAACTGATATTCGCCGACCAACCAGCGCTTGCAAGCGAACAAAAAGAGGCCGAAGTCGAACTGAAACGCTCGGCAGTTACTTGACCGTGTTAACCAACGGGGCCAAGCCTTGTATGCGCACCTCAAGCGTGTCATCAGACTCGATCGGACCAACGCCGGATGGGGTGCCGGTGAGGATGACGTCGCCCGGCAGTAGTGTCATGTTCGTCGAGATGAAGCTGACCAACTCCGAGCAACTGAAGATCATCTGGGATGTGGAGGAATTCTGGCACAGCTGCCCGTTTTTGAACAACTGAATTGTCAAACAGTCAGGATCGATCTTCGTCTCAATGTACGGGCCAAGGGGCGTAAATGTGTCGAATGACTTGGCCCGCGCCCATTGACTCTCAGATTTCTGAATCGTCCGATCGCTGATGTCCTGTGCCGCCGTGTAGCCGAGGATGTAGCGGCTGGCCGCCTTGGGTGTGACGTTCCGGATGCTGCGACCGATCACGATGGCCAACTCCGCCTCGTAGTCAGTCTGGTGTTTCTCAAATGGAATCTCGATTTTCCCCCCGTCAGGCAGGATCGACTTGGGGGATTTTAGCCAAAACAGAGGAGTCTTGGGGGCCTCGAGGCCGGATTCGGCAGCGTGATCGGAATAATTCAACCCGACCGCAATGACTTTCGAGGGCTGAACCGGTACGAGTGTCCGAAATCCTTTCTTCGGAATAGGCGTTTTCTGAAAAGCAGGTGCGCTAAAAATATCGCCTTTGAGCTTGTATAGCTCCCCGTCCTCTACCTTGGCATAGAAAACATTATCTCCCTTTTGGAAAAGCCCTATTGCTGCCATTGTGCCCCTCTGTTACCAAGCAAAACTGGCAGACACAAGGAAAAAAACGTTTTTTGATTATTTCAACGGTTTCATCGTCAACGGATCTCGCATCGGTAACTCCTTCACCCTGCCCTTGGCCAAACTACCCAGTTTCACTGGGTGATCCGGGTGTCCCTTCAAGATTTCATCTTTCTGCCCCACGACCAAAATGATCACCTGGCCAAGCTTAAGTCGCCGCTTGGCCACGCGCTGCACCGCGGCAACATCCACCGCCTCAATGTTGTCTCGGTATTTCGCCCAGTAATTCGGCTGCTTGGCGTACCGGCCAATCATCTCGTCACTGGCAAACGCAGAAACCACCTGCGCCGCCGAGGCAAAGTTGTTCGGGAACGTGTCGATGAACGACTTTTTCGCCGTGAGCAACTCCGCCGCAGTCACCGGTTCACGTGTAATGCGCTCGATCTCCTCAAGCACGATCGACGTCGCATAAGCCACCGTCCGCGACTTGGACTGAAAGCCAGCCCGAAACACGATCGGATAAAATGCTCCCCCCGGAAACGCCGAACGGGCCGAGTAGGCCAAGCCCTCGTCCGAACGCACTCGGTTGGTAATACGCGATGTGAAGCCGCCGCCGCCAAGCACGTCGTTCATCACTTGGATGGCGTAGAAATCTGGGTCGTCCCAGCGGATACCCGGCAACATGATCGACACGCGGCCCTGGTTCACGTCCTTGTCCACAATGTACACGCCGGTCTTGCCGTATTTTTGCACCTGCGGTACCGGCAGCGATTTTTTGCCGGGATACGGCCAAGCGGCAAACACGCCGTCGAGCCGCGTGATCATCTCGTCGCGGTCAAAATCGCCGCTCACCGAGACGATGAAATTTTGCGGATGTACCCAGTCGTGGTGAAACGCCAGCAGATCCTCCCGTCGAATACTCTCGAGCGATGCAGCTGTTGTGTGGCGGTTAAACCAAAAGCCCTCACCATACGCGAGGAAGTTACGCTCGCGAGACTCGATATTTTTCGAGTCGTCGTTTCGCTGCTTAATCCCCTGCAATGCCTGCGTCTTGCGTAGCGCCATCTTGTCCTCCTGAAAACTGGGCGCTGCCAGCACAGCACGCAAAATCTCGAAGCCGCGATCCGCGTCTTTCGACAGGAGGTTCAGACTCACGCTGCCGTTCAGGCCGCCAAAGTTACTTGATAGCCTTGCCGCAAGAAACTCCAGTTCCTCGTCCAGTTCGTCCGCCGGCGAGGAAGGAATGCCGCCGCGCGCCATCAGATGCCCAGTCAGATCTGCCAATCCTTCCATGCCTTCAGGATCGAGGTAATTGCCGCCGCGTATGTTCACCGTCAGATCGATCAACGGCCTTTCGCGGTCGGGATAAATGTAAACGATCGCGCCCGATTTCAGTTCCACACGATAGTCAGCCGGATTTGGAGCGTCATAAACCAGCGGCGGGAATTTCAGCTTCTCCGGCCGATCGGGGATCTCCTGCGCTTGACCAAGGGCAAACCCAAAGATCAAAGCCAAGCGCAGCGTCACTTTCTGTTTCGTTGATGAACTCATATCTCTAAATCTTGCTGCCTTTTTATTTGCTCAACTCGGCGATTCGCTCCGCCACTTTCACCATGATGATTTTCATCAAGCCCTGCTGTTTGCCGTCGGCCTGGGCAAGCTGCGCCTCCATCGTCTGCAGTTGTTGCTGAAGACGCTCAAGATTTGTCTCCGACTTGATCTGACTGGAGATGCGGCGCACGATCGTCTGCTGCTCCGCTCTCAAGCCCGCCATCGCCGGGTCGTCCGGTGGTTTCGTCCCAGCTTTCCGCGTGAACGTTGCCACGGTGCGGTTATCCCTCTTAAGATATTTCCCGGTCACGCGCTGGACGTCTTCTGCAGTGACCTTGAGGATGCCCGGGATCTCGGTGTTGATCGATTTCCAGTCGCCCCCTCCCTCGTACTGGATCAGCTGCACAAGCAAATGAAAGTTTGACGATGTGCGGCGCACAGCCATCGCAGCAAAATTGTTTTTCACCTTCTGCAGTTCGCGCGCGGAGATCGGCTCGTTTTTCAGCCGCTCGACTTGGGCATAAATTGCCGCCTCGACATCGCCCGGCGTTTTCGGGTCCTTAGCCTCACCTCCTATGTTGAACATGCCAGCATACTTACGCGCCATCTGGTGAGCAAACGCCGATGTCGCCACCTCATCGCCGAGCACAAGTGCCTTGTGCAGTCGACCAGAACGCCCGGACAACACCGCCGCAAGCACCTCAAGCGCGTAGGCATCAGGATGCCCGGCCGCCGGCGTGTGCCACAGGATGTCCACCTGTGGGTTGGCCTCCGCCTCGGCGTTCATCCGTTTTTCCACCTTTTGGGGCACCTCGAGCGTGACAACCTCAGGCGCGTTTCGTTCTCCGCGCGAAATGCGACCAAAGTAGCGTTCGCACAGCTTGACCGCCTCATCGGCCTTGAAGTCGCCAACGAGAATGAGTGTGATGTTTTGCGGGGCGTAGTGGAGCGCATAAAACTCATCCGCCTGCGCCTTTGTGATGGCAGGGATATCCGACGGCCAGCCAATCACTGGCCAACCGTAGGGGTGCGATTCCCAAAAAAGCGCCTCAAGCGATTCTTGAAATTTGCCCAGTGGGGTGGACTCCGTGCGCATGCGGCGCTCCTCAAACACAACATCACGCTCGGCGTAAAATTCGCGGAACACCGGTCGCAGCAGGCGCTCTGACTCCATCCACGCCCAAAGCTCAAGCTTGTTCGCCGGCACGGTGATAAAATAGCCGGTCATGTCGTTTGAGGTGAACGCATTCATGCCGGAGGCACCGGCCGTGGTGTAAATCCGGCCGAACTCGTTTTTGACAAGCACTTTGCGCTGCGCGTCGATCAGTTCCTTGAACTTGACCTCGAGTTCGCGATAACGCTCGGTTTTGTTTTCCGGCTTGGCTAAGTCATCGATTTCACCCCGGCGCAGGGCCAAGCGCATTTTACCCTCCTCCAGGCGCATGGCGTCGCGCACTTGCTCCTGCCGTTCGATGATCTCAGCATCGCGCTTTGCATCGCTTGTGCCGATGGTCGGCGTGCCCTTGAACATCATGTGTTCGAAAAGGTGCGCGATGCCGGTGATGCCGGGCCGCTCATTGACGCTGCCGACGCGCGCCACCCAGCCACCGGCTACGGCGGGCGAGTGGTGCCGCTCGACCATCAACAGTTTCATGCCGTTGGAGAGGGTGCGTTCCTCGACCGGCACTTGCTGTGCCAAGCCGGGCGCCAGGCCAGCGAGACTGATCGCCAAGCCAAGCACCCGGCGGAAGTGTTGTATTTCTATTTTTGTTTTCACGGTACAAATGGGTACAGAATGACAGCGGGCCGCTTCCGGCTGATCAATCCGCGTCATGGATGTGGTCGACTTCTAGGTTGCAGTAGGGACAAAAATAAATGCCGCGTTTCTGTTCCTCCTCGTCCAGCTTGAGACTCTTACGACAGATGGCGCAGTTGACAGTCTCCGAGATCAGCTTTTCCTCCATCTCGACTTCCTCATGTTCAGAGGGAGTCTCTACGTCAGTTCCGGAGTCGTCGTCCGCGATTGGCTCAGGAATGTATTCATGTCCCGGTTTTTCGGCGGAGGATTGAATATCAGACTTCTCCTCGCTGCTGCTGAACCAGCCACCAAACTTGTCCTTAAGGCTGCCACCGCCAGATTTGGACTGCTTGCCAAAGTTCAAGTGATCCACCTCCTGCTCGCAGTAGGGGCAAAAATAAACACCTGTGCGCTGCTCCTCACCATCGAGTTTGATGCTCTCAGCGCAACTCATGCAACGCACGTAAGCTGGCACCTTGAAGTAACTTTCCGGTTTGCCGGGCTGATATAACTGCGGCTGAGTGTCTTGGTTGTCCTTGGCCTCAGGATCAGCACCAAGGCGCAGCAGATACTCGATCGCCTGTTTCTTGCAGTTTACGGCAGCATGGTGCAACGGCGTTTCGCCTTCGGCGTTGCGGGCTTGAATCAGCGACCGGATATCAGGATGGATATCTTCCTCGGCTTCCCCTTCCGACTCAGTAGCCGGTTGCTCGGCCGGTTGCTCCGGCTCTTCACCATCATTCGTTGTCTGCGGGATCAATGGCTGCACCTCATATCCCTCCGGCACGACCGCTTTTATAAACACCTCGACAATATCGGCCCAGCCGTACATAGCAGCCAAATGCATCGGCAAGTTGCCGTTGGAATCCTTGGCACGTAGGTCGACGCTTTTATTAATCATCAACTGGACGACGGCCAGATTGCCCTTGAAAGCAGCCATGTGGAGCGGCGTGCCACCAAACTTGCCCTTGGCGTTGAGGTCGGCACCCATGTCTATGAGAAAGCGAGAGATAGAATCCCAGTCACTGTAAATGCTTAGGTGCAACGGAGAACGACCCTCATCATTGCGGCAGTTGACGCTAGCGCCCTCCGAATGCAGGCGCTTCACCAGCCCCAGCTTATTGTACTGGATCGCCTTGAGCAGTTCCTGGTCTAGCTTGGCTTGGTTCACGGTATCTCTTGGCCAACGCGATTAGCCGCCAAAAGTTGCACCCAATCAATCCCAATC
>Ga0163108_10000769_pt1 | contig 23655 bp, 21 predicted proteins | sample Fk1155metaG_FD_109644 | JGI IMG/M metagenome (GOLD analysis project Ga0163108, IMG submission 109644) | Marine microbial communities from the Central Pacific Ocean - Fk160115 155m metaG | ecosystem: Environmental > Aquatic > Marine > Oceanic > Photic zone | place: The Central Pacific Ocean...
AACGGCGCACCGGCTACTCCTGGTATGGCACCTATGCCGACTCGCTTCTTGCCAGGGACTATCCCCGGTGGAAAAAACGGCTCAACCGGTAAAGACAAAAAACAGCAGCGGGGAGTAGAGGCCAAAGTCTGCCATGGCCCGAAGAAACCGGGCACTGTACCGGTCGCAGCGATCATGCAGCCAGGCCAGGCCAAGGGCACTGAACCCGACCGCAACCATCGCATGCTGATCCGCCCCTTTGCCAAGCGTGGCGGCGGTCAACATCGCCAACAGGGCAAGCGCGATGTCAAACCACGACAAGCGACGGACGAACAGCGGATGTGCATTGAGCAGCGAACCGGGGTCGTCCCGGTCTGCCGTGACAACCTCCCAGGCGGTGATGTGCGAGCAACTCAGCGCGCACAGCGCGCCGAAGCCGATCACCGGCAGCAGCAAACCGGGCCAGGCGCCAGGAGCAACCGACCAGACCTGCAACGCGCAGCCGAGCGAAAACACGAACCCAACGTGCCATTCCTTAGGCCAAAAACGGTTCCGCAGCATCGGCCACCTATGCGTTGCCGCAAAGTGCGCGGCCGTGAGAACCAGCAGCACGCCACCACCGAGCCATGCGCGGGAATTGAGCATCGCCACCGCAAGGCCAAGCGCAATCGCAATCACACCCACAGACACACCGAGCCAAACGGATCTTCCCTGCAGCTGAATCGTGTGCCGAGCGGTCTCTAGCTTGCCACCCGACCCGGCGACGTCCAGCATACGATCCGCGCAATATACAAGCCACGTACAACAGAACAGCAGCACGCGGTCGCCAAGTGCAGGAGATATACCGGCCACGCGGGCAAACTGCTCCTGCCAGATCACCGCAAGCAGCGGTGAGTCGAGGTTGAGCAGGTTGGGCCAAAGCCACCAAGGTGTGCCGGATGCCGGTCGCACGTCGAAGAAATTTTAAGGCAACCGAAGCGATTTGAAACGGAAAACCGGCTAGGTTGTCTTTGACATTCGCGGTGTGCGGCCTTTGGATGGCTACGATTTATGGCCAACATTTCGATTCCCACTCTCTCACTTCAGTCACTGACCTCCCCCGACCACCGCGCGAGGTCGGTGCAAACTATTGGCCATGCGCTGGAGCGATCCGGTTTTTTCATTGTCACGGATCATGGCATCTCACCGGGGCAAATTGCTGAATGCTACAGAGCCGCCGAAGCCTTTTTTAGACTACCCGAAGAGATCAAACTCGCCTGTCATCGGCCGGAGTCAAACAGCCAGCGCGGCTTCACCAAATTCGGCCGCGAGCACGCCAAAGACAACACCCAACCAGACTTGAAAGAGTTTTACCAAATCGGCCGCGAAGACAGCAACATTCTGCCACCCAACGTTTGGCCAAAGGAGCCGGTGGAATTTCGCGAAATGATCGGTGGATTGTATCACCAAATTGAGAACATCGGCTTGGCCCTGCTCGGCGCATGCAGCGAATACCTTGAGTTGGAGGCGGACCACCTGCCACGCCTAGCTGGAGGCGGCGACAGCATCCTACGCGTTATTCATTATCCGCCGATCGACGGTGACGCCGGACTAGCGACGCGCTCGGCAGCGCATCAGGATATTAACTTCATCACGCTACTGATCCAAGCGACCGAAGGCGGGCTGGAACTGCAGACCCCGGACGGCGAGTGGGTGGCGATTGAGGCCGAGTCGAACCAGTTGATCGTCGACTCATGCGACATGATGGCCAACCTGACCAACGGCCAGTTTAGAAGCACGATGCATCGCGTGGTCAATCCGCCAGACTTGGCCAAGCGTCGGCTGTCGATGCCGTTTTTTATGCACCCGACGAAGGACACCGATCTGACGCCACTCCCGCCCTGCATCGAACGGACGAGCGGCCAGGCAGATTACCCAAACTGGACGGCGGGAGATTTCCTGACCAAGCGCCTCAAGGAAATCGGACTCGCCTGAGTCAACTACCTGACGGCGGCCTCGTCGACGAGGCGAAGCGCTTCGCCGATGAAAATATCGGCAGTGGATTCGCCGAGGCTGGTGCGGGTGATGTAGTCATACCGCTCAAAGCTGTTCCAGTCTTCCTTGGTCAAAATATAGCCCAGCGCATCGTTGGTCAGACCAAACAGGAAATTGTGCCGCCCTGTCATTTTGCGCTTGAGGTAGTAGCCGATGTTCGGCAGCGCCTCGCCGGGGATGGTCAAAATCTGAGCACCCCCAACGTGCACCAGGTTGATGCGGGTGGTGATCGATTTTTCGTCCTTCTTCGCCAGACGCAGCGGCGATGACTTCATGATAGCCAGCAGCATCGGCGAGTCAACCGGCAACGTTACATCGCGCCAAGCGCAACGGATATTGGGATTCGCCTGTGCTGCCGCACCTCTGACAATCCGAAGCGCCTCCTCGGCAAGCAGGTGACCGATGCGACGACACTCGGCCCAGGTCTGCACGTCCTTACCGTCCGCCCCCCGCACGTCCGCGGTGACCATTCCACCCTGTGCGCCGTTCATGAAAATGCCTGTGCCACCGCCGCGCGCTGCGATACGGTCGTACAGCGGCCCGGCCAAATCCGGGCTGAGAATGCCCTGGCTCGATCCGAGCACCTCCGGATGGATGGCGTAGTTCACCAGTGTGGCAAACGGCTTGCCGTCACGGCCGACCACCTGCATCACGCTGCAACGCGGGTCGAACAAATCCGGCGCGTAGTAATTATACGCGATCTTCCCCTTGGCCTTGCCTGTGGCGATCTTCAACGATGCCGGTTGCAGCCGGTCGAACGCCTCGTTGATCGCCTCAGCGGTCTTGTTGCATACCCAGTCAATATACTCGAGGTCCGCATCGGTACCACCTTTGCCGTTGGGAAAACCGTAGCAGTCGGGGGCGCTGTGCGTGTGCGTTGCACCAATTAAGATGTGCTCTGGCGGGATGGACTTGACCTGCCGCCGCACGCGGTCGCCCAGTGCAGCGGGGAAACCGAGAAAGTCCGTGCTGACAAACGCCACCCGCATGCCGTCGTTCTCGAGCACCATCGCCCGCACCGTAAGATCGCCCTGTTTTTTTCTGACAGGATTAGACGGGCCAACCCCACCAGACACCGACAACAGTGGATCTGGCGTAACCACCTGGACCGCAATCCCGGCACGAAACTCGGCACACGCAAGCATCACTTGGCCAAATGCCACCGCAGAAAGGACAATAAATCTGATCATTCTCATGGAAAGAAACTCTCCTCGGAAAGCATGACGCCTGACAGGCGAGAATGCCACTCGGATATTCGTCGCGAAAAACGACCAACTACCCAATCAAAAAACAGTGGCGACGGTTATTCCGTTGAAAGAACGCCGGCCAAGCGCCAGATTGGCCAGACGCCAAGTGGCTGAATCTCACGAACAGTACCTGCAAAAAGCTGCCGGCCCCCGATTGATCGAATCCAAGCCGCACCCCACCCTGCGAATGGTTGTGGTCATTCCGTGCCACGACGAACCGGACTTAGTCGGCGCACTCGAGTGCTTGGCCAACTGTGAGACTCCACTAGGCCAAGCCGAGGTTATCGTCGTCATTAACGGCTCCAAAAAAAATGATTCGTCGGTGACCCTGCAAAATCTGTGCACGCTCTCAGAGACCACCGACTGGCTGGCCGAACGCAGCAATCCTTGGCTGCCGATTCACCTGCTGCATCTGCCCGATCTGCCACCGAAACACGCCGGTGTCGGCCAAGCACGCAAGATCGGGATGGACGAGGCACTGCGGCGACTCGCCGATGTTGGCCAGGCAGAGAACGGACTGCTCGTCTGTTATGATGCCGACTGCCGCTGCTCCGCCAATTACTTCACCGGGATTGAGTCGCACTTCACCGCACTGCCGGATATTCCCGGTTGCAGTATTCATTTTGAGCATCCGCTGGATGCCTCCCAATGGACCTCGCTTGGCTTTGGTGGCAGCGCGCCCGACCAAGCGGTGTTCAACGGTATCGCCGCCTACGAACTGCACTTGCGATATCACGTGCAGGCGCAAAAGTTCATCGGTTTTCCATATGGCTTTCACACCATCGGCTCGGCGATGGCGGTTTGCACCTGGGCGTACGTGAAACAGGGCGGCATGAACCGACGCCAAGCCGGGGAGGATTTTTATTTCCTACAAAAAATCAGTCGACTTGGCCAGGTAACAGAACTGACCGGCACCACCGTGCACCCCTCGCCGCGTATGTCGAATCGAGTGCCGTTCGGTACCGGGAAGGCAGTCAGCAACTACGTGGCCAACGGCAAGCTGGCTACCTATCCGCTGCAAGCCTATCGCGACGTGCAGTGGCTGCTTGGCCAGATGGGAGTGCTCTGGGCAACCGGCCGGCCAAACGAACCGCCTCCCGAGGCGATGGCCCGTTTTTTAGAGGATGATTTTGTCAGGTCAGTCGTACCTGAAATCCGGGCCAATTCGGGCGACTTGGACGCATTTCGCAAGCGGTTTTACGGCTGGTTCAACGCCTTCCGCCTGATGAAATTCCTGAACTTCGCGCGGGATGAAATTCACGGCCCGGCGACAATCGAACAGGCAGTAATCGAGCTGCTAGAGTGGATGAACCTACACCAGCCGAATTCGACTGGAATCGTAAATTTACTGCGACAGTTCCGCAGAATGGAAAAGGAATCCTAACGGCGCCCCTTGAAGATGCTGGCTCGTTGCTGCAACCAGATGAGATCCGTATTGCGCGCATTTCCGTGGGTGTGATTACCCCAGTGACCTTCATTAGTCCTTACCAGTAAATCTTTTGTTTTTTGATCATTCCATTCGTTGACCCTTGAACCCCCGTCAATGTATCCTAACGCCGCCTTGCCGTTGTGATAACCGGCCGGCACATGATAGAAACTCTGTCTCATTTGATGCCCGAAAAAAGGCCGGCAAAGGCTCACCGGATGCACCTCTATGAAGGTGAACAGTTCCGAAGGCCCCTTGGCAGAATCGGACATTTTAAGGTAACTCTGGTATCGTGGGTCAGGCTGGTTCCGGTAGGCCGGTTCACCTGCTCCCCGCATGTTTGTGTCCCAACCGACAAAGCTGTTGAGTGAGTAGCTGCGCAAGCGCGGCCTCGTGGTCATCTTCCTTGTTATTGGATCCCTTCCGGTCATGGTGCTCTTGTCAGAGGGACAGCGATATATACCCGTGGTCTTAATATACTGGCCGAACAATGAAAGATTCTTGTCAATCAGCATCTCCGGTTTGAGGGCATCCTCCGGCCGACTGGAAAAAACACCACCCACCCAAGTCAGGCGTGCTTGGCCTGTGCCATTATGCACAACGCTGTCCTCGTTATCGTCCGCGTACAGCTGCATCATGATGCCGAGTTGTTTGAAGTTGTTCAGGCAAATACTCTGGTGCGCCTGACTTTTGGCCTTCGCCAGCGCCGGCAGCAGCAGGCTAGCAAGTATGGCGATGATGGCGATCACCACCAGTAACTCGATCAGCGTAAATCCACTTTTTTTTCTTGTCCTCATTATAATTAGTTACCTGTCTTCGTCCCGTTTTCCCAAGCGGCCAGTCGCCCGGCCCTGTCAAATGTCAGCCGCAAATAACGATCTCGCAGCCGATAAACCTCTGCCGGCTCCAGCCGCACTACGCTCAACGTCCGCTGCTGGTAACCGGCCCCAGCCAGCGTGCGGCCTGCAGAGGCACCGGAGTTTGTGATCCACTCCACACGGCGCATGCCGCCCGGGAGTTTCACTTCTCCATCTGGTCTCCCCAGTTCCGCGACGGCCTGCCTGTAACTGAACTCACCGATACGTCCGTCCCAATCGACCTGATGCAGCGTCCGGCATCCGACCCCAATGAGGCAAAACGCTGCAGCGCAAACCAGCCAAGCACTATTATGCGATGCCAGCGGCGTCACGTCGTGGTGAATATACCCCTCGCCATCCTGATTGCAATCAGCAAAAAAAACAAATAATTGACCAATTCTCTACTTATACCTGCGGCTCAGCGCCGTGAGATTGTCTCCTTCCATAAACTTTTTAAAACCGACAAATATTGATGTAAACAATCGCGATCAGGTGGCGCGTATGATGTGGCGTGCCCAAGGAAATAGGGGTGTAAACATTACAACTGCCAAGCACATAAAAACAAAATCAGGATGTAAGCGGGCTTCCTTGCCAAACGGGATGGGTTTCCCGTAAGTTTCCCGCCTCTTTTCGGAATGAAGGTTTACATCAACGGCAGATTTTACAGCGAGCAAAACGCGAAAGTGTCAGTATTCGACCACGGACTACTTTACGGCGACGGCGTGTTCGAGGGCATCCGAGCGTACCACGGCCGGGTGTTCAAACTCAAGGAGCACATCGACCGACTGTTCTACTCGGCCAAATCGATCATGCTCGACCTGCCAATGTCGCACGTGGCGTTGATGGAAGCTACGCTTGAGACCTGCCGCCGCAACAAACTCACCGACGGCTACATCCGGCTGGTCGTGACACGCGGCCGCGGTACGCTGGGCCTGAACCCCAATCGCTGCTCGAACCCACAGGTAATCATCATCGCCGGCAAGATCCAACTCTACCCGCCAAGCCTCTATAAAAAAGGAATGGAGATCGTGACGGTGCCGACGACGCGCAACCATCACAACGCCGTGAACCCGGCGATCAAGTCGCTGAACTATCTTAACAACATCCTAGCCAAGATCGAGGCGAACACCGCCGGCTACGAAGAGGCGGTCATGCTAAACGCGGAGGGCTACGTGGCGGAGTGCACTGGCGACAATATTTTCATCCTCAAGGACGAACAGATGTTTACACCGCATCTCTCGTCCGGCGCACTGCACGGTATCACGCGCGGCACGGCGATCGACCTAGTAGCGGGGCTTGGCATCCCCACTGTCGAGCCGAACCTGACTCGGTACGACCTGTACAACGCGGATGAATGTTTCCTCACCGGCACCGGCGCAGAGATTGTGCCGGTGGTTAAGATTGACCAACGGATCATTGGCAACGGCAAGCCGGGGCCGGTTACAAAAAAAGTGGTCAAGGCTTACCAAGAGCTGACAAAAGTCTCCGGTGAGCAAATCGCCAGACGCTGACCCATGCTCGGCCAAGCACAGTGCGAGTTGAGACAGGAATGCCTGCCCCCGGCCGGCCGGGGCGTGGGCACCCAAAGTTGCGAGGGGGATTAAGTCCATCCTGAAGTGAACGATAGAGCGCTTGCTCAGGTTTTGTGCCGTGTTTTAACGGCTTCCTTCTTTTATTATGGCAGGTTTTGTGCTACGCTTTTTACGTTGTTGTGCGGATAAACCGCCTTTCTCCGACAATTGGGAGACATCGACTCGAATTTAATTTCCAGAAGGATGATCTGCGATATTTGCAAGGAAAAGGAAGCCACGGTTCACCTGACCCAGATGGTTGAAGGCAAGACCAAGAAAATCGATCTGTGCGAGGAGTGCTCGAAGGCCAAGGGCGTGGATGACCCGGCCGGTTTCTCACTGGCTGACCTGTTGCTGGGGCTCGGTGCCTCGCAGGAAATGGAGGAGTCTGGCTCCACCATAGAGAAATGCCCCAAGTGCGGCTTTAGTCAGGCAGATTTCAAGAAGACCGGACGGCTTGGCTGCCCGGACTGCTACGACCATTTCAAGGAAGGAGTGGAGAGCCTGCTAAAGAGCATGCACAAGGGCACGCGCCATACTGGCAAAGCCCCGGCGGTTTGGCAGCAGACGAAAGTATACGTGGATCGGCTCCACTCTCTGAAGGCCAAACTGGACAAGGCAGTGGCAAAGGAGGACTACGAAAAGGCGGCACATTTGCGAGACGAAATTTCTCGGGTTAAGTCGGAGTTCTCTGAGACCTCGGTAACCTAAGCGATGAACATTCAAGACTACCTAAGCAAGCCGACAGAAGCAGCCGATCGCGAAGGTCCATCCAACAAAATCGTCCTCTCCAGCAGAGTACGCCTGGCCCGCAACCTAGCCACGACACCTTTCCCGGGATGGGCGAAAAAATCGCTCCGCATTGAGACCTTCCGGCAGATTTGCGATACAGTGATGGAGGTGGCGCCCATGCGGGATGCTTTTCACACTGGCATGGAAGATTTATCCACGCTGGACAAGCAGATCCTCGTGGAGCGGCATTTCATCAGCCGCGAACATGCAGCTAAGTCAACAGGTAGCGGTATGGTACTCAGTCGCGACGAGGCCCTGTGTGTAATGATCAACGAGGAGGATCACCTGCGCATGCAGGCATTGCTACCCGGACTGCAGGTAGACAAGGCTTGGACAGCAATCGACCTGTTCGACACTTCGCTGGAGTCTTCTCTCAATTTTGCCTTCTGCAAACAGCGCGGCTACCTGACCGCCTGCCCCACGAACCTCGGCACCGGCATCCGCGTGAGCGCAATGCTGCATCTGCCCGGCTTGGTATTGAGTGAGCAGATCAACCAGATCATTCAGGCCGTCAACAAACTTGGCTTAGCCGTACGCGGCCTGCATGGCGAAGGCACCGAGGCGCTGGGCAACGTCTTTCAGGTCTCGAACCAAATGACCCTTGGCGAGACAGAGTCGGACATCGTCGAGCGACTCAACAAGGTGCTGTTGCAGATTATCGACCATGAAGAGAACGCCCGCGCCAAACTCCTCGAAAACAAGGCCAAGATGGTGTATAATCACATCGGCCGTGCCTACGGCATCCTAGCCAACTCCCACAGCATCTCCTCCAAGGAAACCATGAATCTGCTGTCCCTCTTCCGGCTGGGCATTGACATGAAACTATTCCCCGGCAGCCGACCGGCGCTAACCGAGGAATTGTTCATCATCACTCAACCTGCGCATCTGCAGAACACCCGCGCAGGTAAACTCTCCGCCGAAAAGCGGGACATCCTCCGAGCCAACCTCCTAAGAGATCGGCTCATGAAAGTGAACCGCCCTAAAACGCCGAACAACGAAACGCCGGAAAAAACCAAGGGAAATGGAGAATAATACAAGCGATTTGCCAAGCGCATCCACGACCACCAGCAAACTGGACAAAGCGTAAAAGGACGCCCATACTGGCTAAGTATTTTATGAGTGACGAGTCAATGAACAACTTTACCCCCCGCGCCCAGCAAGTACTGGCGCTAGCGCGGAAAGAGGCCGACCGATTCAACCACAGTTTCGTGGGAACCGAGCACCTGCTGCTGGGCCTGATCAACCTTGGCCAGGGCGTTGCCGTCAATGTCCTCCAAAAGATGGGGCTCGACTTGGAGACTGTGCGACTCGAAGTTGAGAAACAGGTCGGCACCGGCCCGGATCAGAAACTAGCCGGCAACATTCCCTACACGCCCCGCGTCAAAAAAGTGCTCGAGCTTTCCAAGAAAGAGGCTAAGGCACTACACCACACTTATGTGGGCACCGAACACATCCTATTAGGCCTGCTGCGCGAAGGCGAAGGCGTCGCCGCGCGCGTGCTGAAGAACCTCGACATCGACATCGACCAGTGCCGACAGGAAATCCTGCAAGAACTGGATCCGAACTTCGAAAGCGATGACGGAGTCGCCGCCGGCATGGAGGAGGAATCCGGCGGCAACAAGAAACAGGTAAAGACCCCGGCTCTCAAGGCATTCGGCCGCGATCTCACTGATATCGCCAAGAAAGGTGAGATGGATCCCGTCATCGGCCGAACCGACGAGATCGAACGCGTTATCCAGATCCTGTGCCGCCGCACCAAGAACAACCCGGTGCTGCTAGGCGAGGCCGGCGTTGGCAAGACAGCCATCGTCGAAGGTCTCGCGCAGGAAGTCATCAAGGGCAACGTTCCGGAAATTTTACGCGAAAAACGCGTCATCACCCTTGATCTCGCGCTAATGGTCGCCGGCACCAAGTACCGCGGCCAGTTTGAGGAACGTATCAAGGCCGTGATGGACGAAATACGCCGTGCGAAAAACGTCATCCTCTTCATCGACGAGTTGCATACAATCGTCGGGGCCGGTTCCGCTGAAGGCACGATGGACGCCTCCAACATTATCAAACCGGCATTGAGCCGGGGTGAGATGCAGTGCATAGGTGCCACCACTCTCAATGAATACCGCAAATACATTGAGAAAGACGCTGCCCTCGAGCGCCGCTTCCAGTCCGTCAAAGTCGAACCACCCTCCATCGAGGATGCCATTGAGATCCTCAAGGGCCTGCGCCCGCGCTATGAGGATCATCACAAAATGGATTTGACCGACGAGGCCGTCACGGTAGCTGTCAGGCTCTCCGACCGCTACATCACCGGCCGCTTCCTGCCGGATAAGGCAATCGACATCATGGACGAGGCCGGCGCCCGCGCCCGCATCAAGGCCATGACCCGGCCTCCCGAGGTAAAGAACCTCGAACTGGCAATCGAGGAAACACGCGCCAAGAAGGAAAAAGCCATCAAGGATCAGAAGTTCGAAGAGGCCGCCTCGATGCGCGACGAAGAAAAGAAGGCAAAAGAGGAACTTGAGAACACCCTGACCGAGTGGAAGAAAAATAACGAGGACGCCCGCGTCAAGGTGGACGAGGACGACATCTTGCAGGTCGTGGCCAAGTGGACAGGCATCCCACTCAAGCGGATGGAACAGGGCGACGTGCAGAAGCTCCTCTCGATGGAAAAGGAACTTTCCAAGATCGTCATTGGCCAGGCCTTGGCCGTCGAGACGCTCTGCAAGGCGCTACGCCGCAGCCGTGCCGACCTCAAGGATCCCGCGCGTCCGATCGGCTCCTTCATGATGCTCGGCCCGACCGGTGTTGGCAAAACTCTCCTGGCCAAGAGCCTCGCCGTGAACATGTTCGGCGACAGCAAGTCTTTCGTGCAACTCGACATGTCGGAATACATGGAGAAATTTAATGTCTCGCGCCTCGTCGGCTCGCCTCCGGGCTACGTCGGCTACGAGGAGGGTGGACAACTGACCGAGAAAGTGCGTCGCAACCCCTACTCCGTCGTGTTGTTCGATGAGGTCGAGAAGGCGCACCCCGACGTGATGAATATGCTCCTCCAGATTCTCGAGGAGGGTAAACTGACCGACAGCTTTGGCCGGCAGGTGGACTTCCGCAACACGATCATCCTGCTCACTTCCAACGTGGGCGCAGAACGACTCAAGAAGGGAGCCACCATGGGCTTCACCGCACCCGACGACGAACAGGACTACGAGCGCATGAAGGAAAACCTCACTGAGGAAGCCAAGAAAGTTTTCCGGCCCGAGTTCCTCAATCGCTTCGACGACATCGTCGTGTTCCGTTCACTGGGCAAGGAGGAACTCACCCAGATCCTCGAACTTGAGCTTGCAAAGGTTCAGGAACGACTGGCTGAGCGCAACCTCCACTTCGATCTGGATGAGTCCGCCCGGGACCTGCTACGAGAAAAAGGCTACGACCCCGCTTACGGGGCACGCCCCATGCGCCGCGCCGTCGAAAAACACCTTGAGGACCCTATGGCTGAGGAAATCATCAGGGGCGACCTGCTTGAAGGGAAGAAAATTGCCATCTCCACCACGGACGACAAACTCGTCTTCACCCAGAAAAAAGCAAAAGCCAAGGACGAAGACTCGAAGGTCTCAAACTAAACCCAGCGCCCAGCTTGGCCAAGCGGCAAATGAATTCTGCTGACTCGCCACAGCCCAAGCGGATTGCTACAACGCGCGTGACTATTCATGGGGCATTCCGCTGACAACCCACTTAAGGACGTGTTCGCCAATCTGGGCAGCGTCGGTATTCTGTTTCTGGATGCGGTACGATCTGTTTTTGCCAAACGCTTCCGCTTCCGCGACCTCGTGGAGCAACTTCACTTCATCGGCGTCAAGTCCCAGTCGGTCGTTCTGCTCACCGGCGCATTCACCGGCATGGTGATGTGCGCCCAGTTTTACATCCAGTTTCACAAGGTAAAAATGGACAGCGCCGTGATGTCGGTGGTCAGCGTGGCCATGGCCCGCGAGCTGGGCGCGGTGTTGACAAGCCTAATGATCGCCGGCCGCGTCGGTGCCGCAATGGCTGCGCAACTCGGCACGATGAAAGTGACCGAGCAGATCGATGCCCTCCGCACTCTTGCCACCAGCCCGGTGGACTACCTCGTCGCGCCAAGGTTGCTAGCCATGTTCATTTCCCTGCCACTTCTCACCGCCGAGGCAATCGGCATCAGCCTGGTATCCGGAATGCTGGTGGCGGTTAACCTGCTCGGGCTGGATCCTGTATTTCTCTGGAGCAACATGGTGTTTTACACTTGGTCGGTTGATATCTGGATGGGATTGATCAAGGCGTTCATCTTCGCCGGTATCATTGCTACCGTTGCCTGCCACAAGGGAATGCACTGCGGCCAGGGAGCCGAAGGCGTCGGCAAGGCCACCACCGAGGCAGTAGTCGCAGCTTCGATCAGCATTCTTGTATCCAACTTTTTCGTCACACTTGTACTCAACAACCTCTTGATTTTCCAGGAATGATAGAGGTCTCACAACTGCACAAGAGCTTCGGAGAGCAACAGGTGCTCTGCGGGGTGAGCCTACAGATCGCCAGGGGCGAGTCGGTCGTCATTATAGGAGGCAGTGGCTGTGGAAAGAGCGTGCTACTGCGCCACATCATCGGCCTCGTACAGCCGGACGACGGCGATGTAACAATCGACGGCCAAAGCATCGCCCACCTCCCCGAGCACGAACTCATCAAGGTGCGCCGCAAGTTCGGCATGCTCTTCCAAGGCGCGGCCTTGTTCGACTCTCTGACCGTCGAGGAGAACGTCGGTTTCCTCCTTGAGCGCGAACAGGAACTCTCCCCGGCGACAATCAAGGAAACCGTCGCCGACGCCCTTGAGTTAGTGGATCTCGGCGGCACGCAGAACAAAAAACCGGCCGAGCTTTCAGGTGGTATGAAAAAGCGGGTCGGACTGGCCCGGGCTATTGTTTACAAGCCGGAGATCATCCTTTACGACGAACCGACCACCGGTCTCGATCCGGTCGTGGCCGACAGCATTGACCAACTGGTCGTGAAAATGCGAGACCAACTCAACTGCACCTCGATCGTTGTCACCCATGACACGCGCAGCATGCGCCGAGTCGGCAACCGAGTGATGCTGCTCCACCACGGCAAAATCCATGCCAACGGCACGCCGGAGGAGATTTTCAATTCCACTGAACCGATCATTCACAAGTTTGTCAACGGCATCGCCGATCCCAAAGATTTGGAGTTTTAAAATGAAAGCAAAAACAGAATGGAAAGTCGGCCTGTTTCTGGCTATCTCACTGGTGCTGACCGCCGCACTGGTTCTCAATTTTTCCAAGGGAACCAATCCATTCACCAAGACCACTTTGCTACACTTGACCACAAAAAACGTTGACGGTCTCAAGCGGAAATCCGTTGTCCTAATGGCCGGCGTACCGGTCGGCAGCATCAGCGCCATCCATCTCGACACCGAAACCGGCATCGTCACCCTCGATGCGAAGATCAAAGCTGAGTACGAAATCCGCGGCGACGCCCAGTTCTTCATCGAGACCGCCGGATTTCTCGGTGACAAGTACATCGGCGTTATCCCCGGTGAGAACAAACTGCCACCACTCAAGGACGGAGCGACCGTGGCCTGTCAGGAATCCTTTGACCTCGTCCGCGCCGCCCGCTCCGCGACCGATCTCATGGACGAACTCAAGACCGTCGCTTCGCAGGTGACCAATATCGTCAACCGAATTGACAGCAAACTGCTAGACGAGCAAACCCTCACCAACCTCGCCACTGGCCTGAGCAACCTCCGTGAGATTTCGGACAATGCTTCAGCGACTATAGCTAGTGTTAACCGGCTCATCGCCACCAACACGCCGCCGATTCAGGATGCCGTCAATAATGTGGTCTCATTCTCAAAGCAACTTAAGGCCGCTGGTGGCGACATGCAGCGCCTCGTCGCCACCAACCGCGTGGTTGTCGACGATTCACTGGACAACATCCGCAAAACCACCGAGTCACTCCGCAAACTTGTAGGCGCCGCCGAGCGAGGTGAAGGCCTTGCCGGCAAACTATTCAGCGATAAGAAATTGGCCAGCAACCTCTCCTCCCTCTCAAGCAACCTTGTTGAAGTGAGCACTAAGCTAAACAATGGCGGCCTTTGGGGCATTCTCTTTCGAGATAAAACAAAAGAAAAGGACGACGCCAATCCAACAAAAATCAGGCCGACCGGCGGCCGAAACCGCCGTTGATGGCGAAGCCAACAGACATCCGAGCCGCCGCCACCGAGCTATTTTTCCTGCCGGTTGAGACTCGCGTTCCGCTCAAGTTCGGCCCCGAGACCCTCACCCACGTCACCTGCGCTCGCGCACGCCTCACCGTGCGTCTAGCCAACGGCTACACCGCCACCGGCTGGGGCGAAACGCCACTAAGCGTGCAGTGGGTTTGGCCAAGCGCTCTGCCCTATGAACCGCGCCACGAGGCACTGAAGCGTTTCTGCATCCGGTTGGCCAAGGCGTGGGCGAACTTCGAAGCGCTTGGCCACCCGCTCGAAATTGGCCATGACTTTCAGCAAACGGAACTGCCTAGGCTGCTCGACTCCTTCAACGCCGACAGCATCGCCGGGGAACCGATGCCGTGGCTGGCCGCACTTGTCTGCTGCTCGCTCTTCGACCTGGCACTGCACGACGCGTTCGGTCAGGCGCTTGGCCGACCGACTTACAGAACTTACACGGCTGAGTTCCTCAGCCGAGACCTTGGCCAATTCCTAGAGCCGGTCAACGGCTCAGACGTTGAGTTCGTCGACCGTTTTCCCAACGAATTCCTCGCCGTCGAACCGACGACGAGAATGCCGGCATGGCACCTCGTCGGCGGACTTGACCCGCTGGACAAAAACGAGTTGACCGGCAAAGAACCGGATGACGGCTTCCCCTTACTGCTCGCCGACTGGATCCATACTGACGGCCTTAACTGCCTCAAAGTCAAGCTACGCGGCAACGATGCCGAGTGGGACTACACCCGCCTGACCATGGTTGGCGCGATCGCCGTCGAACACGGCGTGCTCTGGCTGAGCGCCGATTTCAACTGCACCGTCAACGACCCAGCCTACGTCAACGAGATACTCGACCGGCTTGTCGCTGAGCAGCCGCGCATCTACGGAATGATCCTCTACGTTGAGCAGCCGTTCCCGTACGAACTGGAGACGAACCGCATCGATGTGCACAGCGTCTCCGCCCGCAAGCCGCTGTTTTTGGACGAAAGTGCGCACGACTGGAAGCTGATCCGCCTCGGGCGCGAACTTGGCTGGACCGGTGTCGCCCTCAAGACCTGTAAGACGCAGACGGGTGCAATCCTCAGCGCCTGCTGGGCCAAAGCGCACGGCATGACACTAATGGTGCAGGATTTGACCAACCCGATGCTGGCACAGATTCCTCATGTGCAACTGGCCGCGCAAGTCGGCACGATCATGGGTGTTGAGACCAACAGCATGCAGTTTTATCCCGAAGCATCGGCAGCCGAGGCCAAAGTGCACAGCGGCATTTACCGTAGACACGGCGGGCAGGTCGACTTATCCACGCTCTACGGGCCGGGCTTCGGCTATCGGCTGGAGAATATCGCCCGAGACCTTCCGAAGTCGTCAGCCGCATTTGGCGAAATTTGATGAGCGACAAGGGCAAGACCATCCTGCTGATTGCCGGCGAAGCCAGCGGCGACGCGCTCGGCGCAGAGTTGATAGAGGCCATTCGATCCGAACCGGGCGGCGATGATCTCGACTTCATCGGCGCGGGCGGCCCGAAGATGACCGCTGCCGGGCAACGGGCCGAGTTCGACCTCACGCAGCACGCTGTCGTCGGCATTTGGGAGGTTCTCAAACATTACGGAAAGTTCAGGAGACTCTTTCGCCAACTGCTCGACCTCGCTACGAGCCGCGAACCGGATACCATCGTGCTGATCGATTATCCCGGTTTCAACCTGAGGTTCGCTAGAGCAATCCGCAAATACAAAACCAAGGGCGGCGGCGCGTTCCGGGAGTGGCAGCCCAAAATCATCTGCTACGTGTCTCCGCAACTCTGGGCATGGAAGGAGGGCCGCGTGCACTCAATCGCCAAAGACATCGACCTAATGCTTTCCATCTTCCCGTTCGAGAAAGATTGGTACGCCGAGCGCGTGCCGGAGTTCGCGGTCGAGTTTGTTGGCCACCCACTCGTGGATCGTTTCCCGATGGCCAAGCGGGACAAAAAGACCGTGCCGCTCGACCCGGATCTCTTCACCGTGCTGCCCACCGTGCTGCTGTTGCCTGGCAGCCGTCGGCGCGAGATCGACAGGCACTTGCCAGTAATGCTCGAGACAGCCGTGATTATTTCAGAGAAAATAAAAAGCCACCTCCGTATGGTTCTTCCCAGTGACGAGACGCTGGAGTGGGCCAAGCGGCACATCCCAACCGGCACCGAGATCGACCTGCAGGTTGGCGGCCTATCCAAGGCACTTGCCCAGGCGAGCCTCGCCATCGCCTCCTCCGGTACGGTCACGATGGAATGCGCCTGGTTCCGCGTGCCCACGGTTGTGCTTTATAAGACAAGCCCATTGACGCACGCACTTGGACGAGCATTGCTGAAAGTGCCTTACCTCGCCATGCCCAACCTGCTCGCCGGCGAGGAGTTGTTCCCCGAATTCATCCAGTCAGCCGCCAATGCTGAGAACCTCGCCGAAGCCAGCCTGCGGCTGTTGCGAGACAAAAACGAACGCACCCGCATCCTTGACGGACTCGAACTCACCACTGCCCAACTTGGCCAAAGCGGAGCGGCCTCCCGAGCCGCCAAAGCCGTACTCACTACCCTCGACTAACCAAGCGCAAAAGGTATGGCGTTGCTCCGCGTTTAATTGGGACGCCCGATCTCGACCACTTGGGCTGGGATGGCTACATTGCGCGGGCATGGTACAGTACCTTGATCTTTTGCGGCTGGTTTTGAATGACGGCAGGGCCAAGGGCGACCGCACGGGCACGGGCACGGTTTCGGTGTTCGGAGCACAGGCCCGGTTTCCGGTCGGTGAAACATTCCCGGTGCTCACAACGAAGAAGCTTCACCTGCGCTCGATTATTCACGAGTTGCTGTGGTTCCTGAGGGGCGACACGAACGTCCGGTATCTCAACGACAACGGGGTAACGATCTGGGACGAGTGGGCGGACGAGAACGGCGATCTTGGCCGGGTGTACGGCGCACAGTGGTGCGCCTGGCGAACGGCGAACGGGGGCACGTTAAATCAGGTCGACCGGCTCATCGATGGATTGAAAAACAACCCCGACAGTCGACGGCACATCATTAGCGCATGGAACGCTGGTGAACTTGACCAAATGGCACTGACTCCTTGCCACGCGCTGGTGCAGTTCAACGTGTGCGACGGGGTGTTGAGTTGCCAGTTGTATCAGCGCAGTGCCGACCTGTTTCTCGGCGTACCGTTCAACATCGCTTCGTACTCGCTGCTGCTGTTGATGGTATCGCAGGTGTGCAACCTTAAGCCGGGCGAGTTTATCCACACTTTTGGCGATTTACACCTCTACTCGAACCACCTTGATCAGGCCAAGCTGCAACTCGCACGCGAGCCGAGACCGTTGCCGCAGATGGCACTCAACCCTAGTGTGAACGACATTTACTCATTTCGCTTTGAGGATTTCGAACTGAAAAATTACGATCCACATCCTTCAATCAAGGCGCCAATCGCTGTTTGAGCTATGCCAACCCTGCCCTTCAAGGCCATCGCAGCAATGTCACTGAACCGGGTGATCGGCTCCGGCAATACGATTCCGTGGCATTTGCCGGAGGACTTCGCGTGGTTCAAGCAGACGACAATGGGACACGTGCTTGTGATGGGACGAAAGACGTTCGAGTCGATCGGACGCCCCCTGCCGGGCCGCGAGACAATAGTACTGTCGCGACGCACCGGCACGGTCCCGGGCATCCGCACGATCGGCAGTCTCGATGCGCTTAGCCAAGCGACTGATCTCGACGGGCGAACGGTTTTCATCTGTGGTGGAGCGGAGGTTTACGCCCAGTCGCTTGGTCAATGTTCGGACCTATTTCTCTCCGTGGTGAAACGGAAAGTGGAGGGCGACGCCTTTTTCCCAGAATTCGAGCCGATGTTCAGCGAAGGGGTGACGCTCCGCGAATTGGACGGTTTCGACATTGTCCACTACCGCCGGCTTGGCCAAGCGGACTACGATTGACTTGGCGTTGGCCAATTGGTATTCTGTTCCGAGCATGTTTGCTGCTCAAGCTCAGGAGGCCCACCTTCCGGACACGCCTATCACAGAGGAGATCACCGCGGAATGGCAAGAGATTGCAATGTCGGTGGTGCCGTTCCTCGACGCGGTACAACAGGAGTTAGCTGGACAGGTATCGGCATTCGACCCCGAGATCGCGCCGTACGCGGAGTATGCGTTGGCGAATCAGGGCAAGCAACTGCGAGCCACGCTGACCGGCTTGGCGGCGAACTGCGCTGGCGGCTGGAACGACTTCGTCATCAAGGCCGCGGTGATCATAGAGATGGTGCACCTGGCCACACTGCTGCACGACGACATTATGGATGAGGCCGAATTGCGGCGCAACCGCCCGACACTCGCATCCAAGTGGGACAACACCACGGCGGTGCTCGTCGGTGACTGTCTGTTTGCGAACGCACTAAGGCTGGCTGCGGAGTTCCCGACGACGGATGTCTGCCGTGCCGTCTCCACCGCCACGCGCACCGTCTGCTCCGGGGAGATTCTTCAGAACAACCATCAGGGCAACCTCACGCTTGGCCAGGCAGAGTATTTCAAAATGCTCTGGATGAAAACCGGCGAGTTGTTTGCACTCGCCTGTGAACTGGGAGGCTCGCTTGCCGGGGGCGATCCACGGGAGACGCAGGCACTGCGTGAATACGGCATGGCAATGGGCACAGCCTATCAGGTATACGATGACTGCCTCGACCTGTTTGGCTCCGAGGCCAAAGCCGGTAAGTCGCTGGGCACCGACATTGCCAGCGGCAAAGCCACGCTGCCGGTGATCCTGCTCTGCGAACAGGCCGGACCGGAGATTGCATCACAACTTGACCAAATGATTCAGGATTGGGATATTGGACAATTGAACATTTTGCGCGGCTGGCTGTCCGAGTTCAATACGTTAGAACAATCCCAGTCCAGACTGGAATCATACCTTGCCGACGCCCGCGATGCGCTGGGCTCGGTCAGGGATTCCGATCGCCGCGATGCCCTTGAGGAGTTGACCCGCTTTTTGGCACAACAATCGGCGGGACTGGGTGTTGCTTAGGTACCGGGTCAACCTAAATGCTGGAATCCGTTTCCACCGTTTCCCCGGCAAAAGGTGGCGAGACCATGCCGGATTGGAATGAGCAGGAGTACGTGAGCCGCGCCCGCCAAGGCGACATGGAAGCTTGCGACGCCTTGGTTCGACAGTATCAGGAACGCATCTACGCCACCGTCTACCACATGACCTCGAATCATGAGGATGCCTCCGACCTAGCACAGGAAACGTTCATCAAGGCATTCCGTAAGATCGACAAGTTCAAGGGCGACTCCTCCTTCTTCACCTGGCTCTACCGGATCGCTGTCAACAACACGATCAACTTCATCCGATCAAAACGCCGGCGTGTTATTTTGAGCATCAACCAAATGGACGAGGAGTGGGACAGCGGCGAGGAGTTGCTTGGTCTAATCTCGAAAGACACTCCTCAACGGGACATCGACCGCCACGAACTTCAAGAAATATTGAACGCTGCCATGCAAAAACTGTCTCCAAACCACAGGCTCGTGGTCACGCTGCACGATGTGCAGGGACTGCCACACGAACAGATCGGCGAAATCATGGACTGCAACACCAACACAGTCCGCACCCGACTACACTACGCCCGCAAACAGCTGCAGGCTCACCTTTCCGACTACTTGAAACAGTGACAACTCCCGACCCAGCAGAATTTGATAGGCTGCAAAAGTTACTGTCCTCAAAAAAGAAGGAGAAACCGGAGGACGGGTTTTTCGACCAATTCTCTGACAAGGTACTGACCCGACTGGAGGAGCCCGCGCCCAAACCGACACTTTGGGAACGGCTCAACGACCAAATTGATCCCCTTCGGGCAGCAGCAGCGGTTTTTGCTGCCATTGTCGGCATGGGCCTGTTGTTCGCCTTGAGTGAAGGCTCCAACTTAGCTGAGGCTGAGCCTAAAGCGCTTGGCCAAGCTGATGATGAACCTGCCGCCGGCCCGCTTGACCAAGCGCAAAACACGCTGGCTGGCAGCGGCCTGCCGCTGAACAAAAACGAGGCTGAACCACCTCGCATCCTCATGAAACCGGGCGTGGGACTGACACCCTGGGCGACGAAGGTCGATCCCTCCTTTTACCGGGACAAGTCCGCCTCCAACGCCGTTCACAGACCCAAATAAAAAAGCAGCCAATCGCTTGGCTACTCTATGTGAAACTTTATTGTTCCGCGTAACGCGTGAACACGAACACGTTATTGCCCGACCAAATGTGCAGTCGACTCTCCTTGTCCTTACCTTTTACGATGGTTGTCTTCAGTTTGCCGGGGCGGAGTGACCATCCTCTTCCCATTCTTCCGCTGAGCAGTTCTGCTTCCTTGCTTAGCTGGATCTTGTCCTGCTTAACGGTGACTTGGTAGAGTATTCCGGAGCCTTCCCATTTGCCGGAGCCAAGGCGCATGGTATCCCCTTTCAGCATGCTTTGGCTAAGCTGCCTGCCCACCCAGCTTGGATCCTTGGCCTGGATCCAAGTCAGCATCCGTTTTACTTCTTCCAGTTTGCCCTGATTGTTATCTTCTCCTTCGCCCTGTGTTCCGTATGCCTCCTCAAAGGCAACAGGCTGACTATAGCCTCCCGCGTAGCCAAATCCGTCATCGTCCACTTCTCCATCGTCGATGGCTTTTTGGTACTCCACCCGTAGCTTCTTGATGACTTGATCGTAAGCGCCCACGGTTGAGAGACCATTGACACGAATCTGGTTTTGATCCGCCTCCGGCCAAATCTGTAACGTTACCCGTCGCATCTTTCCAACCGTGGCCTGTATGCCCCTCATCTCATCCACTGAAATAGAAGTTCGGATTTTTTTGTTCTCACGCAGGGAAACATTCGGTGCAAACTTCCAGAGACCGACAATGGCATCCTTTCCATAAAGCTCCGACTTTCCACCCTTCTCACGATCCATGCTAAAGAATTCCTGGATATCCTGGATGAACGCCAAAAGCTTCTTTTCCTCATCAGAATTCGGTTCGATGGCCTTCAGTTCCGCGTACCGTGTGTTGACGGCGGAAACCACGTCTCCGTTGCTCAAAATATTGGGGAGGGATAGCGACCGGGTCTTCCACATGGCATAAAGCGAATCGCTGCTTTCCTCTTCATTACCGTAACTGCTCCCATAATCATCCTCCTCATCCTCCTCATCCTCCTCATCCTCGGCCTCACCTATCAATCCCTTGATTTCGTCGGTCTCCGCCAAGGCGTAAAAACCGGGGTAGGCTTTCATATGTACGTCGAGTGTCTTGGTACTGTTATTCAAAAACAGCGCAACCGTGTCGCGCACCTCGTAATCCAGTTCCGGCGTGTTGTCGTAGGCAGCAGCCAGCTTGGCAAACGGCGTGTTGTCGAGTTGACTGCGCGCCTCGTTCAGGGTTTTCAGCGCCCAGGGATCGCTGTCGTTTTTGAACGGCAGCGTGAAGTTGCCAAGCTGGTAGATGAGCGTCAACGCCATCACCGAGTAAACGCTCGCCGTGACCAAGCCAACGCATAGCCCGAACTTGCAATTCATCGCCTTGAAATTCTCCAGCTTGTAATCTTCCCACTGGGCCTCCAGTCGTTTGCGCGCCATGATACTCGCGACCGTGCCGAGGATCGAAAAGATTACCACTAACGTTATAAACCCGGCCACGACCGGTACGGCGCGGTTCCAAAACGGATGCGCGTCGATCGGCCACCACTTGTCGCCCATCCACTGGAACGCCATCGAACCGAACCCACCGGAGAAATTTACCGCCAAAATCACACCGAACAAGGTGACCACGGCATTGATCCCGCCCTTGAAATAGCTCTCAGATGCCAAAATCAGAAACAACAGAATGATGAGCAGATAAATCCACATGGGAGCGAAAGCTATACCCCGTTCCACAAAAAATCACGCCGTTTTTGTGAAAAAATCACCTATTCCAACCCGTTGAAAAAGCCCCGGGCGGTCGCACAGGTGGCCCCGGAGAGTTCCTCCAAGCCGACCCCCAGCGTCTCGGCGGCCGCTTGGCTGATCTCGCGCACATAGGCCGGTTCGCAGCGTTTGCCCCGGTACGGCACCGGCGCGAGAAATGGCGCATCCGTCTCCAGCATCAATTTGTCCAACGGCACTGTGGCCAGCGTCTCCCGTACATCGGCCGCATTCTTGTACGTACAGATACCGGTAAAACTGACCAGCGACCCCATCTCGATCACCCGCAAGGCCTCTTCCGGGGCGTTGACGAAACAATGGAACACAGCCCGCACCCGGTCCGCAAACGGCTCGAAAACATCGAGGCACGCCTTGAACGCCGCCCGCTGGTGGACGACCACGTTCAGGCCAAGCTCGGCCGCAACCTCGAGTTGCTGCCTGAACAGCGACACCTGGCGGACCTTAAACGCCTGGTCATCAGCTACAGAACCGCCGCGCGTGCTTGGCAGCCGGTAGTGGTCTATGCCGATCTCGCCGATCGCCACCACTTTCGGCGCCTTGGCTAGGCACTCAAGATCGCCGCGCACATCGTCCGGAGCGTCGAGACAGTGGTTTGGATGCCAGCCCACAGCGGCGTACACTCCGTCGAAGCGCTTGGCCAAGCCGATCGCTCGTCGGCTGCTCTCAAACTCCGTGCCGATGGTGACAATGCGCGCGATCCCGGCAGCAGCAGCCCGCTGCACCACCTCATCCGCCTCCTCGCGGAAATCGGGGAAATCCAAATGGGCGTGTGTGTCGTAAAGATCCGGCATCGCATGGCCAATCGCTGGCCCACCCAATGTAGCGACCCAAAGGCGACTTGTCATTTTTCTTCAAAACGGTTTGGGTTCTGCTACTATCCTTACAGCGGTTGACACGCGATGGAAAACAAAGCAATGAGCGGCCCCACATCACCCGAGGAATTTCAGAAACAGATGCAGGATTTCCTGCAGAAACAGTTCAAGACGTTTGGCTCGCCCGATTTTGCCGAAACCCCACCGTCCGAGACAGTTACCGAACCGGAGTCGGACCGGGATGTATTCGAATTCGCTCACAAGCCGCGCGACGTCAAGGCACACCTTGATCGGTTCGTCATCAAGCAGGAGGAGGCCAAGAAAGTGCTGAGCGTAGCGTTGTGCGATCATTACAACGCCGTACGGCAGGCATTCGAGGGAGAGGAACAAGGCAGCTACACGAAGCAAAATGTGATGCTCATCGGCCCGACCGGCGTTGGCAAAACATACCTCATCCGCAGTATCGCCGATCTGATCGGTGTGCCGTTCGTCAAGGCCGATGCGACCAAATTCTCCGAGACCGGCTACGTCGGCGGCGATGTCGAGGATCTCGTTCGTGACCTCGTTCGGCAGGCTGATGGAGATGTCGAACGCGCCCGGTACGGCATCATTTACATCGACGAGATCGACAAGATCGCCTCCTCCTCAGAGCAACAGGGTGGCCGAGATGTTAGCGGCCAAGGTGTGCAGACCACCCTGCTCAAGCTAATGGAGGAAACCGAAGTGCCGGCGCGATCGCAGCACGATATGGC
>Ga0163108_10000771_pt1 | contig 23625 bp, 13 predicted proteins | sample Fk1155metaG_FD_109644 | JGI IMG/M metagenome (GOLD analysis project Ga0163108, IMG submission 109644) | Marine microbial communities from the Central Pacific Ocean - Fk160115 155m metaG | ecosystem: Environmental > Aquatic > Marine > Oceanic > Photic zone | place: The Central Pacific Ocean...
GCGGGAGCTTCCTCAGCGGGAGCTTCCTCAGCGGGAGCTTCCTCAGCGGGAGCTTCCTCAGCGGGAGCTTCCTCAGCGGGAGCTTCCTCAGCGGGAGCTTCCTCTACCTGGCTCTCAGCCGCCTCGTTCTGGGTCTCAAGGACTTCCTCTTCGGCCTCGGGAGCCTCCTCCGCCTCAGCTTCAGGAGCTTCTTCCTTGGGAGCTGGAGGCGGCTGTTTGTTCAGCCCCTTCTGCTTTCTTTTTCTTTTACGCGCCAGCCGTTCATCTCGAGCAGCCCGCTTCTCAGCATTCAGAGTCCGCTTCGGCCGGCCCTTGGTCTTCTTGGTCGGTACGAGTCCCGCAACTTCCGCTTTACGCAAAAAGTTCATGACCGTGTCTGAAGCCGTCGCCCCAACACTGAGCCAGTACTCCGCCCGCTCCTTATCGAGGTGAAACTTCTCGGAATCATCCTCAATAAACGGATCGTAGTAACCAATGCTCTCGATATATTTCGCATCGCGGGCACGACCCCGCTCAATGGCGCAAATTCTGTAAAAAGGTCGATGGGTTTTTCCCATTCGCCTCAGGCGAAGCCTGACCGACATCCAGCTACCTCCGGTTGCACACTGTTCACCAGGGCCTAAAAGCCCGGCAAGAAAACCTTAACTCATTCTGAATAAATACTTTAATGCCCTTCAGAGAGTCCCCTGAAAGGTGGAAAAGATGGACAATTATCCCAAATTTAACCCTAAGGTCAAGGTATTTAAGAGGTTCCGATTCGGATGGAGCCAAATCCTGAAAAACTGCCCGGACAAGGTGCTTTTGGGGGGTTGAAGAACCCGCATTCAGCGTCGACGACTCTTGCGGCGGTTCTTCCTTTCACGTTTACGCCTGGCTTTTAGCTCAGCCTTCGAGGTCTTCCGGTTCTGGGCCGACCCGCCGCGGGATTTCTTCTGCTTCGGATCCTCGCCTGCCCCCATCTGCTGCGACATCTGGTGCATCATCTGGTGGGGATCATTCATCATCTTTTTTGCCTGGGCCATGGCCTTGATCTTCCCGAGAGGTCCCTTGCTGGAGGCTCCAGTCATCTGATCCATCATCTTCTTCATGCCGTTGAACTGCTTGAGCAGGTCATCGACATCCATCCGGGTGCGCCCACTACCCCGAGCAATACGGTCGCGGCGCGATGAATTCAGGATCTCGGGACGGCGACGCTCCTTCGGCGTCATCGACCGGACGACTCCCTCGATATGACCGAGGTCCTCGTCGCTGATGTCCATGTCGCCAAGCTGGGCACCCATTCCCGGCACCATCTCCAGCAGCTTGCGGATATTTCCCCCGGCCATTTTCTTTACGGACTGGAGCTGGTCGAGAAAATGCTCCAGGGTAAAGGTACCCTCGAGCAGTTCCTTCTGCATCCGGGCCGCGTCGTCGGCATCGACAACCTCCTGCGCCTTGGCAACAATCCCACGCACATCTCCAAAACCGAAGATGCGCTCCGCCATGCCTTCGGGGCGGAATTCCTCGAGCGTGCCTTCAAGCTTCTCTCCCGTGCCGACAAACTTGATGGGCTTGCCCGTGACCGTTTTGACGGACAGTGCGGCTCCACCACGAGCATCGCCGTCAAGCTTCGTCAGGATGACCCCGGTCAATTCCAGGCGCTCGTTGAATTCCCGCGCGCTCTTGACCGCGTCCTGGCCAACCATCGCATCACAGACAAGGAAGATCTCGTGGGGGCTGGTGACCCGGGCGATCTCGCAGACCTCGCCCATCATCTCCTCATCGATATGAAGGCGTCCGGCGGTATCAAGAATGATGGTGTCGCAGCCCAGGCGGCTGGCTTCATTGAGGCTCTCGGCGCAGATTGCCGGGGGCTTTTCGCCCGCCTGGGAGAAAACCGGCACCTTGATCTGTTCACCAAGCGTTCGCAGCTGGTCGACGGCGGCGGGACGCTGTATGTCGGCCGCCACCAGGAGAGGCCGTCGCTTGTGCTGCTTGCGCAGCATGATTGCCAGCTTGCCGCAGGTCGTCGTCTTGCCGCTACCCTGGAGGCCCGCCATCAGTATGACTGTCGGCCCCTTCGACTGGAAATTGATGGCCGGATCGACCGGCCCCATAAGCTCCACGAGATGCTGGAATACAATCTGGATGAACTGTTGCCCGGGCTCGACACCCTTGAGGACCTTCTCCCCCAGGGTCTCTTCCTCTATTTTCTGGAGGAACTCCTTGATGACCTCCAAGGCGACATCCGCCTCCAGGAGCGCGACCCGTATCTCGCGAAGCGTCTCGCGGATATTCTTCTCGGAAATCTTCTTCCCGGCAATATTGCCGAGGATTCCGGAAAAACGCTTGGTGATGCCTTCAAACATGCCTTGGAGTCTCCAGCGGACAAACAGGCGCTTCAAGATGCGCCGCTCGAACTCAGGGCGGTATGTTAACACCGCCGCAACAACGCTGCCAGCAACCAAAAGCCGCTCGGGCAAGCCCGGGGGCCTTGCCCTGCCGCAGCGGTGGTGGTAAACCTGCTTCTCAGCCAGCTCGCGCAACCTCATCGGTTGCCAGCCATTTACAAGACGCGCCCCCGGCCCGTGGGCAGCTTCGAGGAAAAAGCGGCGTGACCCAACCCAAGGCGATTATCTGTCTGACCGGCTCCGAGCTCACCCGGGGAGAGACCCGCGATGCGAATGGCTCGTTCCTCGCTACGGAGTTGACCATGCTTGGCATCCATGTTGAAGAGATGCGGCTGCTTCCCGACGACGAGAGGCTGCTCGAGGAGGCCTTCAGCGAGCTGTGCAAGCGCGCCGAGCTGGTCATCATCAGCGGGGGGTTAGGTCCGACCGCTGATGATCTCACCATCGGAACACTCGCCCGCGCCCTCGGACGCGGCGTCATAAGAGATGAAACCGCGCGCGAGAACATGCGGCAGAAGGCGCTGAAACGCGTCGCCTCGGAAGCGGAAATCCCCGGTAATTTCTACAAACAGGCCGAGGTGGTCGAAGGGGCCCTGGTCCTGCAGAACCCAGTCGGACTGGCGCCGGCAAGCGTCGTGAAAACCGAACGGGGCCTGGTCGCGGCCCTGCCGGGTGTTCCGTTCGAGCTGCGGGCCATCTTCTCTGAAGGCCTCTCGGAAGAGCTCACTGGTCAATTCAATCTCTCTGCGCCCCGCATTCTCCGGGCCAAGATCATGGGTCGGCCGGAGAGCTGGGTTGAGGACCGAATCCAGCAGCTCGCTATCGACAGGGAGACGCTCGAGTACGGCATCAGCGCGCGCCCCGGCGAACTCCTGCTCAAGTTCATCTCGCACCGGGAGGACCAGCACTCCCTGCTCGACGATGCCAGACGGCTGCTGGAAAGCGAGTTTGAAAATGACATCTTCTTTCTGCCCGAAGGCCTGAAGGAAGCGTCCGGAGGGCCTCTCGACATTTCACTCGCGGGCCGTGTTCATGCGCTCCTGGTCTCATGCGGGGCGAGCGTCGCCACGGCCGAGTCCTGCACCGGGGGATTGATCGCCAAGCGGCTGACCGACCTGGCCGGATCCTCGGAATATTTCATCGGCTCCGTGGTCGCCTACCAGGACACCATCAAGTCCTCCATGCTGGATGTCGATGCGCGGCTCATCGAACGTGAAGGAGCCGTCTCTCCCCGAGTCTGCAGGGAGATGGCCCTGGCTGCGCGAAAACGCTTTACCTCGACCTACGCCCTCTCCGTTACTGGAATCGCGGGTCCCGGAGGCGGCAGCAAAGAGAAGCCTGTCGGGCTTGTCTACCTCGGACTCGCCGGCCCCGATGACGAAACCATCCACGTTGAGAAAAAAATCTTCTCCGGACAGCGGGAGCTGGTTCGAACGCAAACCGCCACTCGGGCCCTGGACCTGCTGCGGCGCAGCCTCGAGGGCTGCCCTCCCGGGAACGCCTGACGGCTCCTGCCATCAAGTGGAACAATCTGGATGCCGACGCCTCCGCGTTGGCCTTATTATGGCTGCTGTGGATATCCCTATCGAAACCGAATTTGACAGACCCTTCACGGTTGAAAACGTCCTGGAGGGCTACAGCCAGGGCATCTTCCCTATGGGAGATGACGAGGACGACCTGATCTACTGGTTCAGCCCTGACCCGAGGGCGATCCTGCCGCTGTCCGAATTCCACATCTCCCGCTCCCTGCGACGCGCCATCAGGCACGGGGGCTTCAAGGTCACGGCCAACAGGGCCTTCGCCGATGTGATGGTCGGCTGTGGAGAGGGACGGCCGGTCTGGATTACCGACCGCGTCCATGAGCTCTATAACCAGCTGCACGAGCTCGACAGGGCCCATTCCATCGAGGTCTGGCTGGAAGGCCGCCTCGTCGGCGGCCTCTACGGAGTACAGGCCGGCGGAGCTTTCATGGCAGAATCAAAATTTCACCGCGTCTCCAACGCTTCGAAGGTCGCCCTGGCCGCGCTTGTCGAACACCTCAAGCTCCACGGCTTTGTACTGCTCGAGGTCCAGTACATGACCGACCACCTCAGCCGGTTCGGAGCGCGGGAAATCTCCAGGGCAGACTACCTCCGAGAGTTGAAGCGCGCCAGCGAGGTCGATTGCCGATTCTAGCGTGAGCCTGTTTTTTTACCGAACGCGAACAATTTCGAGTGGGTTCGCACATAGAGCACGCCATCGGAAATCGCGGGGGTGGCATAGACGCGGTCGCGCATTTCATTGGTCGCGAGAAACTTCGGCTCTGGCCCAAGCGTCAGCACCGAGATCCGTCCATCTCCGGCAATCGTGAAAAGATGGCCCCCGGCAATGAGAGGGGAGGCGTAGTGGGTGCCGCTGCCCTGGGTTCGCATTCGATACACGCGCCTGCCCGTCTTGAGCTCGAGGCAGGTGAGCACGCCGCCGTTCTTGACAAAATAGACGTAGCGTCCATCGCAAAGCGGAGAGGGCACCTCGGGGATCCCCTGTGTCTCAAGCGTACGAATCTCGTTCGCCTCAACCTCCCCCTTGCTGTCGAGGGGAATTGCCAGCATACCGTGGGTTTTGTAGCGGGCGCGAAACTTCTCAAGACCCTGAAGCTGGGCGGCCCACTCATCCGCATCAATCTCGCGATTGTTGTTCTTGTCAACTCTCTCAAAACGGATGGTGGCACCGTTCTGAGGCGCCTCCGCGCCATCGGGACGATGAAAGATCCACAAGGTCGGCAGTTCATCGCGGCTGATCAGCTTGTCTCCATCCTTGTCATGTTCGGTGATTAATTTTTTAAAGTCGGGAAATTCAGGGCGGAGTGCCGGCTCTCCCATCTTGTTCCAGGCGGCGACGATCACCTCCTTGCCGGCAATAATCGGCGTGCTGGTCGCGGTTGTCGCGCAGACGGCCACCCAGAGCTGCTTGCCGCTGGAAATTTCAAAGGCCTGCATGGAGCGCGCGGTGTGCACCAGCAATTTGTCACCTGCGACAATCGGGCAGGCCGTGCAGGCCATCTCACCGGAAAACGGCTCGCGCTGCGGAACCTTCCACAGCTCCTTTCCGGTGACCTTGTCAACCGCCAGCAGAAAGTGATCAATGTAATTGCCGCGGTAGAGAACAACCCTGTCCCCGACAATCGCGGGCGAGGTCGCATTGCCGCCGAACGTCCGGGTCAGCGGCATCTTCCGCTGCCAGAGTTTTTTCCCTTCCAGGTCGAAGCAGATCAGGCCAAACGAACCGAAGTAGGCGACCACCCGCTGGCCATCGGACGCCGGCGTACTGCTGGCCGGATTAAACGAGGCGTGCCCTTTTTCGATCCGCTCTGCCGGCACAATTCTTTCCCACCGGATCTTGCCGCTGGTCCGGGAGATGCAGACAACCGCGAGCTTCTTCCGGCTCTTATCATAGGTCGTCAGAAAGATAACTTCGCCAACAACAACAGGGGAGCTGTGGCCGGCCCCCATCGGTATGTTCCAGAGCTCATTTTTCCCGGGACCAAATTCAACGGGAGGCGAGGAACCTGGGGCTATACCAGAGGAGTTGGGCCCTCGAAACTGCTGCCAGTCGGCGGCCCCGGCAGCTGTCATGAAGAGCAGGATGCCCGCGGAAAAGACCCACGATTGCAGATAAAACAACATCGGAACCCCTTACATTGCACTATCAGAAAGCCCGGCGCCCGCAGTCCATCGAAACAGGCGACCTCGACAGAAGGTCGGTATTATACCCCGCTCAGGCCGGGCTGAGTACGAACTGTCTCAAAGGCGGCTTTAATGGGGAAAAAGGCATTGCATACCTTGGGCGTTGCGTGGAAACTCGATACTTGGTTTCATTTGTAGAATTCCGTCCGGGAGATGGGGTATTTGATACACTTTGCTGTATTCTTGGAACTCCCACTCGGATCAATTATTAACTAAATTCTTTTAAGCAGGCGTATTTCCATGATGGAAAAAACTTGTCGCCGGGATTCGTCGAAGGTGTCAATCTCCGGCTTCTCATTGTCCGTTTTAACGGTTGTGGGGTTCTGTCTTTCGCTGAGCTCGGTTGCCAATGCCTGGCAAATCGAGCCGCCAATTGTAGACATCTGCTCGCCGGATTGTATCTTTGAAGACCTCCCCTGCGGGACGCCGTTTACGGCTGATTTCCCCAAGAGCGCCTGCCAGTTGGAACGCGGAACTCCCGTCGATTTCTACACCCTCGAGGTGGTCGAGGGTAGCGAGCAGGTCACGCTTAACCTGACAGCTGCTTACGACACCTATCTCGCCCTCTATGACATGGAGTGCAATCTCATCCAGCTGAATGACGATGGCGGTGAAGGACTCAATTCCCGCATCACCCAGCTGCTGGAGCCCGGTTCCTACCTTGTTGGTACCAGCAGCTTTTCGGTCAATGGCGCCGGAAACTTCACCCTGACCGCAAGCTGTACAGAACCTTTTGACCAGGCAGCCCTGTGCAATGACTGCGTGATCTCCGAGGCCGAATGTGGAGCCGAAACGACGGGAACCTTTCCCGAGAGCGGCTGCCCGCGCGAAACCGGAGAAGATGTCGACCTCTACATGATTGACCTCCCGCCTGAAGGAGGCCGGCTTATTCTTGCCCTGCAATCCCCGGACTTTCCGCCCTATCTTGAGGTCTACGACGAGGGCTGCGTGACCATAGCCGCCGCCGGTGCCGCCGGCGACACCGCGCGCCTGAGCGTCGAGAGCTTTGGCGGCTCCATCTTTGTCGGAGTCAGCAGTACGACCATCGGAAGCGCCGGCTCCTTCACCCTCTCGGTAGAGTGCCGTGAAGCGATCCTGCCCGAAAACGTCTGCCCGGACTGCCAGGTGGCAGAGCTCGCCTGCGGAGAAAATACCGAGGGAGTCTTCCCCGAGACTGGCTGCCTGCGCCCGAACAGCAACGGCCAGGAGGTCGACATCTACCAGATCACGGTTGAAGAAAGCCGCGAGGTCACGATCGACCTCAACTCGCCTGATTTCGACACCTGGATCGATCTCTACGATTCCGACTGCAACCGTATCGCCTTCAACGACGATGGCGGCGCGGGCCTCAACTCCCTCCTCCTCCAGAACCTTAATGCCGGAACCTATTTCATCGGCGTCAGCTCCTTTGGAGCCGGGGTAGCCGGAACCTACTTCCTCTCGACCAGCTGTAGAGAGGCGGTTGAGCTCTGCGGGGGAGACTGCGAGGTCGCCCTGATGAGCTGCGGCATTCCAGAAGAGGGCATCTTCCCGATGACCGAGTGCCGGAGGACCAGCGGACAGATGCTCGACCTCTACAGCATCGTCGTCGCCGGCGGCGAGGTGACCATCGACCTCACCGGGGACTATGACACGTATATGCAGCTCTACGATGAGAACTGCCAGCTCATTGCCCAGGACGATGATGGGGGCGACGGACTCAACTCCCGGCTGGTCATGGCCGACCTGCCCGGCGGCATCTACTACATCGGCGTCAGCAGCTTCTCCACAGGAGCTACCGGCGGCTTTGCCCTGAATGCCATCTGTGAGAGTGGAGATAACTTCTGCGTCCAATGCCGTGTCGACACCATCTCCCCCCAGCAGACCCTCGATGGAACACTCGGCATCAGCGAGTGCACCCTGCCGCCCTTTGAACAGTTGATCGAGGTCTACGCCTTCCGGGTGGACGAATTCTTCGAGGGCCGCATCTCGGTCGCCTCGGAAAACTTTGACCCGAGTGTCGCCCTCTTTAACGATCTCTGCGACGAGGTCTCGTTTAACGACAACTGCGGAGCGGGCACCGAGTCTGCCTGTCTGAATGTCAGGCTCGAGGCGGGCAACTACTCCATCGTCGTCAGCAGTGAAGAGCCGGGCGCGGCCGGGGGGTTCTCCCTGACGCTTGCCAGCAACGACGAGACGGATGTCTTCTCCCGTGGAGACGGAAACGGTGACGGCTCCCTTGAGCTCACCGATGGGATTATCGTTCTGAACTATCTCTTCACAGGAGGAGAGGCTCCTGGCTGTATGGAAGCCGCCGATTCTGACAATGATGGCCAGATCAGCCTGACTGATGCCGTCCTGATCCTGGGCTATCTCTTCCAGGGAGGCAACGCCCCCGCCCTTCCCGGACCTCCGGGAGTCAACACCGGCTGCGGACCCGACACCGATGTCCCGGGCAGCCCTGGCGATCTGGGGTGCGACAGTTACTCCGGCTGTGATTAAGACTTAACCGTTGCGTGCTGCCGGGCTGTCCGGCGGCAGGGGGCCGTGAAGGTGATCCCTGGGGATTGCTTCCACGGCCCCTTTCGCATCAATTGATGCGGTCAACGAGCCATAGATGGGTCGTCAAAAACGCTCCGGGAAGCTATGATCATCGGCACCAGGGGCCTCGGGTCCCTGCCTCCGCATGCGTTGCAATAAGAGCGCCGAGAGAAGACATGGCAAAGCCTCCTGAATTCTATCTGCAGATGAAGAAAGACCACCCCGAGTTGGTGAGCTCCTATGAATCCCTCGGCAAGGCCGCCCGAGACGCGGGCCCTTTAGATGCCCAGGCCCAGGCTCTCGTCAGGCTGGGCCTCAGCATAGGCAGCGGCATGGAAGGCTCCACCCATTCGAGCACACGGAAAGCCCTGGACGCCGGCTGCGGCGAAGAACAGATCCGCCACGCGGTATTGCTCGCCGTCACCACGCTTGGCTTCCCTTCGATGATGCGCGCGCGCGCCTGGGTAGAGGACGTACTGTCAAAAAACGCCGCGGCCAGAAACGACAAGTCTTAGCCCCCCGCCCGCGGCGCGGATGAAGGACCCCTCATGAGCTCAAGAGGAAGAACATCAGCCAGGCTCGAACACCTGTCCGAGAGCTGGATCAGGGAGATGACCCGGGTCGCCCTGGAATGCGGAGCGGTCAATCTCTCCCAGGGATACCCCGACTTTGACCCCCCTCCCGAGGTGCGCGAGGCGGCCGCAAAGGCGGTACTCGAGGGCCCTAACCAATACGCGGTCACCTGGGGACTCGCGGAGCTGAGGGAGGCCATCGCCGAAAACCTCAAGAGCCGCTACACGCCCGCCTTTGACTGGCTCGATCCGGATCTTCACATCACCATCACCTGTGGAGTCACCGAGGGTATCGTGGCCGCGCTGATGGCGATCGCCGAGCCTGGCGATGAGGTCATCATCATTGAGCCGGCCCATGAGAATTACACTCCCGCAGTTCGCTTCGCCGGCGCCGAGCCGGTCTATATGCCATTGCTGCCGCCGCGCTACGAGCTCGACATCGAACGCCTCAGAGCCGCGATAACCCCTCGCAGTAAGGCGGTCATCCTCAACACTCCTCACAACCCCAGCGGACGAGTTCTGAACCGCGAAGAGCTCCTTGGCGTCGCGGAGCTCTGCATCGAACATGATCTCGTCGCCGTCACCGACGAGATCTACGACCGGATCCTCTACGATGGCCGCGAACACATTCCCCTCGCCACGCTGCCAGGGATGGATGAACGCACCATCACCGTTGGAGGGCTGTCGAAGACCTTCGCCATCACCGGCTGGCGCCTGGGCTTCTTCGCCGCCCGGGAGCCCTGGGCGACCGGCACGCGAACGGTTCATGATTTCACGACCATCTGCGCGCCCACCCCCTTGCAGGCCGCGGGCGCGGCAGCCTATTCACTGGGTGAGGACTTCTACGCCAGGCAATTGGAAGACTACCACGCCCGGCGCGACCTGATGATGGAGATCCTCGCGGAGACTGGCTTCACCACGGGCGGAACTCCGGAGGGAGCCTATTACATCATGGCAGGATACGAGGACTGGAATCATCCGGGAGAATCCAATGATTTCGCCCTCTGGCTTGCCAGGGAGGTCGGGGTGGCTGTGGTCGGAGGCTCTCACTTCTACAACACTCCCGGACTCGGCGAACGCCAGGTTCGCTTCGCTTTCGCCAAGAAGCTCGAGACCCTGGAAGAGGCGAGGGCGCGGCTCCTGGCGGGAATCAAAGCCCGCGGCTGAGCCGCCGCCCGGCTACCCCAGCTCTCCGGCGATCTTCTCGATCTCGCCCTGGGCATCGAGCCATTGGAGCTCCAGCTCCGCCAACTCCACCTGGAGCTCTTTTTCCCGCGCCTGCTTCTCGGGAGAATACTCCAGCGGGTTCTCCTCGTACTGGAGGTGGATCTTCCCGACCTCCCCCTCGAGCGCCTTCATCTTGCGCTCGATCTTACCGCAGCGCGACTTGAGCCGGGTAAGCGTTGACCGCAGCTCCTTTCGCCGCTGGTAGCCCAGGCCTCCCGCGCCCGGCTCGATACGCGCGCGAGACTTTTTCTCCCGGGCGCGCGTCTCCTCCTCGCGCCCGGCCGCCTCGCGCTCCATCCTGTAGACATAGGACTCGTAGCCATCGGGGAAGAGGACCACCCGGCCGCCGCCCACGTCGACAATGTTCGTAGCTACGAGGCTCACGAAGGTACGATCGTGGCTGACAAAGAAGACCGTGCCTGCATATTCGCTGAGCGCCTGCGCAAGCGCCTCGACCGTCTCGAAGTCCAGGTGGTTGGTCGGCTCATCGAGGAGCAGAACCGGCCGACGGCTCAGCAGCATTCCGGCGAGACAGACCCGCGCCCGCTCCCCTCCGCTGAGAACCCCGATCTTCTTCTCGACCTCATCGCCGCTGAAAAGAAAGCTCCCGGCGACTTTCAGGATCTCCTGCCTCTCCACGCCGGCGGCCGCGGATCGATCGAGGTGGGTATAGATATCAAGAGCGGGATCGAGAGCTCCGTAGACATGCTGGGCATAATAGGAGACCTCAAGCCCATGGCCCCAGGAATACGCCCCCCCCAGCACGCCGAGGTCATCGGCTATGGTTCGAAGGAAGGTGGTCTTTCCCTCCCCGTTGTCGCCCAGGACAGCCACCTTCTCTCCACGCTGAATCTCGAAGCGAATCGCCGAAGCGACCTCCGCCTCTTCGTAGCCGATCGCGAGGTCATCGCAACGCAGGGCGAGACCCTTGCGAACCTCCACCGCTGGAATCCTGATGCTTGCCGTCCGGATGGGGTGCTCCACCTCTATCTTTTGCAACTTATCGAGCTGCTTCATTTTTGACTGCGCCCGGGAAGCCGTCGAGGCGCGTACCTTGTTGCGGGCAATGAAGTCCTGCATCTGCTTGCGGCGGGCATCCACGTTCCTGTTCTGCCGCGCCTTCTCCTGCTGTCGCTCAGCCTTGAAGGCAAGAAACTGCTCGATGCCGCCGGGGAAGAAATTCAGCTCTCCCCGGTCGATCTCGAGAGTTGACCGGCAGGTTTTCTTCAAGAATTCCCGGTCATGGGAAACAATGAGAAAGCCTCCGTTGAAATCAGAAAGGAAGGCTTCCAGCAGGATCAGGGTCTTCAGATCGAGATAGTTTGTCGGCTCATCCAGGATGAGAAAGTTGGGATCTCCAAGAAGCATCGCGGCCAGCTTGACCCGGGTCTGGTAGCCCCCGGGAAGGTCGCTGATCCTCGCCTCGAGCAGCTCGTTCTTCAGCTGGAAACGCCCCGCGACCTTTCCGCAACGCCATCCCTCTCTGCCGCTGTCGCGCTCGAGGAACTCGAGCACCTTCTCATCGGGGCCGTAAGAGTCCGCCTGTTGCAGATAGCCCAGGCGCAGAGCTGAGCTCTTCTTCAGCCTGCCGCTGTCCAGCTCCTCGTCGCCGAGCAGGAGCTTGCAGAGCGTACTCTTGCCCGAGCCGTTGCAGCCTATAAGGCCGACCTTGTCAGAGGTCGACAGCTGGACGCTCACATCATCGAGAAGCGGCTGCTTGCCGTAGGCCTTGCACGCCTCGCTGAGTTGAATCAATACCGCCATGAGCCTGAGAGATCCTCTTCCACAAAAGGCACAGGGTAACGGTCAGGCCCGCGTGTTCCAAGCGTTCCTCTGCGCCGGCGGGTACTGGCAAGCCCGACAAGCCTGGGTTAATGTGGCCGGCATGAACACCTACGACCCCGATACGCTCCTGGAATTCTCGGCTAACCTGATCGAGGCGATGGGCAGTCCGCGCGAGGATGCCCTCATCGTCGCCCGTCACCTTGTCGAGGCCCAGCTGGCGGGACATGACTCGCACGGGGTCATCAGGTTGCCCCAATACCATTCCCACGTCCGCGAGGGCAAGGTCAAGCCCGGGGCGAGGGTCGAGATCGTCAGGGAGTCGCCCACCACCGCCCTGCTTGACGGACACTATACCTGGGGACAGGTAACCGCCATGAAGGCCATCGAGCTTGGCATGGCAAAGGCCGAAGAAAACGGGATCGCAGCGCTGAGCCTTCGCAACTGCTACCACGTCGGGCGCGTCGGGGTCTATCCCCTGGCGGCGGCCGAGCGGGGGCTCATCGCCCAGGTACACTGTAACGGTCACGGCGTCTGCCGGGTGGCCCCCTGGGGAGGCACCGAGCCGCGCCTGGCGACAAACCCCATAGCTATCGCTATCCCCACGAGAGCCGAGCCGCTGCTGGTCGACATCACCACCAGCGTCGTGGCAGAGGGCAAGGTCCGGATCAGCCGAAACGCCAATCGGGACATTCCCGATGGCTGGGTACTCGACAGCGACGGCCGGCCCACAACGAACCCGGCCGACCTCTACGAAGGCGGCAGCCTGCTGCCGCTCGGAGGCCGGGAGGGCCACAAAGGCTACGGTCTCTCCATCATTGTCGACCTGCTCGGCGGGGCGCTCTCAGGCGCGGGCTGCGGAACCATGACGGAGGAGGTCGGCAACGGTCTCTTCATCCAGCTGACTGACCCCGCGTGTTTCTGCGAGCGAGAGGAGTTTCTGGATCATGTCGAGCGCTTCACCGAATACCTGAAAAGCTCCCCGCTGAAAGAGGGAGTCGAGGAGATCCTCCTGCCGGGAGAGCCGGAACAACGCGCCGCCGCTCTTCGGCGCGAGCAAGGCCTTGAGATTGACGACGGCACCTGGGGCCAGCTCCTCGAGCTGGCGAAGGGGCTCGGGGTCGAGGCGCCCGGAGACTCCTGAAACCAACCGCTCAATCCTTCCCGGAAGGCTTCAGCTCAGGTCCCACCCCGGGCTTCACCTTCGGGTCATAGGCCGGCGCGGGCTTCCTGGCCGCCAGCACATCGGGCAGCAACGCCAGCAATTCGGAGGTCTTGCCGCTGTAGGTTCGCCGCAGGTAGAGCTCACAGTATCTGAAGGCACAGACCGCAGGGCCCCGGCTGGCGGGGTCCTTCGCCGGAACACTCTTGGATCCCATCGAGAACCAGGTCCCATCGGTATAGCCAAGGAAGAAAAAATCGCCGCGAACCCTGGTGGCGAAGACCACCACCGGATGACCATCGCGCACTCTCTTCAGAAGAAGGCCGGGGTGCTCCTTCTTCGGACTCACCTTAAGGTTGAGATTCAGCCTGGAGAACGGCGAGACGCCCTTGAGCTCTCGCGCCACCTCGACGATAAATCGTTGCTTCTGCAGGTCGACGGCCTTGACCCTCCCCTCAAAAACATACTGCGACTGCTTGAGTACCTCCTTCATGGGATACTTCCGTACGATCATCGCATCGAGCGGATCGATCCCGAGAAGCAGGAGGAGCCCTGCGAGCGCCATGATGCGCGAAGACACTCTCATCTGCGCTCTCCTTCCACGGAAGAGGGATCGGCGGTCAACGCCTCGCGCAGAACCTGGACCAGGATGTTGCCCGGGGTTCCCCCGGGAGCAGGCGCCATGGGCTGCGGCGCCAGCTCCATCCACCCTCCGGACACTCGCTGCCCGCCGCCTTCCAGGGGAACATAGGGAAGCGGCTTCAAGCCCAGGACCCTGGTCTCGGCCAGGAATTCAGCCGTGAGCGCGTCGGCTCGTCCCGCTGCCGGCACAGAGATCCTCCTCTCGGCAGGTTTCAGGGGACGGCAGAAGAACAGCCGGGCCAGCTGGATCGCAGCGTCAACGGCATTGTCATCAGGCTTCAACGACAGAACCTGCAGGCGCGCGAGGGTGTCCTTAAAGACCGCAGCTGAGCTGGGCGCCAGCCCTCCGGAAAACCCGGGGTCGCCGGACCCGCCCGCCCGCGCCGCCTGGAAGCTCTGTCGAGACTTCACAATGTCACCCAGGCGAGTATGGGCAACGGCAAGGCAGAGCGAGGCAGGACGCTTGTCCCGGACCGTAGCGGCCAGCTCCTCGAACGTCTTCACGGCCTGCGGCGTTCGGCCGATTACAAGCAGGCAGATACCCCGGGCGAGAAGCGCATCGTTCTCGAGACCCGGTTCCCGGCTGAAGGAGTAGGCGTCCTCGGCAAGGGCCAACGCGCGCTCGGCATTTCCCGACTCCAGCAGCGCTCCAGCCTCGTAGATCAACGATGCCACCGCGCGGCGGTCATCGCGCGCGGTCATCGCGCGCAGGGGAGACAGGCTCGCGAGGGCAGAGCCTTGAGTCGAGGCGCTCTTCCCGAAATGCACCCCGGCCGCCTCCAGGCGAACGATCTCCAGCAGCAGATCAGCTCTCAGCTCGGCATCCAGCCCCTCACCTTCGGCGGCAAGCAGAATAATCGTCTCACGAAGGAGCTTCCGGGCGCGGTCTCCAACCTTTCGCGAGGACTCAAGGCGCAACAACTCAAGGGCGGCAAGCCCGCGCACCCTTGTCTCATAGGGCCCCTGGTAGAGAGCCGCCAGAAACAACCTGGCCGCCCCAGTCTCACCCTGACGCGCCTTGAGCCGAGCCCGCTCGAGCTTGACCAGCGCCAGCAGGGAAGGAAGAGCGCGGGCGGCGGCGGCATCCAGCGCGGCGAGCGCCTGGGGAAACCGGCCAAGCCCGGCCTGCTGGCGGGCCAGCTCGAGTAGAGCCTCAGCGGCAACCGTTGATTCTTTCCAGGGGGAGCGGGTGGTGAAAACGGCGAGACGGCTGACGCCCTGCGCGCGGCCTGCTGAGAGAGCGAGCACCCTGGCAAGCTCCAGGCTGGCGCGGACCGCGGCTGGTTTATGCTCCAGCCGGCGCGCGGTAATGGAGAGCAGCCCGCTGGCCTCGGCGAGAAGCTTCTTTTTTTCGGCCGGATTCGCGAGAAGGCCCGCCCGGAGGCGGAGGCTGTAGCCATGGGCCAGCTCCGCGCGCGTTCGCAGCTCCGATGGCGCCTCCGCATTCAGCCTAAACTCCTCAAGATACCTGCCGGCCTTCTCCAGGTTCTCGACCGCTTTCGCGGCGGAGAACGCATCGGCGGCGGCCTGCTCGCCTTCAACCAGGTAGAGCCGGCCAAGGATCCCGGCGGCGAAGGCCGTCTGTGAACGGACCACGGCATCGGAGCTCTGGGCCGCCGACTTCACCACCCCTGACAGGATCTCACGGGCAGCCCTGAATTCCCCAAGCAGGAGCAAGGCAACGCCCCGACGAAAACGAATGGTCAGCCTGGAATCGACCCCCGGGCTGGCAAGAGCCCGGGCATAGACCGCCGCGGCGGAACCGAAGCGCTCCCTGCGAACGTTCGAGGCGGGCGCGGAGATTCCCTCAAGCAGCAGGGAGTCCCCCAGGCGCTGGAGGAGGGCGCCGTGGTCCGAGCTCGCCGGGTAAAGCTTCAGCAACTCCCGGGCCAGCTCGATGGCCTGCGAATGATGGCCCGCTCCCTGCAGAGACACCAGCAGGCCGTAGGCCGCGGTCATTCCCGCTCCGCCGCCCGACGCCCTGAGCCTTCGCCAGACCTTCTCCGCCTCCGCGGGGCGGTCAAACCGAAGCAGAGCCTCGCCAAGCTCGACCGCGATACGGCCATCGAGGGAAGCTCCGGGCTTGAGGAACAGACCCCGGTCGAGATAATCGACCGCCGCCTTCGAAAGATTCTTGCGCATCCAGGAGCCGCCCTTCTCCCACCTCAGCACGCTGCAGCGGCCAGCCCAGAAGAGCGCCCGGGAACGAAGCTCCTTATCGAGAGCCCCGCGGGCCACCACCAGGAAAGAGTTACGGGCCGTGGCCAGCTTCCCTCCACCCACCAGAGAGACACCGTAGAGAAAGCGCCCGAAAAGCTGCCGGGTGGTGGGAGGCGACTCCCCCCTCGGCTCCTCGAGAAGTTTCTCCGCCTTGGCATTTTCTCCAAGCTCGATAAGGACCGCCCCAAGGGCAAGCCGGGCCGCCGCTACGTGCTCCAGCTCCTGCTCGCCTGCGCCGCCAAGCACAAGGCGATAGAAGGCCTCCGCCTCCCTCAGCTCCCCCAGGCCATGATGAACGCGGCCCAGCAGGTAGAGAACTCCGTGGCCCGAGCGAGCTCGGCTGAACGGCGCGAGCCGGGCCAGCAGACGCCCCGCCTCGAGCAGGCGGCCTCTGCGAAAAGCGATCCAGGCCCGCAGGTAAACAAGCCGGGCCTTGAGACCCTGCCCGAGCTGCCGCTCCGCCTCCAGGAGCCCGCGCTCCGCATCATCCAGCTCTCCCGCAAGCAGCCGGATCACGGCAAGCTCGACCGCGGTCTGCAGCTGAAGCGAACCCGGGCCCGCCGCCTTGCCGGCGGCGCTCAGGTCGGCAGTGGCCTTCGCGAGGAGCCCGGATGCTTCGGCCGCGGGATTTTCAGAACGAGCCGCGGCCGCGAGGGATGCCTCTATCGAGAAATCGCTCGAGGGGAGGGTGTAATTGTGAGCCTGGATAGTAAGCGTGTTGCGACCAGGGCGGAGGCCCTCAGAGCCGACGATATAGTCCTCCCATTTGTCGGCTTCGTTCTGTCCGTTGGCCGTCACATCGTGACGGACCGCCTCGCCGCGACGCCCGGGAACATTGGCCCGCGCCAGCTCCGATCCGTTCAGGCAGGCAATGAAACCGTCATCGAACCTCACCCTCAACAGGAGAGCATCGGCCTTGCCCGCGACAGCCCCTGGCAGCTCAAAGTCGCGTCGCAGAAAAACAGAAGGATACTTACCCTGCATGTCGGCCAGCTCGGTCGCGTCATCCTCATCGCCGTAGCCGAAGCCCGCCTTGCCTTCGAGCCAGCCGGAGGCATCAAATTCCGGGGTCTTCCAGTCGGACGGCGGAGCGGCGGAACCCTTGAAATAGCGCCAGTCGGCGCCGGGCTCGACCAGCGGATGGAGCTCGGGTTCTCCGCAGGAGTGTTTGGCGAGCTCTCGCGCTGCCAGGCGCTGGTAGACCAGGCCGCGGCAATAAAGCAGCTCGAAAGAATCCTTCAGCTCGGCTCTCTTTCCGAGCGAGAGGCAAAGCTTGAGCGCCTCGTCAAGATCCGGAGCTGCCGACTCGAGCGCAACAGCCAGCCATCCCAGGCGGGCCCGCAAATTCATGGCTGACCCCGGCTTCGTAGCAAGAAACGTCTTCAGGTGCTTGCGGGAGGAGGCCAGGTCGCCCTGTCTCGCCGAAGAGACCGCCCGCGAGAGGAGCACCGGCAGCGTCTGCTCGGCCGCTCTCGACACGACAGGCGCCAGCAGGACAAAGCTGACCGCCAGGGCGGCAGGCTGGGCGAAGCGACAAAGGGGCGTGGTCATCGAATACCCTCCCCTCTCTTTCTCGAAGGCTGAACCGGCTCGATCAGGAGCCGCGCCTTACTGCCCACCGGCGGCAGGATCCCCGCCACCTCGAGGCTGAACAGGGCCTCGGCGTCCATCCCGAGCGTCGACTGAAAAACCGTCTCATCCGTAACAGGGAAGATCGTCACCATCGTGCCGCTGAAGTCGGCGCCATAGGATCTCTTCTCGCTCGCGGGATCCACCTTGACCATGGCCGAGCCGGTGAAGAGCCAGCGCACCCGCCCCTCCGCGGCCGAGGCCCCGCCATCGAGCGCCAGGCCGGTACGGCGGTCGACCACCGCGCTCGCCAGGTCCACCTTCTTGCTGAGCCCTGAGCGTCCCGGGTACTCGATCCAGATCCGGACCTCTGGACCTACCGGACGTCTCTTGTCGGCAATGCCGGGCCGACCGGCCTTCAGACCCAGCTGCTCAAGGGCGCGGTGAACCTGCCCCGGGCTCGCATCACTGACGAGAACCGTCTCGTGGGCCTTCTTTCCCTGCGCTCCCGCCACCATCACCTCGATGGGATAGATCTGCTTGAGATGAGGAAGCTTCCGGGGCGCGATCTCGACATCGATGATGACCCGGGAGTTCTTTTTATCGACGAGGATTCCGCCGGCTCCTGCCCCGCCCGGGGCGCTCCCGAGACAGATTATCGCCGTTGGCGCGCCGGTTTGCGGCCCCTCCAGATTGTGGGTCGCCACGTAGAGCCGGCCGGCGGCGCAGACCGGCGAGGCAAAAACTCTTCCCGGCAAGGCCACGGATGGGTGTTTGGCAAGGTCAAGACTCCACTGGGTCTTGCCGCTCTGCAAGGACAACGCCCTGATCCTGCCGTTAAGATCAACGCTACAGACCGTCATCCCGGCGATCGCGACCCCGGCAAAATAGGGCCCGGACGGGGTGCTGCTCCAGGTTAACCGGCCAGTGGAAACGTCGATGCCGCGTACAATTCCATCGGTTGCGGTAAATACTCCAAAGCTCCCGGTCGAGTCAATGGCGACTGGCGAGAGCACTCCGCCGGGAACCTCGAGGCGCCAGGCCAGCTGGCCGGTGTCCAGGTCGACCGCCACGACCTCGCCTCGAGCATCGGCGAGAACCGCGGGGTCGAAACGAATCGAGCTGCAACCAACCAACACGAGCTTCTTTCCGGCAGAGGTTGCGAGACTCGGCGCGCCCCAGGGGTTCCACCGCAGCGGCACCTTCCAGAGCTGCTCGCCATCGGCCGCCCCGAGACAGACCAGGGCGCGCTCGCCAACCCCCTCCTCATCGAGAAAAGCCGAGCCCGCCACAACGCAGGCCTGCGCGGACTCCTCTCCGGAGTCACGCTCTGCCAGGACGACTGCGGAGTCTACGTGCAGCTTTCCCTCCCCGGAGCTCCAGAGTGTCCGCGGGGCGCCGCCCGTTGTCTTGAGTACATCTCCCGGACCGGGCTCAACGGCGAATTCATCAGAGGTCTTGATCTTCTCATATTCTGCGCGCAGCCTGGCGAGAGCCCGCCTCGCCTCAGCCTCCGCCCCCGCGGCGTTGAAAACACGGCCGCCCATGGCAATCTTCTCCGAATCGACGCAGATCACGCCGCCGCTGCCGCTACCGAAATAGATCTTTCCATCCGGAGCGCGAGCGGCCGCGCCCTCGATATGACGCAGCTCCCCGGCCACCTCCAGGCGCCAGATCGGCAGGCCATCGGAGAGGCTGAGGCCCGTCAGGGCGCCGGCGACATTCTGGTGCATTCCCTCCCCGATCACGACGAGCCCGGCCTGTACCGTCGGCGAGGAGGCCACCGGGAGGCCCAGCGTCGGCGGGCCGTTGGACCAGCGGATCCTGTTCTTCAGGCCGTCCTCAACACCAACCGCGACAACCTCGGGAGCATTGAAGGCGCCGAGTGCCGGCAGAATGAGCCGCCCTGCTGAAACCGCCGGGGCCGCCAGGTAGTGGCTGTTGCCGGGCAGCGCCCACAGCACCTTGACCCGGGCCGGTAACGGGCGCCCATCCGGGCAGCCGGAGCGCCTCGCATCCCCCTGGTAGGTCGGCCAGTCCTGGGCGAACGCGAAACCGGAAGCCAGGAGCACGAAAATGACAATCACCCCGGCTCGCCTCATGGCCGCACCTCCAGGAACAGGTGGGAGCCGGCAACCTCGAAGGCCTGTCTCTTCACCCGGCCCGAACTATAGCGGACCTCGAGCTCGTAGAGACCGTTCCCGAGCCCCATGCGGGCTCGGCTGGCATCCTGGCAGCCGCGGCCCTGGGTCCGGCCAATCTCGAGGCGATGCAGCGGGGCGGCATTTTCTTGCCGGCCTCCCGCGCCCAGGCCGTAGACGGCAAGACTTGCCCCCGCCGCCCTCTGGGAGCCGGGAAAGACCACCTCGACTGGGAAACGCGGACCCGGCGCATTCGGCGCGGCAAAGAGCACGCAGGGCTCCTGGCCCTCGTTAGCGTAAACCAGGTCGAGATCTCCATCTCCATCGACATCAGCGGCAGCCAGGGCCTGGCTGTTGAAAACCCGCCTGTCGAGGCCCAGCTCGATGGTCCGGTCAACCAGGCGGCCGCCGCCGCGATTCAACAAGATCCTGTTGAAGCCGCCTCGCACCGACAGCAAGAGATCGAGGCGGCCGTCACAATCAAAATCAGCCCAGACGGCACTCGTCGCCCTGCCTTGCGCATGCGGCAGCACATCCGCCAGGCGTGTCGTGACATCATGAAAACGTCCACGCCCATCATTCTCGAGCAATCGGCCAAATCCGCCAGCGGGAACGAAGAGGTCCGGGTCTCCATCGGAATCGAAATCACCGAAGGCCGGCCCGATTCCGCCGGTAAGAAAATCGATGCCGTGGCCCATGCCCACCTCGAAGCCGCCCTTGCGGCCAAGCAGCAGGATTCCCCGGCCGGCGCAATAGAGGACATCCGTGAGCCCATCTGCGTTGACGTCCGCCTGCACGAGATAATCTCCCTTGCCCTGCCTCGGTCCGGCGGCGTCCAACAGCTCAATCGGAACATCGACCTTCCCTCCATCAACCAGCCGGCGAGCCCCGGGCGGCCCGGGCCGATTCAGCAGGAGCCGCAGGCCGTAGAAACCGTTGGCCAGGAGGATGTCCGGCCAGCTGTCCTGGTCAACATCGACCCAAACCGCGCAGGTCAGGTTCCAGGCCGGCTGGGCGGGCAGGAGGTTGCTTTCATCCCTGAAGCCGTCCTCACCCTCCGTGCCGGACAGGAGCTTCGGTCCCGCGGGCGTAGCCAGCAGGAGATCCTTGCGGCCATCGCCGTCGAAATCGGCCCAGGCCGCTGAGCGCGCCGGGGCATCGAGCGGGAGATCAAGCTCACTGAAGGCCTTGCCCTCATTGCGCAGAAGACTGGTCTTCTTGTCGCCGAAGAGACAGATGTCGAGCTTCCCATCGGCATCGTAATCCCCTAGCGAGACCCCTACGGCGCCCGGATCAACACGCGGAAGCGGGGCAATATGGGTAAAGCCGGCGATCGTGGGAAGATCCTCGAGCTCACCGGAACCCCAGCCGACAAAATCACGCTCGGGATCATAGTCGAGCCGCTCATATCCAACCCGCAGCCTCTGCATGCGGGCCTTGCGAAGCTGGAGCTCTTCCTTGTCATCCGAGTCGACCATGCAGGGCGCGATGGTTTCTTCTCCGGAATCGACGATCTCGACGATCTTGCGAAGCCTCTCCGGCCGTCCGGCGAAACTTCTCAGCAGGTAGGGTTCGGCGTGAGACATCCGCCAGTTCTCACCGTTACCGTAGCACTGGTACCAATAGGTATCGATGCAGGTCTCGCTGGCGCGGCCGTTGTGAAAGAACAGCGCCTTCTTGCCGGGCTTGGCCCAGGCCATGATCGTCTGCCACTCGCGGGGGTGGAACCCTTTCTCGGCGATGTTCTGTACAACTCGCTCGCTCGAGTGAACGCCCTTGAGGTCTTTGACCTTCTTGAAATGAATGATGTTGCTCTGGTTGTCGACCTTCTCGACCTCCAGAACGACAATGTTCACCGACTGCTGGATGATGTAGCCGAGGCTCATGGGAACCTCGATATACCCCGATGACTGGCGAGGTAACAACAGCAGGCCCAACAGCGCCAGAACGCCAAAACCTGCCAATAAACGTCTCTTCACGCTCCACCGGAACATGCGTTCCCCCATCGACGGGATGTTTTCCTCTTACGGCCTTATAATTCCACCAGGCAACAGGCCGCTTTTGTTGAAAAGTTAGAATATCCGGGCCCTAAGTTCCAGTAATCCTGTTAACAATGTAATGGAAAGAGGGTCTAAGAAGATAGGCTCATTCAGGCTGGCCGTGTTGAATCACTCTCCCGTTCTTGATCGTCATTTAGTCACAGAGGCCGTTGATGCACGATAAAAACCCCGCTGGTGAACAGGAAGCCGAACTGCAGATCGACACTTCAGGAATGTCGGAGGGCAAGCGCCAGGCGCTCGAGGTCGCCGAGGCCGCTCGGGAACAGACCTGGCAACATCCGAGCTTCGTCGGAGAGCTCTTCCTCGGCAGCTTCCGCGACGATCTCATCCTGCCCTACCCGCTGCAGGGGGACGAAGACCGGGCGATCGGAGATGAGTACATCTCCCGCATGCGCGAGGTGCTCAAGAACAAGGTCGACGCCGACCAGATCGACGAAGACGGTGAAATTCCCGACGAAGCGATTGACGCCCTCGCCGAGCTCGGCGCCTTCGGCATCAAGATCCCGAAAGAATACGGCGGCGTCGGCCTCTCGCAGATGAACTACAGCCGCGCCATGATGCTCGTAGCCAGCCATTGCGGCAACACCGGCGCCCTGCTGTCGGCGCACCAGAGCATCGGGCTGCCCCAGCCGCTCAAGCTCTTCGGCACCAGGGAGCAGAAAGAAAAATACTACCCGAGGCTCGCCGGCGGCGAGATCTCCGCCTTCGCGCTCACCGAAACAGAGGTCGGCTCCGACCCGGCGAATATGTCAACGAAGGCGGAGCTGAGCGAAGACGGCACGCACTTCGTCCTCAACGGCGAAAAGCTCTGGTGCACCAACGGCACCCGGGCGGGCCTCTTTGTCGTCATGGCGCAGACTCCGCCTAAGATGGTGCGCGGCAAGGAGCGGCGCCAGATCACCGCCTTCATCGTCGAGCGCGACATGCCCGGCGTCGAGGTCGTCTCCCGCTCCCGCTTCATGGGACTGCGAGCGCTCTACAATGGCGTGATCCGTTTTACCGATGTAAAGATCCCGGTTGATAACATCCTCGGAGACGAGGGAAAGGGCCTGCGCCTGGCCCTCACCACGCTCAATACCGGCCGGCTCACCCTCCCCGCGGCCTGCACCGGAGCCTCCAAACGCGCCCTGAAAATGGCGCGGGAGTTCAGCCGCGACCGCGAGCAATGGGGCAGCAATATCGGCAAGCACGAGGCCATCGCCCAGAAGGTGGCCTTCATCGCCTCGCACACCTTTGCCATGGAGGCCATCAGCTTCTATCCATCCATGCTCGTCGACCGCGGCGGCGCCGACATTCGCCTCGAGGCCGCCATGTGCAAGATGTTCTGCTCCGAGGGCTTCTGGAAGATCATCGACGAGACCATGCAGATCAGGAGCGGCCGCGGCTACGAGACCGCCAGTTCACTGCGCGAGCGCGGCGAGCCGGGCGTGGCGGTCGAACGCGCCATGCGAGATTCGCGGATCAACATGATCTTCGAGGGCACCAGCGAGATCATGCGGCTGTTTATCTCTCGCGAGGCGCTCGACCCGCACCTGCGGCGAGCGGGCTCGGTACTCAATCCACGCGCGCCGCTCGGCGACAAGATCGCTGATGGACTGAAGGCCGGGCTGCACTA
>Ga0163108_10000772_pt1 | contig 23622 bp, 19 predicted proteins | sample Fk1155metaG_FD_109644 | JGI IMG/M metagenome (GOLD analysis project Ga0163108, IMG submission 109644) | Marine microbial communities from the Central Pacific Ocean - Fk160115 155m metaG | ecosystem: Environmental > Aquatic > Marine > Oceanic > Photic zone | place: The Central Pacific Ocean...
GTCGAGTAACCGGCCGTCGGCATCGAGCCACTGGACGACCGGGTCGAGTCGCGAGTCGATGCGGCTGGCCAGGACGTCACACACCAGCACCTGGCCCTGTTTGAGCGGCACCCGGAAGAAATCGACATCGCGTTCACCGTAGATCTGCCCGTTGAGTGTTACCGGCAGCGTCAGCGATTCGGCCCGTTCCGGTGCCGAGTTTGATTCGGACTCGATGTGTTCGGGCAGGTTGCCGACGAGAAACGGACGAGTGGCCGTACCGCCCTGGGCACAACTGATCCTCCAGCGTGACGCTCCCAGTGGTGCGTCATCGGCAATCGTGATCTCCTGGGCCCATTCCCTGGGGTAGGAGATCGGTACCTCGGTCGGTTTCCGGCGTGGGTCGGGTTCTCCGAGGCTGCGTGGCAGGCGGCGGGTGAGGCTGGTTGCCGACCACCAGTCGGCCACCATTGCGTCACCGGTCTTCAGACCCTGACCGTACAGCAGGAAATCGGTCTCCGGCGGAGCGCACTCGGTGCCGACTCGCACCCGCACCGTCGTGCCCCGTTGACCTCCGGCGGGAAAAATATGGGTGCTCGACGGGCTGTAGCCGGGTTTGGGTTGAGCAACCGCGGCCGCCGGTGCTCCGGCAAGCAGCAGGCCGACAAGCAGCAGGGCGGCACACGGGCCTGTGGTCGGGCGAGAAATCACGGTGTCGGCTCGGGTAGGAAAGCGTTTGGGGTGGGGCTAGGTCAGTTCGTTGATCGGTCGACCGTTTTCGACCAGACGGACCGGACGTCCCAGGGGCGTGTAAAGGATCAGCTCGTGGTCAATTCCCATCAGGTTCAGCACCGTGGCGGCCATGTCCCCGGGGGTGATCGGCCGATCGGCGACCGTGCCGGCCTGCTTGTCGCTGGCACCGATGACCTGTCCCCCCTTGACACCACCACCGGCCATTGCGATCGAGAAGACGTTGGGCCAGTGGTCACGGCCGGCCAGCTGGTTGATTTTCGGTGTCCGGCCGAACTCGGTCGAGATGATCACCAGCGTGTCATCGAGCAGGCCGCGCTGATCAAGATCATTGATCATCGCGGGTACGGCACGATCAAAGGACGGGCAGAGCAGGTCGCGGAGGCTGTAGGTGTTCTTGCGGTGCGTGTCCCAGTGACCGTTCTCGATGGCCACGAAGCGGCAACCGGCCTCGACCAGTCGCCGGGCAAGCAGGCAACACTGGCCCACCGACGTCATGCCGTACTCGGCACGGGTCTTGTCTGATTCCCTGTGGATGTCGAAGGCTTCTTTGGCCTTGCGCGAGGTCATCAACCCGGCGGCCTTCTTGTAGAAAGTGTCCAGCGAGCGGACCTGTCGTCCCACGGCTTCGGACTGTCGCTCGAAGCGGTTCAGCTCGCGCAGTACCGACTGCCGGCGGGCGCTGCGGTCGGTCGAAATCGACGTCGGCAGCGAGATGTCCCGGACCGCGAAGTCCGGAGCGGCCGGATCGGTTTCGATCACGAACGGTCCGTGGCTGGCGCCCAGGAACGAGGGGCCTCCGCTGTTGAGGAAGTTGGGAACACTGACATAGGGAGGCAACTCGCCGGGAGTGCCCAGGTGCGAGATCATCGAGCCCAGGCACGGGTGGTGGTTGTTGTTCTGGTTGCCGTTGAAATCGCCGGCACCCGGCTTCTTGCCGGTCATCATCACGTGGTAACCGCGACCGTGGTCGCTGTCGACGTGAGTCATGCTGCGAAGAATCGACAGCTTGTCGGTCACCGTGGCCACACCCGGCAGAACGTCGGAGATCTGCACACCCGGCGTCCGGGTCGCGATCGGAGTGAAATCGCCGCGAACCTCCGACGGGGCCCCGGGCTTGAGATCCCACATGTCCTGGTGCGGCATGCCACCCAGGGCGAACAGGAAGATGCAGTTGATGTCCTTGACCGGTTTGCCCTTGGCCCTGGCAAAGGCCTCCTGCATCCACAGCACCTCGGCCAGCCCCAGTCCGGCCAGACTGCCGGTGGTGAGCATGGCGCGGCGATTGATGCCGTCAGGGGAATGGGAGGGGGTGAGAGATGTCATCATGAAAGTCCTCGTTTCAGGCGTGCCGGTCCTTGGCGTTTCTCGCAGGACTAATGGACAAACAGGAAGTCGTAGGAATTCAGCAGCACCCACAGGAAGTCCTCGGCGGCTCGGCGAGGCGTCCTCCCGGCAAACAGCCGCTCGGCAGCCTGCAGTTCCCGTGGATTGGGGCCACGGCCCAGTGCCGAGAAACACAACTGCTCGACGATCCGTCGCGATGGGGCCCCGGCAATGATCAACCGGTCGATCCGTCCTCCCGGGGCGACGATTTTCGCGTCGATTTCGGGAGCATTCATCAGGTGCAGCGTCTGGGCCATCGTCGGCTCGGTCGAACTGCCGCACTCGCAGGGCGAACGGCGTTCCGAACGGCCGAAGGTGTCCAGGAAATAGCTCGGCAGGCGGTTGTCCCACAACTGGATGGCACGGGTTCCCCGCGGCATGCCCTCGAACGGCTCGGGAGAACCGGTCACCTCGCTGATGGCGTCCATCAACACCGCCGCCGGCAGCCGCTTGACCAGGAAATGCGAGTAATTCTGCTCGTCGCCCTGGTTGGTCTCGTTGGGGACACTCGACAACTGGTAGACCCGTGAAGCGAGCACCTGTTTCATCACGGCCCGGAGATCAAAATCACCGGCGACGACCTGGTCAGCAAGATAATCAAGCAGGGCAGGGTTGGTGGCCGGATTGGTCGAACGAAAGTCATCTTCGGGTTCGACCAGTCCTCGTCCCAGAAAGTGCTTCCAGATCCGGTTGGCTACCAGGCGGGCGAAGTAGGGATTTTTCGGACCGGTCACCCACCTGGCCAGACGGACGCGTGGATCGGTCTCGCCGAAATCGGTGATCACCTGGCCGCCGGGAGGCCGGGTTGGTGCAAGTCGTTCGCTCAACGGGATGCGTGTTGGCTGGTACCCGCTGTGGAAGACCAGTTCACGACCGGGACCGAGTGTCTTGTGCTGGAGTCCCTTGAAGAACCCGGCCATGCCATAGAAGTCGTCCTGGCCCCATTTTTCAAACGGGTGATGATGGCACTGGGCACAATCAAGGCGAATGCCAAGAAAAGCCTGGCTGATACTGCGGGTCAATTCGACCGGGGTGCGGGCGGCTCGGAAGAAGTTGACCGGTCCATAGCGGCCGGAATTTCCCGTCGCGGTCAGCAATTCGCGGGCCCACTCGTCGTAGGGCCGATTTGTCAGCAATTGCTGTCGCAACCAGCGATGAAACTCGAAGGCTCCTCGTTCGCCGAGATCATCACGATCGACCAGCAGCACGTCGGCCCATTTCTGTGCCCAGTAATCGGAAAACTCGGGGCGTGCGAGCACGGCGTCGATCGCGTGTTGCCGACGGTCCGGACGCTTGTCGGCCAGGAAGCTCCTCACGGCCTGCGGAGAAGGCAGCGTGCCGAGGCTATCCAGGTGCAGTCGTCTCAGGAAGACGGTGTCGGAAGCGATTGGCGACGGAAGAATGCCCATCCGCTTCAGCTTGGCCCAGACGAACTCGTCGATCCGGTTGTGGACCGGCAGGAGCGGGAACGTCTTCGGGCGATCTTCGCGGGGGACCGTGATCCGGGCGGTGGCCACGTGGCCCATGTAACTGACCATGATGGCCGCCTCGCCGGGAACGCTGCCGGTGTGGATCCGCCCGGCCCCCTCGAGATCCGCGATCAGCGTGGCGTTGCTCGCGTAGGCCGCTGCTGACGTGATGTCGCGGGTTGAACCGTTCGAAAAGGTGGCGGTCACCAGCAACTGTTGCTCGGCCCGCGCCCCGAGCTGTCGGCGAGCTGGTTCGATCTGAATCGACGCGATCTGCGGCGAATTGTCGTTTCCCCAGGGAGCTCCCTGCGAGACCCACTGTGAAAGCAGCTCGTGGTCGATGCTGCCGACACGGGTGCGGGCACCGCCGCCGTGAGCCAGGCGGTTGGTGCTTTTGGCCACCAGCAGGCTGCCAGTCGGCGAGGCCTGGAAGACACGGCGGCCGCGGGCTTCCTTGACCAGTGCGTCGTAGTCGGCCCGGGGATCAAATCCGAAGATCGACAGCCGGAAACCATTCTGCCCGGACTGTTTGCCGTGGCAGCCTCCGCTGTTGCAGCCGAGCTTGGAGAGAATCGGCATGATGTCGTTGAGAAAGTGAACCGGCGGAAAACGGTTGAAATTTCGGACCTGGATCGGGACCTCGACGCTGCGGCCCGCGTACTGGACCTGCAGCCGTGTCTGGCCGTCTGCCACGCCACGAACCGTTGTTCCGTCGAGCACCGCGTGCGATCGGTCGACGACGGTCAGGGTGGCCTGGTGGGTGACATCAAAGACCGTGCCATCGGCGGCCCGGGCTGTGACCTGGACCTGTCTTTGCCGGTTGGCTCCTCCCAACCGCAGCGGACTGGGGGTGACCTGGATGCTCTCGGCCGGCCGAATCGCATCTTCGGCAACGACCGGGGTCAGCAGCATCAGCACTGAGAGTGTGGGGAGAGTCAAACGCACGCAACAGTCCTGGCAGGTGGTGAGGCCAAAACCCGGCGGGGAGGGCAATGCAGCAGTCTACAATATATCGGTACAGGTGAGGCTCACTCAACTCCGGGATCACCTTGAGTTGGCCGGTTCGGTCTGGCAAACTGGACCGGGTGGAGCCCTCCCGCAACAGTCGAGGCACGTGACAACGGCATGTTGAACGTCGGTCGATTCTCAGCCGGGGGATGTTCGGGGCCCACCCGCCGTTCGTTCCTGAAGATGGGTGGTTCCCTGCCCTTGCTGTTGGGTCGGCCCGCCTTGGCGGCGCCCACGCCGCCGGCCAGGGCTGCCCGTGCCAAGTCGGTCCTGCTGGTCTGGCTCTGGGGCGCTCCGTCTCACCTGGACACGTTTGATCCCAAGCCCGACGCACCACCGGAATACCGGGGACCGTTTTCAGCGATCGCCACCCGCACACCGGGGGTCCACGTGACCGATCTGCTGCCGCGGATCGCCTCGATCAGCGACAAGTTCGCGCTGGTTCGTTCGCATGTCTCGTCGCAATCCGGCCACCCCGACGGCGGCACGGTGGCCCTGACCGGATTCCACGAAAAACCCGGTCCGGTGCAGCCGAATTTCGGAGCAATTGTCGCCAGGCACCGGGGTCGTCGCGGCGACCTGCCACCGTTTCAGTCGGTCGGTCGCGGGATCATCCAGGACAGTGTCCGGATCGTGGAGGGCTATGGTGGGGGGACATTCGGCAAGGCATGGGACCCGTTCCAGGTCGTTGTCAGCAATGACGGTTCGGTCAACTTGCCCTCGCTGAATTTGCTCGACGGTATCACTCCCAATCGCATCTCGGACCGTCGCCTTCTCCTGAATCGGATCGACACGGCCCGCCGGCAACTGGATGCGGCAGGGATTGCCGATTGGGAACGGTCCTACCAGCTCGCCTACGGCCTGCTTTCGAATCCGAAAGCCCGCGAGGCGTTCGACGTCACCCGCGAGTCCCAGGAGACCCGGCACCGCTACGGCTACACGACGTTCGGTCAAAGCGCCCTGGTGGCACGACGGTTGATCGAGGCGCGGGTGCCGTATGTCCAGTTGAACTGGAGCCAGACAGTCGAGGCGATCACGCCGGCGTTCGACTTCGGATGGGACACGCACATCTACAATTTCGAGATGCTCATGGATCGGCACTGCCCGATCCTGGATCGCGTGTTGCCCGAGTTGATGGGTGACCTGGAAACCCGCGGCTTGCTCGAGGAGACGCTGGTCGTTGTGATCAGCGAGTTCGGGCGGACGCCCAAGATCAACCCGCGGGCGGCGCGCGATCACTGGCCCCAGTGCTACTTCTCGCTGTGGTCCGGGGCGGGGGTGCCGACCGGTGTGGTGATCGGCCGCAGCGACAGGCTCGGTGAACATCCCATCGACTCTCCGATCACGCCACTGATGGTCGGGACCACGATCACCGAACTTGCCGGGATCTCGACACGGGAACGCGCCGAAATGAATGTTCTGTCCGGGGGCCGCGTGATCTATGACCTGCTCTAGATCGCTTCATTCCCACCGGTTTCTCGAACTGGTGGGTGTCGTCTCGCTGCTGGTTTTTTCCGGCGAGGCCGTTGCCGCCGACCGGGTGTTGACCGACGATCATCGCTTCAAACGTGACCCGGTATTCCTCGACGCCCGCACGCTGGTCTACGTCGTGCAGGCGCGGCCCGAGCAACTGCAACTGGTCAAGAGAAATCTTGTCGACGGGACCGAACAGCCGATCCACAAGGACGAGACCCGCTCGGAACTCGAACCGGCCTTTTCCCGGGACGGGCGGTTCGTCGCTTACCTGCAAAGCCGCAGTGCGGCGAGTGTCGGGATGGTGATCGATGACACCCGCGAGGATGTCCAGGCCGAGATTCCACCGGCATCGGGTTTCTCCGGGATGCGCAGTCCAGCATTCACTCCCGATGGGCGTCGCGTGCTCTACGCGTTTGCCGAGGGCGGACGACAGAAGATCTTTTCGTGCAATACCGCTGGAAAGGATCGCAAGCTGCTCGTCGACGGTGCCGGCCTCTGCAACTGGCCGAGCGTGTCAGCCGACGGCCGCATGCTGCTGTTCGGATCGACGCGTGACGGAAATTACGAGATCTACGTGGCGGCTGCCGACGGATCGGCCGTCCATCGATTGACTCACCATCGTGGCCAGGATGTTCGCCCACGTTTGTCGCCCGACGGAAAGCGGATCGTGTTTGTCTCGAATCGGGACGGCAATCGCGAGATCTACCTGATGAACGTCGATGGGTCCGGGATCAGCCGGATCACGAAAAGCCGCGAACGGGATGACTTTCCGGCATGGCATCCCGACGGCAAACGCATCGTCTTTGTCGGCGAACGCCGCGGTCGTTTCGACCTGAGGTTACTCGACGTTCCCTGACGCGGGGAACGTCAGGATTGACCGGAGTGGCCTTTTCGATTCTCACGTAAGGCCTGATATGTTCCCCGGTTATGAAAATACAAAATAGCCCCCAATAAATCCGGTGCTTGGCGCATCAAGACAAAGCTGGGCGACGAAAGCGGGGTAGTCGGGGATTTGACGTCGCGGGACGAAGATCGAATCGACCCTGCCCAAGTGGCCCAGTGGTATCACCAACATGGTGGTCGGTTGCGGTCGTTCCTGTTGGGGGTTGTCCGTGACCCGGAGTTGGCCGACGAGTTGGTGCAGGTGACGTTCACGCGTGCGATGGAGGCTGGACACACGGCTCGGAGCGAGACCCTCAAGGGGTGGCTGTTCCGGGTGGCGTACAACGAGGCGATGCTGGCCGGGCGGAAACGGCAGATCCATAACCGCAGCCTGCAGAAGATCGCCGGGCACTTGCCGCCGGAAACCGACACACCCGAGGATCTGGTCAGCCTGGACGAGTCGATTCAAACCGTGCGGGAAGCAGTGGAACAACTTTCACCGGAACAGCAGGCAGTGGTTCGCAGACGAATTTACCAGGACAAGACTTTCGCGGTGATTGCCGAGGAACTGGAGACACCGCTGGGGACGGTTTTGACACGAATGCGGTCGGCGTTGGCCGTGCTGCGAAGGCAGTTGGCCGACAGGGATCGAGACGAGGTGGACCGATGATGGAATCCAGCAACAACACGAATGGCCCGGATGGCGGGACAACTGACGCGGGCTGGTTGGCATTCGCCTATGTAGCCGGGGAACTCGATGCCGAGTCGCTGGCGGCGTGGGAATCGCGTCTGTCGGCCGGCGATGTCGAGGCGTGCGAGGCCGTGGTCGCTGCCGTGGAACTGGTGCAGGTTATCTCGGCCGCGCGGCCAGCGGTTGCGATGACGACAGGATCTGACACACCTCCGCGTCGGCGGGGCTTGGGTGCACTGCTGGCCGCCTCGGTGTGCCTGGTCCTGGCGATCGGTCTGTTGTGGGGTGGTGCCGCGACGGATGGTCGCCGCCTTGTCGAGGACGAGGAATCGGTCAGGCAAGCCGACACGCTGATGGCGGTGTGGACCGAGGGGGGCGAGAGAAGTCCGGTCGAAACTTCCGAGGTGGTGACAGCCGACGAAGGCGAGCCGCTGGTTGTGCCCGAGTGGTTGATTGCGGCGGTGTCGCTTTCGGATGATGCAATGGAGGATGGCAAGTGATGCGTCTGCTGCCATCGCTGGGTCTTGCTGTCGCCGTGTGTGGCGGGGCGTTGCCGCAATCACCTCTGCCGACGTCAGCGGCTGCTGCGCGGCCGGGAGCCGCATCGACGGTCGATGCGGCGGCCTCGAAACCCAGGTCCAAGGTCCGCAAGAACAAGAAACTGAGCAAACGGCAGATCAAGCAGGCCCTGGCGTTCGCAAGGAAGCACCACCGGGAACTGGCACGGCTGGTCGAGCGACTCAAGACCGCCGGGAAGCAGGCGGCCTACGACAAGGCTGTCGCGGAATTGTCCCGGACGGCTGAACGCCTGGGGCGAGCCAGGAAGAGCCATCCCGATCGCCACGAAATACTCCTGAACCTCTGGAAACTCGAATCCGAGGCCCGGTTGCTTGTCGCCCGATCGATGGTGCGGCCGGATTCCCGGCTCGACAAGCAGCTCAAGCAGACATTGCGAGAACGTGCCCAGTTGCGGCGGCAGTTGCTGACACAGGATCGCAAACGCTCTCGGGAACGGATTGAACGGATCGAGTCGCAGTTGCGGTCGCTGGAGGATCTGGACCTGGCGGCCGATCGGGAGTTGAAACGTTTGAAGCGGACAGCGAGAATATCAGCTGGTTCCTCTGCGAAGGCAACGGTGCGCAAGGTGAACCGGAAGACGAAAAATCCGAAGGGTTCTGCCGCTCGGACGCGGAAAGATCAACGCAACACGAAGGACAGGTCGAGACCATGAAACGGTTCCTGCTTGCAACACTTCTGCTCGTCGGTTTCACCACGGCATCACGGACCAGTGACGCCGCCGAGAAGGTGGTTCCGTCGAAGCTGGCCTCGCCAGTCACGGTTCGGTTTGCCGGCGAACAGGCCAGCGAGGTTCCTGACTTTCAACGACACGTTTCGCCCCTGCTGGGAAAACTTGGCTGCAATGGGCGGGCCTGTCACGGGTCGTTCCAGGGGCGGGGTGGTTTTCGTCTGTCGCTGTTCGGTTACGACTTCAAGATGGACCACCTGGCGTTGACCAAGGCGGTTGACGACAAGCAGGGGCCGCGGGTCAGCGTCGAGAATCCGCTGAAGAGTCTGATGATCGAAAAGCCGACCGAGGTGGTCGATCACGAGGGCGGCCTGCGATTGAAGACGGGGACCTGGGAATTCCAGTTGCTGCACAGGTGGATCGCCGGTGGTGCCAAGGGACCGGCCAAGGACGCCCCCCGGATGCTGCGGCTCGAGGTGAGTCCCACGGAACTCGTGTTCGAGAAGGCCGGCCTGAAAAACCGGTTGAAAGCGATCGCGGTCTGGAGCGATGGGACACGGGAAGACGTGACCCCGTTGACGCGGTTCAAGAGCAACGACGACCAGGTGGCGGCGGTCACCGCCGATGGCCTGGTCACCGCCGGGAAGTCCGGCGATACGCACGTGGTCGCGTTTTACGACAGTGGCGTGGTGCCGGTTTCGGTGATCCAGCCCGTGTCGGATCGCGTCGGAGAGAATTATCCGGAGGTTGAAGCTCCCACCCAGATCGACCGATTGGTGGTCGAAAAATTGAGGAAACTTGGAGTTGTTCCCTCGGGGGTGTGCACTGACGCGGAGTTCCTGCGCCGTGTCAGCCTGGACCTGACCGGGACGTTGCCCACGGCCGAGGAAGCCGTGGCATTCCTGAAGGACACCGCGCCGGAAAAACGGCAGAAGAAGGTCGAGGAACTGCTCGAGCGTCCCGCCTACTCGGCCTGGTGGGCGACCCGGTTGTGCGACTTTACCGGCAACAACGACGACAACCTCACCAACGTCGTGCCGTCGCGCCGTCGGCGTGCCAGCCAGGACTGGTATGAGTGGTTGAGGCACCGCGTGGGCAACAACACGTCCTACGACAAGATCGTCGAGGGACTGGTGCTTGCGACCAGCCGAAACAGCGGCGAATCGTTATCGGAGTTCAGCAAGACGATGAGCCTGCTGTACAAGCCGGAGGGGACCGGCCGTTTCTCGGATCGTCCGTCGATGCCGCATTACTGGGCCCGGAAGAATTTCCGCAAGCCCGAGGAGCGGGCGATTGGTTTTGCCTACACCTTCCTGGGGATCCGGATCCAGTGCGCGCAGTGCCACAAGCATCCCTTTGACCAGTGGACCAAGGACGACTTCACCCAGTTCCAGGGATTCTTCACCCGGGTCAGTTTCGGGACACCCAGAAGTTCGAAGGACGAGTTCAACAAGTTGCTGGCGTCGCTGGAGTTGGGTGACAAGAAAGGTGGCCAGCAGCGAAGAGCGATTGCCGCGGCGCTTGATGAGGGCAAGACGGTTCCGTTCCAGGAGGTCTACGTGACTGGACCGAAGGCCGGCAAGAAGACAAAGGGCAAGAAAACGCCCAGCCAGGCCAAGGCCGCCGCCGCGTTGAAGAAGGCTCTGGTTCGCACCGAGCAGCGGCTGGCGACGCTGAAGAAGAACAACGCCACCCCCAAGCAGATCAAGCAGGTGGAAGCCCAACTGGTGCGGCTGAAGAAGCGGAAAAAGCAGCTGGCCCAGCAGGCCAACAAGCGCCGCAAGGTCACCAAGGCGGCGACATCGGCGAAATTGCTCGGTGACGAGGTCGTGGACCTGACCAAACACGCAGATGCCCGCGTTCCCGTGATGGAGTGGCTGCGTCGGAAGGACAACCCGTTGTTTGCCCGGGCCTTCGTCAACCGGGTCTGGGCCGCCTATTTCAACGTCGGCATCGTGGAACCTCCCGATGATCACAGCCTGGCCAACCCGCCCAGCAACAAGGCGTTGCTGAATTACCTGTCGCGCGCCTTCATCGCGCACGATTACGACATCAAGTGGCTTCACAGGGAGATCGTCGGCAGCCGGACTTACCAGTTGAGCTGGCGTCCGAACGAGACGAACCGGGCCGATGAGCGGAACTTCAGCCATTCGATTCCCCGGCGGCTTCCCGCCGAGGTCGCCTATGATGCGATCCAGCAGGCCACGGCATCGGATGATCGGGCCCGGACGCTCAACCGCGAGACCGATGGTCGGGCGATCGCGATTGCCGGAGCCGGACGAAGAGGAAACCGCAGCAAAGGAGCCGCCTACGCGTTGACCGTCTTCGGGCGATCGACCAGAGAAAGCAACTGCGATTGCGACCGGTCGAGCGAGCCGAGCCTGTTGCAGACGGTCTTTCTGCAGAATGATCGCGAGACGCTGCAACTGATCGCCGCGAACCGGCAGGGCTGGGTTCAGCAGGTGGCTGATGGCCTGGGTCTGAAGAAGGCCAAGTCCGTTGGCAGCAAGTTGACCGCTGAAGAACGGCGGTTGAGCCAGCAATTGCGATCAATCCGGAAGAAGGTTGCCGCGGCTCGCAAGGCCAACAAGACCGAGGAAGTCAAGAAGTTCTCCAAACAGGTCAAGGACGTCCAGGCCCGCCTGGCGGTGGCGGCCGAGAAACGGGTCGTTCCCAAGACTTCCGGCGTGACGGTCAGCAACCTGGATGCCAGCGATATTGTCAAGCAGGCTTACCTGAGGACGTTGACACGATATCCCTCGACGAAAGAACTGGCCCGGTCGCGGGCCCATGTCGAGGGGGCTGACGACACCCTGCAGGGGATTCGTGATCTGCTGTGGGTGCTGATGAACACGAAAGAATTTATTGTCAATCACTGATCGTCGTACTCGATGGCGGTTGCGGTCTGGAATGGAAACAGAAAGCCAACGGGCTCTTGAGATTGAAGGGATGGAAACGGATGGCATTGCACAAGACCTGTGACGGGATGAAACGGCGCGACTTCATCAAGGTTGGTTCACTGGGAGTTGCCGGCCTGGGACTGGCCGGGTACCGGGAACTGGCCGCGGCCGGCGCAGTGGAGCCTGGCCGGGCGACCTCGGCGATCTTCGTCAACCTGCCCGGTGGTCCCTCGCATATGGACACCTTCGACCTGAAGCCGAATGCTCCGACGGAGTACCGGGGGCTGTTTGATCCGATCCAGACCAACGTCTCGGGAGTCGAGATCTGCGAGCACATGCCGAAACTGGCACAGTGTGCTGACAAGTACGCGATCTTACGTGGCGTCAGCCACACCCTGGGAGCCCATGCCCTCGGCCAGTCCTACATCAACACCGGTTCACGGCCATTGCCGTCGCTGGAATACCCCGGCTATGGTTCGGTGATCAGCAAGGAACTGCCAGGTGACAGGGAGTTGCCCCAGTTCGTGGCGATTCCCAACACGCGGCAGAAGCCGGGATTCCTGGGCGTCAAGTACGCTCCGCTGAACACCGGGGCCACACCCCAGAAGGGACGACCGTTCTCGGTTCGCGGCATGGCCCTGGCCAACGGACTGACGATCAGCGACGTCGAAAAACGACAGAACCTGCTCAAGGATCTCGACCGGACATTTGCCGGCCTGGAGAAGGACAGCCAGTTGCTGGATGGTCTGGACAGCTTCAGCCGCCAGGCCCACGCGATGATCACCTCGAAGGCGGCTCGTGAGGCATTTGACCTCAGCAAGGAACCCGCCGCGAGGGCCGAAGAATACGGTGAGTCGTCGTTTGGTCAGAGTTGCCTGTTGGCGACCCGGTTGGTCGAGAGCGGCATTCGCTTCGTCACGGTCTCGACCGGTGGTTGGGACACTCACCGGGACAACTTTCCGAAACTGAAGGATCGTCTGCTGCCGCCACTGGACCAGGCGCTGGCGGCCCTGTTGACCGACCTCGACCAACGTGGCCTGCTGAAGTCGACCGCGGTCTTCGTGACTGGTGAATTCGGTCGGACTCCGAAGATCAACAGCCGCAGCACCCCGGGCGGTCGTGACCACTATCCCCGCTGCATGACCATGCTGATGGCCGGTGGTGGTGTGAAGGGCGGCCAGGTGGTCGGTGCCAGCGACGAGAAGGCAACCCTGCCGGCCAGCGAGGTGATTTCTCCCTCGGATGCCGCCGCGTCGTTCTATCACAACCTGGGGATTGATCACACGCACGAGTACCACACCAAGACCGGTCGGCCGATCATGATCGTTCGCAACGGCTCGGTGATTCCTGGACTTTTTAGCTGATCCGATCATGTGGTCGGCAGCAATTTCAACGAGTTTTTTTTCTATGAGAGGACAACCGATGAGACATGCCATGAAGGGACTGCTGGTCCTGACGCTGGCCGTGCTGATTGCCACGCCGGCGCTCGCGGCCGACAAGAAGAAGAAAAAGAAGAAGAAGGGTCGCAGGACGCCCACCGCCGTCAAGGTTCCCAAGGGGATCGAACTGACGGCCGAGCAGAAGAAGCAGGTGGCTGCGATCAACAAGGAATTCGGCCCGCAGTTGGCCGCCGTCCAGAAGAAGATCAACACGGTGATCACGCCCGAGCAGAGGAAGGCCCGCAGTGCGGCGGCCAAGAAGGCCAAGGCTGACGGCCTGAAGGGCAAGGCGGCTCGCGCCGCGATCGCCACAGCGCTGAATCTCAGTGCTGATCAGAAGACGAAGATGAAGGAACTGAGCAAGGAGCGGCAGACAGTCCAGAAGGCTGCGCGGGCCAAGTTCGTCGAGATCCTGACCGCCGAGCAGAAGGCCAAGCTGCCCAAGAAGAAGGGCAAAAAGAAGAAGAAAAAGAAGAAGGCCGACGCCTAACTGACGGCCTGGTCCCTGGACCAAACGTCGAACAGCCCGGTGGATCGTCTGGATCCGCCGGGCTGTTCGCGTTGGAGTTGGGTGGGCTGTCGGGGTCATCGATGAACAGGCCGCGTGAACCGGGACGGTCCTTCAACCGGCCAGCGGCCGCCGGGGGATCCTCCAGCCTCCAGCCCCGTCCCGACAGCCACACCCAAAACGGTGCCGGTGCAATCAGGGAACGCTCCCCGAACGTTGCCGCAGGCTCCCGGCAGGCGATGCATCGGCGTCCCATTGCATCCGCCCGTGGCGATCGCCCTCATCGTCGGGGATCGAGGACGAGATGCGACCACGGTTTCCTGAACCGTTGCCAGTTCCGAAACTCGACCCTGATCCTGTCGAGGGACTCGGTGTGATTCCCTTCGGCAGCGTCTCCTGCACCGAGTCGAACAGCGACATGCCATCGAGAGTAGGGGCCAGGTAGCCGGGGGCCTGGTGAGACCACGCCTTGTCGGTCTTCAGCCAGTCGTTGTAGAGGTCTGCTTCGGGCAGTTGAAACGCGTCATCGTTGATCACGTTGCCCTCGCCCTTCCAGTTGCTCAGCAGGTTCCATTGTTTCAGAACGAAAGCGACGTTCTGTGAACAGTTGTCATCGAACAGGTTGTAGTCGACGTCGTTTTGCCACTGGTGGTCGAGATAGGCCCGGATCTGGTTGAACTGCTGCTCGGTGACCGGGATACTCGACACGTAAACCCGGTGGCCCCCCGAGGCCTCGTCTTCGAGGTAGGCAGCAAGCGACCGGCGTTTGAAGGTCGAGTCGCGGAATCCTCCGTTGCCGTGCCCGCTGCGGTGTTGGCCATAGACGGTTGTCGTGTCACCATCGACCAGCGCGACGTCGGCATGCCCGGTGTTGAACCGTCCCGAATCGATGAAAACCAGGACCTCGACATGGTGCTGGTCCTGCCGTTGACCGGTAGCGGAGTGTTGGTTTCCGGAGGTTCGACCGGCTGGCTGCTGGTGCGGGACCTGTCGGGCCGGCGCGGGATCGAATGACCCCCATGCGGCGGCGGCCACCACCGAAAGCAGCGTTCGCGGTTCAAGTGATTCGCCGAAAGAAACACCTTGGCTCCGGCGACGACTGGGTCGTCGGTTGGTCTTCAGCCATCCTGGCGCGGCGATCCACCTGCCCTGGGTTCGTTTTCTCGTACTGGCGAGACAGGCCATCTCAGCCCCCTTTCTCCATTCTGGGGTTTCGTGGCCCGCGTTGTTGTCCGGGTCTTCCCGGTGCCGATACGCACGACCCTAGCGCGGCCAGGGGAGGGGGCACAAGTGCTTTACACCCCATCTGGGAAGAAAAGGAAAACTTTTTCCCGCTCGTTGGCGACGGCAGTTAGTCGTTGTCGGCCACGGGGAGAGTTTCCGGGGCCGGCTCCACGTCGGGGCGACTTGAATCGGGATGTTCCTGGATCCGTTGGCTGAGTCCTCGTCCCCAGAGGACGTAGTGCAAACCCAGGTACAGGCCGAAAGCGACCACGAACACCACGATTGCCAAGACGAACAATTGCTGCAGGACCAGGGCCAGCAGTGCCAGCAGCCCGCAAGCAAGCAACACAAGGCCGGCCAGTGCCACCAGTGTGGCCACATCGCGGGCTCGTTTGTCGTGCTGGCGTGACGGGGGAACATCGGTCATCAGGAGGCTTCCAGCAATTCCCGGAGTCGGCGATGCCGGTGACCAAAACTGCTCTTCAGTGAGGCTTCGATCCGGGATTCGGTCAGTAACAGGCCGGCCAATCCCGTGGGCGGTTCGAAGGTGATTTTCTCGACCAGTTCGACCATGCCACCGCCATCGGTGATCGTGCGGTGGTGTTGCCAGGCTCCCAGCGGTCCCTTGACCATCGTTTCGGAGAATGAGTGGGGAGGGTCAAACGACGTGACCTCATAGGTCAGTCTCTGGGTCGGGCCGAATCCGTCCAGGTCAACGGTCAACAGGCTGCCGGCCTCGAGTCGTTCTGGCGCCTCGATGACTTCCAGCGGTGTTTCGGTCGGCATGATCTTGGGGAGATTCGCGGGATGGACAAGAAAATCGAACAGCTCCTCGGCGGTGCAACAGAGTGCAACCTCGGCCTGGAAGTCGGCCATGCTGGTGCGTCCGTGTTCTGGGGGGGCGGGTGATCCGGACCGGTGTTCAACCGGTCGCGAGGCTGCGATCATGGTATGAGGAACCCCGGCCCGACGAAAGGCGATGGTGATCCGTTTCGCGTCATGACGAGTCGAATTGATCCGAGCCTGTTGTCGCGGTGTCTGGTGTTGGCCGGCCCGACCGCCTGTGGCAAGACGCAGTTGGCCCTGGAATGGGCCGAACGGATTGGGGGTGAGATCGTGGCGATGGATTCGATGTCGCTTTATCGCGGCATGGACATCGGCACGGCCAAGCCGACCAGTGAGCAGCAACAGCGCGTTCGCCACCATCTCCTGGACGTGATTGCTCCCCACCAGGAATACAGCCTGGCCGATTATGTCGTGGCGTCGTCGAAAGTGTGTGCCACGATCGTCGGAGCCGATCGTGTGCCGATCTTCGTCGGTGGGACCGGGTTGTACCTGCGGGGAGTGCTGCGAGGCGTCTTTGACGGTCCCGCGGCCGATTGGCCGCTGCGGGAACAACTGGCTGCCGATGCCGCGGGACAGGAAGCAGGCTGGTTGTGGTCTCAACTGCAACAGGTCGATCCGGTCAGTGCCGCGAGACTGCATCCCAACGACACCCGTCGGCTCGTGCGAGCACTGGAGGTTCATGCATTGACCGGGCGGCCACTGTCGGAGCAGCAGGACGAGGGACCCGGGCCGCGCGAGACGCGGCCGCGACGAGTGTTGTGGTTGTCGCCACCCAGGGACTGGCTGTACGCGAGGATCGATGCCCGGGTCGTGCGGATGTGTGAGGACGGGTTGGTCGAGGAGGTGAAAGACCTGCTGGCCGAGGATCCACCGCCGGGACGGACTGCCCGGCAGGCGTTGGGATACAAGGAGATCATCGACCATCTCGAGGGACGAATGACGCTGGCAGAGGCGATCGACACGATCCAGCGACACACCCGCCGCTTCGCGAGAAAACAAACCACGTGGTTCAGGAATCTCGAGGAGTGTGACGAGGTGCCGGTGAGCGGCGAAGAGGATGTTGCCGAACTGGTCGGGCGGTTGCAGGACATGTGATCGGCGGCTCCAGCAAACGTCAGTTCAACTCGATGGCCTCTTCCCAGTGGGCCAGCAGCATGACCAGTTCATCCTGCACCACGTCGTAATCGCGACTGACCTGTTGCAGGCGGTCGCCGTCGCGGTGGACGGTGGGGTCGGAGAGTTCCTCTTCGAGCCGAGATTTCCTGGCCTCGGCCTCGGCGATGTCCTGTTCGAGATCGACGACCTTGCGGTAGGGGAAGACGCGTTTGCGGTCGGGTGCGGACTCGTCGGATTTCGCCGCTGCGGTTGTCGGTTTCGGTCGGTCGGTTGGTGCGATGGGCCTGTTTTTCGGCGAGACGTTGTTCTCGCGAAAGGAGAGAAACTTCGAGTAGTTGCCGTCGAACAGGCGGCAACATTGGGGCTCGATGACCAGGACCTGGGTCGCGACCTGATCGATGAAGTAGCGATCGTGGGTCACGAACAGGACGGTCCCCGGAAACTCGTTCAACGCGGCTTCGAGTCCGTCGCAGGCCCAGATGTCGAGATGGTTGGTGGGTTCATCGAGAACCAGCAGGTTGGCGTTGAGTGCCGCCAGTTTCGCCAGCGCGGTTTTGCTGCGTTCCCCGCCGCTGCAATTGCCGAAGGCCTGCAGGACAATGTCGCCACGAAGCCCGAAACGGGCCAGCAGGCTGCGGAGGTGCCCGGGCGTGATGTCGGGATTGCCCGGCGGTCGAACGGCTTCGACGAGGTCGCTGCGGGCTGAAATTCCGGCCAGGCCCTGGTCGAAGTAGGCGAGTTCGACGCCGGTGCCAAAACGGACGCTGCCCTTGTCGATTTCGAGTTCCCCGATCAGTGCCTTCAGCAGCGTGGTCTTGCCACTGCCGTTGGGACCAAGAATTCCGAGCCGTTGACCTCGTTCTATTCTCAGCGTCAGGTCCGAAAACAGCGGCTTGTCGAATCCCTTGGCGATTTCGACTGCCTCGAGGACGAGATCGCCACTGCGGCCGGGTTCTCCGAAGGTCATCGGCGGCACCGAGAAGTCATCGAGTTGATCGATCTCCTCGACCCGTTCGAGTTTCCGGACGCGGTCGGCTGCCTGCTTGTGTTTTTGTCCGTACTGGTTGCGACGGATGAAGTCCTTCGTCTCGCTGATGAACTCCTGTTGTCGATGTGCCTGCTTCTGCAATCTCTGCTGCCGTTCGGCGCGTTGCCGACGGTAGGCCGAAAAGTTGCCGGGGTAGGAATCGAGTCGATCCGGTCGCAGTTCGAACACGCGGTTGACCACCTTGTCGAGAAAGAAGCGATCGTGGCTGACCACCAGCAATGCCGGTCGGGCCCGGGAGAGGTGGTTCTCCAGCCACTCGGTCGCGGTGATGTCGAGGTGATTGGTGGGTTCGTCGAGCAGCATCAGGTCGGGCTCGCTCAGCAGCAGGCGGGACAGCGATGCGCGGGCCTGTTCACCTCCGCTGAACGTCGACAGGTCACGAGAAAACTCGTCGGGGGCAAATCCCAGACCCTCGAGTACTTCGGCGACCCGATGATCCAGTTGAAACGCTCCGTGCTGTTGGAGAATGGCGTGGACCGTGTCGTAGCGTTTCAGGATCGACCTGGCGTCTTCCTGTTCGCTCATTCGTGCGGCCAGTGACTCGGCTTCCCGCTGAAGTGCGTACAGCCAGTCGAGTCCCAGCGCGGCCTCCTCCCAGAGGGTCCGCCCGGGAACGATTTCTGGCTGTTGCTCGAGTAACGCGATCCGGATCGCCTTGGGCGACTCGACGACACCGGTGTCCGGATCGTCGAGGCCGGCAAGAATATTCAGCAGCGTGGTCTTTCCGCTGCCGTTGGGACCAACCAGCCCGGCGTGATCGCCGCGGCGGATTTCCATTCCCAGTCCGCTGAAAACCGGATCGGTGTCGAATTGGCGTGTGAGATCACGGGCGGAAAGCAGGATCATCGCAGGAGACGGCTAAACAGGAAGCGGTCCAGCAACCGGTCGCGGTGCCGGTCGGGGAAGGTGGCCAATGGTACTGGATTGGCCTAACATGGAAAACCGCGCTCCGGTGCGGCCCGGTCTCCGGGAATTGATGCCACCCGAGAACCCGCAGAACGAAATCCCGACGTGATGAGCGAAGAGACGATCACTATCCAGGTGGGGCACAGTCCGGATCCGGACGACGCCTTCATGTTTCATGCCCTGGCCAATGATTGCATCGAAACCGGCCGGTACCGGTTCACGCATGAACTCGTCGACATCGAAACACTCAATCACCGCGCCTTCCGCGGTGAACTCGAACTGACCGCCGTCAGCCTCCACGGTTATGCTCACCTCACCGACATCTACGCCCTGTGCTGTTGCGGAGCCAGCATGGGTGATGATTACGGGCCGATCGTGGTCAGTCGCGAGGCCTGGTCGATAGACGAGTTGCGTGGGAAGAAGATCGCCGTCCCGGGAACGCTGACGACGGCTTTCCTGTCGTTGAAACTGCTGCTGGGGGACGATTTCGAGTACGAGGTCCACCCGTTCGACCGGTTGCTGGACATCGTCGAAGCCGGTGACGCGGATGCAGGACTGATCATCCACGAAGGGCAGCTGACCTTCGCTGACCAGGGACTGCAACTGGTTGTTGACCTGGGCAAGTGGTGGCTGCAGGAGACCGGTCTGCCGCTGCCCCTGGGAGCCAACGCCATCCGCAAGGATCTTGGCGAGCAGGTGATGCGCGAGGTCACCGGCTACCTGAAACAGAGTATCGAGTACGGTCTGACACATCGCGACGAGGCCCTGGCCTACGCGTTGCAATACGGCCGCGATCTCGACACGCGGAAGGCCGACACGTTCGTCGGCATGTATGTCAACGACTGGACACTCGACTTCGGTGAACGTGGGCGGGAGGCGGTGCGGGTGCTGCTTGCCCGCGGCCACGAGGCGGGTGTGATTCCCGAGCGGATCGAGCCGGAGTTCATCGAGGGCTCGTGACCGGCGGTATTTCCGAGAATGCCTGGAACGATAACGATGACCACGACGGATACCTACCTGCAGGATCTCTTTGGACTCGACGGTCGAACTGCCGTCGTGATCGGCGGAACCGGTGTACTTGGCGGGGCCTTCTGTGACGCACTTGGCGGTGCCGGCGCCCACGTGGTTGTCGTCGGTCGGGACGCCGGGCGAGGCCAGGCCCGTGCCGAGGCGGTTCGCCAGGCGGGGGGATCGGCCGAATTCCAGGCCGCCGACAGTACCTCACGGGAGGACCTGGCGGCCATTGTCGAGACGCTGGCCGGGGCCGGTCGACGTCCCGATATACTGATCAACGGTGCCGGGGTGAACTCGGCAACACCCTTCCTGGAAATCGAGGAAGAGGAGTGGGAGCGGATCGTGGCGATCAACCTCCGCGGCGTCCGACTGGCCTGCCAGGTCTTCGGGGCTGCCATGCTCGCCGACGACGCCGGTGGCTCGATCATCAACATCGCCTCGCTTTCAGGGATGACGGCCCTGTCCCGGGTCTTCACCTATTCGGCCACCAAGGCGGCCGTTCTCAACCTGACCCAGAACCTCGCTCGCGAGTGGGCTGCCGACGGCATTCGCGTCAACGCCCTCTCGCCGGGATTCTTTCCGGCCGAGCAGAATCGGAAGGTGCTGACCCCGGAGCGGGTGGCCAGCATCATGGGGCACACGCCGATGGATCGGTTCGGAGAACCCCAGGAGCTGGCCGGGGCGGTGTTGCTGCTGGCGGGTTCCCGGGCCGGCGGGTTCCTGACGGGCGCCAATATCGTGGTTGATGGTGGTTTCATGGCGACGACCATCTAGGTGTGGTGGTTATGCCCCGTTGCCGGTTTGTCGTGGCGTTTTCCCGAGAGCGAATCCCGTGACGCCTCTGTATGTTTCTCCCCGCCGACGTTATCTCGTCCGCTTCTCGCCCAAGCGAGTGGCTCATGTCTTCACCGACGTGCTGGTGATCGGGGGCGGCATCGCCGGCCTGAGGGCGGCCCTGGCGATCGATCCGGCGCTCTCGGCCATCGTCGTCACCAAGGACCTGCTGACGCTCTCCAACAGCGACCAGGCCCAGGGGGGAATCGCCGGTGTCCTGGATCCGCTTGATGATCTTGCCAACCACATCGCCGACACGATTGCCGCCGGCAAGGGCCTGTGTGATCACGACGTGGTCGAGATGGTCGTGGGCGAGGCACCCGAGCGGATTCGTGAATTGATCGGGATCGGCACGCGGTTCGACCAGGACAACGGCCGGATCTCGCTGACACGCGAAGGTGGGCACAGTCATCGACGGATCGTTCATGCGGATGGTGATGCGACGGGCAAGGAAGTGATGCGGGCGCTGCGAGCGGCCGTGGAGGGCCGGTCGAGGGTCCAGGTCTGGGAGAAGACGTTCACGATCGACCTGCTGACCGAAGCGGGACGGTGCCGGGGTGCGATCGTGCACGATCGGCAAAGACCGATTACCTGCATCTGGGCCAAGCAGACGATCCTGGCGACCGGGGGGGCCGGTCAGTTGTTTCGAGAAACAACCAACCCGGAAATCGCAACCGCCGACGGCCACGCGATCGCTTTCCGGGCCGGGGCCGAATTGCGGGACATGGAATTCATGCAGTTCCACCCGACGGTACTCTACATTGCCGGCAGTTCCCGGCACCTGATTTCCGAGGCGGTGCGGGGGGAGGGTGCCTGGTTGCGGGACTGCCATGGGCAGCGGTTCATGCCCGACTACAATGAGGCGGCGGAACTGGCACCGCGGGACGTGGTCAGCCAGGCAATCACCGAACAGATGACGCTTACCCGTCATCCGTGCGTGTACCTCGACCTGACGCACCTCGATGCGGATTTCGTCCGCGATCGCTTTCCTCACATCACCCGGGTGTGCGCCGAGTTCGGTGTCGACATCACCTGCGACCAGGTTCCGGTCCGCCCCGGGGCGCACTACATGATCGGAGGCGTGGTCGTCGATGCCAACGGTCAGACGACGCTGCCGGGATTGTGGTCGGCCGGTGAAGTGACTTCAACTGGTTTGCACGGTGCCAATCGCCTGGCATCCAACAGCCTTGTCGAGGGCCTGGTGTATGGACTGAGAACCGGCCGCGAGGCCTCCCGGACTGCCCGCGAGGACGAGGATGATTTTTCGGTGCCATCGCTGATCTCGGATTGGCCGGTGGAGACCGACGACGAAGATCTCAACATCACCGATCTCCGCAACGCCCTCTCGAGCCTGATGTGGCGGCAGGTCGGCATCGAGCGAACCGAGGAAGCGATGCGCGAGGCGGCCGCGCAGGTGGAATTCTGGGATCGATTCGTGTCGAACCGAGAATTCTCGGAGGTCGACGGCTGGGAATTGCAGAACCTGCTGCTCGTCTCTCAACTGATGATCGCCGCGGCCTGCAAGCGGACCGAAAGCCGAGGCGTTCACCTGAGACGTGATTTTCCCGAGACCGATCCCGCGCAGGCCGACCATATTCCCATCAGCACCGGCGACGACGGTCGGCAACAACCAACGCCAGCCTAAACGGCCTCGACGAGCGTGTCGGTCATCAGCCGTCGAGCAAGTCGGACCTTGAGGAACCGTGTTCCCCGGGCATCGTAGAAGTAGACCTGGTTGTGGTGACTCTCCCAGATCGCACCAAGCCGCACATGCCGCGGACCCTGCACGGTGAACTGCAGGCCGCATCGGCGACCACGCCGCGACAACTCTCCCTCGGCCAGCGAGAACTGCTCGGCAAGCAGGTTTTCCTTGTCACAAAGCGTGCGGTGTACGAAGTCACGGAGTTCATCAAGCGTGCGAATCTCGTCGAGGCATTCACTCATCAGTAGACTCTTCCTGGTGCAACAACTTGGTGGGATACGGACAGTCTTCCCTTCCTGCCCAGTTCCTCTATCGTCGCGAGTTTGACAAGAAATGTGATATGGTCGCCGGTGTCGGCGACATCGTTACGGTAGGTGTGATCGGATTGATCAGTTCATTTGGTGGCAGAAAACCGTGATTCCGACGAGGTTTCGGTTTCGGCTGTGTGATGTCGGAGCGTTGCACCGGTTATGACGGAGGTTTATTAATGGCGGTTTCTTCAGGTCTGAGCCGGAATCGGATTTGTGTCGCGACGGCTGTGACAACAACGAAAAGGGGTGTTCATGCCATGTCTTGGCGCGGATGAGTTGAGGCAGTTTTCCGGGAAACTGCTGGTTGCCGGAGGGGCTGATGCGAGCGAAGCGACGACGGTGGCGAGCAGCCTTGTCGGCGCCAATCTTCGTGGCCATGACTCTCATGGAGTGATGCGGCTGCCGTTTTATCTCGACCGGGTTGCTTCGGGTCACATCAAGACCGGTCAGTCGCTTGAGGTATTGCGTGAGACTTCGGCGATGTTGACGTGCGATGGCGGCTGGGGATTTGGGCAGGTCCTTGCCCGGGACCTGGTGGGTCGCTTGATCACACGGGCTCAGGCGGCGGGCATTGCCTGTGGTGCCCTGCGTCGTTCGGCCCATATTGGTCGGCTGGGTGAATACAGTGAGATGGCGGCCGAGTCGGGCATGGCGGCGATTGTCTGTGCCAACACGCATGGCACGGCACAGCGGGTGGCTCCGGTTGGAGGCAAGCGGCCCAGGCTGGGGACCAACCCGATTTCGATCGGCATGCCCGGAGGCCAGGGCGGTCCCTTTGTTCTCGACTTCGGGACCAGTGCCACGGCCGAGGGAAAAGTCAGGGTGCAGAAGATTGCCGGGGCGGAGGTTCCCGAGGGCTGGGTGTTGGACCCCCACGGTCGGCCCAC
>Ga0163108_10000773_pt1 | contig 23614 bp, 27 predicted proteins | sample Fk1155metaG_FD_109644 | JGI IMG/M metagenome (GOLD analysis project Ga0163108, IMG submission 109644) | Marine microbial communities from the Central Pacific Ocean - Fk160115 155m metaG | ecosystem: Environmental > Aquatic > Marine > Oceanic > Photic zone | place: The Central Pacific Ocean...
ACCCAGCTTTTGCCAATAACTTCACGTACTTTCGTTGAACCAACTTCGCCTATCCCAACGAAAGTCTCCCAAGCTCGTCCAACGTCTGTATTAGCTTCGATACCAATAGGAAATGTAATGTTATCCTGACGCATCCAGTCAATCTCCTGTGATGCTCGTTATTATAATATCCGATGATTTTAACACGATTTATATGTATGAATCAGAATAGATGAATTTTCTATGCAATTAATTTCACTCTTGCAAATTTTCGTTTACCGACCTGAATCACTGCAGAGAATCCTTCTTGTAATATTTGTTTTCCATCTTCAACTCGTTCACCATCAATTTTTACTGCAGCTTGTTTAATCATGCGATGTGCGTCGGATGTACTGCCGACTAACTTTATTTCCTTTAAAAGATTAGCAAAAACTACTCCTTTGTCACTCACCTTAACTTCTATTTCATCAATAACATCTGGAATTGCGTTATTACTAAAACGTTTTACAAAATCATTTTTTGCATCTTGTGCTGATTTAGAATCATGAAAACGAGTAATAATTTCTTCTGCTAATTTAAATTTTATATCTCTAGGATTTTCTCCTGTCTCAATTTGTTTTTTATATTGTTCGATTTCGTCAAGATCCTTAAAACTTAATAATTCAAAATAGCGCCACATTAAAGTATCGGATATTGACATAATCTTCCCAAACATTTCTTTTGCTGGTTCATCAATCCCAATATAGTTATCTAATGATTTTGACATCTTCTGATTGCCATCTAATCCTTCGAGTATCGGCATTGTAATAACTACCTGTGGTGACTTTCCGTGTACCTCCTGTAATTGACGCCCTACAAGTAGATTAAATTTTTGGTCTGTGCCCCCAAGTTCAACATCAACATCCAGCTCAACTGAATCATAACCTTGTATTAAAGGATAAAGAAATTCATGTATTGAAATGGGCTGGTTTGATTTATATCTTTTATCAAAATCATCTCTTTCAAGCATTCGCGCCACAGTATGATGTGAAGCCAATCGAATCAAATCTGCGGCATTCATTTTATTCATCCACGATGAATTAAATACTACCTTGGTTAAATCTGGATCGAGTATTTTAAAAATCTGTTCCTGATATGTTTTCGCGTTTTCCTTTACTTCTTCGGCACTAAGTGGGGGTCGTGTTGCACTCTTCCCGGAGGGATCGCCAATTATTCCTGTAAAATCACCAATCAAGAAAATAATTTGATGCCCAAGCGTCTGGAATTGGCGTAACTTATTAATCAACACGGTATGACCGAGATGTAAATCTGGAGCGGTTGGGTCAAATCCTGCTTTTATATTAAGCCTCTTGCCAGAGTCGAGCTTCTTTTTTAACTCTTCTCCAATTAAGACTTCTTCTACCCCTCTGGAGATTAGCTCGACGGCCTTTTTCGTAGATGTCATGTTTTTCCGGTTGATTAAATTAGATAGAAGACAGCTTATCACAGTCAAAAAACGATACGCAGTGTGCAATTCATTTATTGACGATCATGGCTTCAAAGGTTATTGTAGCCCGTTTTATATAGGATAAACCGTGACTTACAGAATATACTTAAAGAATAACTGTAGACCTGAAGTTCGATTGGACAGGTATCACCCCATCCACTCGTTCTTTTTTTGGGCGGTTTGCTGTGCCTCCTTGTTAGTCTCGGGCTATTATTTTCTCTTTACCCCAAACATACCCAAGACAGAATTGCCTTCAACAGTTATGCCAGTTACGCCGATTGCAGATAGAGAGTCAGACTCATTCGCAAGAGAACCGGATCCTAGCAAATTAGTTTTAAGCAATCCTCAAAATTTAACTACTACGAATTATTCTAAATTAAATGATAAAAAATTTGAGGGGGACCCAAAAATCAATACTAAAATCTCCTGGCAATCCGTAGTCGTAAAACCAGGTGATAGTCTTGCATTAATTTTTTCGAGGCTTGGATTAAGTTCTAATTCACTTTTTCAAATAATGTCACTCGGTAGAGAAACCTCAATATTAAAAACGCTGGTTCCCGGGGATAAATTGAAATTTCATATCGTAGATAACAAATTATTAGCTCTAAAGTATGAAATGGACTTAACAAAGGTCTTAAAAGTTTCGAAAAAAGATAATAAATTTATTACTGAAAACATAAATATAGAATTGGATAGTATTGTTAAAAATGCAAATGGAATTATAAATGATTCGCTATTCCTGTCAGGCCAAAAGGCTGGTCTTTCTGATAATTTAATTATGCAACTTGTTGCTATTTTTGGGTGGGACATTGATTTTGCATTGGATATCCGTAAGGGCGACAAATTTACTATTCTTTACGAAGAGCAATACAAAAACGGTGTAAAAGTTGCTCAAGGGCCAATTCTTGCCGCTGAGTTTATTAATCAAGGAAAAGCTATAAGGGCTGTTCGCTACTCTGAAAATAACAAACGTAATGATTATTATGCTGTAAATGGTGATGCAATGAGAAAAGCATTTCTTAGAACACCTGTTGATTTTTTCTCACGAATTAGCTCAAAATTTAGTTTCGGAAGAAAACATCCGGTACTAAATAAAATAAGAGCTCATAAAGGCGTAGATGACGCTGCTCCAACGGGTACGCCAGTAAGAGCAACTGGTGATGGAATTGTTGTTTTTGCGGGCAAAAATGGTGGTTTTGGAAGAACAATTAAATTAAAACATGGTGGCACATATAGCACTGTCTATGCTCATTTACGTCGTACCGCTAAAAATATACGCAGAGGGAGAAAAGTTAAACAAGGACAAATCATTGGCTATGTTGGTCAAAGCGGACTAGCTACGGGACCGCATCTCCATTATGAATTCCAAGTCCATGGTGTTCATCGCAATCCATTAACGATTAAATTACCCAAAGTGAAAGCAATCGCTGAAAAAAACTTGCCGGAATTTAAGAAAACAATAGTACCAATACTTGCTGAATTGGATAGAATTACGGGGAGAAGTATTATATCTGCACAACAATCAGACTCATCTAATGAAAGAAAAATTTCAAAAGTGGGTGACGGTTAACATAAGTTACCTTGTGAAATAAGTATGGTGCCAAAATGTATTATATTGGATTAATATCTGGCACTAGTATGGATGCAGTGGATGCTGCACTAGTTGAGTTTGATAAAAAAGCAGTGGTCAAATTATATAACGAATACCCTTTGGAAATTTCTGTAAAAAATCAAATACGTCAAATCAATGAGAAAAGTAATCTGATTGATGTAGCGATGCTAGATAACAAATTAGGTTATATTTTTGCAGATGCCGCTAATGACCTTATTAAACAAGCGAATATTAATTCCAATCAAGTAGCAGCTATAGGAAGTCATGGTCAAACGATTCTGCATGTACCAACGATTACAGAAAAAACATCAATTCAAATTTCTGATCCAAACATTATTTGCGCCCAAACAGATATTGTCACTGTAGCAGATTTCAGACGAATGGATATGGCTTTTGGCGGTGAGGGAGCGCCGCTTGCTAGTTCATTTCATAAATATCAATTCAAAGAAAGTGATGAATCAGTAGTGGTATTAAATATTGGTGGTTTTGCTAACGTTACTTTGTTACCTTGCGATAAGAATAAAATTATTGGTTTTGATACAGGTCCGGGCAATGCATTGCTTGATGATTGGATTAGACAAAATAAAAATGTTGAATATGATAAAGATGGCATTTGGGCAAACTCAGGTAAAGTAGATAATGAATTACTCGAACTATTACTCAAAGATAAATATTTTTCACTTTCCATACCAAAAAGCACGGGAAGAGAATATTTTAATTTAGAATGGTTAAAAACTAATTTAAATAAGTTAAATAAAGAATTACCTGCAGAAACTATACAAGCTACTCTGTTAAAACTAACCGCAGTTACAATTACTGATGCTATCAAACAGTATGCTAATGGATTCACTAAAGTGCTTGTTTGTGGTGGTGGAGTTAATAATCCGTTGCTTATAAAAAATATACAAGGACTATTAGCTAATATTAAAGTAACGACTACATCAGAATATGGATTATCCCCCGATTGTATTGAAGCAGTTACTTTTGCATGGCTTGCAAAAAAACGTTTAGATAATAAATCAGCAAATATACCCGACGTTACCGGCGCAAATAAAAACGTGATACTAGGCGGTGTATACGCGCCAAATAAAGAAAAAGATTAGCAAAAAATAATTCTTTAAGCAGAAAAAGATGAACCACAACCGCAGGTTGTTGTCGCATTTGGATTGCGTATAACAAATTGTGCGCCTTCCATACCTTCTGAATAATCTATTTCAGCACCAGATAGATACTGAAAACTCATTGGGTCAACTAGTAACTTAACACCTTCATTTTCAATAACAGTATCACCCTCTCCAATTTTCTCGTCAAAAGTAAACCCGTATTGAAATCCTGAACACCCACCTCCAGAAATAAAAACACGTAACATAAGTGCGTCATTTCCTTCGTCTTGAATAAGCTCTTTAACCTTACTAGCCGCAGCTACACTAAAAATTAATGAAGGTGCTGTCTCTTCTGCCAAATTCATAAATAAATTACCAATTATTTATTCGCTAACTTCGCTATAATTCAACTCTAAACCAACCTCGTCCTCTGGTTTGGCCGGAGTATGAACAAGCTTCCCATTCACTTCTGCCCCAACTGAAAGCTCTACCAAATTATAATAAACATTACCTTTTATTTTTGCATTAGACAATAACTCGACGTGTCTACTTCCATGCACATCGCCGTTTACTATGCCGTTAATCACGATATAAGGCGAACGTATTTCCCCCTCAATTTCTCCATACTCGCTCTGCGACAAAAGTGAACTACCGTCATTTTCCCCAATAACTTTGCCTTGTATTTTCCCGTCGATATGAACACCACCTGAGAATTTAAGCTCACCCTGAATTTCCGTATTCTGCCCAATCAAACTATCAATACGGGTAGTTTTTTTTTGTTTAAATTTTTTTAATAATTTATCTAACATCTGCTAATCTTCCTATTTAACCTTTTTTTTAAGCATCTCCTGTACGCCATTCAAAGACTCTATGAAGCCTTAATTTTTCGCCATCATGTTGTTTTAGATCAACCAAAACTCTTAAAGGTTCAAATCCATCTGGTAAATTTAAATTACCCTCAACTCGCTCAAAATTCCTAATCTTTATTATATCTTTATGCTCTGCTCCAGCGCTAATCTTATTTAATCCCAAAGTTCGAAAACCAGATTTATCGCTTCCCTCTACCGTCATATCAACGGACACCTCCGCTACTTTATCACTTTTCCCAATATTGGTTAATACTAATTTATACTTAAAAAAACCTTTTTTATGGGTAGCTTCTATATGTAAACCTTGAATATTCAAGCCCCTAGAGTATGAGCTTGCTGTTATTATACCCTGGTAGAATGTTAATTCTCTCCTTAAATTAAAAACCTTATCCTGTAATGATTTAATTTCGTTTTGTAGACTTATAGATGTTTCGTTGTCAACATTAGCTAGACGTTCAAGTTTTAAAATCTGTTTTCTTAATTCTTTATTTTGTTTTTTTAAATTTAAGTTCTCGCCCAAAAGTAAGTTTATATCATGCGCTTGGGACAATTGTGTCCTAATAGCATTAAAACGAGGGTTATCATATAAATACCAAATGGCAACAAAAACAACTATTGTAAAAAAAATAACATAATGTGTAGGTCTAAAACGAGGATTCTTTTTTACAATATGTTTAAGCATAATCATAAAATAGCCAGATCTAGTTATTCGACTCGGGAAGTATTAATCCTCTTTCTTCATCAAAACCAAACATCAGATTCATATTTTGTATCGCCTGTCCCGCTGCGCCTTTAATTAAATTATCAATAACAGACAAAATTATCATTTTGCGTGGCTTCTCATTATTAAAATGAAATCCTATATTACACATATTCGTCATTTTAACAGTTTTTGTTTCTGGACATGATCCTTCAGATAAAACATCAACAAATTTTTCTTGTAAATAAAAATTAGTGTAGTGATTACGTATTTCATCTTTGCTAACAATTGTGTCGACATATATAGTCGCATGAATACCTCGATGCATTGGAACTAAATGTGGAGTGAATACAAGGTTAATATCATCTCCTAAACTAATATCATTCAAGATTTGTGAAATCTCCGGTAGATGTCTATGGGTAAATACGCCATAAGCTTTAAACGATTCAGTAAAATCAGAAAACTCTTTTGAAAGTACTGCTTTTCGACCCGCGCCACTTACCCCGGATACCGCATTCGCAATAATCCTTTTCGTGTCAATCAATCCGTTTTTAATTGCTGGTAATAAACCAAGCACAATAGCGGTTGGATAACATCCAGGGTTTGCTATGAGATTGGCCTTGATTATTAGGTCCCGATTGAATTCGGGCAGCCCATATACAGCGTCTTTCAAAAGCTCTGGGCAAGCATGTTTTTGCTTGTACCAACGTTGCCAGATTTCAGGGGATTGAATCCTGAAATCTGCCGATAAATCAATAACACGACAGCCCTGTTCAATAAGAGCAGGAATATAATGCATAGCAGTTGCGTTAGGTGTAGCAAAAAAAACAAGGTCACATGAATAGAGATTGTCACTATCATGGCCAACGAAACTAAGATCAAATTGGCCTAGCGAAGGAAAAACATCTGTTAAGAGTTCTCCTTTTCTTGTATTTGAAGTAACAACAGCAACTTCGACGCTATCGTGCAATGATAGTAATCGAAGCAATTCTTCTCCTGTATAACCGGTTGCGCCAACAATACCTATACGAATCATTTTCTTAGTGACAAACCCTCAAATAATAAAAATCTATCTAAATTATAATTTAAATAATACTTAGTGACTGGCAAATAAAAAAGCGGCCGAAGCCGCTTTGAATTCAATTTTTTATAATTATTATTATTACGAATTTGCTGCATAAACAACAAATTCGGTTCTGAGATTAAAGCTAGTTGGTATATGTGTCAAGAAATCAATTACTGTATTTCAACAACAAAAAATAATAAGATTTAGACATAATTATATTATAAGTTACTGTTTTTATGTGAAAAATATTTTTTTAACGTAAAATATTCTTAATGGGATAGCATTGAGAAAAGTGTTAATTTCCTTTTAGAATCGGGAAAAGACTACATAATAGGTCCTACATATAGGAATTTGGGCGTTTGATGAAAAAACTACTAAAAACATCTGTATTTTTAATAATTGCTACGGGCCTGATACTTTATTTAATTCCAGGCAGAGCTCCAGATATATATCTAAATTTTATTACCGGTCAAACAGTAAATATACATTCATATAGAGGAAAACCATTGCTAGTTACATTTTGGTCTATAACATGTTCGTTATGTTTAGAAGAAATCCCCAGACTTACTAAGCTTTACAATGAACTAAATCCGTATGGTTTCGAGATTGTAGGTATAGCAATGTCTTATGACCCGCCAAATAGAGTGATAGAATTATCTGAAAAAAGGAAGATACCGTATTCGATTGCGCTCGATATTAATTCTGATGCTGAAACAGCATTCGGCAATATAAGAGCTACACCAACAAGTTTCTTGATTAATTCGGATGGAAAAATTGTCCAGCATAATGTTGGTACAATGAACATAAAGAAACTGCGTTCTAAAATAAAAAGATTACTTCAAACATAGATAGATATTAATCTTAAAAATGCTGTGGTTTAAAGCTTTACATCTTATTTTTATGGTAACTTGGTTTGCCGGTCTATTCTATTTGCCTCGTTTATTTGTATATCATGCAATGAGTGACGACAAAACAAGTATTGATAGATTTAAGATTATGGAAAAAAAATTATTTTATGGAATAACGACTCCCGGTGGATTACTTACTATTGTCTTTGGCTTTTGCTTATTAATAACAAACGGTATAGCTAACTATAATAATCAGCTATGGTTTTGGCTAAAAATGATCTTGATACTTATTTTAGTTTTATATCATATTTATTGTTTCTTTCTATTACAAGACTTCATGTATGATCGGAATAAACATACTCATATTTGGTATCGATGGTTTAATGAAATACCTGTTCTAATATTGGTAGGTGTTATTCTTCTTGCAGTAATCAGACCCTTCTAAATTACCTAAGTATTTAATGGTCACCAATAAAAATAAAAAACCAATTGTACTAATCATTGCAGGTCACGACCCATCAGGTGGAGCTGGAATTCAGGCTGATATTGAGAGTATCGCAAGCGCTGGATGTCATGCGGTAACTGTAATTACATCATTAACGGCACAAAATACCGATAAAGTCGCAAATATCTCTTCTCAAGATCCTAATTTTTTTAGAAAACAAATTAAACTTATATTTGATGATTTTAATGTTTCTGCATGTAAAATTGGAATGATTGGCGATGTTGAGCTTGTTGATGCAATACATAATGAACTATCAGATATTAAAATTCCTATTGTCTTAGATCCAATTATAAATTCTGGGACCGGAGAAAATCTTTCGCCAAGAAAAACATACGAAAGGATATTAGCTTTGTTATTGCCATTAACAACGATTATTACCCCAAATACCTTAGAGGCAAAAATACTTGCCGGGACTGATGATTTGAAAATTGCTGCTGATAAATTACTTAGTTACGGGACAAAGAGCGTATTAATAACTGGCTCACATGAAAAAACGGATGCCGTACTAAATACGTTCTATAAAAAAGATAATCTCCCAATAGAGTACACGTGGAAAAGGCTAACTGGTTCCTTTCACGGGTCGGGCTGTACATTATCATCAAGAATTGCAGCAAACATAGCACTTGGGAATGGGCTAAAAAATGCTGTAGAAGATGCCCAAGAATATACGTGGCAAACTTTAAAAAATGGTTTAGAGCTTGGAAAAGAGCAAATTCATCCTGATCGTTTTTTTAATATCAAGAACGATATTTAGCAAAACCTCTAATGGTCATCTTTTATAAACCATGAATATGCCAAAATCTAGAGGAGTTTATGTAATTAGTGATTGTAGAAATCGCGAAGCTAATGATTTGTTAAACGTAACAGGAGAAATACTGGATGCTGGTATATCACTTTTTCAATTTCGTGATAAAAACTCAGAATATGAAATAAAAAAATTATTGGCAAAAAAGTTACAGGTACTTTGCAAAAGATATAAAACTCCATTTATCATTAATGATGATGTAAAACTAGCAAAAGAAATATCAGCAGATGGTGTCCATTTAGGTAGGCATGATATGAGTATTGACAAAGCCAGAAATATTCTTGGTAAAAAAATAATTGGGGTTTCATGTTATAACAATCTTGAACATGCAATATCCGCGGAAAGATTAGGTGCTGATTACGTTACATTTGGATCATTTTTTAATTCGCCATCAAAACCAAATGCAAAAAAAGTCGAGGTTGAATTATTAGCAAAATCAAAATCAAGGTTAAAAATTCCAATAGTTGCAATTGGTGGGATAACACCAGAAAATGGGAAACAACTGGTCGAAAGTAAAGTTGATTTTTTAGCTGTAATTAGCGGAATTTATCAATCAGAAAATGTAAGAGATAGCATAAAAATCTATAAAAAATTATTTCACTAACTATTAAAATGACAAAAAAATTATTTGATGAAGCTAAAGAATATATTCCTGGTGGGGTAAATTCACCTGTACGTGCTTTTAAAGCAGTATCAGGAATACCACTTTTTGTAAATAAGGCATTAGGTCCTTATTTGTATGATAGTGAAAATAAAAAATATATTGACTATGTTGGCTCTTGGGGGCCGATGATACTGGTGCATGCTCATCCAGATGTGATAGAAGCAATTAGTGGCTCAATTAAAAACGGATTAAGTTTCGGTGCACCAACTGAAATTGAGACACAAATGGCTAAAAAGATTTGTGAATTAATGCCGTCGATTGAAAAAATTCGCATGGTAAATTCGGGAACAGAAGCGGCCATGAGCGCCATTAGACTAGCAAGAGGCTACACCAAACGAAATACCATCATTAAATTTGAAGGATGTTACCACGGCCACACTGATTCATTGCTTGTAAAATCAGGATCGGGGGCCTTGACATTTGGTGTCCCAACCTCGCCTGGTGTACCTGAAGATCTTGCAAAACTCACGGTAACACTTACTTATAATGACACCAATCAACTTGAAGATACATTCGAAAAAATTGGAGATGAAATTGCTGCAGTTATTATTGAGCCAATAGCTGGGAACATGAGTTTAGTTCCTGGAAATCATGAATTCCTAAAAACACTAAGAATACTTTGCGATAAGTACAAATCTATTTTGATATTTGATGAAGTAATGACAGGGTTTCGTGTTGCATTAGGTGGTGCACAATCTATATTTAATATTAATCCCGATTTAACTATTCTGGGAAAAATTATTGGGGGTGGGATGCCTGTTGGTGCATTTGGTGGTAAAGAAAATATTATGGATTATATAGCTCCAGATGGACCTGTATATCAAGCGGGAACGCTTTCTGGGAATCCAATTGCTATGAATGCAGGACTGACTACTCTCGGCTTAATTTCATCGAAAGATTTCTATAAATCTCTCAAACAAAAAACAAAAATGTTAATCGAGGGAATCACTGAATCTGCTGAAAAAATGGACATACCGTTATCAGTAAATTATGTTTGCGGTATGTTTGGGTTATTTTTTAGCGAAGAAAAAATCATCGATTCTTTTGGTAAAGTAATAGGCTGCGATAAAGAACAACATAATAAATTTTTCCATGGTATGTTAAAAGAAGGTATATATTTGGCGCCGTCTTCATTTGAAGCTGGATTTATCTCATCTTCGCATTCTGATGATGATATAAAATTAACGATTTGTGCTGCTGAAAAGATTTTTAAAAAAATTAAATAGGGTAACACTGATATTAAATATAATGCCCATATGGTTAAATACTTCTGCGGATGAAAATCACTCTACATAAAAAAATAGCTGCCTATTTTGGTTATGAATTTGTCCGTATACATAAAAATATTACCCAGAATCAAAATCTTCAAACTATTGAATTAATTAATCAGTATAAAATTGATCTTATTTTAGATGTTGGAGCAAATTTGGGTCAATTTGTAACGGATATACGGAATGCAGGGTATTGCGGTCAAATAATATCGTTTGAACCTGTCAATCAATGTTACCAATATCTTACTTCAATCGCAGATGATACATGGCAAGTTAAGAATTTTGCATTAGGAGATAAAGACTCAGAAGAGGAAATAAATATATCAAATAAAACAGTTTATTCTTCAATTCTTGATGTAAATGAATTTGGAAAGTCAAATTTCTCTAATTCTATTAAAGTTGTAGATAAGCAAAGTATTCAAGTAAAAAAACTCGATGATATTATCCGTAAACTAGTTAATGACCTAGGTAAAAGAAAAGTATTTTTAAAGCTCGACACGCAGGGCTATGACAATCGGGTAATTCGCGGTGCACTCCAAACATTGAAATACGTTCAAATCTTGCAGACTGAAATATCATGCAAAAGAATATATAAAGATACACCTTCTGTAACTCAGCGATTGGATGAGCTATTTAGCATTGGATTCAATATAGTAGGAATTTTTCCAATATCACGAGACAAAAATACTATGGAAATACTTGAATTTGACTGTCTTTTAATTCGTGGGGAAAAATAGATTTTTTTAAAACCATTATCAACTAAAATCTATCTTCTTTTCTGAAACGATTACTCCATCAGTATCAGCATAAACATATTCACCAACATTAAATGTAATACCAGCAAATGAAACGGGGATATTTCTCTTACCTAATCCTTGCTTAAGACTTTTCCTTGGATTGGTATTTAATGCTTTAACACCGATATCAATTGTTGAAATTACATCGGCATCACGAATACAACCAAAAACTATTATCCCCAACCAACCATTTTCCATACCTAATTTAGCAAGCATATCGCCAACCATAGCGCAACGTAAAGACTCATCACCATCAATAATTAGTACACGGCCATTCCCGGGTTCTTCTAAAGCTGTTCTTACTAAACTGTTGTCTTCGAATGCTTTGACTGTTGATATTGGGCCATGAAATATTTTTTTTCTGCCATAATCTCTAAAAACAGGTAAAGCAACCTTAAGATCATCTCCATACTCATCATATAAATCTGCTGTTTTAAAGATCATTTTAAATATCTTCTTAATTAATGCTCATAGAAGTCGGGGCGTCTGTCAGAAAACAAATTATTGTTCTTTGTAATAAATTTATCATGGCTTTCTGTTGGATCAATGTCAGTAATATAACAAGCTTCCCTTTGTGAAGCAGCCCTAAAAATAATCTCTCCCTTAGGGGAGACAATTTGACTTTTGCCGGTGAAACGTAAAACACCTTGAGGTCTATTATCAGCACCAAAACGATTTGCTGTGATTGCAAAAACTCTATTTTCAAGACAACGGGCTAACATTGTTTGTTGGCAAAAATTAAGTACTAAATTAGAGGGGTGACAAATAATCTCCACATTGTTCATAGCAAGTGTCCGTGTTGCCTCGGGAAATGCCCAATCAAAACATATCATCATGCCCAGTTTAACGCCATTTACTTCGTTAACCTTCAAAGGAATATCGCCTGGACTCATACAAAATTTTTCTTCATTAAAAAGATGTAATTTTCTATAAATATGAATAATGCCATGTGGCCCAATTAATGCCGAACTATTAAAACACTTATCCTGAGCTTTTTCTGCAAAACCAATAACAATATGAAAATTATTCTTTTTGCATAAATTAACAATGCTATCTATATGCATCGAACGATTAGGCTCTTCCGCTAACGAAAGTGCTTCCTTAGCATCTTTAAAGTAGTAACCTGACAATGCAAGTTCTGGTAATACGATTAAATCTGCATCAGCTTGGTCAAGAGCTTTAATGATTTTTTTTGTATTCGCTGCTATTTTTCCAAACATAGGGCGAAATTGATAGAAACCGGCTTTCATATTTGTTCAGATACTATTTTTTCTTTGGTCTTTCCCAAAATGAAACCAACTTCTGCTCAGTCCTGCTAATTGCCAAACTATTAGCATCCACATCTTTAGTTATTGTTGAGCCTGCTGCGATTGTTGAACCATCTTCAATTTTAACTGGAGCAATTAATTGAACATCCGAACCCACGAAAACATTATCGCCAATTGTTGTCCTATGTTTGTTTACGCCATCATAATTACAGGTGATCACACCCGCACCGACATTTGTATCACTTCCAACTTCAGTATCGCCAATATAACTTAAATGATTTGCTTTAGTTCTTTTGCCTAGCGAACTCTTTTTAATCTCGACAAAATTTCCTACATGAACATGATCATCTAATACAGAATCAGGTCGAATACGCGCAAAAGGCCCAATATAGCAATCATTGCCAATAATTGAATTTTCAATTACAGAATTTGCAAAAATCTTTACATTGTTACCAATAATCGTATCTTTTATAACGCAGTTCGGAGCTATGCTATTGTTATTGCCTAATTTTAATTTTCCCTCCATCACAACATTAACATCAATTTCATTATTGTGACCAATTTCTAATTCCCCACGCAAATCAAATCTTGAAGGATCAGTAATACCAACCCCTTGGTCCATTAAACGATATGCTTGTATTATCTGGTAGTAACGTTCTGCCTCAGAAAGTTGTGTCCGTGTATTAATCCCCTGAACTTCGACCGCTGATTCAGCCAAAATTGGGGAAACTTTAACATCATCATTTACAGCAATCTCAACAATATCAGTTAAATAATATTCATTTTGTTTGTTTTTTTTATTAAGGGAATTAATCGACCTATTTAGAATTTCTGCCCTGATAACCATAAATCCTGCATTAACTTCACAGATATTTTGTTGTTCTTCTGTTGCATCCTTTTCCTCAACAATAGCAGTAATATTATCGTTACCATCACGAACAATCCGTCCATAACCATAAGGCTTATCAAAATAAGCCGTCAAAAGTGAAAACCCTGTATTAGCTGCAGCTTCAACTAATTTTGTTAGCGATACTTCGCTAATTAATGGAACATCGCCATAGAGTATCAAGATATCATCAGATTTTGGTATATCGGGAAGAACTTGCTGTATAGCATGTCCTGTTCCCAATTGTTCTTCCTGTTTGACCCAAGAAACCTGAGAACTTTCTAGTGTATTTTGGACTTGCTCTCCGCCACAGCCATAAACTATATAAATCTCTCTATGCTCTATTTTTATTGCTGTTTCATAAACATGTGTGAGCAATGGTTTACCCGCTAAAAGATTTAAGACCTTAGGTTTATCAGAGTGCATCCGCGTCCCTTGACCGGCGGCTAGAATAACGATACTAAGACTCAATTTAAAATCTACCTCATTAGTTATTAGGTCAAAAAATTTTACTGAATTATATCTGTACTAGTAGCAGAGATATTATGATTGATTTTATATGAAAGAAATACAGGGTAATTCGAAGTTCGTCTGAAATTAACGACCCGAACGTTTTCTCAAGCGTTGTAAAGTCTGCAATTGCGCTGCAGCCTCAGCAAGCGCTATCTGTGCTTTGGCATAATCAATTTTAGAATCTTTCTCATGTAGCGCCTTCTCAGCTTCTTCCTTTGCTTTGATTATAGCTGTCTCGTCCAAATCTTCTGCACGTTCAGCTGTATCAGAAAGAACGGTGATAATCCTTGGCTGCACTTCTAATAACCCCCCTGACACATAAAAAGCCGATTCGTTGCCATCTACGTCCATCACCCTTACTTCCCCTGGACTCATTTTTGTGACCAAAGGTGTGTGGCCTGGGGCAATCCCAACTTCCCCCATAATGGCGGGAGCAAAAACCATTTGGGCTTCACCTGAAAATATTTCTTTTTCAGCGCTTACAATATCAACCTGAATTGTATTCATAAAATATCTTTATCAATTAGAGACTTTTTGCTTTTTCAAGAGCCTGATCGATGGTACCAACGCTATAAAAAGCTTGCTCAGGAATATCATCATACTGACCCTCTATAATCCCTTTAAAACCACGTAAAGTTTCTTTTAATGGAACAAATTCACCGTCCTGGCCAGTAAAAACTTTTGCAACAAAATATGGTTGGGTTAGAAAACGTTGGATTTTTCGAGCGCGCGCTACAACTAATTTATCCTCTTCAGATAATTCATCCATACCTAAAATCGCAATAATATCTCTTAATTCTTTATATCGTTGTAATGTATTTTGTACCCCACGAGCGATATCGTAATGTTCTTGCCCGACAACCAAAGGATCTAATTGGCGACTGGTCGAATCCAAAGGATCGATAGCCGGATATAAACCAAGCTCTGCTATCTGACGCGATAATACAACAGTCGAATCTAGGTGTGAGAAAGTTGTAGCTGGTGATGGATCTGTCAAATCATCAGCAGGGACATAAACGGCCTGAATCGAAGTAATTGAACCCGTTTTAGTTGATGTAATTCTTTCTTGTAGCCTACCCATTTCTTCCGCAAGTGTTGGTTGATAGCCAACAGCTGATGGCATACGTCCTAACAATGCTGAACACTCAACACCGGCAAGAGTGAAACGATAAATGTTGTCGATAAATAGTAATACATCACGCCCCTCATCACGAAATTTTTCGGCAAGGGTCAATCCTGTTAACGCGACACGTAAACGGTTGCCTGGTGGTTCGTTCATCTGCCCATAAACCATGGACACTTTTGATTTTTCAAAATCATCCACATTAACAACACCAGATTCTTGCATTTCATAATAGAAATCATTTCCTTCACGGGTACGTTCCCCAACACCTGCAAAAACCGACAAACCTGAATGCTGTGTTGCAATGTTATTGATGAGTTCCATCATGTTTACAGTTTTACCAACACCGGCGCCACCAAACAAACCAACCTTCCCCCCTTTTGCAAAAGGAATGATAAGGTCAATAACTTTGACGCCAGTTTCAAGCAATTCAGTTGAGGGACTAAGTTCAGTAAATTTCGGTGCTTCGCGGTGAATAACCATACGCTCATCCGTGTTGATTGGTCCTCTTTCGTCAATGGATTCACCTAATACATTCATGATACGACCAAGGGTCTTACCCCCGACTGGAATTGAAATCGCCTCACCTGTATTCCGTACAGATAACCCACGTTGCAAGCCATCGGTCGAACCTAAGGCAATTGTCCTAACAACACCATCGCCCAATTGCTGTTGCACCTCGAGTGTCGTATTAATATCCTCCCCTTCTACAATCAACGCATCATAGATACCTGGTATTGCATCGCTTGGAAACTCGACGTCCAGTACTGCCCCAATAATTTGTACGATCTTTCCAGAACTCATTTTTTTCGTTCCCCGTTTTTATTCTTTAATAAAAAATTTATCTTCGTCTAAACAGCAGCTGCGCCAGCAACAATCTCAGATAATTCCTGGGTAATTGCTGCTTGCCTTGCTTTGTTATATATAAGTTGTAGCTCATCGATAAGTTCACCAGCATTTTCAGTTGCACTTTTCATGGCAACCATTCGTGCTGCCATTTCACATGAAATATTTTCAATAACACCAGCATAAACTTGTGACTCAATGTAACGCGATAAAAAACCATCCAAAACTTCTTCGGCATCAGGCTCGTAAATATAATCCCAATAACTTGCATAACTTTCTTTTTCATCTGGCTTACCAGGAACTAACTGTTGAATAACTGGTGTTTGAACCATTGAGTTCACAAATTGATTTGAAACTAAATGTAGTTCATCAATATCCCCATCTTTATAAGCATTTAACATGATCATTATGGTTCCAATTAATTCTTCGAGATTTGGTTGATCGCCTATATGGGTCACTTGACCAACAATATTCACGCCAATCGATCCAAAAAAACTGGCTGCTTTAGTCCCAATAACACAAAGATCAATTTCTTTCCCTTCCATTTCCCAATTTTGAATCTTTTTTAACAACATACGAAACATGTTTGCATTTAAACCACCACATAAACCCCTGTCTGTTGAAACAACAATCAAACCAATTCGTTTAACCTCTTCACGTGTTACAAGATAAGGATGCTTATACTCTGGGTTTGCATGCGCAAGGTGCGATATCACATTACGAATCTTTTCAGCATAGGGGCGAGCAGCATGCATACGATCCTGGGCTTTTCGCATTTTGCTGGCTGCTACCATTTCCATAGCTTTTGTGATCTTTTGCGTATTTTTTACGCTTGCAATCTTTGTTCTTACTTCTTTTCCGCCCGCCATATGTTTTCTAGCCTATTTACAATTATTACCAGGTATTATTTTTTTTGAAATTATCAATTGCGCTATTCATTCCAGTTTCAATTTCGTCATCATAATTACCCTCGACACCAATTTTATCCATTAAAGCTGATTGTTCGCTTTTCATGTAATCATGTAATGCTGATTCAAAAGCACCAATTTTTTCTAACTCAATATCATCGACAAAACCATTTTCTACAGCAAACAAACTCACACCCATTTCAGCCACATCTAGAGGGGTATATTGTTTCTGCTTCATTAATTCCATAACACGTTGACCTCGCTCTAACTGTTTTCTTGTTGCTTCGTCAAGATCAGATGCAAACTGGGCAAAAGCTGCCAGCTCACGATATTGAGCAAGTGCCAATCGAACACCACCACCTAATTTTTTGATAATTTTAGTTTGTGCGGCACCACCTACTCGAGATACCGACAAACCCGCATTAATAGCTGGTCTAAAACCTGAGTTAAAGAGGTCTGATTCTAAAAATATCTGGCCATCGGTTATTGAAATTACATTAGTCGGAACGAAAGCAGACACGTCTCCAGCTTGTGTTTCGATAATCGGCAACGCAGTTAATGAACCCGTTTTACCTTTCACTTTTCCGTTTGTAATCTTTTCAACGTAATCTTCGTTAATTCGTGAGGCACGTTCTAATAAGCGGGAATGCAGATAAAACACATCCCCAGGATATGCTTCACGTCCTGGAGGTCGTCTCAACAACAATGAAACCTGGCGATACGCCCATGCTTGTTTTGTTAAATCATCATAAATGATTAACGCGTCTTCGCCGCGGTCACGAAAATATTCGCCCATGGTGCAACCGCCATACGGGGCAATGTATTGCATTGCTGCAGATTCTGATGCAGTTGCTGCAACAACAATTGTGTGTTCCATTGCACCATGTTCTTCAAGTTTCTTTATCACAACATTAACAGACGATGCCTTTTGACCAACTGCAACGTATATACATTTAACCCCAGTACCTTTTTGATTAATAATCGCGTCAATTGCAACAGCAGTTTTACCGGTTTGGCGGTCACCAATAATTAACTCCCGCTGGCCACGACCAATGGGCACCATAGAATCAATAGATTTAAGACCTGTTTGGACAGGTTGGCCCACAGATTTTCTCGCGATAACACCGGGTGCAATTTTTTCAATTGGTGAAGTTTCTTTTGTATTAATTTCACCCTTACCATCAATTGGATTACCAAGTGCATCAACAACGCGTCCCAACAATTCATCGCCAACAGGAACTTCGAGAATACGTTTTGTGCATTTTACGACATCGCCTTCAGAAATATGTTCGTAGCTACCCATGATAACTGCACCAACGGAATCACGCTCCAAATTCAACGCTAAACCATAAGTATTACCAGGAAACTCGATCATCTCCCCCTGCATTACATCACTTAAACCGTGTATTCTGGCAACGCCATCAGCTAGACTAACAACGGTACCTTCGGTACGCGCTTCGGTATCCAGATTGAGTTCTTTAATCTTCTTTTTAATTAGATCACTAATTTCAGTTGCACTAATAGACATACATCATTTCCTCTTTTAATAACTATTGGGCAATTACATTATTTAATTCTTTTAAACGACCGCGTAGTGACGCATCAACCACGGAATCACCAACTCGAATTATTACGCCACCGATCAAATCTTTATCTTCCTCGATGTTAATATTAATTTTGTTACCTGTACGTTTACTCAGGGACTTAGTTATTTCTTTTATTTGATTTTCGTCTAGTGGATAAGCTGTGATTACATCAACCCCGCTAACGCCTTCTGCTGTAGAACGTTTCTGTTCGAATAAAACAGATATTTCCGAAGCCAAACTAATGCGTCCTGCATCAACGCAAATTTTGACAAAGTTTTTACCCGATTGGCTAAGTTTGTTATCGCATATATCAATAATAAATTGATAAAGTTCGTCAGCGTTTATTTTTGGGCTGGCAATAACTCTTTGCATATCACTGTCATGAACAATCGTACTAAGCAAATTTAACATTGCTGACCATTCGCTCAATTTATCTTCCTCTAATGCCTGTGAAAAAGCAGCTTCTGCGTAGGGTCTTACAATTGTTGCTTTTTCTAACATTTGGTATGTTCCCTTCTCAATTTACACTTATAGTTTTTGACTAATTTTAGCCAAAACTTCGTTATGTGCTGCTTGATCGACTTCGCGCATTAATATTTGCTCAGCGCCAGTAATTGCCAAAGCCGCAACTTGATTTTTCAGTTCTTGTCTTGTCTTCTCTTTTTCTTGCTCAATTTCACTCAACGCACCTTCCTTTATTCGCTCTCCTTCTTTTTTCGCAATTTCCCTTGCTTCTTCAACTATTTCATCTCCACGTTTTTGTGCTTGTGAAATAATTGTAGCTGCCTTCTCTTTACCCTTATCTATTTCAGTAACTGATTGTTCTTGCGCTTCTGCAAAATCTTTTTGTCCTTGCTCTGCTGCTGCCAGACCATCGGCTATACGAGCTTCTCGGTCTTGCATTCCTTTTAGTAAAAGTGGCCATACGAATTTCATCGTAAACCAAATAAACATAATAAAGGCAATGCTTTGGCCAATCAGGGTTGCATTTATGCTCATAACTTAATATACCTTTCGTTTAGATGCTGTATTTATAAATTACGCGACGGCAAATAATATATACATAGAAATACCAACAGCAATCATTGGTACCGCATCAACAAGACCCATTACGATAAACATTTGCGTTCTTAGCATTGGGATAAGTTCTGGTTGTCTAGCAGCGCCTTCCAAAAAACGCCCTCCTAGAATACCAATACCAACAGCTGCGCCAAGTGCGCCGAGACCCATCAAAACGGATCCAGCCAAATATAACATTGATGTTGCTTCATTCATTTTCTACTACTCCTTAAAGTTTTATTAATGGTCACTTTGGTAGGCCATATCCATATAGACAATTACCAAAATCATAAAAATAAAAGCCTGTAATAACACGATTAAAATATGAAATATTGCCCACGGAAGGGACAAAGTCCACTGTACCCAAAACGGTAATAATGCAATCAAAATAAATATCATTTCACCTGCATACATATTACCAAACAAACGTAACGCCAGTGATACTGGCTTTGCTATCAAACCAACAGACTCCAATAAAAAATTTGCTGGAATAAATAAGATTTGAACAAATATATTTTTTGATGAGAATGGGTGTAATGTGAGTTCAGCCGCAAAACCACCCAGACCTTTCATCTTAACGCTATAAAATAAAATTAATGCAAAAACAGTCAACGACAAGCCAAAAGTTATATTCGGATCAGTGGTTGCCACAACCTTAAAATAAAGATGCGGATCACCTGTTACCCACTGGGCAACCACGGGTAACCAATCTACTGGCACCAAATCCATTGTGTTCATTAAAAAAACCCAAACAAAAACAGTTAATGCCATTGGTGCGATAAGATTATTATTACTATGAAATATGTCTTTAACACTCTTATCAACGAATTCAAATATCATTTCAACAAAATTAGAGAAGCCAGTTGGAGTCCCTTCGCTTACATTCTTAGCAACACGATAAAACAAAAAACTAAATACAATACCAAGAAAAATTGACCAACCTAAACTATCAACATTGAATGACCAAAATCCCATTTCTACAGCTTCCTGATGAGTATGAGCAAAAGTCCATGTAGCCTCATCCAAAATTTGTCCATCCCTTTCATAACCTGCAGGTAACTTCCCATAAACTAAATTTTGTAAATGGTGCGTAATATAAGACTTTGATGTAATTGTTGCTTCGCCCGTCATTGATTTATCGCTATAAAATTATTTATTAATCTTTTATCAAAATTGATAACCCAATTAAATTTCCTAACAACATTATTCCGTAAGTAAGAATCATCAATCCAGCATTTAACATTTCAAAGAACAAAAAAGATAACGCAAAAAAAACTATTGTTGTTATAACCTTAATTGCTTCACCAACATAAAACCAAATCAAGATATTGCTTGAATTTGTCGTCGATGTTTTAAGCGAAAATTTTGTAAACATCGCATTTGGTAAAACGTAAGCAAAACCACCCAAAATTACAGAGTATGTAAATTCAAGACTGGTGAATATAAAAAAGACAAGCCCGGCCAAAACGACTATGAATGTCTCGAATAACAACACCTTATTAACAATAGCGCGATTTCTTATTATTTCTTCCATTCCTGTATTTCGCACTAACCCTAAATCATTCACCGCTTGGTGTAACTGACCCAATATGTCGCTACACCGCTTTCCCCCCGCCTTTGTATCTCTAAGGGGAGAGAAAGTATAAATATCTACCCTATAATGATCAATGACTGCGGTGGTAATTTATTTAATCTAACCGTTTGAGTATTCCTTGAAGCTCATCTAATGAATTGTAACTAATCTGTAATTTTCCCTGGCCACTTGATTGATGTGTAATTGAGACTTTAGCGGCTAGACGTTCTGATAAATCACTCTCTAACCTAGCAATATTTGAATCTTTAGAATCTTTTTTGGGCCTATTTTGCTGATTATTATCTAAAAATTGCTTAACCAAATTCTCTGTCGCTCGCACCGAAAGACCCTGTTTTACTATTCTCAGTGCTGCTTCTAATTGCCTAGGTGGACTTAATGAGAGTAATGCTCTTGCATGGCCCATATCCAACTTACCTGTTTCTACCATCTTTTTAACTCTATTATCTAATTCTAGTAATCTTAATAAATTAGAGACTGCTGGTCGTGATCGCCCAACCGCCTCTGCAACTGCATCATGTGTCATTTCAAATTCATTGATTAAACGTTCAAGGGCGCCCGCTTCTTCGAGTGGATTTAAGTCTTGGCGTTGAATATTTTCAATCAAAGCTATGCACATCGCTTCATTGTCTGATACATCTTTAATAATTACAGGAATGTCGTGAAGACCGGCTATTTGCGCTGCGCGCCATCGGCGCTCGCCTGCCACGATTTCATATGAATTTTTGTCTTCTACTGGCCGTACCAGAATTGGTTGTACCAAGCCTTGAGTTTTAATTGAATCTGCAAGACTATCAAGAGCGTCTTGGTCAAAATCACGCCTCGGTTGAAATGGGCCTCGTTCTATAAGATCGATTGCCAGCATTTTTAACGAACTATTCTCCGCAGAAGCCGCTATGCTTATATTGGAATCCTCTCCCAAAAGAGCATCAAGACCTTTACCTAATCCACGTTTTTTTGCATTCATATTCGTTCTTATATTAGTTACTCAATACTATGCGGCTAAACCTTCTTTTCTTAATATTTCTCCAGCTAGAGCCAAATAAGCAACTGCACCACTTGAGGATTTATCGTATTTTAAAGCCGTTAACCCATGGCTTGGTGCTTCAGCTAATCTAACATTTCTAGGAATAATGGTTCGATACACTTTTTCTCCAAAATGATCAATTAATTGGGCAGACACTTGCGTTGCTAGATTATTTCGGGGGTCATACATTGTCCTTAATAGACCTTCAATCTTGAGATCTGGGTTTAAGTGTTTACGTATTTTCTCGATAGTCTCCAGTAATCCCGTTAACCCTTCTAATGCATAGTATTCACACTGCATTGGAATCATAACTGAATTTGCCGCAACCAATGCATTTACAGTTAACATATTTAGAGAAGGCGGGCAGTCTATGAGAATAAAATCATAAATATCTTGTACCGTCTCAAGCGCACTTCTCAACCTAACTTCTCTTGCAATTTCATCCAAAAGCGCCACTTCTGCGCCTGTTAAATCAGAATTGCTAGGAATTAAGGCATATTTTCCTTCTAGGGAATCGACAATAACCTCACTAACAGATTTATCATTCATCAATAAATCATAGCTCGAAATTTCAAGTTGTTGTTTATCAATGCCGCTGCCCATTGTTGCATTGCCTTGGGGGTCAAGATCCACCAATAAAACATGTCGTTTTGTCGCTGCTAATGATGCGGCGAGATTCACGCTTGTTGTTGTCTTTCCTACGCCGCCTTTTTGGTTGGCAACCGCAATGATTTTTCCCATTTAATTACCATGAATCTAACACTAAAGTTGAGGGACATACTCTACCATACTGAAACCGAACTGCCATTCGTAAACAATTTCAATTTACCTTCTGAATTTTCACCAATTTTGATTTTGCTCCCGAATCTGATGAGGATAGGTCAAACAATTTAATTTGATAATTAGAACTAGATAACTCACGAATTTCTTCTTCTACTGTTTCTCCTTTTATTGCTAACAACTGATTGTTGGGCGTAATTAGATGCTGCGTCTGGTCTATCAGCCGCTTCAATGGTGCAAAAGCTCGGCAAATCAGCGTATCAAATTCTGTTTCGGGCCTATATGCTTCAATACGTGATTGAACAATTTCAATATTTTCCAT
>Ga0163108_10000774_pt1 | contig 23608 bp, 34 predicted proteins | sample Fk1155metaG_FD_109644 | JGI IMG/M metagenome (GOLD analysis project Ga0163108, IMG submission 109644) | Marine microbial communities from the Central Pacific Ocean - Fk160115 155m metaG | ecosystem: Environmental > Aquatic > Marine > Oceanic > Photic zone | place: The Central Pacific Ocean...
ACTGCTTCATAATGGAAGCAAAGCCTCACAAGTTACATAAGTTAATCATAAGATAAGATTTCCGATGAGTATTGTTCACATAAGAATCTGGTTCGAATAATGAGCTCATTTCTCGCCTAAATACGAGGATTTTACTCTTAATTGCTTCACTACGTTCATAATTTCATTTAAAGCGTAAGACAAGCCAGGTTTTTATTTAAGTGCTATGTAAGAAAGGATGAACTCTATCGACATGAGAATTCCAACTATTTTGCTTATCCTTTTTTTTATATTCTCACCAGTAGGGAATGCTTATCCTCAATCTCAACTAAAGGAATGCATCTTAGGTTCAAGGCAAAGCCCTATTGTATTAGGAACACCTATTAAATCAATAGAAAACTACTGTGATTGTGTTTTAGAATTAATAGTAGATAAAGGCAGAGAGCCTAAAGACTCAGCCAATTTATGTGGCTCTAAATTTTTCTAAATTTCTTAGCATTTCAATTGAGAAAGTAGTGAGTGTCCTTAACATTCAATTTGCTTCTGACTTAAAGCTGATCTAGCTATATCGTTTTTTATCAATGAGAGTGTCTTTTAGATTACGAAGGACTCTCTCTCTATTTTGTAACGAGATCGAAATGTATTCGTAATAGCCATTTTTTAAGCCCTTTAAGCAATCTCATATAACTTGTATATTTATAGCCTGACTGGATCCTTCGGATAAAAGCAATTGCTGATTTGATCTTTAAAATACTTTAGATTCACCTATATTTCTCTACTGAAACTGTCTTTTTATTATAAATTCTTCTCAGATTCTATTATATCTAGTATTTTTTGTATTTTCTTGCTATGTAAGAGAGGTTGATCTCCCTTACTTATGAGGCTCCTATCTATTTTCTTATTAGTTATTTTCATATTTTCAGGAACTGCCATCGCTTATCCCCAAGATCAATTAAAACAATGTATTTCTAGTGCGAAACAAAATCCCAACATAAAAGGTGCCTCTGAAAGCTCTATTGAGAACTACTGTGACTGTGCTTTGAACTTAATAGTAGATCAAGGAAAAGACCGTAGAGATTCAGGCTACAAATGCGCCTCAGATGCTTTTGGGTGATTTTCGATTTAAAGCTTTGAGGTTTAAAACCGATCAAGCAAGTCAACACAGATAGTATTGATGTTCTATCCGTTGGGGTCACACCGCAAAAATTCAAAAGCCTGCACTCCGACCATGATTTAATTGCTTTAATTAAGTCATGGTCGGAGAAGCCTGTTTTAAAGCCAATAATTTTAGATTAGGCCTTACCTAAGGGCTTATCGTATAGCTTGAAAAATCTGCTATGGCAATCCTTTTTCATTCATCACGTCAGTAGTGATAAAAAATTTGTTATAAGGACAAGGACTTTTTAAATAAAGAAATGCTTTATGTAATGGAATGGAAATTCAAAACTGGTCCAGACTATTTAGCAACTGGTTTTAGGAAGTTCTTATCGACAGGAGCCCCATTTCCCGAAGGAGCAACTGTTCATGGTCGTTATCACGCCCCTGGCTCTGCAAAAGGTTGGATTGTTGTCGAAAGTGATGACATTGCTGCCTTATACGAGCATGCCGCCGAATGGGGAGAGCTTCTTGAATGGGAGACAACTCCAGTAATGACAGATGATCAAGCAGGCCGGGTGGCATCCAAGCTCTTTGCTTAACCGTTCATAAACATAACGATCCCTCCTTTAATCTCTCGAAAGTGCTTCTGAGTAGTTGCTCGCCCAAAGGAAGACTTCAACCCTATCGTTAAGTATCTATACTCACTGTGCTTAAAATGTCTCCATTGCTATTGCAGACGCAAGTAGGGGAAGTGCCGCCCCCTGAGTCTTCGCAGGGGGATATTCCTAATGTCTTCAAGCCAGAGAAAGGCTTACTGACTTCTGTGCATGTGCAGTTTGTGCATCTGATGAGTGTCCCTCATGTCATGGCTTCCAGCAAGTTTTTTAAGCGACTGTGATCCGCAAAGAGCGCTCAATGCAATAAGGACCAACGAAGTAGTGCTTAAGAATTGGAGCACAATAGGAAGATGTGCATTAACCCTGTCACGAAAAGTTGTCATGCAAGTTACAATTAACAAGTTATTCAAGCAAATTCCTTTTCAGCTTGCCATCACATTTGACTAAAATTTATTAAAAGAAGAGAATATGAAACCATTCGATTAACATAATTTCCCAGGGTCAAAATGCAAAGTATATCTTGCGGTGAACAGCTAAAAGAAACATAAAACATTAAAATAATTTTTTAAATCAACGGTTGTCAAAGAGCTGCATTTCGAGAAAATCAAAACGAGGTAATCAAGTATTCTAAAAGTTTAAAATGGTTTCACTAGATCCACGACAGACATTACATTACTTAATTGCTTACATCCTTAATCACAAACCTAATAAGTTACCAAGTACCAATGAATGATCGATAGCTTTCTACCCTCTATCGACCCTCCTAACACCATTAAAAAACTCAAATGAGATGAATAGTATTCAACTCCATGAATACGAGCTAACAGCTCTCGAAAGCTTCGTTAAAAGGTTCCATTGTATTGAGCTCTCACCCAAGAATATTGATGAAGAGCTGGGAATTGGCAGAGAGAAGATTATTGACCTTTTCTTAGATCTCGAATTAAAAGGTTGCATTGAGTGGATCCATCTAAACCTTCTGAATTTGAACCTTGATCGAAGCACGAACTCAATCTATGAGGAGGTCTATACATCAACCGCTCAAATCACTAAGAAAGGTAAATCACTGGTAGAAAACCACAAGTCCCAAAAAGCAGCAGCTGACAAGTAGAAATCACAGGAAAAGCAGATACAAGTGCTTAAAATCAAAAGTTGTTGCTAAGAAGGGTTCGAAGGCAAGCAATCCTTTGGAAATCAACAACGAAATTCCATTCAATAACAATCGAATGAGCTATGAACAACTACTTGAACGTAGTGTAGAAGCACAAACACGAGGCAATGACGAGTTAGCCAAAGCACTTTTCGAACGGGCAATGGATTTGAAGTCAAGGCGCCAAGAATCACCCGAAAGTAAAGAAGAGTACAAATCAGATGCGTGACTAATAGAACAAGAAATGAATTTTCCTCAACAAAAACTCTGAGAATCGATGTTCTCCTCTTCGTCTAAAGATCTTGCATCAGGAGATTCATACAATCCATCTACTCACCCTGGTATGTTCAGAGGATACTGAAACAGATTTTTGACTCAAGTAACTGTAGGAGAAAATGAAGCAGTTGAATCTGCTCTCCGCCGGTTTAAACGTGAGGTAGTAAAAGCTGGGACCTTTAATGAGTTGAGGCGAATACGCCATCACGAGACGCCAGTAGAGAAATACAAGCGCAAACAGCGGCTCCGGAATAAAAGCAGACGTCGTGGACGTACTCGATAAACAACACATCAGGAACCAACCCCAGGAGGATAAAGAGATGGACTATTTATTTGACCCTTCAACACAAGTAGGTAATCCAATCTTACTTTTCATAGAGCGTCTATTTTATGGAGGGTTGGCAATATTTCTATTTGGCGCTCTTAGTACTGCAATCAAAAAAGGACTCACAAGCTCTAATAAAGACAATAAGGATTAGAAACGTAAAGGCAAAACAACAGCTATGTTTAGCATTATTGCAAAGTGAATGCACCATATCTGGTCAATTTATGGCTTAAGCTGTTAATATATTTGAAGTCCAATGAGCAACATCGATAGTATGTTTTGCCAGTAATAAAAAAAAGTTAGACTTGTTTTTGGATATTCAAAAATTTGATTTCCTTTGTCCAGAATATATTGTCAAGGCCTTAAGTAATTGGTACTCGAAATCTGAATCAATAAATCTCTCTTCTGATAAGTCTATCAGCTCTTTGATATCCCCCTTAAATCTAAGGTAGAAACTTCTATTGGGAATACCAAAGACCTCATCTTCCAAATCATCTAAGAATTGATCGATCTGTTCATCAGTTGTTATTCTTTTATCTAGAAAATTAGTTAAGGGATTGGAAATCATTTTTATTAAGGTTAGAGAGACTTGGAGAAAGTTGGGATTAATTTATTTAAGGTTCTTCTTTGGATCCATTCGATCTCATGATGTTCTAGAGAACCTTTCCGGCACAAAACAACAATTGGAATAGAAACTGAAGAATCTATGAATGATTGCCTATATTGATGTACTAGTTCTATATAACCTTTATAGGTCCAACCATGGTTTCCTATATCTTCCCAATACCAGTTGTTCTTCATCGCCCTATGAAAGTCCTCCATGCCAAATTCAGACCAACATTCCTGAACAGCGAGCAAATGGCTATATCCCTTTTCTAAAAGTTGATTGTACTTAATTAATTCTGGAGCTTCACCAGAATTATCTGGGGGCAACCGATGTGTTAATTCATCCAATCTAATTTTCTCTAACCTCAACCAACATCTATCAAGAAGAAATACCGGATTCCGATAAGACCAAGGCTTATCGATCAAGTCTTTCAAAGTAGCTTCGAAAGTCTCGAAGTGTCTACTAGTAAGAGGAAGGTCTTTCAATATGTCATCCAAAGCCTTAGTAAGGGTAATATCCTAATATTATTAAACCTTCTATTGATCTATAAAAAACCAAATCTTTCATTAACAAGAAATTATGGTCAAAAGCCAGATATGGAATCTACAACATGAAGCCAGATCTTTTAGCATTAAAGGTGTAAAGTCTTTATGCTTAAGATTCATGATAAATACTTTTCTATTGATCTGAACCTAAATAGGCAATTCAATTGGGAGTTTATTTTTTTCAAGAAACTGTTGAGCTCCATCCTTTACTTATAAAAAGCAAGATTGCAAAATTTTATCCTACTGGCATTAGCAATTAAACCATCTTCAAGGTCAACACTGTTCAAATTTCGTAATCTACTTTATCAGGCCAAATAGTTAAAATCAAGCACCTATTCTCAAATAATTTGAACTATAGCCTCTCCTCTCCAGAAAAACCAGCTAGAAAGGTATACATCCGATTTTATTAGGAATAAACAAAAGTGATCGATTCCGATATCAAAACATTGAAGGATCTAAAGAGCCTTCGATCAGCCCCTTCTCTTGATGAGCATCAATCAAGAGCTCTGTTGGAAGAATTAACTAAATATTTAGAGGCTGCAGACTGGTTTACGATTGGAATCATGGCTGAAAGTTCGAAGTTGGCTATCTTTGTATTAAAAGAAATGGAATATCATTTTAATTGGTCCCCGATGAAGATTGTAAGCAAGCCTGATCAAGATGGACCTGTTTTTCTTAAGGCTAATCAAAAGACTGGAGATATTCATGTACGTGTTGAACATGGATTAGGACAAGGCATCCTCATAGGATGTCAACATAATGATAACAATAAAGGCGCAGATACCTTAGGGCCCTTTCCCCTAGACTTTTTCAAGATTAAGCAATAAAATCTTCGAATAAGAATTAAGAGACTCGATCACAATAAAGAAAAGAGATAAGTGAAAGCTGCATTCATATAATAGAAAGCCTCAAGCATGGAATGCCTAGCATAATAAATATAAAGAGAAAACTTCAACTACACATCAGATAAAGAGGCGAGTATCATATAAAAAGGGAGTTATTTTTTTCGGAACTTTGTTCTTATGATGAGTTAAAAATATAAAGATGACTAACAAAGATAAACTTGCTTCGCCTTTTGAGTTCAGCTCCCGAAAAGCCAAGTATCAAAGGCAGCTGGCACACAATGTTCCTTACCATCTTTTGACTTAAAGCATCTTTCGATCCCCCATTCCCTTTCTACAATCTTTACCGAACTGATGTCCTTTGGCAGTGTTGATGCAATTAAAGGTGCCCGGTCCATACAAAAGTTCGACTAAACTGTTTTATCATCTAAAGAAACTTGGACAATAAGTAAAAAGGCGTATTAACTCAACATGAGGATGCGTATCTAGAGCACATATCCCTTTACGACTCTAAACTGATTAATTTGATTAACACTAAAGCAAATAATTTCAATAGTAGAAATAGGAATTTCCAAAGTGGGACCGATCTATTGATCACACCAGTTAGCAGCAGGTCTAAAAGTAAGGGCTGCCTTTACCCATAGGGAAACCAGACTATTTGCAGTTAATTGTAGGCTCACCTTAGTAACACGTTTAACGTCAGAACTTCTCAATCAATGGTTAGTGTCAAGCTTATTTAGTGGAATATTGTCTTATAAGTATCATTCATTTTACCAGGAAGCAATGATCTAACAAAATACTATGAAATAATTGTTTATCTCGTATACCTATCTTCAAAAAGCCTTAAACAATAAGATGTGGTCATTCAAATATATAGTGGCATGCATTTTTCTTAATAGACTTAGTCAGATTTGTCTAGTAGTAACAAGTTGAATGTTATATGAAATAGTTCTGTATTGCTTTTTTTCACAACGCGGCTTACTTTTGCACAAATAAGTCGCTAATGTAAGGCTATATATTTGCTACTGAGGTAAATACTTGAGTGCTTCCAAAAGGGATTCTGCGACACAAATCATAAGATATTTGCGTGTCGAGCTTAGAGAGCTCGATCTCGCATTAGCAGCAGATGGTCTGCTCCCAGAACCTGGTCAGATAAGAGCATTGTTAGCTCAATTAGATGCTTTAGAGGATCTTGTAAAAGGAGTCAAAAAGAAACCCACTCCAAATACACCAAAGCGCTCATTATAATTGTTTATATTGCTGAAGTATTGATCCAATCGTATCTTCTGACTGGATTTCTGTAGAAGGCTTTCAACTCTCTTCTCTAATTAAGGCATGGAACAGTTAAAACTTGGTACTTTCCAGGATCATCACATATCCACTCTCTATACTCCATAAGGACAGAGAGTCCGTCAAATCCTTCCAGCTGCTCGCTTCTTTCTATAGCATTTGCTATACAAATAGCAATTAATTCATCTTGTGTGGCTTGAGTATTCATGGTCATTTTCATATATTTCATGATACCTATTCTCCAAAAAAAGCAATACCCTAAAGTTAATATTGTTGTCTCACTGACAATGCTTAATGCAACATCAATGACTCGTACATCATCACACCCTTTTGTCTAAGCCCAAATTAGAGCAACTGATTATTTATCCCAGCCATGCTTCGAAAGGATTTAAGTTCCTTTATTAAATTATTTCAGTAGCCTCAATAGTGGTTAGCTGTTGCAATTTGCTGTCCCAGAGTATGTATTTAAAACAATGTGGAATATCCGCAAGTCGAAGTGTCATTGAGCTCTTCAGAAGATTTTGATTGCGACGGTGACAGGCACGCAATTGGTAGTTAGGGATTCGATCACACAAGTGATGAATACTATGAAAAGAAATATCAGCAAAAAACCAGTTCAACCATCTAGGCAAGTCCAAATTGCTACTTCCCTCGACCGCTCCACTTAATAAGTTCCAATCATCAGTGCGATTGGCATATGCTCCTTCGAAATTGTGCTGCACAAAAAATATACAAATAAAAATTGCTGCTGAAGCGGTCATCACAACCGAATAACAACTCCAGAAAAGGCCAAGACCCAGCCACCTGCTCATAAGTACCCAAATAATCATAAGCAACAAATTATTTGCGATTAAATCGCTAACTTCCCTGAAGGTATTGCCATAACCTGAATGATGTATTCGAAATCGTGAGGAACAGGCAAAGATGCCTTGGAATTTCTTGTTGCGAATAGAATCAAACACTTCACGGCTTAGTGAACATATGAACTCAACTGTGGCCTGAATCAAGGTAATTCTAGGCTTAATAACGAGATAGTAAAACCCTCCCGGGAATAACATCAGCCAGTTGCGACTAATTGCATAAAGAAATTTATTGCGTTCGGATAGTGCTTGATATTCCTGAATACTCAGAACATCAATTGGACCTCGATATATTTCCCAGTTTCCATTATGTCGGTGATGAAAAGCATGATCACGTGACCATGGATGTTCAGGTATTGCATTCAGAACCCCAAGAAGAAAGCCTACCGAGCGATTGAGCCATCGCGAACGGAATAATGAACCATGTCCACAATCATGCATCAAAGAGAATGCACGAGATGAAAACAACGCTAAAAGTCCAAGTACAGGAATCAATGCAAAGATCTTGAGGGTGATAGGTAAAGAGGTCTGATCGATCCTCGCAACTCCAACCCAAAGACCTACAACAGGAGCAAGTGTTGTGAACACCTGCCAACTTGCTCTTGCATTACTTCTCTTCAAGTAAGGCTTAATCAAAAAATCAGCACGACTGATCCCATTGGAATCAGGCATTAAGAGTGAACTATCTATTTTTTGGAAAACAGATTTTTCTTGAATCATTTCCAATTGGTCACCAACGGTTCCCACCACCTCCACCATACCCACCACGACCACCACCACCACCTCTGGAATCTTTTCTGGGTTCTGCTTTATTCACTCGTATTTGACGACCCATCCATTCCACATTCTGGAGGTCATCAATTGCTTTCTGTTCATCTGCCTCATTTGTCATCTCGATGAAAGCAAACCCACGCTTCCTACCAGTTTCCCGGTCAAGTGGGAGATTGCAATTTTTCACCTCTCCATAACCACTTATCAGGCCGACTATGTCTTCTTGCTCAGCCTGAAAAGACAGATTTCCTATAAAAATAGTCATTTCTAAAAAGAACCTATTAGAGATTAAAAATGTATGGTCCGAAAAGGAAAGTTCTATTTTGCTAAAGCCTGGTAACTAAAGCCAGAGGATCAAGCCGTTTGGAGCAGACAATTCATACTAGCAATTAGCTTCTAGAAAATTTGACATCGGAGTCAGCCAAGTCGCCTTAATACAAAAAATTGAGGCGAAAATTACTGATATGTTCTTTTGAAAACCTGTAAGAGCCAACTGCAGAATGGTTCCAAGAGCACATACTTAGAGTTACTTGTTCTAGGAAAGGTCTTATCTCATACGACCACGACGTCGACTCTTACTCCGGAGCCGTTGTTTGCGCTTGTATTTCTCTACTGGCGTCTCGTGATGGCGTATTCGCCTCAACTCATTAAAGATTCCAGCTTTTACCACCTCTCGTTTAAACCGGCGGAGAGCAGATTCAACCGCTTCATTTTCTCCTACAGTTACTTGAGTCAAAAATCTAGTTCAGTAGTCTTTTGAACATAACAGGGCGTCCGATAAGAACACTAAACGAATGGCTGCTCTATCAATAGCCTTAATATTTTTAAAAATCCTATAATGTGACATTCTCAATTCCAGACAATATGGACTGGCAAATTCCTCCTCTCACCGCATGGGTTGGCCTTTTATTGATATCTATTGGGTTAATGGTCGGCTTTAATATTCGGTTAAAACCAGGGGCAGATTCTGAAAGGGACCAAAAATTATAAATGTTACGAACACAGAATGGGCATGTTTATAAGGCATTTTGCTATCAACCCTTTTATCTCAAACGAAGCATCAAAACCACATGCTATTAATTAAAAGCTAATGCTTATCGGACATGGCATTTCCGAAATCTCATATAACGAATATTTTTACTCATGACAAAACATTTCCGCCAAAACCAAAGACAATCCATTAAGCGCGCGGCAATGGGCTATATCTAAGTAAGAGGAAATGAACAACTATGGAAAAGAAGCAAGATAGATATTTTGAATGCCTTGAAGTCTGTGAGGAAGACGAGCAAGGAGAAACTTGTAGGGAAATATGTACTCCAGCCCTAACTGATGATCCAGATGATCACCCAAAAGTTGAGATCCCTAAAAACGATTAAGCAGCAGTCTTTATCTCCACATAAAAAGCATTTACACCAATTACAACCTTGGCATCTTGGAGTATCAAATAAAAAGAGAATTTTTATTTGATACTCCAAGATGGATCTTGACGCCGATTCTCAGCTAACAGACACTTTGCATTTAACAGTCAAAAATGCGGTTTCTCGGATGGAGTTATTAGGGGACGCCGCTGATCGACGTTGCCTATTCAACGAGTACAAAGAATGGTTAGGAGAAGTTGTTAGTGATGAAGTATGGGCAATACCAACAGGATGGAGTCCTAAATAGCTAAAAAGATAAACAAATTTTTTTCTCGATTTTCAATAGTCAATTCGTCTGCCCATATCAATAACGAGAGAAGACAAAGTATTGAACAAAAAACCTGCTGTCTTGCTCTAAAGAAAGGAAGTCGTAAAAACTTCTTAGAAAACTCAGCGAAAGAGCCAATAATCAAAAGCGGCAGGGATGCAATGATGCTGACCATCTCTGGTTTTAAAACATCTTTCAATTCCCCACTCTCTTTCTACGATTTTCACCTCAGTAATACCTCTAGGAAAAGTTGATAGAGATTTTTTTGATTGATTCATTAAGCTCCCATACAAAGAACTTCACTTTTTTACCTTCTCAGAAGCCATAAGCAATAAGTAAAAAAGGGGATTGACGCTCATATCCCAGTTATAGGAATGCAAGTGAACAACATTACAAATCATGGGAGAATCAGAAATAGTTGCTCGCATACCAAAAATCAAAATATTCAGAGCAACCTAAAAAGAGAACTCTCATAAAAAAGCCTCCTTCGCGATAAACCTGCTACTGCACTATCTACAAAAAGTTGTGTTTTCATATGCCCTTAGGACTAGGGTTATAAAGTAATTATTACGTAGACACTGGTAGACAAACATACGCCTGACTGCTATGCAAGGCGGCCATCGGTCAACAAATAGGAGCGGAGACATCAATTGCTAATGGAGTTTCTCTTATGAAGACACTTATTTTAGTGGCATGAATGTGTCCAGCACAAGCAAGCAGATCCCTGGAAGCACTGCATTTAGCTGAAGTATCGGAGTAAGCCTTACAAGTGTTGTAGAGCTTCCGCTCAATGTGATCTATGCCTTGAGCAGTCCACCAAGGAGTTAGCTAAATCAAGTAAATACAATTCCAGGAAACCTCATAAAGCCCCTCTGGAATGTGAGCTTTTTATTTAACGGTTTTTTCCTAGTAAGAATTTCAAATATCACGCCTGAACTTCGGAAGAGAGATCACATTGTTATCAACATCTTCTTCTAGCCATTCTTTGTATTCCGCTACTAAGCATGCACTATCCTCCTCTGCTAGGAGTTCAATCCTGGTAATAGCATGTGAAACTATTTCAGCTAGAACCTCTTCTTGTTTTAAATCATTATCTAGAGGGTATCGCCATTGATTTCCCATTAACAACTACCTAAAAGGAATTCTTCTAACTATCTAGCAAGCGAATAGACAAATGTCATGAGTGAAAGGACCTGTATGGACAATCTCATATACGTTGTCAAGGTCTCATCAAGAAATGAGAGTTTGGTTCAATCTTGATTTAGAAGTTTTAAAGCCCCCCAAAAAGGAAGTCAGCAATTTCTATTCTTTGAAGCATCAAAAGTTAAAAATGCGACACCTAGACTTAAAGCAACAACTCACATTTCTTCAAAGTCCAAACCTAAATTCCAAAGCTATCTCCAACAAAAGCAATCATCGAATTTATTTAAAAGATTCTGGAAGATGCAGCTATTGTCAGAATTTGCATCAAAATAAAATAGGTAATAATTCCTGTCCCTTTGAATAATGAAAAGGTCGATGAAAAAATCACCAAAGAGCTCAAGAGAATTCAAGAGCAACTTAAGGCTTCTGATGAACAAATGAAATCTTTTCGAGAGGTACTGGAATTAATAGACGAGCAACAGAATGTCTAATCTGTTGGAATGAGAAAGCTAACTCCTACAAAGCCAGACAAAGAACAGCCCTGGAAAGTTTGGGCTTTCGTCATTGGGTTGAACGTACTTGCATGGATTGGCTGGTATTTCATGCATGATGCTCCAACAAAATGGTAATAAAGGCTGAGGAAAACCTATAAAAATGAAACTTAATAGGGATTCAAAGTTTCTCCAATAAACATCGTTTGAAGAAGTGTTTGAATTATATATTGAATATTACATTGTTCTTAACGATAACAGCTCACTAAGTATTTCTTAATTAAGATTAACTATATAAAAATAGAATATTAATCCTTCGAAAGCCTTAGGGGTATCACCGAAAAAAATATTCTCATTTATTCCCATCCATAATGCTTATTCATCGTTTAGAGATTTAGATGAACCCCTCTACAGAGTAGTGAGTAGAAAGGTTATTTGTAACACGCAAGCAATGGATTATGGAGATCAAAATCTCAACTTCCTGATGCAACAACCTAGATAGAGCAATTGCCAAGAAAGACACTTACCTTTCTCACAATCATTTTCAATTACCTATCAAGTACTCAGTTTTACGATAATGATCAACAAATCACTTTCGACTGCAAAAGGAAGCTCCTTCAATGAATATGAAACAGAAGGAAGAACAACTTCACAAGGCCTGAACGTGAAACCACCTTTTATTTGGGTATTCCTACTAGAGCACAGCATTGGAAGAAGCGGTTATATTTTATTTGTTGATCAGGAGTCTGGAATGTCTGAATCACTAGCCCAAAGAATCAAAAGATGGGTTAAGGAAGTAATGGGAGGAATGGGAGGTGCTCTTGTATCAGAAAAGAGTAAAACAATCCCACCCGATATTGGAGATCAACCGTACCAAGACAGACCTAAAAAAGGAGTTTTATAAAAGGAGTGGGAAGCACGAAAAAATGCTCTGAATAGCCCGAAGCCTTCATACGAAGACCAAGCAAGAAAGTCTAAAGTTGAGTCTAAGAATTTCTAAGTCTCCTAAAGTGGAGACAATAGAATCAATATCGACGCAAGCAATCCAGTGATAGGAATGCCAGCTACTACCTTCTCAAGAGGCCTCTTCATTTGGAAGCAAATTTGACAATCATGACTAGCACTATTGAAATAGGCGTATCTACGGCGGAATAATCACTGCGGCATAAAGACTTGAGCCTAAACACTTGAGCGTTAAGACGGATTTACAACCTATCCCTTCCTTGATTACACAATAGATAGGGTCTCGAAGACATACTAAAAAACAGTCTTGAGGACTTAGGGAGGGGTTGATCGGGAATCCCTTCCGCAAAAAACTCAATTGGAGGCCCCTAATGACAAGTCGAAAAACAAGTACTAAGAGGACAGATGGCTCAACTTGCAATTCATCAAAGTACCCAAGAGAAGTTAACCACCCAGATAAGCACCAACAAGAAATGAAGCGCAGGTTTGGCACACTGCGATCAAGACAAAGTTATTTAGAACGTGAATTGCAAGCTATTAAGACTTGCTTGGTCTCATTAGACCAGCAAATGCAAAGCCATGCAGTCTATAAATAACTATCTATACAACATCAGAGAAACTCCCTTCTTAAGCAAAATCCGTAAAAGGAGTAGAGAGACTACTTCTAAAGGCCGAAATCTAAATAGAATCTTCTGCACTTCTAACAGAACTCAAAGTTTAAAAGTTCTTAGTTCAAGGAGAAGAGAATGCTCCAACCGATTGTTTGCACGATGTTTCCGAGAACCATCTAAGTCGTCGTGTAAATGGTCATCGCAAAACTCATGCCATTTAGCAGGAGCTTTGCATACGAGGACTAGATAAGTACAGCCAAGATAGGTTCAAAGGGTTAGGGGCCCATGTGATTAAGGCTGCAAAGATAAAGCATTACCCACACAGATTTCTCTACGATATTGACTTAACAAGGTTTCTATTCCTTTAAAAAGCCTTTGAAATCACTGCTTAAGGCCTGCAAGCATTTTGCCTGGAACTCTTTCAAGGTTTGAATAGATTCACTTGAGATGTTTTCAGGAAAATCTGGTTTTTGTGAGAGCTTTGCCTGAAGATCGCATGCTTTTTTACTATCTCCTTTTTGAAATGCACTTTCTATGAGACTCAGTTGAGAACTGAACTCCTTCTCGGCATCAGAATTAACAGCCTCCTCTCCGGGCTTAGGAGCACTGGAATTGACACATGCAGTGCAGCTGAGAGCCAAAGCCAATAAAGCAATCGTAGTTGTTTTCATTTAGTTATCATGCAGCAATTACACGAAGTCGGCAAGCAATGCAAATGCTAACAACAATCAGCAAACTAAATATAGAAGGATAATAAAAAATCCATCACAATAAAGCATGTATATTGCCACATTCCTTTTGATTCCAAGCTAATTACAATCAGTCCGAAAACAAAGTTAAATAAGCAGCGCCTCCTTTGAGGACTGTGAGAAGAGAAAGATACCCTAAAGCCTTAGGGATATAAAAGTCTAAATCTAATATTACAAGTTAGAAAGGACTTGAATATATTATCGCTGTAAAGAATATACTTAAGATTATTCTTATTTCTCTCGTTTATATTATAAGTACTTTTTAGTGAGTAGATTTTTCAAAAAGGACAACAGATCCTTTTCTATACTTCACAAACCAATCTGGATTATTTTCCAAGCGTGATATGATTTGCTCCTCAATAGAAGAATTCCATCCAGGATAGAGAGTATCTAGAAGAATATTGTCAAATTTATCAAGCCCTTCTAAATGTTCCTCATTAGGTTGAACTACAATTTTACGACGAGAAAGATGCGGAGTCAGGTAGTCACTCGTCAGGACGGCTGAATCATTCCCTACATAAGATATAGCTTCTCTTCTATCACTTGCTGTCTCTAAACGTTCCTGAAAAGGGCCGAGGAAAAAGCTTGCTCTTGAAAAAATCAAAAAAGTTAGGATAGACCAAACTAAAATAATATTTAGTCCTCTTCGATGCATCCATGTGGGATAGCCAATTATACCTTTAGGACCTGAGGAAAGTGTGCGCTGAACGGAAACAGCTAGAAAAGGTACTAACAAGAGTGAGTACTGATAAACAAGAGTAGTCATCCTCGCCATAGTTGCTGCAAGGTTGAGGATTAACAATGGAGTAAATGGTAGAAGATCAAACAATAATCTTCGGCGAGATCGATGCATCAACAAATAAATTACTGGCAAGATAAGCAAGAACAGATACTCAATACTTGCAGGAGAAACTATCTGAACGAAGAGTTTTCCAGATATTGATTGAAGGTACTGAAAATCAAAGAGCGTGCCTTCTTGCAAGCTGTACTTAGCCGTATGACGAACTATATTTGCGTTTTCGCCCCCAAAGGAAGGGATCAAAATCCAACCTACTAGAAGGAACCAACTAACACCTAAAGCACAAGTCAAGAAACCAGCCAATCGCTTTTTTTGAAGGAGAAGCCAAACACCGATCCCGAAAACCAATAAAGAAATAGTTATCTTGCATGTAAGAGCAAAAAGAAGATATAACAAAACACGCCAAGGGGCTCTGGAATGAGAGTCTGCCAATATCACCAGCGCTTCTAGGAGCAAAGGAACAGCAAAAACTTCTGGATGAAAATCAAAGATTGCTGTATTAAATATGATCGGGTAGAGAAGGAACACAAAAAGGCTCACTGCAGTGGCTCTTCTAGAAAGAAAGTTTTGCCTAGCCATTTTCGCCAGGGGGAACACTCCACTTGCAAGTGCCATCCCGTGCAAAACAAATAAAAAAGTTATAGATGGGAAAAACGACGAAATCCATCCAATGGGGTAGAGCACCAAGGCACCATGATCGCCAAGGATGTGAAAGCCAAGCAAACTGCTTTCCGCCGGCCAACCCCTTGAAATCAAATAAATTGCTTGATCAAAAATCCCCAGGTCCCATCCATGAGTTTGGAACCAATAGTGACGAAGTCCTAATGCGCCAGAGAACACAAAAGAACTTGCCAGAAAGAAAATCCAGACCAACTGTTTTATCCAGTCTTTGAAATCTTTTAGACTCTAGACTTAAGATAATCTGATTAGACAAAACCTTTATTCAAATTATTTTTTCTCAAACCCTAACTATTCATAGAGACCTACTAAACAAATATAGTATTGACTGACTACTTTCTAATAAGAGAAAAATCAAGACAATTATTTTATGATTGAAATGTCAATACGCCTATAGAGACCGGTTAATTGGCTTGCTTAGTTAAAACGCATGCACCTTGCATGGTCGCTAATTACACAATCTTTTAATATAAATGCTAAATTAAAATAGTCTTGACTGTCGCGAATAGGAAATTTATCAATTGTAGAAGCTCTTTGATCAAAAGAACATTGAGACAACCATTCTTCTATTTTATGAAGGAAGCAAATTCGATTTAATTCGATTGATTTATCGTTATGAGTCAAAAATTATAGTTTATATATTGTGTTGATGAACTCAAGGCAGCCAAGCACTTGAAGGGATTTCCGACAGAGCATTCTTATTCCTTTCATCAAGGAAAGTATCATCATAATCGCAAGACAATTCACACTGAGTAAGCTTTGGATTTGCCAATCGGTCAAGAATCCTTGCCATGTCAACAGAAGAAAGACTCCCATCTTCATTCCATTTGAGTGTTGTCTTTCGTTGAAGAGATATAGATGTGACCTTTGGAGAATTCAACATATTCTGATTTGCTTCGAGCTTATCTAAATTCAATTTTGCTAAATGCAAATCACGTGAATATACACAACTATTAAAGACACAAGATCTAAATATTCTTCCTTTATTACCTTGATAGCAAACAATTGAGCCACCTTTTGAATTTATATAGATAGATGTTTGTTGTTTCATTAGTTCAACTCCTCCTTCAAATGAGTTTCTACACAGCGAGTAACACATTCACTCCCTTCATCACTTAGTGAACAGGTTGTAACGCACTCAAAATAGGAGTCATTTGCATCTCTTTCTTCAATATTCAATGGTTGATCTTTCGAAATAGGCATAGTAGGCAGCCCCTAAAGCGCATTTGATACAAAACAACGGCATAAATCGTACATAATGCTACTAAAACTGGGTTTCAATTTCAAAAGATCGCTTTAAACTTTCGTGCTATTCCTCTAGGCAAGGCACAATAAAAACACAATTACACAGTAGCTATACCTAATCCATTTATTCGCTATTCAATACCAAACCAAGTAAGGGACCAGAACCTGCGAGCATATACACGAATTAATCGCGCTTTTATTGCAACTTCCCTCGGGAAGACTTGTTAAAGCTCCTCCATAGCTAGTAATTGATCAGTTGTTAGTTAGTTCTATGGGGAATCAATGGAAAGTCATTTGGCCAGGAGCAATTGTTGTTCTGACTATATTTGCTGTTGTAATAGGAATAGTTTCTGGGTTGATCGACCCTAAAGTCTTGATGATTTAATCAAGGTTCAATCTGCAATATCCAATAAGACAGCTACTTCTTGCAGATCAAACGGGCTTACCACTTATCTTACAAAGGAATAAGCCCTAATATTAGGCTGAGCGTTAACACCGCTAAGTTCCAGGTTCAAGAAAAACGGCACCCTTCATTCCAAGTAAATCTATAGGATTTTTGGGTATAATTTACGAGGGCATGAGCTTGCATTAAGCGTTTATATAGCTATAGGTTGTGAGATGCCTAAAGTGGTCTGTACACTCAGGCCACATTTTTTATAGCGAAATAATTTGAGTCAAGAACCATTAAACCCAGGCAAATCAAATTCAAATTAGAGACCAAGTATCTTTCTACGGCTACCTAGTCCCAAGCCGAAAAACCTCAGGTTTTGAACTACCGATTGAACAAGCCTTACTTAGACGGAAAGGGGATAATCTTTGCTTAACCTGCGGCAATAAGTTCACTTTCATCTAAAAAGAATCAATAGGTGACTAGCAATAGAATGACTACTAAACTAGATATCATGCTTCTTTTAAGATAACGGCTATCTTCGAGAGCAACTTATCAAGTTCTACTTCTCAAAAGTCGATTAAAGATTCCTAAGAGTTTTCTTGAGCAGACTGAGATCTATCAATAAAGCAATGATCAAATCATTGCTTTATTGATAGTTGATTAAGACTCTTTCTGACTTCATCTTTTAGTGCTAAAGACTCGAGTAAATAATAAGCTACAAAAATTGTGCTATTAAGGAGACATCAAGAGAGGGCGCGCAGATGAATGAATCCTTACAAAAAGCCTATTTCGCAATAATGGCTCTCAGCTTAGCTGTCATTGCAATCGAATTGGTCCCTGTGTCTCGTCAATCAGCTGCATGGAATCGTTGCCTTACGACAACAGGCAGCTTCCTTTCATCGCTTCATAAGCTTAAGAAGAAAGGGCAGTCAGGAAGAGAAGCAATAGCAGTAAGTATCTGTAATGGTGCGGTCCACTACAAGAAAACCAAATAGGAACCTCTATAGCCCTATGAACAAAACTAAAACCTTATATCTCATAAGTGCAGAGAAGGATGGAGAAGGCTACTGGAAAGTTAGTAGTAGCACACATGAAGATCCTCTCAAAGAAGACAAGAATCATTTTCTTGAATGCTTTCGCAAAGACCTTGTAGGGGCCTCGGCAGCCAAGGACCTAGAGAAAGTCATTGCTCTGAACATTGACAATGTTATTGCTGACTGTATAAAGGATGGATTTGATATACACCAACCAACTGAGGGAATCTCCTACGACCTTCCATTAAATGTCCTGGAAGAGATATATGACTTCTGGCTCGATCTTTATACACAGCAAGAACTCTGGGAAAGGTGCCTCGGCCTATTGAAATGCAAATCCAAGATATCTTTTACACACCCTGCAATGATCAAAGGTTTGACTGGTTTTACTGCTGAATGGGGTTTAAAGATTGAAGCTCTCCATACCTATAGGCCGCCGACGCCAAGAAGAAAAAGAGCAGCCAAAAATCCAATGTGGGTTTAATTATCTTCTTTCAAATCATGGAGCTACAGAAATCTTCTAATGCAAGTCAAACCCATGAGGAAGGCAAAATCAGAAAGAATCATCGATCTACTGACGAATTAAGAAAATCTTGCTATCCATTGCAACACGAAATGCACCATTATTAGAGATGGAACATAATTTTGCTGTTAAAACAGGACCTTACGCCGTAACTCGAGAGGTATGGCGAGCAGCTTTCGATTACCTAGGGCTTAAAAAGAGGGACCTTTTAATATTTCAAGAAATGGCTCTAATGAAATTCAGATAACGACCTCTAAAGGGAAAATGATATCCGAATTTGCAGGTAGAAATGTTAAAGATAAGAATATTTCGAGCGAAATCAAGGAAATCGTTTACACCTCAAACATGAGGTTTTCAAATCACAAATTAGTTGGCTTTCCCTGAACGATGCCGCCTAAACCGTGTAAATACTAAAAACATTCGCTACAAAGGCGTTCTTCAAAATTCATCTCCTTTTCAACCCGACTAGGAACGTAGGGACCACATCACCAAATTGCCAGAGAACACTTATCAACCACTATTAACTGAAGTGAACTCATTCAGACTCTTTTTCGTTTGAATTGCGTTTCCATATCAGTGGATTATTGCGCCATACTGCTGTTATAAAGCGTCCACAAAACCATGAGCCAACCAATATACCCACACCACCAAGGGTGAGCAGCAGGTCGGATTGAGTATTGGTAGCTAGCAATAGCTCCATGTTTATTTCTCTGACATTAAATACCACGAAGGAGCCTTCGTTTCTCCTTCCAAGAATTGGTAGCAAGTGCGTCTTGTAATTCCAACTGTCTTAAAAGCAATCGTGCTTCATTCCTAACAAGTCTAATTGCAACCCAGGAAAGTCCAATTCCAGCAATTGCAGGAACACCTCTGGTTATCAATTTGGTTGCCAGTTGATTCATTTTCAAGTATTGCTCCAAAAAAAAGATATGGCGCTACGAGAAGTATCAAGCATGTCTGCAGCGACAGGTAACTATTGAAGGCTATCTTAAATCCCATACAGAAGAACTGACAAAAACAGGTGCTTGATTTCTTTAGCCTTATGCTGAATTGAGAAGATATGTTCAACTGATTGTCATACGACACTATTTCAATGGCCGATAAGTCAGCAAAATGGATAACAGCCCTGCGCGAAAAAATCCGACAGCAATGTGGGACAGGATGGATGGTTCGTGGGGTCGGTGACGGTCTTGTCCAGAGAGTTCAATTAACTGTTCGTTTCGACGATGGTAATCGCACCAGCATTATCCTTGGCCCCAAAGCCAGGTGTGATCCCGACTTCGTGCCATGGGTCGGAACAAGTGCAGGATGGATTCTGAACCTATCGACTGAGATCTCGCAAATAATGAAGGAGACGGACAAGGGCTTAGTTGAGACCTACGAGCTGGTAAAGCAAAGAAAAAAATCCGGCTCCTATAGCAATCTCGATTGGGAGCAGCTAGTTAAAAAGTTCAAATCACATAAAACTAGCAACGGGAAAAAAGGACCACGGGTTTGGAACCGTAACTACCGCACACCGATGGCTCGAACATTGCTCATCCTCACAAGCGAACCTGACGCCACCTCTGGATATACGCTATTAAGAACACTTGTTGAACGCTATGGAGGAGAGCCTGGGTCAACCAGCCGACGACTTCGCATCCAATACGCAGCAGAATTTCTACGCTTCGCGTTTGAAAATGGGGCCAACAGAAGTTGGCTTCCGCCAACAGATCTCAAGAAATTAATCGGAGAAAAGACTGCTATTTGTTAAACACATTTGAATGTTGCATGAAAAACCTCCAATCAAGCACAAAGCCTCCTCAACAAAGTTGAGACTTTGCTTACATATAAACAAATGATCTAGAGCACACTCAAACAAGGGCAAAGAGAAACTCCAATCACTCACAACTAGTACTCCTCACCTCTCAACTAATAAAACATTGATTGATTTTAAAATGACTGCCTTAGATAGCAAAGGTCTCTTTGGCTGAGATCTATATGAGTCATGGAAAAAAGCAAAAAGCATCACTATCAAAGGGGTAACAAAAACTGACGCAACGATGAATGCAAAGACTTGTGTTGCCTTTATGAAGGGCAATTTGTTCAAAGGGTCACCACATTGACCACAGATCATTACCCCATCAGAACGCTCTATATGAATCTGATAGCGAGGTGAACAAAAGGGGCAATGGTATCGAGTCATTCCAAATAGTAGTAAGAGCGAAAGCCAAGGAAACTGTTTTGGGCACCTTATTCCAATTAAATCTCAATGGTTTCTTTCCCACAGGACATATAGTTAATGCTTACATGGTTCTCAGTCCTACATAAAAAACCCTTGCAAAATGCATCGGGCTCGAGTGATGGGGATATCTATCCTGATACCCATGCGCAACACTACATCTAGTGCTTACTACTCAAGACAAATCGCTTGACACCACCTATGGTAAGTAAAGAGTGGGTGATGGGGATCACCTGGTCTTTACTGAGTAAAAAGCTTCCGTTTCTGCACGCGAAGGCTTTTTTGATGTGTTATAGGGAGTTAGTAGAGCCTATAAAAGACAGAAAGCCCAGCCTAAGGCGGGCTTTCTGATGATCATGAGCGAGTGTTTCCTTGTTTTCACTGCCCAGAGGATCAGATCTCCTTAGTGTTGTAGTTTTACCTATGCGATTGGGATTTGCAAGCCCTAATTGATTTTCAAAGGAGATATCCTCTACAAAAAAACAACGTCCAAAAAAGCTGAAAAGTAGAAATCTCTTATTCAAACGGCTACTAATTTTATTGTACTTTTAAGCTTCCCAACGAGCAGGTTAGGTTATTAATGTTGTTGTCTACATTCTTTACAAACACCTCCAAAACATTGATGAAGAACACTTTCATTGGCTTCTTAAAAAGCTTTTTCACCATTTGGATAAGTATGGGCTTTACCAGGCGAAAGAAGGAACTCATCCCTTAAGACTTCACTGGAAATGATACTAAGCAACTTATACCCACTTCTCTCTAAGTGTAGTCATCTCAACAAAGCAACCTGTAGGGAATACACGGTCGAAAGCCTATTCATCTTCGTCCTTGAGTAGCTGAAGCCAACCACTACTACATTTAGTGAAGTTTTTGAGTTCGCACCAAGAGATTTCAAAACGCACATTCTTATCCATCACTGCAGAAAGCTCGACCCAACGTTCCTCACCTTTGCCACCAAGACTCAAAACTTGATAGTGACGGGACCCTTCCCTTGTGTTTGCACTCGACCAAGATATTTGGGGCGGCCATCTCATTCAATTGACCCTATTGCAAATCTTTCTTCTTCATAACTAGTCTTGTAATCATAAGGTTTATAGCGACAATGAAAATGACCTATCCAATGGTTGGAGAAAAAACAATCAAGAAATCTGCGCTCATAATTCATTATCTTCTTTTTTGTTTTCTTTTTACCTCATCCTTTTGAAAAGTTGAATTGCCGAGACATTAGAACTCACCTTTCGCTGATAAAATGTCAAAGGCCAATAAAGGCAAATCAAAGCCAGGATATAACTCAAATAACTTAATGCAGCAAATTCAAATAAACTTCAAAGACTTCCATCTTGAAGATCAGTAATTGCAGGCGTTATACAAGCGTTGAGCCTTTTGTTGATCTTTGAGCATTTTGTTCTCCGTTTCAAGATCTTCCATCTCTTTTTCAGCTTGATTTATCAGCTCTAAGGACCAGTCCCAGTTGCGTTCTTTGCAATGCTTCTTTGCCGATTCCCAATCCATAGTCACCAAAGCTGTTTAAATAACATGCCTCTCAAGCAGGGTCCTCATAGAAATAGCCTACCTTACACCTCTTTTGACATTAAAAGATAGCCGTAAGGAAGAGACGATGTATCAAACAATTGTAGGGATAATTGCATTGGTTATTCTGCCTTTTCCATCTCTTTTTTTCATCTTGTTGTAGTAAGCAACCTCTCCAGTGTTATCTGAGCCAATAGCAAGTTCGATAGTTGCTTCGATATAAATAATTTTCCATCTATATAGAGCAATAATCATTAGCTCTAGGCGAAATTAATCACAGCGCAGTATCGCGTTAAAAGCCTGGGCCTGGGCAAATTGAAACTAAAATCTCCAAAAAGGCGAATAAAGCTATTCAAAACTTGCCTAAAGACAATGAAGAAGAAATTTCCAGGTCATTCTCCCATCAGTAGCAAAAAGCGCTTTATTTATTTGCCCATTGCTTTTCTTAGTTTTGCTGCTTCATCCATGCCTTCAATGATTGTGAAGGTTGCGTTCTCTGTAGCAGCCTTTCTAATCTTACTTATCTCCTGATACTCGACTGATTCATAAGCATTGACTGCTGCTCTCATAGATGGGAATTCACAAATAACTACCAAGTTCGCATCTTCTGTCTTTTCTTTCCCTTGAGGTTCTGTGTCTTTAGCAAAAACCGTTCCATCTACTTCTTTAAGCCATGGAGCAACCTTGTCTACATACTCAGCAAACAAATCTGGATTGATAACAGTTGAAGTGCTTATCCAATAACCCTTAGCTCCTTTCTTGTCCATATTTGGATTTTAAATGTTGCTAGAGCTTCGCACAATCGAAGGGAAGGGAAGGCTCAGCTTTTCGATCTATGAGGTTCCACTGACATCATTAGTCCCCCTCAGTCAGATCGGGTCTCGTTAAAGCAAGTGTCAATCCACCAATCAATCCTAGATTCATAAAAACCGCTTGAGATTGGAAGGGGAACAAATGAAAGATGATTGTCGTCGGCACAAGAAAAGTTAACAGTAATGCTGCCCCAATTTTTTGCTTCTTTCCAATTAAAAGAAGCACTGGCCCAACTACAAGGCAAGCAATTGCAGCTACCAAAAGCAATACCGAAAGAGGCTCTGGAATTCCACGACTAACAATTGATCCAACGACAGAAGAAAACTTAGTGATCTTTACTGGAACTGCAATCACAAAAACAGCCGCCAAGCAAA